>Ga0207958_1000005_pt1 | contig 92035 bp, 105 predicted proteins | sample CryBogCBH27Jul07_FD_184606 | JGI IMG/M metagenome (GOLD analysis project Ga0207958, IMG submission 184606) | Freshwater microbial communities from Crystal Bog, Wisconsin, USA - CBH27Jul07 (SPAdes) (version 2) | ecosystem: Environmental > Aquatic > Freshwater > Lake | place: Crystal Bog... | reverse complement strand
GAAGCCGAGGTGGAGCGTATGCAGGGGCTTGTGGACGAAATCCGACAGGCAGCCGTGGACACCGCCCGTGCTGAGGCGGACTTCAAGGTGCGCTTTGCACAGCACCGGCTCCAAGCCCGCACCTCTCCAAATCGCCTGAATGTGGACACGGTGGACGACATGGCGACCGTTGCCACCGAGGACGAGCGATACGCCCACCTGATCGCCGTGAACAACCTCTCCACGCTCCGTGAGGCTCTACGGGCATCGCAGTCGCACATCGACGCTCTGCGGACGCTGGCGGCTTCACACCGCATCGTCGCCCCGTAGTGGCAGAGAAAATCCTGCGCCAACTCGCCTCTATCTGCCCTCGCTGCTCCATGCACCACCGCAGCCCCGGACTAATCCAGTCGTGTCGTGAAATCGGTCAGCAGTGCTGGGAACGCTGCCCCGTCTGCCACCCCCGTTAGCCCTGCCCCGTTCCAAAACTTCGTGTAGCCTGAGTGCAACCGACGAGGTTGGAAACGTGGAAATCGAACCCATAACCGAAAGTGAAATCCGGCTTATCGCCCTCGAAGAAGGGTTGAAGGCGGCGTTCTCCCTTGACTGTGTTCGTATTCAGATGCTCAACCAAGCCGTAGATATGCTCTGCGATCAGTTGGACTTGTCGAAAAATGATGTGCGCCGACTACTTATCGGGAACAGGGGCAAGCACGTCGCTCGAAATCTTGCTACAATGAGTGCCGTGCGGGGACTTCTCCGGGAGTAGTCGCACAAGTCCAACGACCAGAGAGAAGGAACCATGAGCGTTACCATCATCGGCAACATTGTCCGTGACCCCGAGATTAGGTTCTCGCAGAGCGGGCTGGCTTTCCTCCCGTTCAGCGTGGCGGTGAACAACCGCAAGAACGTCAACGGGACATGGGAGGACAATGTTTCGTTTTTCGACGTGACCGCCTTTGGCGAGCAAGCCGAAAATGTTGCCGCCACCGTTGCTAAGGGTGATCGTGTGATCGTCACCGGCAAGTTGCAGCAGGAGTCGTGGGAGGACAAGGAAACCGGAGCAAAGCGTTCCAAGGTTGCCATTGTCGCCGACGAAATCGGAACATCATTGCGCTGGGCTACGGCTCAGGTTGCCAAGACCCCACGACCAGAGAACAACAACGGTTCTGGTCGGACGGCTCCGGCTCGCAACGAACCCACCTTCGACGACGCTCCGTTCTAACCGTCGAAAATCCCTGCGGTGACCGTCTAGGCGGCATCGACTTCGGCAAGTAGCCACCCTTCGGGGTGGCTTTCTTGCGTTCAAGATGGGGTATCCAGCACGACTTTTGGAAATGTTGTAAGGTCAAGTGTTATGGACTTACCTAACATCGGTGATGACGAGTTCGATCAGGAGATCGCCAACCTCGGAAAATCCTCCATGCCCGAAGGTCCGAGTGCGCTCGTGCTGATGTTCATGGAGGTCAGGGAGTCATTCCTCGCAATGGTCGAGGCGGGCTTCACGGAGGCACAGGCACTTCGGTTCCACGCCTACTGTGCGATCTCCGAGGGCGATTTCTGAGTGCGGGAAATCGACCACGAACTGCTGAAACTCTACGACGGGGAGGACATTATCCCCATCGAATACGACCTGTTCAAGGCCATTGTCCGCCCTGAATGGTTTGAGCAGTCGCTTTGCCGTGATGTGCCCGAGGCTTCCAATGTCGAACTGTTCTACCCAGAGCGGGCGAACACACCGGGCGGGAAACACCTCATTCCAGCACGAAAGTTGTGCCTGAAATGTCCGGTGCGCTACGAATGTTTGGAATACGGGCTAGAAGATCAGTTCGGCATCTGGGGTGGGCACTCGCTCAGCCAGCGTCGCCGCATCATCGTTTCAGTGAAATCCGGTAGTAGCCTTATAGAGGCTAGCCAAGCCATCGACGCACGGAGCAGGGATGCCAGATAAAGAGCCGCTTCCCCAAATCGACAACTTCAGTGAACTCGGTGCCACCGGTCTGTGGCGCACGGGTGGCTTCGTCATTGACGATATCCTGCCTCAACTCCGAGGCCGACAGTCTCTCACCGCCTACCGAGACATGGCGGAAAATGATCCGGTCATCGGTGCGATCCTATTCGCCATTGAGCGTGTAATCCTGCAAGTGGACTGGCGTGTGGACCCCCACACCGACCCAACGGGCTACACCCCGGACAGCAAAGACCAAGAGGCTGCCGATTTCGTGCAGGAGTGCATGGACGACATGAGCCACTCATGGCACGAGTTGATGATCGCCGTCGTGTCGTTCCTGACCTACGGCTGGTCGTTCTTCGAGATCGTCTATAAGCAGCGCAAGGGACCAGAGCAGCGTGACCCGGCTCTGCGCTCAAAGTTCAACGACAACAAAATCGGTTGGCGTAAGATTGCTATGCGAGCGCAGGACAGTCTTTGGCAGTGGCAGTTTGACGAAACCGGCGGCGTGAAGGCCATGATCCAGCGTGACCCAACGACCGGTCGCCTGAACGTCATTCCCATCGAAAAAGCCCTGCTATTCCGCACTACTGCCGCTCGTGGAAACCCCGAAGGCCGTTCCATTCTCCGCAACTCGTTCAAGTCGTGGTACTACAAGCGGCGTATCGAGGAGTTCGAGGCGGTCGGTGTCGAGCGTGACCTCGCCGGACTTCCCGTTGGCTATGTGCCCGCCGAATGGATGAGCACGAACGCCACGCCTGCTGAAAAAGCGTCGCTGTATGCGATGGAGCAGATCGTCCGAGGCGTGAAGCGCAACCAGACGGAGGGTGTAATCCTCCCGATGATGTTCGATGAGAACGGCAAGCAACTGGTGGACTTCAAGTTGCTGAACTCCGGCGGCGCACGACAGTTCAACGCACAGCCACTTGACGCAAAGGTTCTTACGCCTAGTGGTTGGAAGCGTATGGGCGACATTGCCGTTGGTGATGTCGTCGTAGACCCACTTGGATTGCCCTCATATGTCACGGGCGTGTTCCCGAAGGGCGTTCGTCCTGTCTACCGTGTCACCACGGCAGACGGACGCTCAACGCTCGCAGACGCAGAACACAACTGGGTGGTCACTAATAGCAAGTGGCGTAATAGTGAAAACATCAACGATGCTCACCCTCTGTTGCCCAAGTATAAAGTTCGCAAGACGCAAGACCTTTTGGCGAACATCGAAAAGAACGGAAATATCCGTCGTTTTCACCTCCCTCTCATCGAGCCCGTCGAATACGTTTATGGTGAGCCATTGCCCATTGAGCCGTATGTGCTTGGTGTTCTTTTGGGCGACGGACATCTTCAGGAAAATGGCGGGGTTCGCTTTTACTCCGCCGACGCACAAATCGCACAAGAGGTAGAAAGCCACTTGCCAGCAGGCGACGTTGTGACAATGTGGCACGACAAAGACGGCGGTAGTGGCAAGGCTGAGATGTACCACATTACGGGAACATCGGGTCGTCGCACGTCTGCGGTCAAGACCGCACTTAGCGAAATGTCCTTGCTTGGTAAGAAGGCTCCCGAAAAGTTTGTTCCACGCCAATACTTGACCGCTGGGGTAAAAGACCGCCTTGCACTGCTTCAGGGCTTGATGGACACAGATGGAACCATCACCAATGAGGGTTTGGGTATCTTCTACACCGTTAGTCCACAGTTGGCTAGCGATGTTGCAGAAATCGTGCGTTCGCTTGGTGGAACAGCAAGCGTTGGTCGCTACCCGATTGGCGAGTATACGTCGCCAAAGACGGGCAAGGTTGGCTTCTCGGAAAACGAGTATCACCACGTTCGTATCCGCATGCCACATCACCTGCCAATGGTTCGCCTAGAACGCAAGGCGGAGAAGTTGTCAGATGACAGCCGTATGCGCTACCACACCGGCATTTCGTCCGTCGAATACGTTGGTGAAATGGAAGTCCAGTGCATCATGGTTTCCTCGCCCTCGCACATGTATGTGACGGACGATTTCATCCCAACGCACAACACCGACCAAATCATCACCCGCTACAACCAGCAAATCGCTATGTCGTGTCTGGCTGACTTCATCATGCTCGGCCACGAGAGCGTCGGTTCATTCGCCCTCGGTGCTTCCAAAATCGACCTGTTCATCGCTGCGGTGGAAAGTTGGATCAGGCTCATCGCTGAGGTGTTCAATAGCCACGCTATTCCACGCCTCATGGCACTCAACGGCTACGACACGGCGCACTGCCCGACCCTCACCTACGGACAGGTCAATGCGGTGGACTTGCAGGAACTCGGTTCGTTCCTCACCAGCCTCACCCAAAGCCAACTGCTCACGCCAGACAACAACTTGGAGGACTACCTCCGAGAGTTGGCAGGGCTGCCCGTTTTCCGGCCCACGCCGCAAGGCGAAGCGGACAACACCCGCTACGCCGGATCGCAGGAACCAGAGCAAGCCATGACGGAGAAAAAGCCGTTCGTGGGTGCGGGTTCCAAAAAGACCGGCGACAGTGCCAGCCCGAACGGCAAGACCACATCTTCCGGTGTGAAAAATCCGCAGGGGGGACTGAACGACCAGTCCGGCGGCAGTGGGTTGCAAGCCGACATTTCCAGCGCAGGCTATCCCGGCGAAACCGGACAAGTTCCACCACAAGGTAAGGGCGGCTCGAAGAAGCCCACCGGTCAGAACGGACCGCTGACGAACAACCAGCGGAGCACGTCATGACGCTTCACATTCGCAAAATAAAGGCGAGCAAGCCAAAGCAGGGGGTCAAGATCAGACTTGGCATCCCGCAGCAGCAGCCACGCCCCCGAGCGAAATAACGCTATACGGGTTTTCCGCAATCCTGATGTAGCATTTACGACAAAGCGCAAGGGAGCCTGCCCGTGGAAGAAGTGCACATTTTAGATGTGGTGTCCGATGTGGCTCTCGCCGACATTGTGAAGAACACCACTCTGACTGCCGATGTTCGGGAAAGTGCCGCCGACCTCCTCACGGAGGGCTTCCAAACCGCTGACCTCATGGCCGTTGCCAAGGGCGAGGACGGTGAAATCTCCCTCGTCATGGTGCCGAACCGCCTCGACGACAACCCGATTTGGAAGCGCATGGCTGACCAAGTGCTCGGCGTTGATGGACTTTCCCCTGAGGCTGAGCAACGCCTGATTAGCCGCAACATCGCTAAGGGACTTGCCGACACGGTTCACCCATTCGCTAAGAGCGAAAATGTCTTTGGCGACACCCACGCCTGTCTGATCTGCGGTTCCACCACCGAACAAGATGAGTGCGAGCCTCTGAGCAAGACCGTTGGCTTCCCATTCACCTTTTCGACCTCCCCTGTCGAAATCCCTGAGGACTACAGCGACGACGACTTCACGACCGATGGTGCAGTTCAGGTGCAACTTGACCCGTCCACCGTTGCAGCGATCCTCGCCGCCGTGCAGGAAAATAATGACGACGACAGCAGTTCGTCGAGCGGCGATGACGAGAGTTCGTCGTCTAGTAGTTCTTCCTCATCGTCGAGTTCGTCATCAAGTAGCAGTTCCTCATACGACGACCGTGCTGAAACCCTCGGTGAGGATTGGAAGGACGGGCTTGACCCGTGGCAGGTCGAGATCGCCGAAAATCTTGACGAGATCGTGGAGAACTTGGGGCGTATTCCGGCTCCCGACGCTGCCTACACCGACATTTCTCCATTCAGCGAGCAAGGTGCTATCTGCTCGAACTGCGTTGCCTGTGGTGAAAACGGTTCCTGCGATTGGGTCGCAACCATGTGCAACCCCGACGGCTGGTGCAAGTTCAACATCGTCCCTGTCCGTGTGGAGTTGGCGGCAAAGGCTGAAAACTACTACAAGAGCCTGTTCCACCGCCGCAAGAAGGACAACTACGACGATGAGACGAGCGGCGAGGACGCTTCGTGGGACGGCGATGACGACGAAGATATCGAAATGTCGGCAGGCGTTCGCAAGGACAGCCCCACCGTTTCTAGCGTTCATGTGGACGCTGTAGGCACCTTCGTCGGTTCCCGCCGCAAGAAGCCTAAGTTCGTGCCAGAGAACATGACCGTCATCGAGGATCAAGTGAACCCCGAGGTCATGCAAGACGCAAACCTCATGCAAAAGAGTGCTGAAATCCCCGGAACGCTCCAAAAGAACGCCGAGGAACGCTACACGCTCGGACCTTGGTATGTTCCAAACCGTGCCGACGCTCACAATGAGTGGACGGACGCTCAGGAACTCCAAAAGGCACTCTGGGGCTATGTCGAGAGTGGCGACCGTGACATCCGCCTTCAGCACAATGTCAACATTGTTGCCGGTAAGTGGGTTGAGGCTCTGACTTGGCCGCACCCCATCGAGGTTCCAATGGTTCAGGCCGATACTGGGCAAATCAGTAAGACGACCTTCCCCGCTGGAACTGTATTTCTCGGCGTGATCTGGGAGCCTTGGGCTTGGGAACTCGTCAAGAAGGGTGAAATCCGTGGCTACAGCATCGGCGGAACCGGTGCTGGTGTCGAGGTGGACCTCCCAACCGAAGATGTAGAAAACTACGACACTTTCCCCGCCTACAAGGGTAAGTAAAGGAGCAATAATGGAACACGCTGATCTCGAAATCTTGCAGTGGCTCGCCGATGCGGGTGTTATCCAAAAGGGCGGACCCGGCTCTGGTCCCCGTCCGGGCTGGAAGCAAAAGGCCGCTGACCGCCTCCGCAAGGTCGCTGCTCGTGCTGAAAAGGCTGCCAACAACCGCACCTCCATCAAGAACCCTGTGGACGGCGGCGTTTCCTCCGGCACCGCCCTTTACATGGGCAGGGCGGACATGAGGGCACTTGCAGAGCACGCTCGGGCTACCGCCGACGCTTTGGAAAATCCGTCAGACCCAGAGTTCGGGCACTTGATCGGCAACGTCATGGCCGAAACTGGCGACAAGACCGCCGAAATGATGGATCGCCACCCGGACACCTTTGAGCAGACTTGGGGTGACGGCTTCAACCAAGGTCGCCACTCCGCACGTGGCGCAGGTGAAAATGTTAGTCAGGTGATCCGTGAAGCAGCCGGTATCCCTAATGTTGCAACACCGTGGCCTCGGAACTCCGTCGAAACGGCGCAGGCGCATCAAGCAGTTTCAGATGCTCTGCTTGCTCACGCCGCCGAAGCACGAGCCGCTGGCGATGAACTCATGGCGCAAAATCTTGGCGTTGCTGCTCTGGCTCACGCTGAAGCCGCAGTTGCTCACGATAGCCTCCCCAGCGCATCGGCATACGACGAAAATGCCTACACGGCAACACTACGAGCCAACGACATGACCTCACAGGCACTCCAAGGTCGTTACCCCGTGGATCGCTTTGATTTCATCAAGGGTGGCCCCGGCAGCGGACCTCACTCGAACGGCGGCTCCCACTACGGAGATCACTGGCCTAAGCCGAAGATGTGGGGCAACGGTGGTCGTCGTCCCATGACCGGGCTTCCAAAGGGTCCAAATGTTCCCGACCCCAAACTGCACGGAACCCCCAACCCCTACACCAAGTATGTCCCCAGCGACCGCTCGGCGCACGGCGATCAGGGAACCGGTCGAACCGTCAAGTTCGAGGGTAGTGAAATCGTCAAGGGTGGACCCGGATCAGGTCGTCACACAGACAGTCGCAACACGGCTAAAGATTTAGCCGAGGGCAGCAAGTTTCATTACATGAGTGCCCGTCTGGGTGGTAGTGTCAAGGATCACAGTGCAATGCACTATGGACATGCCTACATCGCTGACCAACACAGGGAACTTGCTCAGCAAGCATACGCAGCAGGCATGGCGGACTTGGGTGATGCACACACCGACGCTGCGGATGCTCACGATGCGGCATCTGCGGACCACGATGCCGTCGTCCAAGCATTAGAGTTGGGTTCGTCGTCACTTGGCATGTTGCAACAAGAAGCCGAAATCGCATCAGGCAGGGCATCAGGCGCAAGCGGAGAGGCCGCACGCCTCGATGCTTTAGCGGACTCCTCCGTCGCTAAGGGTGGTCCCGGTTCAGGTCGTCACCCGGAAGATGGGGCTGAGGCTTCCTCCACCGAAGATCTTACCGCATCAGGTCACCGTCCGCTCGGCATCATCGCTCGTGAAATCCGCAACGATTGGGGTCGTCAGGGCAAGGGCGTTTACTTCGGTGCTAAGCCCTACCTCGATGCCATGTCCCAACTGTCCGATATCAAGGACCGCTACGGCATGGACGGAGCAAAGTCCATCGTCGCCTACTTCCTCTCCAACGCTTCGACGTGGAAGGGCGAGAAGGCGAAGGCCATCAAGGCTGAACTGAAGAAGATCATGAACACCAAGGGCGTTTCGTGGTGATGAACTACCCCATCGCCCTCCAACCAGCCAACCTCATCGTCGTCGGTTCAGCCGCCGATATTGCCGCCGCACTTTTGGAAGCGGCACGAGGCATCATCGAGGTTCACGAAGCCGTCGCTATGGACGGTGGGAAGCCGCTCGTCGGTGCTGACTACAAGAGCCTGTCCGACCTGCACACGCAGTTGGCAGAGGCTCACCAGAAGGCTGCTTTGGATATCAAGGCGGAGTTTCCGAGTGCGATCCAAGCGGTTTCAGCACACGGAGACGCTATGGGGGCACACGAGGACGCTGCTCGGACGGCGATCATGATGGCGCCAACGGTGGTGGACGAAAAGTGGGACGGGCATCACGGCGAAATCCGCCCCGCAGTTTGGAACACCGAAAATAAGGTGTGGCGTAAGGCACATCGAGCATTTCTCATGAGCAAGAACGCCTACGACCAAACAGCATTTCACACGGGAGGGGTCCTCATGGACACGAACAACAACACTGAAATCACGAAGGGTGGGCCGGGTAGCGGTCGTCACCCTGAGGGCGGCTCAGTCGTCCCTGAAGGGCACGGAGCACGAACCTTTGACCCGCAGACCACCGTTTCCCAAATCGGGCGCATGAACATTCTGGCTATCTCCGGTGGCCGTGTCGGCACGATCACCCAAAACGGTCGTCCGGTTGGTTTGGAACTCCCCGTTGGTCGTGGCTACAAGGTTCGTGTGTTCCTCCACGACAACGACACCTACACCGTGCAGCGTGTTTACTCCCGTGCCGGTAAGGACACCGTGAAGGGTCAAGAGAGCGACATCTACGCCGACGAGGTTGGTGAAAAGGCTTACGAAGCAAGTTCGTTCGTCAATGTCCCGTTCGGCGACCACGATCCCATGCGTAAGTCTGCTGAAATCACGAAGGGCGGTCCGGGTTCCGGTCGTCACCCTGAGGGTATCGAAATCAGCAACGCAAGCCAACTTGTTCTCGGCGCAACGCAGACGGCTCTCGCTTATGTTGGTGGAAGGATCAACAACGAGCAACTAAAGACCCTGATCCAAGGTGAAAATCCTCGCCCATACGGCATGGACGGGGCCATTGGGGAGCACCTCATGATCGCTGGCGACCATCAACAGATGCGAGAAGATTTCGAGGGCGAGCCTTTGGGTGAGGCGCACTACGCCGCAGAAATAGCGCACTTCAACGCCGAACAAGCCGCTAAAAATGTCGTGGACACGATCAACGCTGGTGGCTCTAAGGGAGATGTTGTCGGTGCTTTGGAAGAGTGGGTCGGTGCGGCTTCCGCTGCTGCCGTCGCCTCAGCAATGGCAGACAGCCAGAGCGTGACCAAGGGTGGACCCGGTTCGGGTCGCTTGCCAGCCGGACACGCTAAGGCTGTGAGCATCATTCGCAGTGCGGCGGCGGAGTCCCGAAGCAAGTTGCGCTACAAGAAGCCGTCATTCAAGGGTTCGACCTACATGGGGTCAGCAAAGCACCAGTCGGCGGCTGGTCGCCTTGACGAGTGGGCAGACCAAATCGAGCAGCACCCGGAAAAGTCACTTGACGAGCACAAGCGGGACCTCCAAGACCAAATCCACAGTCGGAGGCAGATGGCGTTGGGGGAGATGATGACCGATACCTTCAACCCCTTCCATGATGCTGTAGTGCACGTCCACGATGTTGTGGGACGAGCCATTTCTAACGGTCAGGCGGCACAACGGGTTGCGGATCGCACCGGGACCTTCTAATGCCGAGCAGTCTCGATGCTGAAATCCTGAACTGGGTGCTACTCGCCAAGGGTGGCCCCGGTTCAGGTCGTCATGCTCACGAAGGCATGGTCAAGTGGCACGAGTCGCAGTATAAGTTCCACAAAAAGGTCGCAGATGACGCTCACAAGGCATCGGGACGACTGATCCGCACATCACCAATGGTCGGCGGACCAAAGTGGAAGCCCTATATGGCAGAACTCGGTCGCCTCCACGACCTCGAAAATGCTCACATTCTCGCCGCCAATGCCCATGCGGTCGCATACCGTATGCACAAGGAGGCGGCTGAAGGCATCACCCCAAGGTCACGGTTGGTTTTCACCTATCGCAAGCCAAACGAGATCAGCCACATCGAGGACGTAAAGACCCCCGAGCAGGCTTCGGCGGTTGCCGGTCAGTTGACGAACAAGACCGGCCTCGTCACGAAGGGCGGACCGGGTTCAGGACCTCGCCCAAAGGGTTTGGAAGCGAAGCACCGTGAAATGATGTATTACCACGATAATATGTCCGCCTACCACCGCAAAGAGTATTCAGACGCTATGAAGCGTGGTGACCGCAAGGCTGGCATGGATCACCGTCAAGCCGGATACGCCCACATGGACGCAAAGTTCGTCCACATGGAGGTTGCCGACCGCCTGAAGCGTGGTGAAAATGTGACCCCCGCAGACCGTCAGGAAGCATGGGATTTCTCCGATGCGGCAGGCCAACTCACCGAAGGCACGAACGACCTGCCAATGGCGGCATAGAACCCCGTTTCTGAAATGTGGGATAGCATTTACACGGTTCCCCCGAAAGGATAACTTGCTATGACGGATCACATCAACGCTGAAATCTACGGTTGGCTGCTCGTCGCTAAGAGCATGGACGAGAGCCTCGCAGATGTTCTTCGTCACGACCAAGATCACGATAACTGGCACGCAAAGCACGGTGACCCGCCCTGCAAGTCTGAAGCCGACTGCGCTCGTATGCGAGCCAAGTATGCAGAGGTGAAGGCTGAAAATGGCGTGCAAAAGGGTGGTGCCGGATCAGGCCGCCACGCTGAAGCCATTGGGCACCTTCGCACCCTCCAACAGACCGCCGCTGAGGGTCTGGGTCGTGGCGTTCGTCGCAACACCGACGCTCTCGGCAACCGCTTCAAGGCGGCCCCTTATGGACGTACCATTTCTGGTCATGTTGCCTTGCAGAACTGGCGGATTGCTGGTGAAGCAAAAGCCCTTGCCGACAAGATTGGTGGGGACCAAACCAAGAGCGTTGAACAGCACCTTGATGAGGCTCGTAATCAAGTTGGACAGTTGAGGCAAGAAGCGGTCCAAAACTCAAGATTTGATAACTATGACACGGCTCAAGACTTGAAAGAGCAAGCCGCTGCTTTGCAAGGCGTGATTGACCATGTCTCTAGCAAGATGGGAGCGGGTGTGACGAAGGGCGGACCCGGTTCCGGTCCTCGCAAGAGTTTCGGTGACCGCATCAACACCCGATCAGCCCTCGCCGATGTAACAGCCGACGACTACCGTGAACGCTGGCAGCAGGCTCCCATGACCGACAACGCTGCGAAAATCATGGAAAGCGTCGCTCGCTACTCAGATGCGAACCCTGCGGCGAGCATGAACGGCGGCTGGTCAACTCCCGAGCAGCAGGAAGCGATCATCAACGAGCACACCGACGCTATTCCAAACTGGCTCGTGCAATCAGCAACTCCGGCAGACCTCGACGCTTTGACCGACAACAACTACCACAGCGCAGTTGAGGCGATCATCCGTCAGCGTCCCGAACTCAACTAGAAAATCTGACGAAACCCGTCACAGAGTAGAAAGTAGAGCATCATGGAAGAATGGGAAATCATGGAAGAATGGGAAGTGGATTTCAGTAAGGGCGGACCCGGTTCAGGCCGTCGTGCGAACCCCAGCGGTCGTAAGTTGCCATATCGTGGTGGTCGTCGGTTCTCCGATGCTGTTGCACAGTTCAACCGCCACAACCCCCGTCCGGGCACGGAAAACTGGACCCCGCAGCAGCATGTCGCCGAAGCCGTTAGCGATGTTGCTAAGGCGCAGGAACTTGCGAACCACGGCGAGTTCGGTCGAGCCGCTACGGTTTTGGACGAGGCCGCCTTCCATGCCACCGCAGCCGCCGCTAAGAACATCGGCATCGGTAGCCGTCACCCGAACTTCCAAGGCAAACTCTCGCAGTCTGTCCACAACGACATGGAACTTCTCTACGAAGCCGCCCACTCCGGCGGAAACACGGGTCACATCGCCTCAAAGGCAACCAACGACGTTGCCCGCCTGATCCGCAACGGAGAGCGCACCGCCGCCCTTCAGCAGCAGGCTGTCGCTCTCACCGCACAGGGTAAGTTCCTCCAAAACCTCCAAACCGCTATCCACGTCATTCGAGGCATGAGCCACACCAACAACATGCTTGCGACCGACCGTGTGGGCGGACGAGGCACCCTCCCCGGCACCGGCGAGATGATCGTCTGAAAATGTTGATTTCCAAAGAAGCCAACATGGGCTTAGCCACCGCACTCGCTACGGTGCTGGCTGACGCAACGGTGATGTATCACCGTGTCCACGGCTTCCATTGGAACATCGTCGGAACGGACTTCCCGCAGTATCACGCCAAGTTCGAGGAAATCTACAACGATGTTTGGGAGAGCCTCGACGGTATCGCTGAAAACATCAGGAAGGTGGGCGGAGTTGCCCCGTTCCGCCTGCCTGACCTGATGGCTCGTTCTAGTGTTTCCGACAACCCCGTTGAGGGGTATTCCGCTGAAATCTTGGTCGCAGACTTGCTCGTGACTAACGCTGGTGTTTTGGAAAGCCTGAACATGGCCTATCAAATCGCTAATGCGGCGAACCGGCAGGGTGTCGTGAACTTCCTTGCAGGGCGTATCGAGATGCACGACAAGTGGGCATGGCAACTGTCTGCTTCGCTAAAGCCTTAGTCCTAGCAGGGTATTTACAAATCTAGGTGTAGCATTTTTCACAGAGCGAAAGGAACACTCCTCAATGATCCGCACTACCCAGTCAAGTCCCGCCACCGTCGCCTTCTTCCAAAAAGGTCGTGACGAGGCGGACGCTAAAATCGCTAGCGAGCAGATCGCTAAGGCCGCCCGTGAGGAGGTCATCGCCGCCGGTGCGATGGACAATGCTCAGTTCCGCCTCGAAAAGGCCACCGAGCAGATGAAGGCTGCCGAGGTCACCTATCAGGACGCTATCGCTAAGGGCGCATGGGACCGTGAGGAACTCCGCACGGCATACAACAACGCCATCGCTGGCTACCGTGAGGCTGACCGCATCGCCGAAGCCGCCGCTGAGCAACTGAGCCTTGCTAAGGCAGCACTCGAAGGACTCCGCACCGTCGCTAAGGGGCGTGTTGTGGACACCGAAACCACAGAAACCCCCGCACCCGTGCGAAAGGAAGATGAAATGAACGACGACGCTGGTTTGGATCGCTACGACACCGACGACCCGAGTGTAATCCTGATCGCTTGCCCCGAATGTGGTGGCCTTGACCCTGAGTGCGATGCCTGTGACGGCGATGGGCTTATGGAGCCTGACGAGATGCTGGAAAAGAGTGTTGACTCCGGTTTTGGAACCGCCTCGCTGCTCACCCGCAACTTTGAAAAGTCGGTTGCCTACCAGTCCTACATCGAGTTCTCCAAGGGCGGTCCGGGATCGGGTCGTCGCAAGGGCGATGGTCGTGGACACCTCGGCAACCAGCACAGCGGCGCAACCCGCTTCCACCCGAACTTGCTGAACCCCAAGACCGGTGAAAAGGGTCTTTACCGTGGGTGGAAAACCACCATCAAGGTTTATACCCAGAGCGCAAAGGAAGCGAAGCAGTTGGCTGAACTGCACACCAACGCTGCCGTTCGTCACGAGCAGGCCGGTCGCTTCGCTAAGGCGGCTGAGGAGCACTTGCTCGCCGCCGCTTCGCACATGGTCGCTGCTGGAAACCACGAGGGCATCGCTTCCACCTACAAGCGTGAAATCGAGAAGTTCGGCAACGGCGATCACCCGGACATTCCAGCCGACGGTGGAAAGTCGGAGCGTGGTGAGGCCGCCAAGGAGCGTGTCTATGCCGAGCGGTCGAAGCAGGAAGCCGCTCGTCTGCAAGCGATGGCTGCCTGAGCAACCTTTCACAACCGAGTTGCACTTGTGCCACTACTGAAAATCCCGAAGTTTGGGATAAAGTAGTGGCATTAGTGCTATAACAGGAGCCTCTCGTGGACAGCATCAAACTGTGGATCAACAAAGCCCGTCAGGCTGAAATCTTCAAGGCTGGCAACGCCGAGGCACTTATCGAGTGGTACGAGAACGGCGCAGACGGACAAATCGACTGGGGACAGCCCGGCGACTTTGAGCAGTGCGTTGAGATCGCAGGGCAATACCTCGAAAATCCCGAAGGCTTCTGCCAACTCCGCCACATTGGCGCAACCGGAGAACCGTCGGGTCACGCCGAGGGCGAGGTTTCCAAAGCAGACAAGCCTGACTACGGCAAGGTGATTTCAAGCCGCAAGGGCGAGCCGAGCGATCAAGACCTCTACAACCGTGTGAAGCGTGAGGCTGCGACAAAGTTCGATGTTTACCCGTCCGCCGTCGCAAACGGTTGGGTCGTTCAGGAATACAAGCGTCGTGGTGGAAAATACCACAAGTCGGTAGAGAAGGCTGAGTCCATGACCCCTCCAAAGGGCGTTCAGGAAGCCGCACAGCAGGCGTTGGAGTGGATGAAGGACGGCAAGGCGGGTGGTGGTTTCACCCCCGTCGGTCGCAAGCGTGCCTCAGACCTCGCTAACGGTCACCCTGTCTCGATGGACACCGTGAAGCGCATGAAGGCGTATTTTGATCGCCATCAGAGCGACAAGGACTCCCCGCATTGGGCAGAGCCAAGCCCCGGCAAGGTGGCGTGGTATGCGTGGGGCGGAGATGCTGGCTACTCATGGGCGAAGGGCGTTGTGGGCAGTGAAATCCACAAGGCGGGCGCAGAGAACCTTCTGAAGGCGCAGGCCACATTCCACGGCAACCAATACAAAGATGTTGCAAGCGAAGGTCAGCAGCCAACCAGCGGCGGCGGCGGTCCTCGTCGTGTTGATCCGGGTCGCTACCAAGTCGGCGGTGGTAGGCCAGCCGTCGGACAACCACAGCCCGGTGGAAATACCGCTCCCGACAACACCTCCCCGCTCGCAGGCGTGAAGCCAAACCCAAGTAGCAGCGATGTTGGTGAAAAAGTCCTAAAGCCCGCCGACGACACCTCAAAGGGTATGCGTCAGTTCGCCGAACGGGTGCTCACTGCCATCAACCGTGGCGATCAGCCGGTCATTGACCGCAAGGACTTGGCGAAGATGTTCCTCGGCATGAGGGGCGGCATCGACAGGGAGTTCATGAAATCCGACATTACCGAACTCCGTATTGACGGCACACGCCTCATGGGTCGTGACGGTCTTGGCTACGGGCGTAAGGACATGCCGCAGGTGGAAACCAGCCAGCGAGATCAGTTCATGGCTGATATCAAAAAATCCGACGGCATCACCCACACTAAGGAAGATGTTGACCCGACCACGCTGAAGCCGGTGCAGAAAGAGGTGTTCGCTGTAAAGTCGGCGGGCATCTTCCGGTCATTCCAAAAGACGGGTATCCCGGACAGGATGCGTATTCTGATCTCAAAGGACGGCTATGTCCTCGACGGACACCACACTTGGGCGGCTGCCGTGGCTATCCATTTCCTCACCGGAAAATCCCTGCCCGTGTATCGCCTGTCGGTGGATCACGAGGAAGCACTCGCCATCACGACTAAGTGGGCAAACGAGAACAACGCTGAAAATCAGGGTCAGGGCAAGCCAGAGGCCACCAAGAAGTCCCTCGATTTCAGCACTGATACCCTGCTCCGTGAATACATGACGCTGGAACTCGAAAAGGCGTTCTTCCACGGGAACCAATACAAGCAAGGTGAAGGCGGCGGCAAGGCGAAACCAGCCCGTCAAGTAGATGAAAGCCGATTTCAGGCAGTCGGGCGTTTTGGAGACAAGGCTGAGGCAGTAGCGCAGAAGCCTGCTTCTGACGACCACCGTGCGCTCGCCAAGGGTCACCGAGAGGCTATCGCCACGCTCCAAAAGATGAAAGACGAGGAAACCCGTCCCGAACTGAAGGACAGCCTCCAAAAGGCCATTGACCACCATGAGCACGCCGCAAATCGCCATGAGCAGGCGGCAAACTTCCACGATGACCCAAATGTAGATGCCAAGATCAAGCAAGGGGCATCGGAAACCGCACGGGACATGAGCAAACTCGCCGACCACCTCACGGATAAGGCGCAGGAAGCCTACGCATGGGCGAAGCCTATTTTTGGACACCGTAGGGCCGCCTAGGGGCGACCGTGTTTCAGCCCAACTTCGTCACCTTTACCAGCACGAAAATCTCCGACCACGCTTTCCCGCTAGAAGGAAAGTTCAGGGGCAACCAGAACGACGGTTTCACCTTTGTCCTGTTCGATGACGGCTCTGGTGGGGTTATCAAGAACCTAAAGGACTGGACGGGCAACAAGACCGGCAGGCTCTACCCTGCTGAAATCTTGGCAGCGCAGGAGGTTCTCGCCGCACGGGTTGGCGAAACGATGAACGCCCCTATCCGTGAGTGCCGTTTCTACGGAAAAGACGGCCTTTCGGTCATCATGCCCTACATCGAAGGTGAAAACGGCGAGCAGGCGGGTCAAGATACCCCTCCAAAGGGTCATCAGGCTACTGCACTCGTCCTATTCGACTACCTCACCGCCAACGCCGACCGCCGCCCGAAAAACTGGCTGTGGACACCCGATCACCGCATCGTCGGCATTGACCACGCTCTCTGCAACTTCCGACCTCGCACGCCAACACCAGAACTGATCTCCCTGCTTTGGAACAACGGCGTGTCGCATGAGGCACTGCTCATACTTCGTCCCAAGTTGGAAAATCTGCGCATCGACTTCACCCAACTCGGCATGGGCGACAAGCATGAGACAATGATGCAAAACTTGTCTCACCTGCTCCAAGCGTTCCAAATCCTCGACCAAGTTGCCGTCGTCAAGGGAGGTCCGGGATCAGGCAGGCACCCCGAACTCCACCTCGTAAGCGAGTGGTCGCATCAGCCGGGGAAAATCATCAACTACGACACCGACGGCAACCAATACATCATCGAAGGGAATGACTGGCTGTTCAAGGGACCGTTCCCCGCCGGAGACTACGTCGCCACATTTGGAGCGACGGTGAAAAGTCGTGCTGGCGGGATGTTGGCGCAGGCACTCGTTCAGTATCGCTCACAGGGGACAGCCGACCAGAGCATCAAGTCCCCCGTTATCCACATCTTGCACATCGAAAGCAACCAGAGCGTTCGTGGGGCGGGTTTTGCTAGAAAACTTGTTGCCGCACTCCACGATACGGTCATGCCGACCGGCGAGGCAGCAACTATCGTCCACAACAGTTTCACCAGCGACCTCGGGCGCAACTTTGCGAACTCCCTCGACCCGTCTTACAACCAAGTCAAAGACGAGGGCGAAGCGGCGTATCGTGATCCCAGCAACTTTCAGCCGGTTTCCAAGGGCGGACCCGGAAGCGGCAGGCACCCCGAACTCGGCAAGATCGTCCCTGCACCCGTCGGGAACAAATACAGCGTGGACAAGGCTGTTCAGCAGTCCATGATCGAAGATACGATTGCTGCGGTAGAGAGGTCGGGGGAGGCAAAGGGCAAGGCCATTTTCCGTGATGCATACATGACGCTTGCTGACGAAAACAACCGTGGCATCGTCAAGGAAAATCTTGTTCAGGCTATTGCCGACCGGCTTGCTGGAACCGATTTCGACAGGATTTTGGGCTTAGACGCAGATCGCTCAGTCCTTATTTATCTCCCTACTGGTGCATACTCTAAAGTCGCATCGGGGCCGTCCCTCAGCATGGCCCTCCTCAGTTCCGTCACCCTTGACCCCAAAGATGTGGCAAAACGCTACGAGCAAGGTATTTATAATGACGAGCGTTTGAACTCTATTGGCTTGGAATGGGACTCAACCTCCAAAACCATCAAACCCAACTCCCCTTACTACCGGCTTGCTTCGGTCAAAGACCCCGAGGTGGCGAACAAAGTTCGCACTCAGGCGGTAGATGATCTAGTCGCCAGATGGGCGAAAACATCGAACGACACCGATCTGACGGCACACGCACTCCAAGATGCCGCCGAGGCAGAGTTCGGGCTTCATGGCACGGCTCCGTGGACAGACCCAAAGCCGGAAAGTGTGCTTGACGAGGACTCCATGAAGGGCATACGGTTGTTCCTCCGAGCGCAGTATGAAATCACGCAGGAACGCCTGAAGGCTGCCGGTATAGACACCCTGACCCTGTATCGAGGCATGACGGTTGTGCCTGATGGTCTAGAGCACGGCAAAAGTGCTGAAATCTCCACCCGCCCGCTCAACGCCTTCTCTGCCAGCAAGCAAGTAGCATTTGACTTCTCAAAGGGCAAAATGACGCAGAGTATTGCAGGTCCAAAGGGCAAGGGCATCGTGATCTCCGGCAAGGTTCCAGCAGAACGGGTGCTCTCCCTCGCTACAACGGGGATAGGGTGCCTCTCCGAGCAAGAGGTCGTAGTCTTGGGTGGCACCGATGAATGGATGGTAGAGAAGGGCGACGAAATCCAGCGCACCATCTACCACCATTCCAGTTAGGAAAATCGTGGATACTCAGACTTACAACGAGGACTGGCTTCGCACCCGGACATGGGATTTGTGGCGGGATAGGAAACTGATCTCCACCCTGCCTGACCTTCTGTGGTCGCTCGATGTATCGTTTGCGCCCGAGGAGAAGCAGCGGGCGGAGTTGGAACACTTCGTCAGCCTCCCCGTCTGGGAGTCCGCACCGGAGTCGCTGAAATCCGAGGTGTCCGCCTACCTCAACGGCTTTACGCCAGAGGAACTTTCCAAAGCAGCCTCCATCGCCAACGCCGTGCTTCGAGTGGCCGGGATCAAGAAGTTCCGCTTCCAGCCCGTCATCAAGGGGGGTCCCGGCTCGGGAAGGCACGCAGAGAACGGTGCTGAGCCGACAAAGCCCCATCTTCGCTACATCGCCTCGGCAACCGCAGACTTCTTCGACAAGGGCGGGAAAATCAGGTCGTTCGACCCGCAGAACCTCACCGACGAGGACAAGCAAGTCTTTCGGCGGGAAGCGACCACGGCGAAGCAGCACTACGAAGCCCTGCGTCAGCGCAACTTTGAAATCCAAAGCGAGCAACGACCCCGTGGTGCCGATGGACGGGTGAGTGAAATCCCTAAAGAGCAATACGCCAAGTTGAGCAAAGAGTTAGATGCTGTCCGGCAAGAGATGGACAGTTGGAACCTCTATAACAGGGCACTCGTCACTTGTCTGAAGGGCAAGAACACCGACGGCATGAAACTCTATGTCGCCTATGACCAAGGTGGAAAGCCAACCGGCTTGTTGTTGAGCAAGGAAAATCCGACCAACAACAGCGAGGAAGCCCTTACCTCCATCGGCGACATGAAGCACGCTGGAACCGCCTTGATCTATCTGCAAGCCAAGGACGCTGCCGAGCGTGGGGTTGGTGTCCGAAGCGAGCAGTGGGGTCACAGCAAGGGCTACCACGAACTCATCGGTCGGACCCTTACGCCCGTCAAGGGTGGAACCACCTCGTCTAAGTGGACGAAGGCGCAGGTGAGGGAGATCGCCTCGCTGGACATTCCAAACGCCCAACTCGTCGCAAAGGGCGGGCCGGGTAGTGGTAGGCACCCGGAGAGTTTCATAGCCCCCAACCAAAATGCCGCCTACGACTGGTTGCATCAGCACGTTGGCACGGTTATTGGCTCGGCTACACGAGGAAGCATCACCGGCGAGGAAGAACAAGCGGTGAAAAAATACGCCGGTGAAGCCTACGGGGACATAAACGAGGAACTCCGCTCTCACGATCAGGGCATCACCGACGCCGACGACAGTGGGATGCTGTATAGCGGACCCTTAGCAACCCTGATCCAAAGTGCTATCGACAAAAGCGTTGTGGACGCTCCGGTGACGGTATTTCGTGGACTGGGCTTCAACATTTTTGACGAGGAAGGTTTGGAACCCGGCGATGAGTTCCGTGATCCCGGTTTCACCTCGACTTCGCTTATGTCCGGTGCCGCAGATCAGTTCACGAGTGACTTAGGCATGATGGCGAAAATCCAAGTGCCGGAAGGCTCCCACGCCGTTTCCATTACTGCGGGAGATGAAATCGAACTACTCCTCGGAGCCAATGCACGGTTCACATTTCATGGCTACGACGACAGCGGCAACGCCCTGCTGACCTATGTTGGAACCGACCCAGACCACTCTGGCACGGTGGAAAAGGCGAAGCGACGGAGGAAGCGGGCACGCAAGTATGTCTGGCAGCGTGGCGATCTCTCTGTCGTCCGCAAGGGTTCAGTGAAAAAAGGTGGACCGGGTAGCGGACGGCACAAGCAACCCGTCGAGAGTTTCACCACCGTCGGATCGTCGCTTCCAAAAGAGGCTGCCTCATTCATCACGGCGAACGCCCAAAAGTTCTTCGACGCTGGCGGCAAGGTCGTGCGGCTTTCCGGGCTGAGCAAAGAGGAGCAGCAGGAACTAGAAGAACAAGCCCACATGGCGTATAACGCTCTCTGGGAGCAGTGGGAACAAGGCAAGGCTACCTACCGTGCTTACGAGGGTGCTGATTTCACGATGAACGTCGTGGAGTCGTCGCCCTACATTTCCCGTGCGTTTGCCGCCCAAGGTAAAGACGGTTGCTTCGACCTCGCTGCCATCGGACCGGACGGGACGCTCGTGGGAGCCATCGGTGCCAGCGTGGTGAGGCCGGAACCGTCTGATCCCGAAACCGTTTCGGTCAGTTTCATGGGCAGTTTACAAACGATGCCCGGCATCGGTGCTGCGCTCCAATATTCGCTTTGCAGGGTAGCGAAGGGCTTTCCGCTTACATCTTCCTACACACAGGACTCAAAGGACTACCACGAGAAAATCGGTCGCATCTTCCCTTCCGAGAACACCGACTACTCGCAGTGGACAGAGCAGCAAGTCAGAGATGTAGCCAAACTGCCGGTCAAGGCAAGCCCCGAACAACTCCCCTAAAAATCGTGATAGACTATACCCATGACTAGCAGGGCAAACACCACCAACGAACCTTACGATCCCGACGGCGTTGACCCGTTTTGGGCGACCCCCGATGGTGTGGCGTTGCTCGCAGCCATGCGGAAAAAGCCCGCAGACACGCTAGCGAAGGCGGCAAGGGGAGAGCACATCACTCCCGCCGAATACGACGCTTTCATCGCTGAAAACGGACAACTCTAAACAGCAAGACCGCCCCGAAGGGCGGCCTAACTGCCGGATAGAGCATCTGCCTCGCAAGGCAGTCTCAGGCTATCACCACGCCGAGCAGGAATGTTGATCTGGGACAAATCCGGGATAGACACGGGTTCCCTGAATGTATTGCCCCACGACAGAGGCAATGACCCGCTTTGCGACACGAACTTGCGCCGTTGGCGAAACATTGGAGCCTCCACCGTTCGCATACCAGTTAGATGCGCTAATGCCGAGAGAGTTTGGATACACGGAGCCAGACGACCCGATCCAACCACCTTCCTCGCAAATGGCTACTCGTGTCCATTTCTGAATGTCCTCCGGGGTTACACCCCAAGGGTAACCGGCGGCATGATGGACAACGCTATGGTGAACCACCGTCGGCTTATGGACAGGCTTCGTGGTCGTGGTCACGACAGCGTGTTTTGGCGTGCCGTGCAACGGACCGTGCAAGTTGGCGTGGTGGGCAGGCAGCGATGCGCCCACAGGTTGGAAAATAACTGCCCCAATGCCAATGGTGGTGACGGCAATGAGGGATCGAATGGTAGCAAGATGGAGCCGCATGGCACTCCTTTAGGGTCAAGCGTCGGTCGCAGACGCAGGTTCTAGGTGGTGGTGCGGGCAAACGCCATACGACATTCATACCTGAGTCCGGTTCCGGTATGGAATACAACGGCCTAGCCTGTTCAGCGTCAGGTGTGTCTGCGTTCTACTGGCCCTAATGGGTCATTAGCCTCCTAAAGGGATTGCTACAACCCTAGCCGTGTGACGGCTATGCGTCAAGTTGATGGCAGTTCAGGACTGTCCGTGATCCACGAGTTCGTAGTCGGCGTGCAAGCCCTCAGGGGTAAGACCACCGACCGGCTTCAGCACGGCGTAGAACCCTGAGTGGTCGTCCTCGATTTCCCACGCTCCGTAGTTGATGTAGCCACCGAAGGTGATGATGAGTTCCTCACCGTCCACCAACTCAAAGTAGAAGGTGGAGAAATCGTGCTCATCGCCGCCGTAGTTGGACATTGCATCCTCGACATGCGGACGAGCCGCTGCTTCGTTGTAGCCCGCAGCGATAATCGCCTCTCGTGCTTCCCGTGCTGCTCGTGCTGCTTCCCGTGCTGCTCGTCCTGCTTCCCACGCTTCCTTGTTTTCCATTGTGTCCCCTCTCGGTTTCGCTGACGATACAACTATAGCACAGTTTAGTTGGCATGTGTGACCGCAGGGTTCACCAACCACCATTCAGTTTGTGCTAGCGTCGCAGCCATGACCCAAGCCGTCGGTGTAGATCACGAAGAAAATCGCTTCCCCATGTGGCTCTGTGACGAGCCGGAGTGCACGAGAGGTGTCGGGCTGGACGAGCCTGAGATGGCGGAGTGGCTTCCCACCGAGGACGCACACTTTTGCCCGAAGCACGCCTCACTCCGCTTCGGTCAAAAGTAATGCCTGCGGCGAAAATCCTGATCGGCGATGTCCGCACACGACTGTCGGAAATCCCCGATGGCTCAGTTCGCACCTGCATCACCTCACCGCCCTACTTCGGGCTACGAGACTACGGCACAGCGTCGTGGGAAGGCGGAGACGAGACTTGCGACCACATGGTCGGTCGTTTCACCACGACGGTGAGCGAGAAGCAAGCAAGTAGTCGAGGCAGCGGCACGATGCAAGCCAAAGGCACTTGTCCGCACTGTGGCGCAAAGCGGATTGATTTTCAGATTGGCCTTGAGCAGACACCAGAGGATTACGTCAACGAACTGGTCGAGGTGTTCCGTGAGGTGCGCCGTGTTTTGTCTGACGATGGCACACTTTGGCTCAACTTGGGGGATAGTTATGCTGGCGGTGGTGGTGGAAACTACAACAAGACCGGCGTATCTCAAGCCGGTGGGCAGCACATCACCAATGTCCGCAATCGCCCTGAATGGCTAGAGAATGCTGGCGTGAAGCCAAAGGATTTGATGGGCATACCTTGGCGAGTAGCGTTTGCACTTCAGCAAGACGGTTGGTATTTGCGCAGCGACATCATCTGGGCAAAGCCGAACCCGATGCCAGAGAGCGTGACCGACCGACCCACCAAGAGCCATGAGTATCTGTTTCTGCTCACCAAGTCGCCTCGGTATTACTACGACCACGAGGCGATCAAAGTGCCACCTGCTGAAAGCACGAAAAGCCGAGGGCCAGCAAGTTTCGGCGGGCAAAAAGGGCGAGATTATAAGCCCGAACCGACTGACCCAAACTATCGAAATGGGAACGAACAGTGGGGAAGGACTTACGAATACAAGCAAGGCAACGTGAACCGCCGTGACGTGTGGACGATTGCCACCAAACCCTTTCGGGGCGCACACTTCGCCGTAATGCCAGAGGCACTTGTAGAACCCTGCATCTTGGCTGGCAGCCAAGAAGGTGACACCGTTCTTGATCCGTTCACCGGTAGTGGCACTGTCGCCGTCGTCGCTCTGCGTAATGGGCGCAACTTTGTCGGCAGTGAACTCAACCCCGAGTACGCAAACATCGCACAGCACCGTATCAAGGACGCAAACCCCCTGTTCAACGAGGTAGAGGTAGTGAAATGACCTTCAACTTCCATCCCAACATGGACACCGTTCGAGCCACCTGCGAGCACTGCGGGACTCGTATCGGCAAGACGGGAACGGTTTGGCTACACCTCGCCACCCAAGACCAGTGGTGCCGAGTCACAACCGCCACACCCGCCTTCATCGGCACACCACCGGAGGACACGTGGCAGGTCTGAGCGATCTACAAGCCTCAGGGCGTTCCACCACCCTCTTCCCTTGGGAGGATGAGTTGGCGCAACGAGTGGGAACAGGGCGCACTAGTGAGAACATCGAGAAGTCCGACCGCCACTCCTACGACAAAACCCGCCTTATGGACTCGAACCTGCTAGCGAATATCCACGCTGCGGTGGTGGAAATCGGCGTGAGTCGCATCATTGGAGCCTATTGCTACGCCGCCGTCTGGCCGCTAGGGCAGCACAACCGCTACGCCTCCGAACTCCCCGACGCACTGAGGGGAACTACGGAGGTGGAAATCAAGTGGCGGCGAACTGCGAAGTCGATGCCCGTTGATCGCAAAGATGCCGAGGTGAACCGGCTCGTTCTTTGGGCAGAGTCGAAACTCGCCACCTCATACAGTTGTGCGTGCTCCCCGCTATGCGGAGACCCCGCCAATAGGGATTTCAGTAAGGTTCGTCTCCTAGGGGGAGGATACGCAGCAGACCTCTGGGACGCAGGCATCTCCTACAACGGCGACCAGAACCGTGTAGCGGTTCCAGCAGAGGCTCTTCTTCGATGCGAGAACCTCGGCCTTTGGACTTTACCACCCGTTAGTTCTGCGATACCCTAGGGTCACCTGACCAAGGAGGGTGCATGAACGCTGCGGAGCGAGCGGAGTATCTCGACAACCACCACCTCGTAGTACGTGGTTGGCGGAGCGCATCGTGCATGACGGTGAAAATCCAATGTTCTACCAAGTGGAGGTAATCGAATGACGTTCGAGGAATGGCTGCAACTCGGCATTGACTCTGGGTTCTGCACCGATCAGTATTGTGCGTTCCACTCGTGCCCGCCGCTCAGCCCCGCCGAGGAAGCACTTTTGGATGAGGACGAGGAAATCTGCTACCACGTCGTCCGCCTCGGCAGCCCGAAAGACTGGTTGCAGTAGTAATCGTGTAGTGTCGTGAAATCCATAAGGAGGACACATGGCGACAAACGCCAAAGACTGCAAGATGCACAAGTGGCAACTCATGGCGGTTAGTTCTAAGGTGTGGGTGACCTGCCTGCACTGCCCCGCCCGCTTCCAGTTCACGCACGAATACAACGGAGCCGGATACAGCGGGAAAATCCCTGCGACCTATCAGCATCTCCCTGAGGCGTTTCGATGAAGAAGCGGGAACTGATCCGTCAGAACGAGAACCTAGAGGGCTACCTCGCCACCTGCCAGCACCTCAACGAACGCTTGGACGATGAACTCGATGAGCAGCGGCAGAAAATCGTCTGCCTGACCGATGATTTGGAACAAGTCAAGGGCGAACTTGCCTTTTACGCTTTGGCTTACCAAACAGCCGTCGGTCGTCTCTGGGCGCACACCAAAGGTGAAAAGCCCGATGTGGAGGCGTTCAGCCAGCAGTTCCTCGAACAAGTGGCTAAGGAAATGATCGAGCCATTCTAACCAAAAGCGACGAGGCGACCCGTTGGAAAGGCCGCCTCGTCAATGCTTTGTGGTGAAACTACAGGTGTTGCTTTGCTGCACCTCGGCTTCATAGGGCTTGGCGGACGGTCCGCCGAACCGAGGCGAAATCACTATAGCAGCCTCTCGCACCTGTTATCATCGCTTTATGCCACAGCCCGCCGTCTCAGACCGCATTGGCGATGAAGTGTGTCGCTACATCGCTTGGCATTGGCGAGAACTCAACTTTCCGCCCTCGATCCGAGATATCCAAAAGGCACTTGGGGTGAAATCCACCGCAACCGTTCACAACTGCCTATTGGAGTTGGAGATCAAGGGGCGTATCCAGCGTGACCCCTACCGCCGCACCCTGATCGTGGTGAACGGCGTTGATCCCGAAATCTGCAACCACGACTGGCGCATTACAAATCGTGATTTCGTGGACACGGGAGAAGCCCTGATTGAGTGCTTGTATTGCTGCCGCCGCACTGCCGTCGAATACTACCCAGACTGGAACAATAAAGCAGCCTGCCCTCGATACATGGGTGAAATGCCCTAACCCAACTAGAGTGTGCTAACCTATGGCTAGGCAACCCTGCTATGGGAAGGACTGCTATGACCCTGAACGAACTTGTGGAAAAGATCGCACACGATCTTGCTACGGTGGAAATGCCGAACACGGCGGACATTCACACCTTGATCCATACTGCGATGAACCAAGCGGATGCTCTTGCGCTGCTGAAGGTGGAAAATAGTGCGCTGAAGGCTCGCATCGCCGACGCTGAGCGCAAGTTGGAAGGCGTTGAGCCTCTGACCCACCTCGTCCAGTATGCCGAGGGTTCTATCTGATGGCTCGCCGTCTTGTTTGGAAGGACGGCGGCTTCAACACCCTGAGCGCAAAAGACGGACCCTACGAGTATGTCGTGTGGGGGAACCAAAAGTCCGAGGGTGAGTTGCGTGTAATCCGCAAGGAAAACATGGGCGGGGTCATCTACCCCATTCAGGATTTCTCCATCTTCGCCCGTGACCGAGATGCCGCAATGAAGTTGGCTGAAAAGTTGAACCGCATCATTCGCAAGGCTCGACGCTACAACGGTCCGATTTCCCTGTAAGCGTCACACCCATCTGCTATGGTGGGTAGATGGCCTCCACCCCTGTTTATCTAGGCGAAAAGCCGGACGGCGTATCACCTAGTCGGGTGAGCCAGTTCATCACTTGCCCACGGCAGTATCAGTATGTAAGCGTGGAGAGGCTGCCCGAGAAGAAGGGCGTGGACGCTTACCGAGGCACGATCTTCCATGCCATCCTCGAAGCCGTGTTCCGTGACCAACCGCAGGAAAATCGCACCCTCGATGTGACCCTGCAAACCTTCCGTGAGATGTATCCGACCTTCATGACCCCCGATGTGGTCGAGGAGTTGGGCTTCGACGAAATCGCCGTGCAGAAATACGCTGCCGAAATCACGAAGTTGATCCGCACCTATCACGAAATGGAAGATGCCCCGAGCATCAACCTCGTCGGCACTGAACGTCGTTTAGACTGGGACATGGGCGGCTGGGGACTGCGTGGCATCATCGACCGCTTCGACCGTGAAGCCGACGGCTCTCTCGGCATCGTGGACTACAAGACCGGCAAAGTGCCGCAGGGTCAGTATCGCTCCAAGGCGTTGCAACCTAGTCAGGTTTACGCCTACCTCGCAGAAAAAGTGTTAGGCGAGCGTCCGAGCCGGATCAGGCTGCTCTACGTCAAGACCGGTGCCGTCATCGAAAAGGCAGTGACCCAAGCGGACATTGTTGCCGCCGAGAAGCGTGTGACTGCGGTGTGGGCTGCCATCGAAAAGGCGTATGCCACCTCGCATTTCCCCGCTCAACCCTCCGTGCTCTGTGGCTGGTGCTCATTCCAGCAACGGTGTAACGAGGACAACTACTCCGTGTTCTAAACCGGAAAATCCCCGCAGCGCACAGCGACCACGCTGTATTACTTGACGTTTCCAAAACACGCTTTACGCTTGTGGAAGTCAAGACCAATAGCACCTGCTATTGGCGCAAGTTGCGAGGAGATGGCGTGGCCCGAAAGTTGGTTCGCCTGAACATCAAGGAAACGTCGGGTGTAGATCACCCGGCGCATCGCCACGATGGTTGGGTAGTCATGAAGTCGGCCACCCCCTCTGATGTGACCTCAGTTCTTGACGAACTGCGACCTGATGGTGAAATCATCGAGGAAGCGTTGGAGGAAGCCCCCGTTGTGGAGAAGTCGTTTGATACGCCTTCGACCATCGAGATCACCTACACCAATGTTTTCCAAGATGGTGAAATCGTCAAGTCGTCCGAAGCGGCTCCCGCCGTTTTGGAAGTCCCCACCCCCGTTTCCAAGGAGGAAACTATGTCTTTCACCCCCGAGGTGACCACCCCTGAGGTCGTCATCATCCCGGAGGCTGCGAGCGAGGCTGAAATCCTGAAGGCGATGCCTGCAAGCATCCGCAAGATGCTTGACGACGCTTCGGCCAACGCCGAGGCTGCGCTTCGCAAGGCTGCGGCTTCCGAGCAGGCTCTCATTGCCGAGCGTGAGGCTCGTGCCGATGAGGCTGCCGTCATGAAGGCCGCTCAGTGGTCGCACCTGACCATCGACCCCACGGTCGTTGGCCCCGCCCTCCGTCGTCTCTCCGAGGCTGACGCTGTTCTCGCTAACGAGGTCGTGAAGGCTCTCGACAGTGCGAACGCCGTCGCTGAGACGAACGCAGTTTTCACTGAGGTTGGAACCGACGCTCCTGCGCCGACCAACGACGCTTACTCCAAGATGGAGAACCTCGCCAAGGCCGCAGTTGCCAACGGCACCTCCCCATCGTTCGAGGCTGCGCTCATGGCCGTCGCTCAGGCGAACCCCGACCTCTACTCCACCTACCTCTCAGAGAAGGGACGCTAGAAAATGGCTTTCGAGCAAAATCCATATGCCGTCAAGTTGACGTTGACTGCGGACACGACCCTCACCGCTGCGACGCAGTTCTGCTTCGTCAAGTTGGGATCGTCCGTCGTGGTTGGCTCCGGCCTCGCCATCGCTAGCAACTCGGCAGTTGTGACCGGCTTCACCACCGGTGGTGCCACCTTCCCGGCTGGCTTGGTGCCCGGTTCCATCGTGACCACGAACGCTGTCGGCCTCCTTGGCGCAGTCGTGACCTCAATCAACCCCGCTGCCGGTTCGATCACCCTGAACACCATCGCTAGCGGCACGACCGCAGCCCTGTCGTTCACGAGTGCTTCGTTCGGTGCCGGTGGTCCGGTTGCCACGATTTGCGGCACCACCGCAGACCGCCCGCTCGGTATCCTTCAGAACCAGCCGACCCCTCGCACTGCCGCCTCCGGTGTCATCGAGTCGCTCGCTGAGGCTGAGGTCACCGTTTCGGGTGTCTCGAAGGTTCTCGCTGGTGGAACCATCACCGCCGGTCAGGCGATTTCAGTCAGTGCTTCGGGTGCGGCTCTCGCCATCGCCCCGGCGTCGACTGGTGGTGCAACCAACGGTTCAGCACTTTCCTACATTCTCGGCACCGCAATCACTAGCGGAGTGGCTGGCGACATTATCACCGTCGCTGTGAACTGCTCCGCTGCTGGTCGAGCGGCTTAGGTTTAGAAAGGAACCTGAAAAATGCCACAGCCCAACGTGAACAATGTTCACATCGACGCAATCCTGACCAACATCTCGGTTGCCTACCTCCAAAACACGGACAACTTCATCGCCGACAAGGTGTTCCCGGTTGTCCCCGTGGACAAGAAGTCCAACCTGTACTTCAAGTACACGAAGGACGACTGGTTCCGTGACGAGGCGCAGCGTCGTGCAGACGGCACCGCTTCCGCTGGCTCCGGCTACGGCCTGACCACCGATGTCTACATGGCAGACGTTTTCGCCTTCCACAAGGACATTGGTGACCAGACCCGTGCCAACTCCGACAACCCCTTGAACCCCGACATGGAAGCGACGCAGTTCGTCACGCAGCGTCTCCTCCTCCGTCGTGAGGTTCAGTGGACGGGCGACTACTTCCAGCCCGGCGTGTGGGGCAACACTGTTCTCGGTGTCGCTTCCGGTTCGCAAGGCACCGGTTCCACGGTCAAGTGGTCGGACTACGGCGCAACCACGAGCAACGGTGTGACCACCTACAACTCGAACCCGATCTCGGACATTGAGTCCGCCAAGGCTTCGGTGTTGCAGACGACCGGTTACGAGCCGAACACGCTCGTCCTGTCCTACCCGGTGTTCCTCAAGTTGAAGAACCACCCGATGCTGGTTGACCGCTACAAGTACACCCAAGCCGGTGCCATCGTGACCGAGGACCTCCTCGCTCAGGTGTTCGGCGTGGATCGTGTGCTCGTGTCGAAGGCAGTTGTGAACAACGGTGCTGAGGGTTCCAACACTCAGAACTACCAGTTCACGACCGGCAACAACGCCCTGCTTGCCTACACCGCCCCGAACCCCGGTGTGATGACCCCCTCCGCTGGCTACACGTTTATGTGGACTGGCGTGTCGGGTGGCCTCGGTACCACGGTTGGTGTGAGCCGCTTCCGTATGGAGGAACTGAAGGCAGACCGAGTTGAGGGTGAAATCGCCTTCGACAACAAGGTCGTTGCTGCTGACCTCGGCTACTTCTGGGATGCCATCATCTAGTTTCTGCTAGTATGACGGCATGACCTCGCTGCCGCCCACCCACAGAGTCCTCCTACCGTTTCAGTTGGAGGGTTCTGGGGTGGGCGTTGGCGATTTTATAAACCTTTCTGCGCTCGATCCGCAAGAGGTTCTCCGCATGACCTACCTCGGCTGGGTTCAGCCCGTCGAAATCCGTGACCTGCCCGTTGCGAGCACGCCAGAGGTGGCTGAAATCGCCCCTGAGCCTTCCGAGGCAGATGAGGCTCCCGTAGAGCCAAAGCCCAAGCGTGGCCGCCCTGCGAAGGCAAAGCCCGTCGTCGAGCCGGAGCCGGAGATCATCGCTCCCCTCGCAGACGAAATCGCACCCCTGCCGGACGAACTAGAGGCGTAGAACGCTCGTCATATGACGAGTGACGCTACCCGTAGTTCCGTTCCCCACCAAACTCGTAGTCGTGGTGTAGCATTTCACCATGTCCTTACGAGACGCAGAGAAGCGGTTAGAGCGTGTGACGCTCTGTAAGATCGCCAACTTCATCAACGGCCTTGATGCCGCCGACAAAAAGACGGTGGTGGAATGGTTCGCAGCCAAGAAGCCTGCCTTTTGGATCGCCCGTGTGGCTTCCGCCGACGGCAAGCCGCTAAACGAAAAAACCCTGAAGCGGCATCTCGACGGTGACTGCTGCTGCCCGGCTGGAACACCGCACAAGGGGGCGTATCTTGACGCTCAGTGAAGCAGCCTCGTCTTTGCCGCAGCGTCATACGAACATTATCCCGAAGGGGACTGAGCCATCGTTCCAATGGAACGGCAGCGACGGCTACATCACCTCACCGCTTCTCCCTAATGAACCCGATCCGGCGTTCTGGGAGGTTCTCATGCAGGACTGGGGGCTTTCGCCGGATACCACCGAAATCGTCGATGGCTCGGTGAACATCCGTGGTTGGGACTCCAACATGGGTGGCGGTGAAATCCAACGCATGAAATATTACCGAGCGCAAATCCGCCGCCGTCAGGCCGGGGAGCGTTCCATCAACATTGACCGCCTGTGCGAGAAGGTGATGAAGCGCAAGCCGCTGAAATCTGTCTCGTTCGTCAATACGGCTGACCGTGCGCTGGTCATCACCTTTAGCGACTGGCAGACCGGCAAGGGCGAAGGTGGCGGCCCTGAAGCCATGACCGAGCGCATCTGCCTCGCACAAGACCGTGTGGTGGAACGGGTCAAGGAACTGCGTAAGGCTGGTCGTGGTCCGAGCCGCATCTACATCGCTGGAATGGGCGACCTCGTTGAGGGGTGTGATGGTCACTACGACATGCAGGCGTTCCAAACCGTGCTCACCCGCCGCCAACAAAAAGACTTGGTTGTCTATCTCATTGACCGCATGGTGGAACTGCTCGTCGCTAACTTCCCCGATATCCAAATCATCTTGACCGCAGTTCCCGGTAATCATGGTGAAAATCGCAGGAATGGCAAGGCGTTTACGGATTGGCTGGACAACGACGATCTTGATGTGTTCACCTCCACCTACCGTGCATACCTGAAAAATCCTGACCGCTACGCCAATGTCTCTATGCCGCAGTTCGACGGGTTGGTGCAAGAGGACTTGACGATCACCCTCGACATTTGCGGCGTTCCGGTCACCTTTGCTCACGGGCACCAGTTCGGCAAGGGCAACGGTGGTGGAACGGTTGCGAAAATCGAAGCATGGTGGAAGGGTCAAGTGATGGGGCGCACTCCGGCTGCGGACAGTGCGATCCTGTTCTCGGGGCACTACCACCACTTCGTCGCCTCCGAAGGCACGGGTCGGCAAGTGTTCCAATGTCCGGCGATGGATGGTGGTTCTAAGTGGTTTACAAGCCAGACGGGAGCCAACTCCCCTGCTGGAATGCTTACTGTCGGTATCGGACTTGATTACGGCTCTCGTGGCTGGGGAGACTTACTGATTATCTGATGGCGTATTACTTAGCCGGGCCGATGCGTGGCCTTCCAAACTCCAACTTCGATGCCTTTACCGAAGCCCGTGACCACCTGCGAAGCAAGGGCTACGAGATCACCTGTCCTGCTGAAACGGCTTTCCAAATCTATGGAGAGGACATTCAGGCAAACGACAACAACTTCCACGAAGCCATGATGTTCTGCTACAAGGCTGTGCTGGAATGTGAAGGCGTGATCGTGCTCCCCGGCTGGGGGCGTTCAGATGGCGCAAAGGCTGAGGTGCTGGTCGCAACCACTCTCGGCAAGCCAGTTTACGCCTACCATAAGCATCGCCCGCAGTTCATCGAGGAACTTCCAAATGTGAAAATCGCTACCCGAGCAGAGGTCTTGGCATAGTGGGCATTACCCCGCCTTGGACTGATGGCGTGGAGGAAGATTGGGACGATCCCAACCACCCGTGGGCACCACTCCCCGGCGTTCGCACCGGTTCGCAACTTACAAAGGGCGAACGGGCAGCCGACTTGATGCGGAACAAGATGGGTTCATGGTCGTTCGTCGGCGGTTTTACAGCGTTCATGCTCGTCTGGGCGGGGCTGAACAGCATCGTCCTCGCCCGACACGCTTTCGATCCGTACCCCTATATCCTGCTCAACCTGCTACTTTCCACCTTGGCAGGGCTACAGGGTGCTATCTTGCTTATCGCAGCGAAGCGTGCCGATGCCATCGCTGCCGAACAAGCCCTGTCCCATCTCACGATTTCACAGTCCAGCAGCGAACTTATCCGATCAGTGAATAAAGAGTTGTTGGCAAATGTTCGGCTCACCAAAGAGGTTCACAAGTTGCTGAAAGAACTCCACCTCCTCCTCAACGAAAGGCAAAAAAATGACTGACCCGATCCACGCTGCGCCGCACCCACGCCGTTCGATGGAGGAAATCAACCAGTTCCTCGCTGACGAGGCAAAGGGCCAGACCCTAAAATCCACGATGGTTCGTGAGGAAAATCCTCGCCGCCGTCTCGTCACGGTTGGCGGGGGACGACGCAAGGCTACGGGTTCAGGCGACCGCTTCACGGCTTCAGTAGTTGAGCCAGAGTTCCCAGAGGGCGGCGATCCACGCTTCCGTGCAGTCCTGTCCGAGATGCTGAAACTGCACATCTCCAAGAGCAACGACTACGGCACGAACCGTGACCCATACGCCAACTACCGAGCCGCCGAGCAGATCGGTGTCGCAGCGTGGAAATCCTGCTTCATTCGAGGTTTGGAAAAGGTGCAGCGCATCGCCAACGCCGCTTCAGGTAAGCGTCTAAACCACGAGAGTGCTGAAAACTCATTCCTCGACCTCGCCAACCATGTCGTCATCGCTAAGGTGCTTTACGACGAGGAGCAGGCTTCCAAGGACAACCACGTCTGCGACTGCGGCTGATAAGGGCTGAAATCCTAAACCCTGTGGCAGAATAGAGGGCGACCCGTCTAGCGAGGAGCCGCCCGTGGCGCAGATTTTCACCAACCAAGGTATTACCCTCCTGTTCAACCAGTTGGGCGTTGGTGCTACTCCATCCACCTCGTATGGCACCTACTATGTGGGGCTGTTCACCGGATCGCTGCCCACCGCTACGGCAACTCTTTCAGCGGGAATGACCGAAATGGTCGGTTCTGGCTACGCCCGTTCGACCACGACTTTTGGAAGCCCTACGACCGCCACGGCATACAACGCTGGCAGCCCGACGCTGACGACCACCCTGAACGGCGCAGTTTCATCGGGGCAGTGGGTTGTGACCCTCGCCTCAACCACAGGTCTTGCCGTCGGCATGAGCATTGTGGTCGGGACTGAGGCAGTCAAGATCATCACCGGACTTCCGGGAGCGAACCAAGTCGTGCTCTCATCAGCACTCGTATCAAACCAAAGCAACGGTGCGGCGGTGACGGCTGGCGACGCTGTGAGTGGTGTGAAATCCGCAGGATCGGCGGTGACCTTCTCGGCAACGGGGACATGGTTGGCGGCGGCGGGCTACTTCGTGGCTACCTCTAGCGATAACTCCGGCAAGTTGATGTATGCAGCCAACTTCGCAGATGCGACCACGCCGACCCTCGGCGCAAACGACACCCTTCAGGTCACTCCTACTTGGTTGATGAGCAACTAGGGAGGTGAAATCCCGTAAGGGATAGACGATGGCTCGAAATCCCTACACGCAGAACTCATATGTCGGCGGCGGTGTTCCCGCAACGCTGACCTCAGCCATTGGTGCAAGCGACACTTCCATCTCGCTGACCTTTGGAACGACCGGAACTTGGACGGGTTTGGGGGTGGGTGGAGGGTTCTTCCTCTCCATCGACTACGACAACTCCGCCGAGGAAAAAGTTTGGGTTCCCACCGCTTCGATCAACTGGGCATTGAGCACGGTCACGATCACGGTTCAGCGAGGACAAGACGGCACGACCGCCGTATCGCACGGTCAAGGCGCAAAGGTTGTGCCCGTCATCTCGAAATCCGACATTGCCGAGGCGAACTTCGTCGGCGCACAAACCATCGGACAAATCCAAAGCACCGGTGACTTGCTCTACGGGGCAGGGTCACAGTCGCTTTCACGCCTCCCTGTCGGCACTTCAGGTCAAGTCCTGACCGTCGCAAGTGGTGGAACGCTTGCATGGGGGACAGGCAGTGGTGGCGCACAAGGTCCAACGGGACCGACCGGACCGCAAGGCTTACAGGGTGCAACCGGCCCACAAGGTGCAACTGGTGCCACTGGTGCAACCGGTGCCACAGGTCCCATTGGTCTGACTGGTGCTACAGGTGCTACAGGTGCCACAGGTCCCATTGGTCTGACTGGTCCTACAGGTGCTACAGGTCCGACCGGGGCAACCGGGGCAACTGGAGCAACAGGTGCAACTGGTGCAACTGGTGCAACCGGGGCAACTGGAGCAACTGGTCCGATCGGCGCAACTGGAGCCACCGGAGCCACCGGTGCGACAGGTGCATCTGGAGCCACTGGAGCCACTGGAGCCACCGGAGCGACTGGTGCACAAGGTCCAACGGGAGCCACGGGTTCACAAGGTCCAACGGGAGCAACGGGCGCACAAGGTCCAACGGGAGCCACTGGCGCCACCGGTGCTGGTGGAAACCTCGGCTACTACGGTTCGTTCTACGACACGACTACACAGGTTCCGGCCTTCGCCAATACGCCACAAGCCATGACGCTGAACACCACAGCGGAATACAACGGTGTGTCCATCGCCAGCGGTAGCCGGATCACCTTCGCCTATGCCGGAACCTACAATGTCCAGTTCTCGGCACAACTCACGCAGACCGACAACAGCAACGACAACGTGCAGATTTGGCTCCGCAAGAACGGCAGCGACCTAACCGAGACCAACACCACGGTCACGATGGACAAGCAGAACAGCGACAAGGTTGCCTCGTGGAACTTCGTGCTCACCGTCGCAGCAAACGATTACCTACAACTCATGTGGGAAGCCAACTCCACGAGTGTTTCGATCCTCGCACAAACCGCTGGTGGAAACTACCCTGCAACGCCTTCCATCATCCTCACGGCGCAGCAGGTCATGTACACCCAACTCGGACCTACGGGTGCGACAGGTGCGACGGGTCCACAGGGTGTTACCGGATCAACGGGCGCAACTGGGGCGACAGGAGCCACTGGTCCTAGTGGACCCACCGGTGCAACCGGTCCTCAGGGAGCAACCGGCGTTGCATCAGCAGTTGCTCCACTTAGCCTTTCCACCGGCTCGACGATCTCGATTTCCAATGCTACGACGGGCGCAAGTGGTGTAATAACCCTCGGCGGCGACCTCAACTCGACTGGCTCGACGGCGGGAACTCCGTATGTCGGATCGTGGCAAGGTCAACCTTTCACCACCGGCACAACGGCAGGTCAAGTTTATGTCTTTAGTGGCACGACTTGGGCATCATCAACGATTTCTGGAGATGCAACGCTCGCATCTGGCGGTGCGCTCACACTGAAATCCACTGGCACGGCAGGAACCTACGGTTCTTCGGGAACTACCAACGCCTACCCAATCATCACCACTGACGCTCAGGGGCGTGTGACCGGCGCATCAACGGCTCCTGTGACTGTTCTTGGCTCTACGGTTTCCACCTTCACAAGTGCCACTCCCCCAACCTTGACGGCGGCGGACAACGGTAAGCACTTCCAGTTGACGGGTTCGACAGCAGCAACCTTGACCTTGCCCTCAACCGTTCCTGCAAGTCCTTGGTGTGTCCTCATCAGCAACGGTGGCTCATCGTCATCAAGTCCCGTTCTGAGCGTTAGTGGCAACTCGCACAACATCAACAACTCAACAGGCAACATTTCACTAACAAACCGCACCTCTGCCATGCTTGTCTGGGCAGACGGAACGAACTACTACGCCACCTTTGGCTCGGAATACAACACCCAGAACGCTATCGCTGGACTTGTTGGCGCAACAGTCACAACCGCTTCTTTCGCCGCAAGTTCCACCTACGCCAAGTATGTGTTCACAGGAGCAACCGGAGCAACTCTCACCCTTGCTTTGGGTGCGCCCATCAACTCAATGATTACGGTGGTGAACGCCTCAACGGGTTCGGCTTCTCTTAGCGTTCTTCCGAGTAGTTCCACCTTGTCGGCGTTTGGAACCTCTTACGCTTCAGGGACTACGGCTGCCAACCTGATCGCACCCGGAACAGCATGGCAGTTCTTCTACGCTTATTCCGGTTCTTTGGGAACTTGGTATGCGATTTCAGCATCGCCCAACTTTATCTCTGGAGACATAACGGTTGGTTCGACTGGTGTAGCCACACTTGCCACAACCGGCCCCGGCGCAGGAACTTACGGCTCATCGGGTTCGACTATCTCCCACGCCATTATTTCACTAGACGCTAAGGGTCGGGTCACGGGAGCAACATCAAGTCCTGCAAGTCTCGTCGCAGGTGTTCTAAACGCAACAAGCGCAACGACTTGGGCTGCCTCGGCATCTGATAACGGACAGTTCGTTCGCTTCAGCAATACAGTCACCGTGACCCTTCCGGCAACGGCTCCTTCAGCCCCTTGGCTTGCCACCTATTACGGCTCAGGCTCGCTCACGATTACACCAAGTTCGCCAGCGACGCTCAACGGTTCGTCATCGTCGTATTACCTATCGTCAGGTATTCCAGCACTGGTTTGGACAGACGGAACCAACTACTTCGTGCAGCCATCTATTTCGTCAGGGAACTGGACCGCTACTTCCTATCTGAACGCAACTCAATACATCACTGCTGCGAATACACTTCTCACCCTCGGCAACAAGTCGGTCTATAACGGAACCGCATCAACGGCACTGACCCTCAACTCTGCATCAACAAACAACTACATTCCGCAAATCCTCGTCAATGCCTCTACCCAGACGGTTTACCTCTTGCCAAATGGACAGGTGACGGGTTCACCAAGCATCCTCAACGCTTACGGCACGACCTATGCGGGCTATGTCGTTGGAGTGGGCGGCATTTCCACCAACGGAACCATTTGGACAGTCACAACTGGAACAACCCACAACTTCTTGACCGGGCAGACAGTTTACCTTGGTGGCCTTTCTGCCGGTGGCTCCACTGCCTACAACGGTTCGTTTACGATTGCCTCTACAGGTGCAACCAACACTTTCACCATCGCAAATACGGCTCAACCCGGTGCAGTCACTTTCGCTGGCACTGCAACCGTGCAACCCTTCCCCCTTCCAGCAGGAGGGGCTGTTTCGTATCAAGGCATCAGCGGTTCAACTAATGCAGTCTGGCTCACTGGTTCCAATCCTCAAACGCTCTCTGGCGATGTGACGGTTGGCAATACAGGAGCAGCCACGGTCAAGCAGTTGCAAGGAACCCCCGTTTCGTCCACTGCACCAACCTCGTCAAACAACCTCATGGTCTACAACGGTTCGACGTGGACAGCGCAAGCCCTCAACGGTGATGTAACGATGACTACGGGGGCTACGGCGACCGTCGGCAAAATCCAAGGTGTAGCGATCAGCGGAACTCCCGCATCTGGTTCGACGGTTGGAACCACAACCGGCAGCACTGGACTGAGCACTTTTTCACCGACCGTCCTCACCGCTACCTCTGGCACGAGTGCATCGTGGACACCAAAGAGCGAGGTGACTGTTTTTTACAACGGAACCGGATCGGTGGGTTCCACGACGGCTTACACCTACAACGTTCCGTCATGGGCGACCAACCTTCGAGTGATCTGTGTGGGCGGTGGAGGTGGTGGAGGCGGCGGCGCACAGTCCCTTTCGCTAACTACCTCCAACGGTGGAAACGGTGGAAACGGTGGAAACGCCACCATTGCAGACATTCCGGTTTCAGCACTTGGAGGTTCCTCGACTGTTTATGCGGTTGTTGGTGGTGGAGGAGCCGGTGGTGCGGCGGTTGGCACAGGAGCAACAAGTAATGGAAATGCGGCGGTGTTGGGGCAGCCATCATGGTTTGGCGGAACCGGATCGTCAGCAGTTACCGCTGCGTTCGCCATTGCCTCCGGCGGGGCTGGTGGCCTTGGCGGCCTTTACAACTCTGCGAACAACTCGTCGAACAGCGTCACGTCCATTGGAAACATCGGTGTTGTCCTCATCGGGGGGGTTGGTGGAAACGGAACATCTACCGCAGGTCAAAGTGGATCGCTCTCAACCGCCGGAGCAGGTGGACTAACTAGCGGCGGTGGTGGAGGCGGAGCAGTGGGTGGCGGCAGCGGAAAATCCGGCGGACCCGGCGGCACGCCGTCGATTTCACCATACGCCAACATCGCCGGAGTGGCGGGAACCACTGCCCCTGTTTCACCGACAAGTGGATCGTCTTACGGCTATGCCTCTGGCGGTGCTGGTGGTGGTGCATACAACCAAAACGGAGCAACGGGGGTCTATGGTTCCGGCGGTGGCGGTGGCGGTGGCGGGCTGAGCGCCAATGCTCCGGGTGCCGGTGGAAACGGTGGCTCCGGCTTCGTCGTTGTTATTGCGACCTAATCATGGGCATCGGCTACAAGCAGATAGGCAGAGCCTTCCTCGGCGGATCGGAGTTCTACTTTTCCGGTCTTGCTCGAACTGAGGCTTCACAGGCGGCAGAACACTTTGCTACCGACGCTCCCCGCTCGCAAGGGCACCATGTAATCGGTGAAATCGCACAGGGCGTTGTTGCGGTGGACAACAGCCGCAACTCCGTTGCTGGTGCGGGCGTTCTCGGCTCCATGATCCTCGGCTTTGGATTTCCCGCCGCACAGGCTTCATGGCTTGCGCTGCCCGCCGCCGAAAAGACCACCCGCCGTAGAAATGCTACGGAAGTCGTTGCCGAAATCACACGGAGCAGCCGCAGCGTCACCGCAAAGCGTAATGTGGCAGAGGCAGTCGAGCAGTTCGTCGCTGAGTCCCGATCCACTTACGGGCACAAAGAGGGTTCTGCCCTTGCTGAAATCCAGCGCACAGTTGCAGGTCGCAAGACCACCCATCACGAAGCCAGCGAAGCCACGGGACGAGAGGCCACCACGAGTAGCCGGATCGCCGTTCACCAACCAGCCGCAAGTGTTACACAGCGATTTGCCGCACGAGAACAGAAAATCCGCTTCCTGCAACGGGTCGGGGTGGCTGCGATGTTGTCGTTCGAGGCGGTTCGCAGCGCACGGGTGATCGTCAAAAAGCCTGAGGCTATCCAAACCTTCGCAACCGACGGCACAAAGAGCGTCGGACGCACCACATCTTCGACGATTATCGAAACTTGGGGCAACAACCCATCTCCGAGGGTGCAAGCACGCTTCAAAGCAGGGATTTCAGCGTTCCGTGAGGCTACCGAGGCATACCGCCATGTCGCTTACAGCCGAGCAAACGAGGTCACACTCCGGCAAGTTTCCAGCATTTTCCAATACCTCGTGCAGTTCGACCATGAGTTCAAGATCATCTTCAACGAGATTTACAAGAAGGGGTTGTATGGTGAATACCCCGAGGGTGGATCGGTTGGTCAAGACAGCGGAATGTCCACTTTTGGAACACCATCAACCACGGTAATCTTCACGGACGATGGAGTAGCATCGTATCGAGAAGGTTACAACCCGTATTTGGAGAGCGAATAAGCCGTGACGATCCACTACCCGACAGCCGCCGCAAGCCTGCCCGATGTGGAGTTCACATGGAACGACGCTGACGGGAACGCCATAGATTTCAGCACCGGTTGGTCATTCAAAATGACCATTGGCCGCCCGCCGAACCCTGCCGTCATCACCAAGACCTCCGGCATCGTCGGATCAGCCGCAGTTCCCAACTTGACGGTCGTTTGGGCACCGAGCGAACTCGCTTCCCTCACGCCGGGTGTGTGGTATTTCCAAATCACCGCTTCCTACGGGCCGCAAGCGGGCAAGGCTCGCATCTTGACCGGTTCTATCCGCATTGACCAAGCGATTATCCAATAGGTGAAATCATGACGTGGACATACACTTTCGACCCAACAAGCAGCCCAAAGGACACAGTTCGCTTCCTCATCGGAGATGTGGTGGAGGCAAACCCCCTTTTGCAGGACGAGGAAATCTACTTCTCCCTCAATGAGGTGAACATGGAGCCGTATCGTGCGGCAGCCAACTCTTGCGCCAACCTCGCAGCGCAGTTCACCGGCCTTGCACAGAGCACGAGCAAGTCCGTCGGCGGCCTGAGCCTGAGCCAGACCTACGGTGATCGTGCACAACGCTATGAGCGTCTGTCCAAAGACCTGCTCGCTCGCTCCCGTCGAGTTGCACCGCCTATTCCAAACGCCGACCACCGTGCCCTCGGTGCAGAGTTGAAGGTTGGTATGTTTGACCGCTATTGGGCGGTGGCGAACGACTGGCCTTCCAACTCCGAACTTGGCACTTCGACCACTTACGGGACTGGCTACAACCCCGGCGATGAAGGTGTGGTGGGGACGGACTACCGCCCTGAGCCATGAGCAGCATTGACCCAGAACTTCTGGGACTCATGACGCAGACCATCATCATCGAGAACATCATTTCAGCACCGGATCACAACGGGAACCCGCCGACTTTGGACGGCTATGGCCGCCACTACGTCAACGGAAGCGGGGAAAGTGGCTCAACGGTGGAGTATGGCGCACCCGTGACCTACAAGTGCCGCCTCGAATATAAGGCAAAGGTTCTTTCCACCATCAACGGGCGTGATCGGGTCAGTTCTGGCCGGGCTTACCTTGCCGGGTTCTTTCCAAACCTCACAACCGAGTGTCGAGTGACCGTCCCCAACCAAACACAGGAGTCCATGAAACACCCTGTCGTCATGTTCATCGAGAACAACTTTGACGAAACGGGGCTAACGGGCTACAACACGACTGTTCACTTCGAGTAGGTGGTGAAATATGGCACGAGATATGTGGGCGGAGGTGAAGATGGACTTCCAAAACCTCAAAGACTCACCTAATCGCATCAAAAAAGGCATGAAGCGTGGGATCAACGAGGTCATGCAGGAGGTGTTCGACGAGAGTCAAGAACTCGTCCCTGTGGACACCGGTGCGCTGCGAGACTCCGGCGTGTTCATCACGGCGCAAGAGGACATTCACGGCGTAGAGGCATCTATTTCGTATGGAAATGCGCTCGTGACCTACGCAGTGGACGTGCATGAGGACTTGCAAACATTTCACGAGCCGCCCACGCAGGCTAAGTTCCTCGAAATCCCCATGACCAACCATCAAGACGAACTTCTACACGCCATCAAGCGCAGGATCAACCAAAACCTATGACCACTCTCCTCGATGCCATTGGCTACTACCTGCCGATCCAAACCGCCAACCTTCCGGCAGCGCAACAACTTGTCCTCGGCGAAAACTTGTTCCTCGGTCGCTTCCCCGCTGAGGCTCCTAACGCCGCCGTGCTCGTGCAGTTATACATGGGCAAGGCTCCGAACTTCACGATGGGGAGTGGTGTAATCGCCTTGGACAACCCCAAAGTCCAAATCCTCGTCCGTGGGGAGCGTGAGGACTACCCCGGCGCATACGACCTCGCCATCGTCATCAGGAACATCTTGGGGAGCATCGTGAGTTCGACGGTCATCGACGGGCTGACCATCATGCGCCTCGAACCACTCGGCACTCCGAACTACACGGGCTACGACGAGGTGGATCGTCCAAAGTTCACGCAGAACTTCCAAGCGATGCTGCCCGGCTCATGAGCGACGGCCTCGAACTCGTCACCGAAAGCATCAGGGCGGCGAAGGAAGCGACGAAGGCTGCCTACCACGCCTTGCTTGCGGTCGAGCGACTTTTGGAAAAAGCCCCCGCAGACGAACAAATCGAACACGAGACGGAAACCACCTGCCGACACGAAAAGGCTTCCCGTGTGAACACCACTCTGGGCGAGTTCGTGATCTGCGAATGTGGTCATCAGGAGCAGACCAACTAAACCCCCGATTTGCAGTGCTCTGTGATATGTGCTATCATTCTTTTCGCAGGGAACAGGACTAGAGAGAGGGAAAGCATGGTCAAGCGGAACACCAGTGCGCCGGAGGTTCAGGTCGCAAGGGAATGGTCGCCTATCGACAGTTGGGGAGGGTTCTCCAAGGGCGACCTCGTGCACGTCAAGGGCACGAGCAGTAGTGAGTGGCGGTTCATGTATGCCCATGACCGCAACGGTCAGATCGAAGCGGTGACCGTGTTCGGCGGAGAGCGTGCGACAAAGCGCATGGCGGCTACGCAGGCGTATCGAACCTTCGTGCCGGAGCGTGTCGTCGCCCCATCAGTAACGCAGCGGCGCAGTGTCCGCACCCCAAAGCACGAGGTCGAGGTCGTCTCATAGCCAAAGCCACAGGGGGATTTTTCCCTATCCGATGATACGCTTGCTAGCAAGTACTGTCCTCGGGGAGCGGCTGCATGGCTAAGGCAACACCCACATACCAAGTCACCGACAAGTCACCCGTATCCTACAACGGGAAGGTGGCTCAGTCCGGCGATCTCGTGTCCGACTTGCCCGGTGAGAGCATCACTTGGCTTCTCGCAGACGGCTTCATCGTCCCCGCCGCTGCGCCCGCCGATGACCCCGCTCCCGATGCTGAGCCAGCACCGAGCGACGAGGCAGCGTAAATGTCCACTCCGATCTTCCTCCACGGTAAGAACACCCGTGTCTTGTTGGCTTGCCCTTCGAGCGCATACGGCACCTTCTCTGCGGTGACCACCAACGGCAGCCCGAGCATCACCGTTCTCTACACGGGCTTCGCCCTCGCTCCGGGCATGGCAGTTTCCGGTGCAGGCATCCCTGCCAACACCTACATCGTGTCGGTCTATGTGAACACGGTTCTCCTATCGGCAAGTGCTACAGCGACCTCGACCCTCAACGCACCCACCGTCGTCACCGTGCCTGTGAGCAACGGAGTGTCGTATGACCTGTCGCAGTTCCTCAACGACATTGGCATCTCCCGCATGACGGAGCCAACCGAGACGACCACTTTCCAAACCGGACAGTCGAAGTCCTACATCGCCGGTATCCGAGACGGCTCGATCACCGCATCAGGCTTCTACGACGGCGGCGCATCAGGCGTGGACGCTGTGCTGAACAACGTCATCTACACGGCAGGCGATAAGGCTGTGCTTGCCTTCCCCGACGGTGGGCAGACGGGTAGCCCCTCGGTTTGCTACATGGCGAACGCCATCGCAACCAAGTACGATCTGAAGTCGCCAGTCAGCGGTGTCGTCGCTATGGACACCGAGTTCCAAAGCGACCGTGGCGTATGGCGTGGGCGAGGTGAATACCTGAAGATCACCACCTCGGGCACGACGAACACTTACGATTTCTCGACCTCGACAACAAAGGGCGGCTTGCTCGTTCTCGGCATCGCCGCTGTGACCGGTGCACCAACCTCAGTCACCCTCTCTTTCCAGCACTCCCAAGATGGAGCGTCGTGGGTCAGCCCCACCGGAGGAACCCTCGCCACCGAAACCGGACTTGGGGCGACCGTCGCCCTGCTCACCGGAACGGTGTACGAATACACACGCTTGTCTTACACCATCTCTGGTGGAAGCAGCCCGACAGCGACAGCCTTCTACGGCTTCGCCCGCTACTAAAGGAGCAACCACATGGCAACCCCAGTGTTCAACCACGGTAAGAACGCATTTCTCGCCCTCGGGTGGGCTTCACCGGCCTACTCGGCATACCCCGGCGTGACCGGCCTCATCAACTCCGGTGCAACGGGCGTGACGATCTCGGGTGGGTCTATCCCTACTGAAATCTCCGGCGAAGCCCCCATCGTCAACGGTGGCTCCATCTACGGTGCCTTCGTCGGCGGCGTGCCGGTTTACGCCTCAACTGCGCCAACCGGTTCGTCAGGAACCACCTTCCCGATCACCAACGCTGGTGCGACCGGCGTGAGTGGTCCCATCGTGCAGATGCGGAACATTTCACCGTGGATCAACGACATTGGCTTCCCGACCGCCATCGAGCCGCAGGAAACCACGACCTTCAGTGCCGCCGGTGTGAAGTCCTACATCGTGGGTCTGAAGGGCTACAGCCTGACCTTCTCTGGTATGTATGACGAGACTGCCGCCGGTATCGACCAAATGATGTATGAGATGGAAGCCTTCCAAAACACGGCTGGTCAGTTCGTCCAGTTCGTTTATGGTCCCGCAACGCCGGGTGCGTTCGCTGGCGTGACTCCCGATATCAAGTACTACGGGCAGGGCGTTCTCGCCAAGTATGACCTGAAATCTGCGGTTGCCGGTGTCGTGACCTTCGACAGCGAAATCCAAGTGACGGGGCCAGTTTACCGGACTACACTGTAGGGACACCCTACTAAGGAGCAAGCATGTCCAGCCTTTCCGATCAGATTTTTGCCGTAGACGACATTGAGTCCGAAATCCTCGAAGTCAAGGCTTGGGGAGTGACTGTCTTGGTGAAATCCATGACCGCCAAGGATCGTGCTCGCATGATCGGCAACTCGACGACGGTGACCGGTCAGTTCAACTTGGAGCAGGTGCTTCCCGACCTCGTGATTCACTGCACCTTCGACCCCGAGACGGGCGAGCGGGTGTTTTTGGAAAGCGACCGTGAAGCACTTATGGCAAAGTCGGCTTCGGCTATCGAAGAAATCGCCACGGTGGCGATGCGACTTTCAGGCATGGGAGAGGACTCTGCGGACGAAGCGGGAAAAGACTCCTAGCCGACCCCGAGAGGCGTTTCCTCTTTGAGTTGGCCGAGAAGTTAGGGCGAACCGTTGATGAGTTGCTCAACGGTTCGCCTAGCCACAAACCGATCTCCGCATACGAAGTTACAGAATGGCAAGCGGTGTGGAGGCTGCGAGCCTACGAGCAGGAGCAGGCACTAAAGGGCTACTAACCAGAGGGGAGGGTGTGAAATGGCAGAGGGAGAGGGCGGGAGCAGCACTGGCTCCGGCAGTAGCGCAGAAAACAACCTTCGTATTGCCATTCTCGGAAATGCCGACTCCTACCTCGAAGCCCTGAAGAAGGTTGAGGAAGCCTCAAAAAAGACGGGTGAAAAGGTCACCGAAACCTTTGGTCACGTCAAGGGTTTCCTGCTGAAATCCATTGGTGTCGGCGGTTTGGCACTTGGTATCGAAAAGTCCGTCGAGGACGCTACGAAACTCGTCTCGCTTCAGCGTGTTCAGGCGCAGGTTATCTCCAACCAATACAAGGGGACTTCTTCGCTGCAACAAATGAACCTCGTAGGTGCCAAGAGCCAAACCTTTTGGTATTCCAAACTGCTTGACCAGCAAGCCACCTACGAGTCGGTTCAGACCGGTATCAACAAAGATCAGGTTGTCCAGTCGCAAACCTTGCTTCTGACCAACAAAGATTTAGCCTCGATGTTCACCAAGGGTGCGAAAAACTCGCAAGGCATCAACGAAAACTTTTCTAACGCCCTCCATGCTGCTGAAAACATGAGCGCAGTCACGGGTCAGGGGCTTGTGACCTCAGCAAAGATGCTCGGTCGTGTGCTCGCCGATCCAGCAAAGCGTATCTCCATGATGAACCGTGGTGGCGTGCAGTTGACGCAGAACGAGCAGAACTACGTCAAGCAGGTGGAAGCGGCTAACGGCAAGATGGCTGCCCGTGCTGCGGTGATTGACCTTATCAACTCCCACATTCAGGGAGCCGCTGAGGCCGCCAAGTCGCCGCTGGAACGCCTCCAAAACGACGTGATGTTGCTCATGACCTCGTTTGGTAAAATCTTCCTCCCAATGCTCGATGCCTTTGCCAAGGTAATCGGAGACATTGTGACGCTGTTCGGACCTATCCTCAACAGCCTTCTCGGACCGATGAACATTCTGGGCGAGGAAATCGGACAAGCGTTGGGCAGCATCATGGCTGCGTTTGAGCCGTTGATTATGCTGTTCGTCAGAACTCTTTTGCCCGCCTTGCTCACTATCTTGCAACCTGTGATCGGGTTGGTTGGAGCGGTTGCGAAGCCTTTGGGAAACCTTTTCACCACGCTGTTTGGAACCGAAAACAAAATCGGTCCGGTTGCTCAGGCGATTACCACTATGGCGACGCAGATGGCTGGTCCGATGACCTCTGCCGTGAACGCAATCGCTCCACTGTTCACGCAGTTGTTCAGCAACAAACAGACCATCGACAGCATCACAAAAATCTTTACGATACTTGCGCCCGTGCTCCCTGCGCTCGGACTTGCTTTTGCCCAACTTGCCTTAGCGATCACTCCTATCCTCATCAAAGCGACACCCCTTCTTATCGTCCTGATCCAATGGACGGCAAGGTTGGTTGCCAAGATTGCTGAAATCATCCCCAAGGTGACCGGTTTCATCAGCAGTCTTGCCAAAATCGCCCCCATCAAAGACATGATGATCATTCTCGCTACGGTGTGGTTCACGAAAAAGTTGTTCCTGACCCCCATGATGGGTGTTCTCGGGTTGCTTGGGAAGATCGGGTCTGGGGTAAAAAGCGTTTACGGCACAGCCGCCAACGGTGCTCGAACTCTCGGAGGCATCCACAGCAAGGGACTTGGCGGAAGTTTGGAAGCCGAGGCTAAGCGTGCTGAGCAGAAGCGACTTAGGGACGCTGCATGGCACGAAAGCCGTGGCAAGTATGAAAAGGCCGAGAAACTCCTAAAGGTTGATGAGCGCAACCCCGAAGCGCACCTCTACAAGGCTGAAAGGCGGTATGCCGCTTATGCCCGTCGTGCCGAGCAGGTGGAAGCACGGGGAGGCGGCGTAAGGGGTCTGTTCAAGGCATTGTTCAACCTTGGATCAGGAACCCTGTCCAGCGAAACCATGCCAAAAGACCAGTTGGACGCTACCAACCTGAATACCCAAGCCCTCAACACGCTGACCAATGAAATCGGCAACGCCAACGGTTTGCTCGGTGGAAACGGCGGGGGCGGCAACGACCTTGAACACAAGTTGGAAAACAAGTTGGAAAACAAACTGAAGTCCAAGTTAGAGGGCAAGGTGAAATCTGAGTTAGAAGGCAAGGTCAAGTCTGAACTCGAACACAAGTTGGAAGGCAAGTTGGAAGGCAAGTTGGCTGGAAAACTCGAAGGCAATGTCGGGAAGCGCCTTCTCGGAAAGGTTCTTGACCGTTTTGGCGGGCGTGCGGGTCAAATGCTCTCTCGTTTGGGTGGACTTGGCGGAGATGCCGCAGCGGCCGGAGAGGAGGGAGCCGCTGTCGCAGGTGGCGAGGCCGCCGCAGAGGGTGGAGCCGCTGTCGCAGGTGGCGAGGCCGCCGCAGAGGGTGGCATTTTGGCTGCTGGGGCCGCAAGTGGAGCGGCAACGCTTGGTATCGGACTTGCTGTTGCAGGAGTCACAGTTGCCTATATGAAGTGGCACAAGCAAATCAACAAGGCAGTCATTGGCGCTGCAAAACACCTCTACCACGCCGCACAACGAGTGGGTCACTGGGCTAGCCAAGAAGGACATCACTTGTGGAACGCCACGAAGGATGTTGCCAAGTTTGGTGGAAAAGTCTTGAGTCATGTTGGTCATGCCGTGATGGGGGCAGTGACCGGGGGGCTTCACGCAGCCGGAACCATCATGCACGGCGTTGGCTCAGCCATCGGCGGCTTCTTTGGAGGTCTGTTTGGAGGCGGCGGGGGCAGCAAGACAAGTGGCGGCGGAAGCGGCGGCATGACTCACTGGCTCATTAGGATCGCTCACCACACCTACGACACGGCAAACCTGCTTCGAGGCAAGGGTGGAGATCGTGAAATCCACCGAATGATGAACCACCCCGCCATGAAAAAGATGGCGGTTGCTCACTCGAACGAGGTCATGAAGCGGGCGATTAGCAGCCTGCTTGGTGGTGGGATCATTGGAAGCATCGCCGGTGCGGTGGGCGTTCATGCTGCAACCGCCAACAAGTCCATCAACCGCAACCGTGGCGGCGGGAACATGATTATCGAAAAGGGTGCCTTCGTCATCACCGTCAATGGCGCAGTTCACCCTGACGAGCACGCAAAGGTTATCCAAAAGGTCGTCAACGACAACATGAAGGAGTTGCAGCGGGCGCTTCGAGCGTTGGGTCGTGGCATCTAATCAGTCGTTCGTGCTGAAATGTCGGGCAGGGATTTCTCGCAAACAGGGAGTAGAGTAGGGGTTGCGCCATGAGGAACTACATCGCAAACCCGAACTACTCCGATGTGACCGACTCGCCCTATTGGAGCGTGATCGGGACAACTACGCCTGATGCAGCCCTCGCTGACGTTACGCAACTCTCCGTAGGGCTTGTCCCCGATGATGGGGTGAACTACAAGGCCGCCCATGTGGAGGACTTGTCCAAACTCCTGCTCGGTTCCACCTCCCTGTCGGTGGCTTCGTGGGGACAGCGAGGCCCGTCATCTGCGCCACTCGGAAACACTGTGGGTGTTAGTACGGGAGACAGTGGCGACCCATTCATCTACGTCAACGACATTACACAGGTGCAGCCGGGAAACACCGTTGCCATTTTGGAAGGCACGACGGGCAGCCATCCGATCTCGTGGACACCTGCCGTTTCCACCGATGATTTCATGAGCGAATGGCTGAAAGCCCGAAATGTTGGGCTTGTTCCCGTCGTCTCGCCTATGTCTGCATACACGACGACAGCCACCCTCCTGCCGAGCAGTGGAACGAGCCTTTCTGCCTCGCTGAAGCCGCTCTACAACTTTGACGACTACGACAACGGCGGAACTTCCGAGTATGTCCCCACGCCGGATAATGTCGGAGCAACCAAAACTGCTGGAACGCAAATCCCATCGTTCTACATCACCACTTCTGGCGATACGCAGGCTCAGGCAAATGTGCAAACCGGTCTTGGTTTATCGGATTGGAACCCGAGCGGCTACAACGTCGTTTCCGTCGCAGTTAGCACCGCAGCGGCCACCATCGTCATCTCTGGTTCCACAACCTTCACGAACGCCGCCGGAGCGATCAAGGGGCTGACCGGCGGGCAAATGGTGACCCTCGCCATTGAGTCAACAAACGTGGGTTGGAACGCTGGAACCATTACCGGCGTGACCGGCTCCGGCTCGACTTGGACGATCACTACTGACTTGACTACATTCACCACCGGTGCTGGCTCAACCGGTTTGGGTGCAGTTCCCTACTATTGGACGCTTCCGGCTACGGCTATGTCGTCCACCTCAGCCGTTCCCACGACAGTTTCCGTCACGGCTACCGGTTCGACTGGATCAAATCTGATTTCAGTTTCCAGCAGCACCACCAACCTCGCCGTCGGGCAGATGCTCACCTTCGCAAGCGGCGTAAGCCCTTTGGTCTGCGAAATCATCGGCATATCGGGAAGCCAATACATCATCAGCGGGACAGCATCGGGGACGGGAACGATCACCGGGACCGCCCAAAACGTTGTGGCTTTCACAGCCACCGTTGAGGACAACGACGCTGTGACGAAGCAGCCAGACTTCGTGCTGAAAAATGGCGTGAACATCTTTGGTTGCGAGCCGTTGATGGCTCCCTACTACGCAACTACCTATACGGACATTTACGGGATTTACACTCCCACGCTTCCAAGTGGCGTACATGTTGCCCCCGTAGGATCGCACTACGGACAAGACCTCTACTTCCCCGTTCAGTTCTCGAACTACTACAGCACTCCGGTCGCCAACTTCCAAAGCATGACCCCGACCACGATTTCTGGTTGGACACCCGTGACGGCAAACGGAAGCGCAGGCGGCAGTGCCTACACGGTGTATGTGGACAGTGTGGCGAACATCTACCCCGGCCAAAAGTTGACGTTCCGCAGCGATTTCACACCGAATACCAATGTGATGAATGTCCAAACCACGAATGGAAGCGCAGCGGTCAATATTCAAGGCGGTTGGAATAAGCCATTCACTGCCGAGTATGACGTTTCGTATTACCAAGTTCTGCCCGGACAGCAACTTCTCGGATTGGGCGGGGTTATTGGTAGCAGTGTGCAAACTGTCGGTGCCGCCACCGAGGACGCCTTGACGATTTCACCAAACGCAGGGCAGTATCATACTTCTTCGCCCGTCCGCCTGACCACTAAGGGGAAATACCTCTACTCGTGGCAGGTTTACTCCGTAAATACGGCGAACAACTCGTTTATCATCTACAACAGCAGCCAGTCATACACCCACCAGCCCGGATCGTATCCAAACGGCGACTCCCAAAACGCCATCTACCAATACGACCCTCTGGTGACGAGTGGTGCAGTCTTTGACCTCGTGACTTCGGGCACGACCGGAGCGGGTGTCGTCGGACTGATCTCAAATGTGGTCGGCAACCACGCCACCGGAACTTTTGTCGCCGCCTACGAGGAAGGTCCTCGCTACCTCGGAACTTCGGCTACCGGAGATTTGGAAGCGATCACGCCGTCGTTCATCGGAACTCGTGTTGGCTCAGTCCTCGACCAGAACGCACCGGCGGGTTCCACCTACATCATCGTTTCACCAAACCCCACGACGGCTACGGGAACTTTTGGAGCGTCGAACTATAACGCCTACGGCAACTCTGGCAACGGCGGCTTCGTGCCTCTGGTAAACAATGGCACGACCTACACCTTTACCGGAAACTGCTACGACGGTTCTACCTCGATCACGGGCATCACTCCCACCACCGGACTTGCGGTTGGGCAGGAAATCGCTGTAGCAAGTTCGCAGGGTTCATTCCCATCGGGAACTGAAATCACGGCTATCTCGAAGAACACGCTGACCGTTTCACAAGCGTTCGTCGGTCCGACAGTCGGTCCGACAGGCGGCATCAGCGATATTCCAAACAACACCTTGACCGCTACTGCAAACTCGCTCTACACCATTGTTGTCGGGCAGGGAAGCGATCAGGAACTTGTGGCACTTGTTCCTCCGTCAAACAGCATCAGCACATCGCTCGGACAGCCCCTTGACGGAAGCGCAAACATCAATCAACCAATGGTCTGGTATCTGGCGACTGGACAGTCGCTCCAAAACGACCACCCGGCAGGTGAAATCGTCACCACCCCGAACTTCACTTACTCCGCAGGTGGCTCGACGACCTCGCACGCTCAATACACCCCTGTTCTCGGCTCGCCAGACTTGGGCACGATCTACACGGTAAGCGGCGGCACGGACTATGTGCAGACGAACGCTCTGGTCGCTAGCAACAACTCAAACCAAATCGCCATCAACGCTCAGGTGACTTTGGAGGTGGACGACCCGTGGGAGGTTTCTGGCCTCGGCGGCGATCCGAACATCTCCACCGCTTTGACCTCACCTTCGGTTGCGGGGGACACCCAAATCTCCTTCGGAGACAACGGCGGCTTCCCGACCACGCTTCCAAATGTCCTCAACGCCTCGTTCTCTTACCAGCCTCCTGCCTTGGGGCTGCTCAACGGTGCGGCGGCGGCGGGTGCGACGTATTTCACCATCAACCTGACGAGCGAGGTTCCCGCTGCCTTCCCGTTCACTGTGACGATGGGGACGGGGAGCGCAACCGTCGGCACCATGTCTCTTATTGCAACCGGTTCCACCGGAGGGACATTCATCGCCCAACTGCAAAGCACGACGATCAACGGCTTTGCTATCACGAGCGGTAGTAGCGTTGCTACGGTTGGTAGCACGGCAGGGATTTCGACGGGGCAGGTCGTCACCGGAAACGGTATTCCAAACGGCACGACGGTTGCTTCTATCGGAGCAGGCTCGGTCACTTTCAGCGCAACGGCTTCATTGACCGCTCAGGTTGCCCTGACCTTCACGAAAACCCTCAGCGCAAGCCACCCGGACATGACCCCGGTGATCCTGAGCACCCTTCCGGCAAATGTGGGCTACCACAAGGTCGAGGTTCCATCGTTCTACCTTTGGAAATCCGATGGCAGCGATGCTGGTTTCCACCTGACCAACCCTTCGACCAACTACACCTCGATCAACACCACACCGCTTCCCTGCGCTATTCCAGTGAACTCTACGCTGTATCTGCGCTATGGGGCGTATGTGGACTCGTTCTACACCGCAACCGGAGCGGCGGCAGGGGCTACAGGGTTCGCTATTCAGGCTTCGTCGGGTTCTACGGCGGGCTATACCCCTTCTTCAAACTTCCCCACCTCTATCGGTAGCAGCGGCTCCCTGACGACCGTAGGGGCTGTGGTGACCGTTGGGCTGACCTCCGACTTGGAGCCGGAGCAGGAAATCTTCCTCACCGACGGCACGAACATTGTCCCGATCACCGTTTCCGCCTACACGCCGAGCATTTCAACAAGTATCCCAACGCTCCAATACTCCACGCTTGTAGATATTGCCGCTGGGTCAACCTTCATCGCCCCTCCGAGCATCGTCATCGACAGTGGTGCGGATTTGGAGGTCGCTTATCCGCTTACTGTGCCCGCTGCGGCTGGAAGCAACTGGACGGTGCAACTCGCCGCCGGACTGACCTACAACCACAATGTCGGTGCTCCGGTTTCCTACTACGCATGGCCTTCAAACATCCAAACCGGCATGGTGACCTATCGCCCCGACTACGGCGAGTTTGTGATGTGGGACGGCGAGCGTTGGCGGCAGGCTCGTGTGAACTATGTCCAAACCATGCTTTCGATCCTCGGAGCGGTCGGCGGGCGTGACCAGACCAACATTTCACTCTACGACGCTGCTACAGGCGTTGCCTCTACGCCAGACACCTTCTCTAACACCCTTTCCACCGCCTTCACGGTTTACTACGGCGGTGCGAGGAACAATGATCCAAACGGCAACGAATGGACGGGCGACACCCTCAGCGCAATCCAGTTGCAACTGAAGGTGCAGGTTCCCCAAAGCCGACAGGTCGCTTTCCGCAGCCTCGGCCTCAATGTCCAATACAAGAGCCAGCCCGTCGTCCGTCAGGTTCACTTGACCCCAGCCGACAACCTTCGCCTTGACGAGAACCAGCACACAGCGGTTTCGTGGCTCTATACCGACCTCGACAAGGACCAGCAAGCCGGTTGGGAGGTGAAAATCTTTACGGATACCACCGTCACTCGTGAGGACTTCGATCCGACCACCTCTACGCCGTTTTGGAGTGCATCGGGAGCAGATGCAAGCAGCGAGGTTTCACTTGACGCTTCGCACGGCTACACCAGCGGTATGCGCTACTGGGCGTATGTCCGAGTTGCTAAAAAGTTCCGTGGCAGCCTTTGGTATAGCGAATGGCAGTCCAACCCGTTTGTTCCAAATGTGAAGCAGCCGCAGCCGCCGCTCGTCATGGTCTATGGCGACAACAACAACGCTGTGAACACCGTCACGATCCAATCCACCGACAACTTGCTGGCTCCCGACAACGGGGCGTTCACGAACTCGCTCGGAACATGGACGGCAACCCACAACGACTCCATCGCTGGAATGTTGAGTAGCATCGCTACGACTTCTAAGGTAGATGAAATACTTGGCGTAGTGACTTCCATCCCCGTCGGTGCGGTTGGCTACGTCACGACAAGGGGTGCGCTTTCGGGAACGGGCACTGGAACCTTCGTTGTGTCTGGCAATACCGGTGGAGGCGCTGATGCCCTTGGCTTCCCGATCACCGGACGGTTCTGGGTCACCATTGGGACTGAGCAAATCCTCGTCACAAACAAGGTGGACGGCAACAACTCCGGCGACACTTTCCAAATCGTCACCCGTGGCTACAACGGCACCACTCCGGCTTCTCACAACGCCGGTTCCACCGTGACTTTTGGTTTGCAGCAGCCGGTTTACACCGGTAGCAACCTCGAACTGTCCTACACGGAGAAAATCGTCAAGAACTGGACGACGACCAATACCAGTGTTCGATGGGTCGGCGGGTCGGCGGGCGTGACCCGGACAAACACGACTGCTTCATTTCACATCGTCGGCGGCTCAGGCAAGACCGCAATCATCGTGGACTCCCCCGGCATCACTCGCAACGGTTGGGACGGGCAACAAGTCACCCTTCAGTTCCCGAACGTTCTATATGTTGATGCGGTCCTTTTCGGGCTAAGCAGCCAACCAACCGTTAGCCAAACCGCAGTAATCCGCAGTGTGACCCAAATCATGACGCAGAACCCACCTCCGGTGGGGATCGCTATGACGATTTTGAGCGACTTCATTACCAAGGGTTCCTACACCGTTCGAGCGGAAGTCCCGCAGCAGAGCATCCTCGGTGTCCCCGTTTGCCATAACGGAACTATAACCACTAAGACCGTCATGCTCAACGCAGGCGAGCGTGTGTATATCGAAATGCCTGCGGCAAGGGCATGGACGACAAAGGGCTTCGTTACACAACCAGCGATGACCGCAAGTGGCATCATCACGCAGCCCTTCTACTTTGGCAGCACAACGATCCACATGACGGTCCTTTTGCCGTCACGGAGCGGTATCTTGCCTGCTCTGAGCCGCATTTACTACGACTACTCAGAGAAGCCAACCGCTCAAAAGCGCATTGTCTTTGATCGCACCATCGGGGCTAAGGGTTCACCATTGGACGGCGGAACAATCTTGTTCCAAACGACACAGACATTCGGGGCGGTTTCAGCAACCAAGGTTGTGACCAACACGCCGGTCAAGCACTCCACGGTGTCCTATGTTCCTCATGCTCAGACCTGCGTGGTGGACTACTACACCCAACCCATCACTGCCACCGGAACGGCAGGGGTTTGGAACGGATCAACCTTCGCCACCCTCTCTGCCACGCTGAGCGGCCTCTCCTTCACCGGGAACATCACCTCCGGCAGTTCGGGGGTCACGGGTGTTTCGAGCACGGCGGGGCTTGCCGTCGGACAGCAGATTTTCGGGTTCGGCGTTCTGCCCAACACTTACATCTCGGCAGTCGGAACCGGCACGATTTCACTGTCCACCACCGCCACGACCTCTGCTACGGCGAACATCATGGCTTCCAACCCCACTTTCAACGCCTTCCAGTTCGCCTCGATCCCCGGAAGCGTTGCCGTCGGCAGCACCATTGTCGCTCCGGGGCTTCCAAATGGTTCTGTGGTGGCTGGCATCACGGGCACAGTCGTCACCTTCACGAGCAACATCACCGATGGCTACAGCCAAGGAGCCGGATCGGTCAGTTTCAGCGACATTGACCAGACCACCGGTGTTCCAAAGAACCCGTTGATTACCCAAACGGTGAGTTTCATCACCTCGTCGCAAACGGTTATTCCAGCAGGTTCGACGACCATTCCTGTCCGTGGCTTCAAGCCGAGCGGGACATTCCCCGCCTACAGCGCAGTTCGCATCAACTATCCCGCTCTGTATGGCGATTATGCGATGGCGGTCACCGCAACTACCGGTGGAACGGCTGCTTACGCTGAGGTCACCACCCACACGGCAGGACAGTTGCTCAGCGATATCCAAAAGGGTGTGTTCAACCCGGCGGCGGTTCCGGTCAAGGCAGGACAAACCTATGCCCTCTCGGCATGGACGCAGGTGATCTCCTCTACTGCGGTTCCTACCTTTGCTCTGTATGTGGACTGGTATGCCTCGAACGGCACGCTGCTTTCCACCTCAGATGGAACGGCGTTCCTGACGAAAAACGGCAACACGACCACTTCCTCGGTGCAACCTTCCGTCAACGCAGTTGGCAGTAGCCACGGACAGGGTTGGAGGCCGAACGCCATCGTCGCTGTCGCCCCGGCGAACGCCTACTACGCCATTCCTCGTATCAGGTGGAATAACGTCACTACGGGTGGCGTGTATGGCCTCTCCGGCATCATGTTCAAGGCGGTGGCAAGTCAAGCCCTCGACCTCAACGGAACGGCGCAGACGAGCAACATCGGCGGCTCGACTTCGCTTCCTGTCCTCGGCTCAACGGTTGACCCAACCAACGGAACCGTTGCTTCTGCGATCAACATTCCGACCACCACTCCGGTCAGTGGCTACAACACTCTGTTCGTCTTTGACCCCGCCAACGACAACAACTCTCGTGAAATGATCCAAGGCGGCTCGGACTCCTTCATCAAGACCAGCCTGACGGCAACTGCAAATGCCGGTGATACCACGATTACCGTTGGCAAGACCCTTGGCATGGGCGTTGGAGCGTTGCTCTACCTGAACATCGGTGGATCGCTCTACGAAACTGTGACCATTGACCCGGCGTGGGACGGCAGCAAGACCGTCACGATTTCAGCACCCCTCACCTACACGCACGGGGTAAACAGTTCGGTCACCGGTTATGCCGCAGGACTTTCGACCGGAGTGGCAAAGGTGCAGCCAAAGGGCGGCCTTGTCGCAGCCCTCAACTGGTCATACGACGGGTATGTGAACCAAACCATCGACACCTACGCCTACAACGTCCAAAAGTCGGTTGATGGCGGGACATCTTGGTACACGCTCCGCAACGGCGGTTATGTAGTTGCAACGGGAACGGGATTTGCCACGATCACCGACTACGAGGCAGTCCCCGGACAGGCGACGCTCTACCGTGCGCTCCCATCGGTGCTGAAAAACGGTGGCAAGACGGCAGTTGCCGGTCCGGTTTCAGCAGGTTCGTCACCCACAACTCCGATGACCAGCCAGACATGGTGGATCGCCGACAGTTCTAACCCGACCCGTCGCTACCCGATCAACGTGCAGAATGGCTACACCGAGACGCAAAAGCACCCCTCTGGTGTGTTCTACCCACTCGGTTCTAGCCGCCCGTATGTCGTCTCTGGTGTCGTGCAGGGTCGAGATGGCGATATCAAGGTGATTTGGACTGACCTCGCCAACTGGGACAACTTCCTGAACCTGCTCAACTCAGGGAACATCTTGATCCTGACCAACCCGGTCGAGGCGACACGCTCCTACATCTTCATCAACCAAGATGTGCAATACACCCACAACGCCGCCGCAAGCCCCTATCGTGAGGTGGAAATCCAATACGTCGAGGCCGCACCTCCGGGCTTTGGCTATTCCTACGGGAGTTAGTCGTGTATCCAGCAAGTCAAAAGTTCTTTGAGGCGGTCAAGGGATCGCACCGAGCCATGATTATCGTCAAGGCGTTGTCCACTGACGGCACTTGGTATAACCTGCCCGTCGTTTCGGGGTCGGTCAAGATTGACCAAACTAGCCAAGATGTTCGGCGCACCGTAGAACTCACCCTTGACGACGAGCGGTATGTTCCGGTGAAATCCACAGACCCGCTCAGCATCTACGGCAACCACCTTTACATCTACCGAGGCGTGGTGTGGGATTTGACCAAAGTGGGAACAGGGGTTATTGACGCTCGCCCGCCGCTGACGGGTGATCTGTTGCAGCCAAAAAGCGGGGCATACGAACTCGTCCCTTGCGGCGTGTTCCGCATCACTGATACGACTGTGGAGGAAGATGAGGACGGGAAAATCACGATCACCGTCAACGGCTCCGACCTCGCCCTGAACATCAAACTGAACGCTTGGACGGCCCCGACAACGGTTTGGACTTCGCCCTATACCCCGCCGGTCGTGAACACCAACCAAGCCGGTTTCACCCCCTACACGCAGCACGAAACCACCTACGTCGCTCAGACCTTCCTCGAAGCCATCAAGTTGCTTATCAAAGACCGGTGGCCTCCATACTGCTATAGCGTGTTCGGACCGCCTGAGTTTGAGGTGACGGGTGTTGTGGACGCAAAACTGACCCAACCTGTCGTCATGGGTTCGGTAAGTTTTTCACCATCGGGAGCCGGTTCGCCGTGGAACGACATTTCCAGCCTCGCCGCCGGTGTGAATGGGCAGTTATACATTGACGCTGTTGGACGCTTCACCGTGGCGCAACTCCCTGACCCGTCAACCATTGAGCCGGTATGGGATTACATGGACGGGGAGGGCGGGCTACTGACCAAAGTGACCCGCAAGATCGACAGTTCCAAAGCCGTGAACTACGTCATCGCCACAGGTGAAAACACGATTACCTCACTGCCATTCCGAGCGATTGCCGTGGACTCCGACCCCAACTCCCCCACCTACTACCTCGGCCCCTTCGGGCGGGTTGTCGGTCGTGAACCGGGTCGGAAGCGTCTCCAAAGCCAAAAGCAGACCCAAAACGCCGCCAACCTCTACCTCAACTGGTTCGTAGGCGGCGATGAGAGCGTCACCGTGGAGGGTGTGTGTAATCCTGCCCTCGACGTGGGCGATGTGATCCGTGTGCGCCGGAAGCGTCTCGGCATCTTCCAGCCCGATCAAGTCATCACCGACTTGGCGGCGGATTTCCCCAACGGCTCCGACCTCAGCCCCGGAACCATCGTGCCGCAGGTCATCGACGCAGAGGACTACGCCGACCCACAGCCGCCGACGAACACGGGGGAATACATCATCAGCGAACTCAAAGTGGACCCGCTGCTCTTGCCGCTGAAAAAGGGGCAGACGGTCATTCTCTACACCAACGTCACCACGAACTCCGTGACCGTGACCGAGCACTGCCCGCAGGGCGCAACCGTCATTCCCGTCAAGCCATTTCACCCCAAAATCCAGTATCGTAAGGGCACGATGATCCTCGACCCGCTGCTCGTTCCAAACGCCGGTGCGGTGCCCTACTACATCGACCAAATCACCATTCCGCTCGACCTCGACAGTCCGGTGCAAATCACCGCCCGTGAGCGTCGCATCGGAACCAAGGAAGATGCAGCCCGCATCTCCGAATACACGATTGGCTACTGAAATGTCTTTCGGCGGCAGTTTTGGAACCGTGTTCGATTACCGCAAGTTGGCAACCTCGCTGCTGTATAACAACCAGTGGCATACCCCGCCGTCAGACACGATCCGCATGGGCATCGTGGTCGGCTACGACCCGAACTGGCAGAGCGACACCGAAACCTACTCCCACCCCTTCCTGAGTATCCAAATGGAGGGCGACAGCGGACCGATGCACGGCTTCCGGTTCTTGGAGAGTTACATTCCAAAAATCGGAGACACCGTTTGGGTTGTTTGGTCGGGCGAGGACGCTTGGGTGCTCGGAGCGTTGGCAGGTTCCAACATCTACGATCAAGGTTCAACCCTCAACGGCAAGAACGGCACGATCCAGCGCAAGCGTTCCCCTATGACCCTCATTGGGCATCAGGCGTTTTTGGAAATCACCGCCGTCGCAGGGACGGGCGCTACCGGGGTCACGACAGTCGTTCCTCCGGGCATGACCGGCACCTATCCCGGAGCGACCTGCTACCGGCTCGACGCTACGGGCTTGGAGACAGACTTTTTACCAAACCGCATCTATCGAGCCGAAGCCACCCTGCGGTTCAAGATCAATGGTGCCGCCCCCTATTACCAAGGCTCGACGGCGGCTGTTCCTGCCGGAAATGTTGCCAATGCTGGCACGATTTCAGCAAACAGCGTTTCGATCACCTCGACCGCAAGCACGGGAACCAATCCCTTCGGCGGGATCATGATGTGGGGGCGTATCCGAAACGGCACAGGCTCCACCTATTCGCTTACCTATGGTGGGCAGACCTACTACGCCAACCAAGTGATCCAAAACTTGACCGGGCACGGTTCGGGACTGACGAACCTACTCAGCGAGCCGGGCACGACAACGGTTATGGGATACGGGATACCTTTCAACACGCAACTTGCGGTCCAGCAAGTTTTCACTGATGCCTCACAGGTAGGCGGGTTGTGGAACCCTCAGCCTCCTTTCGTCATCATGAATAACGCATTTAGCATCAACGATGCCACCAACTCATCTACCATCGCCGCTATTGGAAACGAATACCCAGTTGGAGACAACAACGGATCGCCGGGTGCGACCGCTACGGTCTTTTCCGCAAGCGACGGCGATAGCAGCGTCATGCACAACCAGCCCTACATCTTCCAAAACGTCGGGAGCATCACCAGCACGGGAGCCGTCGGCATCACCTATCCGAACCCCCTCGTGACGGTAGGAGGCAGCACAGCCACGATCCCGACCTCCTCGAAGAAGAGCCTCGTGTCCATCGGTGTCCTCACGCCGACCAACACCTACCAACCCCAAGCCCACTACGAGGAAATGCAACTCCTCGATGTGACCGGCACACCGGACGGCACCTACTTTACGATCCACTGCTCTACGACCTTCTGGGTGACCCCGACGAATCAAATCGTTGGCGGCAGTTGGGTCGGACTGAACACGACCGGACCGACGAACGAGTGGTATCTGGCGGTCATTCCAAACGGCACATCAGGCAGCGTGCCCACCGTGACCTTCACCGCAGCGAGCAACCCAAATAACGACCCCTCGTTGCAACTCGACGACACGCAGCGGTTCGTGATCTACGACTGCGGCGTGGCTCAGTAGCACACGACATTTGGAAAGTTGCATCTAAACTTTCAGCATGGCGGCTACCTCTCAACCTTATGTTTTGGCAGCCGTCATCTCGGCGGTGCCTGCCACGCTTGCCGCTACCTCAGCGTGGTATTCAGCCCATCGAGGTCGTAAGGAAAGTCTCGACGGCGATGCCAACATCGTCGGCAGTATGGGACTCCTGCAAGAGAGCGTGGCTCGGTTCGACACCCGCTTCGAGCGCATCGAAACTCACTTTGAGCGCATCGATTTGCGGTTCGATGGGATCGAGGATAAGGTGGAGCGTCACCTCGGTTGGCATCGTGCCGAAGCCGAGGGCGACCTCACCCAAGCCCTCTCAAAGGAGACTGCCCATGACCAACCCCAGCACCGCTACATCCCCAACGACTAAGCCGCTCGTCGATCCAAAGGCTCTGGGAGCCACTGTCGTCCGCTATGTCGTCCCCGCCGTTGTCGGCCTGCTCGTCTCGTGGGCAGCAAAGGTGGGCTTCACCCTGACCCCCACGCAGGCGTTCGCCTACGTCGCTCCGGCTGTGGCAACTGCCTACAGCACCGTCCTGCACTTTGCCGAGGCGAAGGTTCCCGCCCTCGGGCTTCTCATGGGAGCGAAGCGTCCCGCCAGCCTGAACAAGGTTGCGCCCAAGGCGTAGCCGTAGTATCATCACGCCGCAAAGCCGGTGGGCTAGGGTTCGTCCCGCCCACCGGCTTTTGCTATCGCTCGACCGGCGCAGTCCGCACGGTGAGCAGTTGGGTCGTCCCCAAGTTCGTGTGGCGGACCGGCTGCGTGAACACCGATCCGCCCTTCTCGACGGCATCGCCCATCGCCACGAAGTCGTTGCGCTCTAGCCAAGCAGGCAAGTCAGCGTCCGCTTCCAAAACCGCCATGAACACATCGCCGAACCAGAGCACTCGAACATCGTGGGTGGTGGTCACCTCAGCCAGCCACCTTCACGCTGACTGAGATGCCACCCTCGGTGTGTTGCAGGCCATCCACCACTGCGCCGGTGAGATGGTCATGCTTGCTCCTTCAAGAAGGTGATGAGCAGTGCCAAGTCATCGTCCGGGATGTCTTGGTCGTTCTCCTCTGCGGTCTCGGTCAGGTACTCAAGCATCGACAGCAGGGTCTTGACTTGCGGAGCGTTGGCCTTGATGACTCCCTTGACCGGCTCAAAGCCGATGCTCGATGGCATCACGTCCACCAGTTCGCAGGCGAGCATGACGCTCTCGGCCACGTCCCGGTTCAGGAAGATGTAGGTGTTGTCTTTCATTGGTCTGCTCCTTGGTTGGTTGCTGCTACACATACTGTCCCACCGATGAGCCGGCGAGACAACTCGGTTGCTAGATCTGCTGCTCAGCCAGCCACCTTCACGCTGACTGAGATGCCACCCTCGGTGTGTTGCAGACCGGCGATCTGAGAACCGGTGATCGGGTCAAGCACGGTGTCGCCCTCGAAGTCCACGACCTTCTTGATGGTCGCAACATCGGCCTCACGCTTCACCCTGATCCACTCGGAGTGACCGTTGGCTTCCGCCCATGCGAGAAACGCCTCAGCGTCCGTGACCGCCACCTTCGATGGGGTCACACGAGAGGTCACCGCACCGTCGGGGAAGTCGATGCTCTTACGACCGTCCGCTTCGTTCTCACGAACACGAATGAGGTAGTCGGAGAGCATGGCATCGAAGAACTCGACCTCGCTGCCGTCCTTCGCTGTGTGCGCTGCGACCCATGCGTTGATGCGGTCGAGTTGCACCTGCGCCTGACGCTTCACCTCGTCGAGCCTGCGCTGCGCCTGAGCGAGACGCTGCATCGCCCACATCGCTTCGTCGTCGTTGTTGATGACGAACGCTGAAGTCTCGTCCACGAACCGCTCAGGCTGAGCCTCGCTCACGAGAAACTGATCCAAGTCCATGTCTGCGATGGTCATGGTTTCCTGCCTTTCTTGTTGGGTTGGGTTGTCGCTGTGAAGTGTGCCGGAGGGGTGTGGCATTTACGCCACCCCCTCTCCGGTCGGCTCGGCGAACCGAACCTCGTCCTCGCCCTTGCAAGCACCGAAGCGGAACTCGTCGGCGATGAACTCGTCGCCGTCCTTTTCGGTGAGCACCGCAGCGACAGCCTCGATGCCTGCCTGAGCAGCAGCCTTCGCTTCGCTGTGCGTGCTGTGGTGGGTGGTCACGCCGAAACCGTCGCACTCCAAGGTCACCTCGAAGCCGTCAGTCTCGTTCGTGATTACCAAGTCCCAAAGACCGGCGCACATGCCACTCGGCACGATGATCTGAGCAACCTCTTGCCCCCTGTCGTCGGCTTCCCACACGAGGGTCGTCGGGACTGCGACCGGAGTGCTGAACTCCGGCGATGCGATCCGCTCGGCGATGGTAGCGACTGCCTGTTGCAGTTTCGAGAACGCCGCCGTGAGGTCGTCCTCGCAACCGAACATCTGTGCTGCCTCCGTCAAGTCGGAGATGCGGTCACCCCAACTAAGTGAGTTGAGAACCGAAACCGCTTCCTCAACTGCCAACTGCGCTTGCTGCTTGTCCATGCTTGCCTCCTCAGGCTGGTCGGTGCTGCTGAGATAACTATAGCACAGTTTAGTGTGCCGTGTGAACATCTTAGAGAACGGCTGTGACGTTCTTCTCTGCCCACGCCCCTGCCTCCGCTTCGACGGCGGCTTCGTGGTAGGCGACGAGTTCGCTAGCGAGAGCCAATGCACCGGCGGTATCGCCGAACACCAACGCCGCTTCGATCTTGCGAGCGAGTTCAAATGCCGTAATGTCCATCAGTCCAAACCCTTCTGAATGTCGAGCGATGCTTCGAGCATTGCGTCCTCCGCAGCCCACTCCGCCCACTCCAACTGCTCCTGCTCCGTCAAACCTTCGGGCATCGTGCCCTCCTTTCCTTGTCGAACCGACTATACCACAGTTTAGTTCATGGGTGTAGCATTTACGATTTCCCACGACCAGCGACCGCCGTGCTGAACCGGACGAGCCGGATCGAGGATCACACCACGCTTCAGGTTCTTGTAGTCCGCCATCGCTCGACGGCACGCAGCGCAGACGCACTTGCACTTACCGCCCGCAGCCGTGCCATGTCGCTCGTCCTCGATGGTGAGCCTGCACAACTCGTTGCCGCACTCGCAGCGTGGTCCGCCTCGATCACGCTTCAGCGGGTCGCCCTTGTGTGCGTCACGCCGAGCGTTGTAGTCACGCAGGTAAAGACGGTTGGCGAGCAAGCAGTCCTCACAGCGGCAGCGGTTCTTCGTGTAGCCCGCACGGTGTCCATGAAGCGGCGAGCAAATGCTGAGCACGCATCGCTCTCCCTTGCATGGGCATTTCATAAATGGAATGAACATCGTATCCTCTCTATCTTGCGAAACTAAACCGTAGTATAGCATGTCTGCGAACAGCATAAGGGAAGCCTCGGACAGAAAACATTTGAGGGTGCTCGACACGGGTTGAGTTTGTGGTATGATTGCGGAACCAATACCGATACCAGAGCCATGTGCATCTGACTAGAGAAAGGCAGGGAACCGTGAGTTCGCTGTTCAAAAAGGCCACCAAGGCCGAAGCCAAAGCCCGTGTGGCTGTGACCGGACCTTCGGGTTCAGGCAAGACCTACTCGTCCCTAATGTGGGCGACGGTGCTTGCCGAAGGCGGCAAAATCGCCGTCATCGACACTGAGCGAGACTCGGCGAAGTTGTATGCCGACCGCTTTGAGTTTGACGCACTCTCGATGGCTGCGCCATACCACCCTGACCGCCTCGTTGAGGCTCTGAAGGTTGCCGAAGAAGAAGGCTACGCCTGCGTCATCATCGACAGCCTCACCCACTTTTGGAACGGGCAGGGCGGCATCCTCGAAATCGTGGATCAAGCCGGAGCCGCAGCGAAGGGTAACAACTTTGCAGGGTGGAAGGTCGCCACGCCGATCCAGCAACGCATGGTCGATGCCATCTTGGCCTTCAACGGTCACATCTTGACCACCATGCGCTCCAAGACCGAATACTCGTTGGAGAAAAATGAGTATGGCAAGGTCGCCCCGAAGAAGGTCGGACTTGCTCCGCAGCAGCGTGACGGCATCGAATACGAATACACCCTCGTCGTCGAAATGGACACCGAGCACCGCACCATCATCGGTAAGACCCGTTGCGAGTTGCTCGCCGACAAGGTGTATGGCAACGGTCGTGGCGGTGAGGCTGCCGAGACATTCCTCGGTTGGCTGAAGTCCGGTGACCCCATCGTCAACGCCAACGAGCGGGACACCATCGACGGACACATTCGCTCGATGACCCCAGAGGCTCGACGCAACCTGAAGGTGGCGTGGGGGAACGCAGGGCTTCCAAAAGTCGCTTCGCTGCCGAGGAGCCGCTACGACGAGGTGCTGTCGCTGATCGCCAACACCACCGACGAGGCTGCTGAAATCGGCGACGAGGAAATCCCCTCCTAGCCAACCTGTCGCATAGCACACGAGCCTCCGGTGGGAAACCATCGGTGGCTTCGTGCATTCTTGCCGCCGATGATGTAGGGTCGCTCTCCCAAGCCTAGGAGGGTTCATGATCCGCCGATCACCGTCACCGACCCGAGACTACTCGATCCTCAGCAACTCCGTCCTCGCCGACAGCGACCTGTCGTGGGAGGCACGAGGGCTGCTCGCCTATCTGCTCTCGAAGCCGGACAACTGGCGTGTGATGCCCAAAGCACTTATCAAGGAAAGCCCCAAAGCAGGGCGAGACAAGGTGTATCGGATACTCGATGAACTGAAATCTGCGGGCTACATCATGAGCGAGCAGATCAGGGGTGCAAGTGGGCAACTCGGTGAGATGGAGTATGTGGTTTACGACACCCCGCAGACCTCAAAACCCGAAGTTTCTGGGGTTTCCACCGTGTCCGTGAAATCCGTATCCGGTAAAACCGTATCCGGCGAAACCGTATCCGGCAAACCCGTATACATAGTAAGTACTTATTCCTACAAAGAACTGAATAAAGAAAATACTGAAGAAAAGCCTCTTGTGCGTTCGGCTGAAGCCGAAGCGCACGGCAGCGAGGAAGCCATTGTGAAATCTCGTGGTTCGGTTGCTTACACTCCCGAATACGAAATCCTTTGGAGGTCGTTTCCCAAGAAGGTCGGGAAGGCGGCAGGATTTCACTCTGTTCAGGCACGGCTGCGAGAGGGAGTGTCCTATGCCGATCTCCTGCTCGCCACTCAGACCTACGCTTTGTCCCGCAGGGGTCAAGAACCACGCTACACTCTCCACCCCAGCACCTTCTTTGGGCCGCAGCGTCGCTTCGAGGAATACCTCCCCGGAGAGGAGGGCTACGAGGAAGCGCACCGCAACGACAAGCAGGGCAGAGCAGTTCCGAAGGCGTTTACAGGGATCGCCGCATTTTTGGAGGGAGACGAATGACCGCAGCCAAATCCGACATTGCCAAAGTGTGCGCCATCATCGCATCGTCCTACAGCACTTGGGAGGCAACTCGGGAGCGGGTCGAGGTGTTCTACGAACTCCTAAGCGACCTTGATCCCGATGTGCTGAAATCCGCCACCCAAGCGTGGGTGCTGAGCGAAAAGTGGCCGCCGACGGTTGCCGACCTGCGCTCCATGAGTGCCGAAATGACCGGAGCGCTCGCCCCCTCGGCGGAGCAAGCGTGGGCTGAGGTGACCCGCATCGTGCGTGTCTATGGCTGGCGTGGCGGCAAGCCACCGTGGAGCGATCCGGTCATCGACCGTGCCGTCGAAGCGATGGGCTGGCGAGAAATCTGCGTGAGCGACAACATCGAACTCACGAGGGCGCACTTCTTTCGTGTGTATGAGAACTACCGTGCGAGGGAAAATCGCCAAGTCGTCATCAGCCCTGCGCTGTCCGCTGGCGAGCACCGTGTCGAACTTGCTAATGTGCTGAAGCAAGTCTCACTTGACCACACCACTGAACCCGTATATAGTTCCATCTCGCAACATTCCGACGAACAGGGGGACACCCATGACTGACCAGAACCCATCACCAAATCAACCGACCAACGAAGCGTTCACCTACACCTCAACGCCTCCTACACCAAAGCAGAACCACACTCTCAAAATCGTGGGTATCATCGCTGCGGTCATTGTCGCCCTTGCCATCATTGGAGCGATTGCCGGTGGTGGAAAGTCCAACAACGGTGGGAGCAGCAGTTCTAACTCCAACAGTGGAGCGACCAGCAACACGCAGTCCTACTCGTCGTGGAAGGCTGGCTTCTCCCCGGTGTGGAGCCAAGTGCAGGCCGACTGGAACAGCACCTCAACCGCCCTCGGCAACAACGACCAACTGACCGCTTCCAACGGTTTCTCGTCGCTCGGACAGGATGCAGCGCAGATTGCTCAGTACGAGAACTCGCCTGACCCCACGCTGAACGCCGACATTCAGGCCCTCTCCGATGACTTGCAGACGGTTGCCGCCGATGGTGAAACTGCCTTGAGCAGCAACAGCAGTTCCGACTTCAATACCTTCGGGAACGACTGCACGACCTTCAAGGCTGACGAAGCGACGGTGGCGAACCAAATCACCACCGACAACAGTTCGCTCGCTTGATGCGGAAAATCGCAACCCTGATCGCTAGCATCGCTATCCTCGGCACGGTTGCCGTCGGTAGCGGTGCAGCAACAGCGAGCAGTGGCACTCACGCCCCAAGGGCAATGTGACGGTGGTGAACGATGGCATCCGTTCGTGCAACCTTCCAAAGGTCACGACTTGGTATCGCTACTCCAACGGCTACACATGTAACTTCACCACGAACATCCGCCAGACTGAGCAAGTCATCTTGCGAACTGACCCACAGGGTCGTAGCCTGCCGCAAAGTATCCTGATCCACGCCACCTACAACGGTTCCGCACCGTCGGCGTGTGTCGTAAATGTGTTCCACTAAGCCACTTAGCGACACGGATACTCACCAGAACGCCTACCCGACAGGGTAGGAATAGTCGGGGCGGGATGGTCACTTCGCCGTCTCCCTTTCGCCCCGACGATCACCTTTCAAAGGACATAATGACTGACTGGACACAAGTTCCCGCAGACCACCCTGTTTGGATCGAGGGTGAAACCAAAGGCAAGTTCTTCTTCAGTGCCGTCGAAAAAAATGGACGGTTGCGTATCTCTGGCGGCAACAACATCTACCGCTCACGGAGCGTTGATCCTGCGCTGGTCACCTTACGCACAACCTACCTGCGCCCAAAAAAGTGAGCGACGGAGAGAAGCGTTGCCGCAAGTGCAACGAGTGGAAGCCACTGAGCGACTTCACGGAGCGCAGAGACAAGCCGGGAGTTTACTCACCCGCCTGTAGAGCCTGCGACGGAGACAAGAAGCGCAGTCAAGCAAATCGTTGGCAAGCAACGCAGCGAGAGAGTGCCGTCAAAGCCTCAAAGGTCATGAAGCGCACACCGCTAAAGCCGGTAAGCGACCACCGCCGAGAGGTGAACACCGAGCGCAAGCGGCTAATGGTCGAACGGTTCGGTGACCCGAAAACTTGGGAGTGCCGGTTCTTCGAGTATGCGCCGCCGAACGCTGGGCTTCCAAAGTGCTTCGGTCCGATCCACGGACACGAACTCCTGAGCCGAGCCAAAGCCGGTCGCACCGACGAGAACCTGCTGAACATGGACGGCATCATTACGCTCTGCGATTTCCATAACGGCTGGATCGAGGACAACCCTGCGCTCGCCAAGCAATACGGCATCAAACTCTGACCACAAAAAAATCTCTGAATAGCACTTGACTTGTCGCACCCATGCTGTATGATGGTTTAGGTAAGGGCAGCACGACTTACGATGTTCTTTGAAAACCGAACCGAGAACTGCGGTGACATTATTCGGTGCTGCCATACGGGGCGAACCAGCAACATCGGGGAGAACTAAGCAGGCAGACTAAACCTTCGGGGCTGGGTAGTGAGAGCAGTGAAGCGATGAGCCTCACCTTCGGGTGGGGCTTTCGCCATTTCCAAAAGTTGGTTGTAGCCTGTAAGCATGTCCTCTCCCCACGTTCCGTGCGAAATCAACCTGAAGCCCAGTGAAATCCGCATTGGCGACACCGGCTACGCCAAGACCGACGGGCAGGTTGGCCGCCTGATCCGCATTGGCGAGCGCATCAAGTTCCACCACGCCACCTACAACCATGTGTTCACGGTTGTTCGAGAGGGCGACACCTATGAAACCATCTGGGTCGTCCAAGCCACGCCGAAGAAGGGCATCATCTTGTCCCGCTTCAGTGAAATCTCGAACTACGCCCAAATCGTCACGGTGCTTCCGCCGCCGGAAGGCTGCAATGGCACGAATGTTGCCATCTTCGCCAATAAGCAACTTGGCGACCCCTACGGCTTGCTCACCATCGCTTGCATTGCGATTGACGTGCTGACCCCTGAGTGGTTCGTGGCGTTCCGCCGATCCGGATCGTGGATTTGCTCCGCTCTCGGCGGCGAGGCGTTGCGCTTTGGTGGGTTCTATTTGGACTGTGGCGACATTTACACGATTACGCCGCAGCAGTTGTTTGACGCTCACAATAAAGCACTTACGCCGTCACAACCATAAGGTATCCTGTTCTCATGACGACCAACCCCTTTCATATCGACAACCTTGACCCCATCGGCAAGGCCGCTGGTTCGATCCTGAAGGGTGGTCCGGGCAGTGGCCGTCACCCCGAGGGGGCGGCGCAGTGGCAGGCGGAGGCGCAATCGCTAGAGGATCGACCTTCACCCATGCGGACGCACGAAAACAGTGCTGGTGAAGGTGCTCGATCTGCGATTTGGTCAGACAAACATTCTGGCGAAATCCGACCGGTTGCCGAAGATTTGCGTGCCGTGGCGGAACTCCACGATGCCATCGCTCAAAAAGTTGGAGTGATGTATGAACTTGTTCTCCCCAACAGCAATAAGCCGTGGGATGTTGATGACGTTTACTGCGACGAGGCCAACGAGGGCGGGGAGTCGCACGACAAGGTTGCTGAAACTGCTAAAGCACTAGCCGACAAGGCAGAGGCAGGGCAAACACCTACGCCGGAAGAAATGCAAGGGCTTCGTGACCAGATCAAGGAAGCCGCTAGCGATGCGTTGCACGCCCACGCTGTCTTGTCGGGCGACGACTACGATGTTGAAAAATACGACCGCAGCATTGACCCTGAGGGCGAATACTAAATCTTGACCCCGCTCCACCAAAAGGTGTAGCATCTCCCCATGCACGACGAACACTCTGAGTCATTCCTCGAAAACGGTCGCCTGCTCTACATTCCGCACAACTGCGACAACCCCGATGCTGAAACCTACCCCATCGGGACGATCTGGCAGTGCGGTCGCTGCTACGACCACTGGGAAGTGCAAGACAGCGTTGGTCACCACCACTTTGTCCGTGTGCGCCGTGTGAAGTATGAGTCGTCGTCGAAGTGATGGCTGGGCGTAGGAAGGCCACCCCAACTCCGGTTGGAAATCACGCAATCACCATCGAGGCTACTAAGAGCCAAATGATGAACCGTGAGTTGTTCCAACCGTCCTGCACCTGCGGCTGGACAACCCCAAAGTGGGGAAGTTACGGGCAAGCGTTCGTCGCTGGCGGGAAGCACACAGCCGAACAGGATTGAGTGCACCGTCGAACTCGACGGACACAGTAAGGGCATGACCCTTACCACGATTTGCGCCCTTATCAACACGATCCTCGGCCTCGCAGCCTTTCACCGCAAACGGAAGTAGGCTTGACTTATGACGGTTTGCTCTAATGAAGGTTGCGATGCTTCGGCTTACCGGCGTTGCCTATGTCTGCGCCACTACAGAAAAGCATTGCAAAAAGGAAGTATTCAGCGCACATTCATCAGAGGAAATCCGCAAGTCAACTTCTTGTCAAAGGTGGAAAAAACGGAAAATGGCTGTTGGGTTTGGAAAGGCTCGTATTGGGCGGGGGGTTATGGCATGCTATCCGTTGGCAACAAGACCACGTTGGCTCACCGGCATTCATACAACTTATTTGTTGGTGAAATCCCAACCGGACTGCAACTAGACCATCTCTGTCGCAATCGTGGGTGCGTCAATCCGACACACCTAGAACCAGTGACGGCGTTGGAAAATCTATCAAGAGGCGACACATTTGTCGCTCGCAACATTTCCAAAACCCACTGCCCTAAAGACCACCCTTATTCTGGCGACAACTTGTATCTCACGCCAGATGGAAGGCGTGATTGTCGCAAGTGTCGCAGTGCTGCTACTGCGAAATCTGTTGCAAAGCGTAAGGCTGAGAAGTCTTGACGGTAATCTGCGGCTGGACTGATGGTGAAAATGCAGTCATCGGCGGCGACAGCGGAGCCTTTGACGACGGTTCTGCGATCACAGCGACCAACCACAAGGTTTGGAAGTCGGCAGAGCACCACACCCTCGTCGGCGTGTCCGGTTCATTCCGCATTATGGAACTCGTGCACCAAAGCGGGCTAGGCGAACCTCGCCAAATCCGTGACCACCTGCTTACTCAATGCGAGAAGGCAGGCTTCCCGGCATCACCCGACTGGGGCGTGCTCGTCGTAGGTTTGGAAGGCGTGTGGGAAATCGGCTCGGATTTTTCCCTAGTGAAATCCTCCGAACGCTACAACGCCATCGGTTCCGGCGGCCTCCCCGCTCTCGCCGCCCTGCACGTTTTGGAAACCCTTGATGACCTCCTGCCGCAAAGCCGGATCAAGTTAGCCATCGCCGCTGCCATGTATCACACCGCCTACATTCGCAAGCCCATTAGGGTTGTGACGCTATGAGTTGGACGCTGGAATACCCACAACGCCCGTGGACGCTCAACAAAGAGCGCACGCTCCACCACATGCAGCGAGCCAAGTTGGTCAAAGAGTGGCGCAACGCTTTCTGCGAGGCGGCTCAGGAAGCCATGATGCCCCATTTGGAGCAGATCGAGGTCATCGCACAGCCGTATGTGCTCAATGCCCGCTACCGGCAAGATGTTGGCAACTGCTTTCCGGCGGTCAAGGCGGCAGTGGACGGACTTGTTGATGCCGGTGTCCTCATCGACGACAACGCCAATGTGGTGCTGAAACTGACCTTCCTCGTTCCAAAGTTCGGCAAAGACGCTTTAGAAATCACCATCTCCGAAGTATCATAGGGAAGCCATGAACTTTCCCACCTACGAAAATCCGACGGCGTATCCTGCACAGTCAGTCGTGGATGCTACGGACTTTGGAGCGATCACCTACGCTTTCGACGCTATTGGCGTGGTTTCTGGCTGCGCTGTTTCAGCACAGTCCCCAACGGCAATGGGCGTGACCGTCGCATCGGGTCAAGTGGCGATCCTCGGCAACTCATACAACGTCTCGCAGACCAACATTTCACTGTCCGCAGCGAGCGGCGGGGACCGCCGAGACATTGTGTATGCCTACCTGAACAGCGGAACCCTCACCCTCGCCGTTCTGGCTGGAACTCCGACAACCACCGTCGGTTGGACATTCACGAGTTCTAGTGTCCCGCCGATCAAAGCGACCCTACCTTCCAATGCGGTCTTGCTGGCTGAGGTCTATGTGCGTGGAACCGGCGGACCCGCCACCACAGCCGTCACCTCTGCTGAAATCGTGGACAAGCGGGTGATGATTACCCTCGTCGGTCCGCAAGGCTACCAAGGGGCTACAGGCTCGACTGGGGCAACTGGGGCACAAGGGGTGCAAGGTTCCCAAGGAGCGACAGGAGCCACTGGCTCTACTGGGGCTACGGGGGCTACGGGCGCAACCGGACCAAAGGGAGACACCGGAGCCACCGGTCTAACGGGTGCAACCGGACCGACCGGACCCATTGGCTTGACCGGACCAACCGGTGCTACCGGACCAACCGGTGCTACCGGACCGACGGGTTCCACCGGCTCAACCGGTGCTACAGGTAGTCAGGGACCGCAAGGCTTAGTTGGAGCCACCGGCGCAACGGGAAACCAAGGGGCACAGGGACCGCAGGGCGCATACAACGAATACGGCTTTGCATACAACTTCAACACCTCAACGCTGAACTCAAACCCCGGCTCTGACTACTTTGCGTTCGACAACGCCACTATTAGAAACGCCACTACGCTTCGCATCTCAACGACGGCAACCGGCAACATTTCAGCAACCAACTGGATTACTCGCTTCACCGCTTCGACCAACAACCCATCATCCATTGTGACGATCAGGGCAGCCACCGACCCAAACACCTACGTCATGTTCTCCGTGACGAGTTCGACGGCGGCTTCGGGCTACTACAACGTCAGCGGAACGGTCATTGGAACTGCGGGGACGCTGACCCAAGGTGAAATCTGCTTCGTCACCTTGCAGGAGATCGGCAATAAAGGCAGCCAAGGTGCGGTTGGCGCAACCGGAGCAACCGGAGCAACCGGTCCGCAGGGCTACACCGGACCGACCGGAGCAACGGGACCTATTGGACCGACGGGAGCAACTGGCGCAACGGGGCAAACCGGCGCAACGGGCGCAACCGGACCAAAGGGAGACACCGGAGCAACCGGAGCCACAGGTCTAACGGGTGCAACCGGACCGACCGGACCCATTGGCTTGACCGGACCAACCGGTGCTACCGGACCGACGGGTTCCACCGGCTCAACCGGACCAACTGGTGCGACTGGACCTATTGGACTGACCGGTCCCACGGGCCCCACCGGACCTACCGGCGCAACGGGAGTTCAGGGAGCCACCGGAACGGGCTACTCAGCCGTTTCCTCAACGAGTTCCATCACATTTGCAACCGGTTCTACGACTTTTGGAAGCATCACGAGCCTTGGTGCGTTCATTGTTGGCGACCGTGTTCGTGCGATTTGGTCGGGAAACACGAGCAACTATGTCGAGGGTGTAATCACCGCAACCGGCGGCACGGCGGGCGCATACACGATGACCGTCAATGTGGATCAGGTCAATGGAACCGGAAACAGCGGAACCGGCAACCCGTGGTATTTCAGCATTGCAGGTCTAGTGGGTATTCAGGGTCCGACCGGAGCAACCGGAGCGCAAGGCGTGACCTTCGCAGCGAGCGCACCGAGCGATCACACCCTTCTCTGGGTGAACACAGCGGTCACCTACCCAAGTTTCGTCGGACCGACCGGACCGACCGGACCGACCGGACCGACGGGTTCCACCGGACCGCAAGGGCCGACCGGCAGCATCGGTCCTGTGGGTCCCTCTGGCGGAGCACAGGGACCGCCCGGACCGCCATCGCCGAGCAGCACGGCAAATGTGCCAGCCGGAGCAACAACCGTCGCTTTCAGCAACCCGCCCATCTCGGCGCAGATTTTACCGGGCAATGGGAACCGCAAGCAGTTGTCCATCTACAACCTGTCGAAATACACCATTTACCTCGCACTTGGAGCGACCGCAGCACTCAACTCCGGCATCGCTCTGTGGCCGGGGCAAGGGTTCAACACCTATTTTTACAGCGGACCTGTCTCGTTCATCGGTCCGGCGGGGCAGAACATCACCGTTTCATACACGGAGGTCTAAATGGCTGGCGTGGGGGCTATCTCGGTGTCGGTCAATGGCTACGCCACCGTCGTCAACCAAAATCCAAACCGAAGCCATCTCTGGCTGCAAAATATGAGCACGAACGGGCAGATCATCTACCTCGTGACTGGCACTGGACCTATTGGAAACCCTGTCTATAAGCAAGGTATCCGGCTCAACCCCAATGGTGGAATGTGGGAGACGACGGGGATCGGTTGGGTTGTTGCCACCTCGTCCACATCTCCGGCTGGACTTGTTATTGGGTGGGAGGCGTAATGGCACTCACCACCTATGCCTACCAAGACGCAGTTTTGGATCAGAACATCGTGAGCGGCAACACGGTTCAGAACTACTTGGGAGGCAACTTCGCAGGCGGCGGTGGACTTTCGCTGCTCGGACATTGGCCGATGAATGAAACATCTGGCAGCACGATGGCGGATATCAGCATCTACGGTGCGAACGGCACCTATCGGGGAACAGCAACCGGACACACGACCGTTGGGAACTCGGGGATCATGGTTGACGCTGCGGGGTCATACTCAGCGTATTTCGATGGCGATTACAACAACGGCGGGGCATCGGTGCCGTTCTACTCTGCGCTCAACACACCGACCCTGCTCACCATGAACGCTTGGGTTCAGGTGGAAACCATGCCGACCTCAGCCATTGCTCTTTCGGCTTCAGCCACAGCGACCTCTGGCTCGAACACCATCTCGATTTCACTGTCGAACCAAGCGTGGACGAACATCAACTCTGCCCTTGCGAATAAGGAACTAGTGTCGGTCATCATCGTCGGAGCGGCGAGCGGCTGGCTCTCTCGTGGCAGTGGGCAGTGGATACCGACGGGCACCATCATCACCGCCGCATCATCAGGGACTCCCGGCACCATCACCCTTTCCAATCCCGTAGGGACGAACGGGCAGATCAAGGTCAACATTATTTCAGCATCGCAAAAGGACTCCTTTGGGCGCATCGTGACTAAGGGCGGCGACTATGGGTTGCTCGTTTCGCATTTCACCGGACAGTCCACTTGGCCGACACCTGACGAAACCCACTACGGACCAAATCCTGTAATGACGATGTTCTCTCAGGGCAGTAGTCGCTCGACCAACGAGGACACCTTCTACACCACCACACCGGCGATGATTACCTACTGCTACGGCCAAGATGCCCTCTTTGGTGGCTCTTTTGAGCAGTTCTACCTCAACGGTGTTTCGGTAAAGCAGAGCAACGACACGATCTACACACAGCCTTCCAAATCATCAACCTCCGGGCTGACGATTTTTCAGGTTTCCACCAACCAACTGACGGCAGATGCGGGAACTTTTACCGGTTTCATGCAAAGCCTGAGCATCAGTAGTGCCAGCGTCGGGGACTGGTATCTGAAGATGCTCTACAACCTCGGCGTGAACGGAACCATGATCTACGATCCGGTCAACCCGTCGTATCGCTACCCCGGAACGCTCAACGGGACGACCTACTCAGCCCCGCTGAATGTCTTTGCGACCTCGTGGCCTATCACCATCGTCGGACCGAACGCTAATCGCAAGCGCATCACCATCACGAACGACAGCCCCGCCTCGGTGTGGCTCGGACTTGGCGGAACGGATTTCACCAACCCCTACGACAGCCCGCTTTGGATGAACCGACCGACCGACCCGTTTCCACAGTTTCCAGCAGGTATCGCCCCGGTGGGCATACAGTTGCTTCCGCATGGAGGAATGTGGACGAGTGATTTCTACCAAGGCATGATTTCCGCCGTGGCAAATCCGTGGATCGGCCAGCAAAACCTATGCGTTATGGAGGAGGTGGCCTAATGCCCACGATGATCGGCAACATCGGTTCTGACGGGCAAACCATCACCCTCACCACCGGCTCGCTCTCGGACTGGATTTACAACCTCACCCCGACGCAGCGTTCGCTTGTTCAGGTGTTCGGCTACGACGCAAACCACAACCAAGTCATTTCCAAAACCCTTCAGCCCGCCACCTTTGGGTATAACGACCTTGGCTACGATGTGGACGGTGGCAACTCATCAAAGTTGCTTGCCATCGTTGCCGCCCTACAGTTGGACGGTGGCGGCTACACCATGTCCCGAACCGTGTTCAAAGTCACGAGCAACTGGACCCCAAACCTCACGAATGTAAAAATCATCATTTGTGCCCTCATGTTCGATGAAACAGGGCTATTGCAGCACTCTGGGGAAGCGCAGCCAACCTATCCTCCCTATTGGGCAACGAGCGATCCCATCCTCTACAACTCCGACGCTGCGCCGCCTTACTACTCACCATTGGGGCTTCAGGCATACGACAGCCAGCATGTTGCTTTCACCATCGCAAACCCCCTTTTGGGCTACCCCGTGACCATTGGCAACCTGCTTTTCACTTACTCCAACCCTTATGTAGATGCTCGTGGTCATCAAATCGGAGCACCGATCTACGGCGGCGGCGGTTTAGGAACCCTATCGGGATACTCCATCAGCGATAAGAGCACCATTGTTAGTAGTGCAACCATCGGCGGCACCACCTACACCACCAACCTCGGACCGACCGCTGATCCTCCCACCATCGTCATTCAGGGAAGTATCGTCAATAGCAACAAGGAAACATATGCCGGAGCAACTGGCGGCATCATGTTCAACGTCTATAGCCACTGCAAGGGTGCTGGCTTTTTCGGCTCCGATGGTGGAATGTCCACCTACCTTGGACCAATGGGTATGCCGAACACCACCGTTATTCCCTATACGGACTGCTTTTGGACTTCGTATGCAGGTCAGCCAAGGGCGAACAGCGGCGATGCCAACCCCTATACCCACACCTCTTACGGTATTCAGTATGGCAACGACATGACGACGAATGAAATCCACTACTACGCCGGGACGAAAGACAGCCCCGCTCCCGTCATCGTGGTTCCAAAAGACAAGTCGGATGTTCAGGCAAACCTCGGAACATGGATTTTGGCAGGCCAAACTGCCTATGTGTTCACCGGTGTTCACGACCCAACTATTGAGGACGGTTGGCAAACTGCCGTGTATGCGGTGACCAACATCGCAGGATCAGTTCTGAACTCCCACACCTATTCCTGCACCACCGTTGCAGGTAGCCGAACCGTGATCGTGAACTCGTCAATCGCACCGTGGGGAACGCCTTCTACGACTTATGGTGCCGATCCGTATGGCATCATCAAGCACCAAGTAGTTTCCGGCACCGGTATTCCACCACAGGCGTATGTGGGAGCCGTCGGGGGTAACACGACCGCACCCTTCACCTTCCAACTTGACCGTGCGGCTACGGTTTCAGCAACCAACAACCTGACCTTCTCGATCTACTCCGTGAACACCCCCGACAAGTGGGTTTGGACTGAGGTGAACAGCCCTGCGGCTGAGGGCTTGCAGCGAGCCAACGGCGGCGGCGGTTTTCAGATTTACAGCGATCCAAATGTGTCGTGGACGACCGCCGATGGAACAACCGTTTGTGGCGACGGTTATATCTACACCTACCAAGGGACTTTCGACGCTTACTTCTTTGCCATGTCCACGCAGTTTGGGGCGTGGTATTGCAGCCGCATCAAATACACCGATCTTTTCACCGGAGAGCCGTTCGGCAACGAAGAGCAGTATCTCGGTCCGTATGCTGGAAACTGGACGGGAACACCCGCCAAGTCTTACGTCACCCTCTACAGCGATGGCACGACCAGCGATCCCGAAACTTCGGGTTGGCTAAGGCAGAACATCGTGCAGAACGACCAGCAGTTGCTTGCGCTGAAGCAGCCGGTCATCAACCACAACAGCGACGGCGGCTCGATCACTCAACGCTCCGACGGGACATACCTCGCCGTCACCCGTACAACCGATCGGCAAACATGGGCGACCACAGCGACCAACCTAACGGAGTGGGGCAACTTTGGAACATGGTCATACTTCGGACCTGTCCCTTATGCCTTTGGATATGACGCTTCCAACTTTATGAACTCCGACGGGACAAGTAAGGCGAATGGGTATTGGGGGTATGGAGCATTTCTGCGCCCCGAGATCACTTGGCCGGGTCAAGGCGTTGACGATTACTGCGTTAGTCACGTCAAGCAAGACCATCCGGGCAACCTCTATGACCCTAGGAAATATTGGACTAAACTTTGGGTCGTCAGCGGCCTATGAGGTGGTGAAATGTCGTCAGAACTGCTGTATTGGAACGCCGCCACGAGCACTTGGCAGTCTGTAGCCGCCGGACCACAAGGCGCAACGGGACCTACCGGACCGACAGGACCGACGGGAGCCACCGGAGCGAGCGGGACAGGTCCCACCGGACCTACGGGAGCGCAAGGCGTTCAGGGGGCAAGCGGGGCGTATTTCACCGTCGGGTCAACGCCAGCACCTCCAACCCCATCGGTGATCTGGGTTCAGTCCACCGGCTCACAGTCGTCCATCTACGGCTTCAACCAGCACGCCACCACGACGGCTCAAAACGGCTCACTAGCAAACTATGTTCCCCTCGCTTCCACATCGGGCATCGTCGTTGGGGATTTCATCTATGACCTGACCTACCTCAACGAAGCCAGAGTGACGGGTATTGGAAACGGGTATGTAAGCGTTGACTCAGGGACATTCCTACCGCTCACGGGCGATACCATCGTCACCGGAGCATGGAACCAAGCGGTTGTTGGTGCTCAGGGGGCCACCGGCCCGCAAGGGGCGCAGGGAGTAGCGGTAGCCAACGGTGTGAACATCTCGCAGTTCTCACTAGCGAGCACTGCTGGAATACCGCAGAAAGCGTTTCTGCCGTTTGGGAGTTCGGTTGCAGCCGGTTCGACCGTTCCAAACATGGACTATTCGATCATCAACAGCAAGTATGCAGCGAGCCACTCCACCGCCGCAACGCCAGCATCGAGCACGAACGCTGTAATGATCGGGACGACCTATGCGGGCGTGTGGGGAGTTTTCACCCCAAATACAAACCTTTGGTCGGGTTTGGTGGGCACCAACCGCCTAACTGCTTACTATCGGGTAACCCTGTTCCTCGCCACTACCTCGTCGCAGAACTACAACTTGATCGTTGTGGCGGGTTCGAGCACGAGCAGCATCAACAGTGGAGGCTCAGGCACCGGCTCAACTTATGCCACCCCCCAAGCGCACACTTTCTGGCCGATTTCCCACAGCGGCATTGAGTCCACGCACCAAATCGTCGTGCCGTTGCAGTCTGGGCAGCAAATCGGTGTCGCCAACTTCGGCTCAACTACTGCAAGTTTCATGAGTGCTGGAAACTGGTTAGGGCTACCCCCATCGACGGCTCAGGCATACTTGGGTTCCCACATCTCCTTCGAGTTCCTCGGCCTCGACTAAAGATTTCACCTAAACCCCCTGAGCCAAACCCTAGATGTGTGTAGTAGGGTTTCCAAATGTGGAAGAAGTTGACGACCCTACCGACGAGAACGGCTACTGCCCCATCTGCGGCCCCCGCCACTTCTTCCTGTCTGGCCCGTGGTTTCACCGGCAACACATTGAGGAAGCCAAGAAACGCCACCCTTCCAACCCCCAAGGAGAGAATAAATGACTGACCCAGTGACCCCACTGCCGCAACGGAAGCCGATGGACGAAAACTTTTCAGCAGAAGTCGCTGCGCTGCTTAGTCACATCAAGGACCTTTGCAAGCAGATGCGAGATCACGAGAAGGCTGTGATTTCACTAGGGGAGGAGCGTCGCCAGACCGTCGCCCGCCTCCGTGAGCACAATGTTCCGTGGCTCAAAATCGCTGAGTGGGCGAACACCACCGATCAGGCATTGTTCAAGCACCAGAACCGCAAGCCCAAGGCCGATAAGTAGGCCGTAGCCCCATCACACTGATTTGTGGTGTCTGCATAACCCTGCTATAGTAGTTAGTTATGACCGACCAACTGCTCGCACGGGCTATGCAGATCATCGGGGGGAACTGCGATGGGGCTGTAGAGCAAGACGGCGTTGGCTTCAACGGGCCAGATAGTAAGTCCGGTAAAGCCATCGCCGCCACTCCACCTGAAGCGTGGAGCGCAGGGGTGCAGCGCACCGCCTACGAGATGCTCAAAAAGTATCGCAGCCAACTCGCAGCAGCGGGCGTGGACTACGACGCTATTCCCGAGCCGCCACAGGTCAATGCCACCGGACTACGGGCTATTGACGTTCGCTCTGGCAAGGTGCTGGTATTCCTGCCCTACGGTGACCCTGCATACCCTAAGACCGCACTAGGGGCTGTTTGGAACCGTGACCTCAGAGGTTGGCAGGTTGCGGTGAGTAAGTATGGCTCAGTGCTGGAATGGGCACGCCGCAATGAGGTTCCGGTCAGCGACCGAGCACGGGCGATCCTCGAAGCCACGCCAAAGCCAAGCAAGCCGGATTACTCCGGTCATGTTGTCGTTGAGCGCAACGAAATCGTCATCAGGTTCGACTACAACCCAATACTCGTAGATGCCGTCCGCTCTATTCCGGGGCGCAAGTGGGACAACGACGATAAGAGTTGGCGTGTTCCAAAAGATACGGTCAGCATTGTTCGCAAACTTGCGAGCGACTACAACCTATTCCTCACCGACGATGTGAAGCGACTGCCCGATGTAGAGGTGCATCTCGGACCGAAGGTGAGCGTCGTCGGCAATGACTTTGCGATCTCGTTCACCTACGATGCCGAACTCCTTACTGCGGTGCGCCAAATGCCGGGAGCACGATGGGCACCGGGCACGAAGGCGTGGATCGTCCCCATTGAGAGCGCAGAGGAAGTCGTCAAGTTCGTCAAGCAGCACAACGCTCGCACCTCGCCAGAGGCAGACCGTTTAGTGCAGGAGAGCACGCTGCTCCAAGATGTAATCGACGCTAGCGCAGCCAAAGATGCTCAAATCCAAATCGCAGGGTTGGGCAACGGTCGCTACGAACTGTTCCCTTTCCAGCGTGCAGGCGTGGCGTATGCCCTCCGTTCGATGGGGTGGGAGCACAAGACCGATGGCGTGTGGGAGCGCACCACAGACACCGGCGCAGGTGGCGTGCTGATCGGTGACGAGATGGGGTTGGGCAAGACGAGCCAAGGGCTTGCTGTCCTCCAAGCCACACAGTCGTTCCCTGCCGTCGTGGTCGTCCCTGCCAGCCTCAAACTCAACTGGGAGCGTGAGGTCGCCATGTGGCTACCACCAGAGCGCACCGTCAAGGTGCTGAACGGCACGAGCGGCAACCTCCCCGATGCCGATGTGTATGTCGTGAACTTTGATGTTGCCCACTATTGGGCGGAGAAGTTCGTCAGCGTCAAAGGTTTGGTTGTGGACGAGAGCCACTACATCAAGAACGGCCAAGCCCGACGCACGAAGGCGTGCATCGCCATTTCCGACAAAGTGGTTGCAGGCGGCGTTCGTGTTTGCCTGTCCGGCACCGCCATCGTGAACCAGCCGCTCGAAATCATGACCCAACTCCGTGTGATCTACCGGCTTGACGAGTTGGGTGGAGCACGGTCGTTCCGCAGCACCTACGGTAAAGCGTCAGCACGCAGCCTCGCAGCACTGAACCGCAAACTGCGCTCTAAGTGCTATGTCCGACGCAGGAAGGCCGATGTTCTCACCGAACTGCCGCCGAAGCGTTGGAGCAGCGTGATCGTCGAAGGCGATCCAGCCATCATGAAGGAATACAAAAAGGCCGAAGCAGATATCGTGAAGTATCTTTCGCAACTTGCGATGCAGTTTGCTTTGGAGTCCGGCGCAAGTTCAGAGGAAGCCCGCAAAGAGGCATGGATGAAGGCACTCCGAGCACGCTCAGCCGAGCACCTCGTCTCCATTTCCACCCTGAAGCAAATCGCAGCCAGAGCCAAGATGAAGGTTGCAAAGCAGTGGGTCGAGGATTTCCTTACCACCGACAAGAAGTTGGTCGTGTTCGGTTGGCACCGTGAGGTCGTGGATCAAATCGCTACCGACTTTGCCGATGGGGTCAAAATCCAAGGTGGCATCACCGCCGAGCGTCGCCAGCAAGCGGTGGACTTGTTCCAAAACTCCGACGGTCAGAAAGTTATCGCTTGCAACATCAAGGCAGCCGGAGTGGGACTGACCCTCACCGCAGCGAGCGATGTGTTGTTCATCGAACAGGGGTGGACACCATCAGACATGGAGCAGGGTGCAGACCGTTGCCACCGCATCGGTCAGAAGGACAGCGTGACCGCATGGCTCATGCTCACCGCCGATACCATCGATGAAGATATCGCAGCCCTTATTCAGGCGAAGCGAAACATCGTGGATCGTGCCATCGACGGCAGCGAGGACGAGGACGATGAGGAAGGCTCGATCATCGGCGAACTCATCGTGGGTCTTGCTGAGCGTGGGATGCGCCAAGCCGTTTAGGACTTGACCTTTTCCGCAGCCTTCACCGCTTCGTCGGCACTCTTACTCGCACGAGCCGCAGCGTCAGATGCCCACTTAGCGTTTCCGGGGTGAGGGTGGCGGTTCGCTTCGACACCTTCGACTTTGGAGGTGTTGTAGGCGTTGTCCTCGTTCGTCCGACCAGCCGTGTAGTGCGCTTCCATAGCAGCACGCTGCATCACCGAGGCATGGTCGTAAGCCCGTGACTTTGGAGTGTCGCTCCCGTTCGCCTTCGCCCGTTCCACCTCAGCGAGGCGTTGGAGGGAGTCGGCGAAATCGTGATGGCGGACACCTAATCCAATGTGCGCTCCACCAATCCCCCGCCAGTCAACCGTTGCCGCCGTGTGCTTCTTGGCGAGTTCCTCAGCCTCTTTGCCGTAAATGTCGTAAGGGTGCACCTTCGTCACCGGCTTTTCACCAGCCGCTTCGGTTGCCTGAAGCGCATCGTGGCTAAACCGAGCAGCAGCGACGGCGTAAGTCTTTGCCTTACTGCCCGTCAGGTCATTGGAAGCCACTGAGCCGCCGGAGACAGACATGATGGACTCGATCTCGTCCGCAGCCGTGTCGTGAGCCTTCGCCGCCTTACGGTGAGCACTCGCAGCCAACTTCGCTCCCTCACGGCTCAGCATGGCAGCCAACTTGCGATGGTCTTTGGCGATCTCACGGTGCGTGTTGATGGCGGTAGTCAGCGGCGTGTCGTAGCGGAACCGCATTGAGTTCGCCTTCTCAGCGAGGGCGGAAGCCTTTTGCCACTCAGCACCCTTTGTCGCAACTTTGGAAACGGGGTAGGCAGCAACTCTTTGGAGGAGTGCATCGGTGCTGAAATCAGACATACTCGGGTCCTATCGGTAGTTTGGCGATGGCCTGCATCTGTTCGAGCGACCAACTTGATGTGAAATCTGTGGGGTCACCGCTGATGGGGTGGTAGGACGGGGTGAGCGTCCTCCCGATGGCACGGTGGTAGCCATAAGCGTCGTTTGTTGCCGAACTCACGACATTCGTGTTGCCAGCGACCCGTGCGATGTAGTGTTCCAAAGCAGTTGCGGTTCCCGGCACCTCACCTGTCGAACCCAACTCGGTAATCCGCCAATCCTGACCCTGCCGGTGTTGCACCGCCCCGATTACGCCGACGATGTTCCCATCTCGGTCTAAAGCGACATACGCCTCACGACCCTTCTCCCTGCCGAGCATGGCGAGGTTGCGGCGGATCATCTGGTAACCCTCGGACTTCTCACCACCGACGCTGCCGATCTTGTTGAGCAGGTCTAAGCGTGCATCTTTGAGCGTCTTACCGTTAGGGAGTGTGGTCGCACCAGACTTCAGTTTGATGATTTTTCCACCAGCAGCGTAGAACTTGTTGGCGTTCGTGGTGATGAAATCCGCAACTTCCGGCGAAATGGCCTCTGGGTGCCGCCCCGACCCCGGACCACCTTTGGAAACGGGATAGTTAGCGACACTCCGCAACAGATCGTCTGTCGAAAATGAGGTCGCCATGTGAACAATGCTACAACCGAACAGGTGAAATCTTGTTAGGCTTAGCAGCATGAACATCAACGTCAAGGCTGAAAATGTCGCCATCGACAGCATCAAGCCACACCTCAACAACCCCCGTCTGGGCGATGTGGCGGCTATCGCTGAGTCCTTAGAGGTAAACGGTCAATACAGCCCTGTCGTGGTTTGGAACAACACGATCATCGCCGGAACCCACACTTGGAAGGCGGCTAAGAGCCTCGGTTGGGACAGCATCGCCATCACACGCTTCGATGGCAGCGAAGATGACGCACTTCGCATCTTGATTACCGACAACCGCACGAGCGATATTGCAACCTACAACAATGACCTGCTCCTCGACCTCCTGCGATCCCTGCCCAACCTCGATGGAACGGGCTACGAACTTGCCGACCTCGACGACCTCGACGGATTACACAGCGCATCAGGCGGCGTAACGGAGACGACCCTGCTCGATGACGACCCCGTAGATGACCTCAACCCGCCCGTCACGATCCGTTTCGGCGACTTCTTCGGGCAACTTGACCCCACGCTGCACGAAATCTGGCTCACCAGCCTCCAAGAAGCCGTGGGCGACAAGAAGGCCAAGATCAACAAGGAACTGCGGAGCCGCCTTGACCTGCCCGATAATCCAAAAGTCGAGCGCAAGGAACCAACGGCCAAGTCCACCCCCACCTCGCAAAAGGTCACGATGGTAGAAACCAGCCTCGTGCCACTGTCGGAACTGAAGCGGTATCCGAGCAACCCCCGTGAGGGAGACATTGGAGCGATCAGCGAGAGCCTGCGGGTGCTCGGACAGTATCGCCCCATCGTGGTCAATAGCCGCACTAACCAAATCCTGAAGGGCAACCACACCGCCGCCGCCGCCGCAGCACTCGGTTGGAAGGAAATCGCCGTCGTGTGGGTAGATGTGACCGACGACGAAGCCGCCAAGATCGTCCTCGCCGACAACCGTATTGCCGATAAGGCGACCTACGACGACGACATGCTTGTTGCCACCATTGCTAAGTTGGACAGTTTGGAAGGCTCAGGCTTCGACGCTGAGGATTTCGCCGATCTCCGAGCCGGTAAGAGCAGCCAACAAGGCGAGAAGGCCAAGAAGGTCAAGTTCCAAGTGGGCGAATACGGCTTTTCAGCACCCGAAAGTGTCTATGAACAATGGCTGACCGAAACTCTGGTCCCAGACGAAGCCCTGCACCGCCTCGGACTGCCACTCACGGCACTTTTGAGGGAAACGGAATAGACTGTCCCCTATGGGGAAACCAAACATCGCCGTCATTCTGGCTATGCCGCTGGCCTATCCAAAGCCGAGTAAGGCGTTGTCCGAGGTTGCTACCTCCCTGCCGCCCGAAAAGATGCGTGATTTCTACGCTGCGCTCTACCAAACGACGAGCAAGCATGGCGAAATGGCAACGGTCGGCGACCTGCCACCCACGCTGCAAGCAGCCGTGATCGCCAACTACCCCGTATAGCCATGCCAGATTTCAGCACCGAGTCGCTGCTCTACCCCTTGACCAAAGGCGAGTTCCACGGCAATCAGTATGTCGAGGTTCCAAACGAAGGGGAAACACCCACACCGAGGCCGCCGGTTGGACAGTTCCAACTCACCCCCGATGAAATGAGATCGCTCGCCAGAGAACTCAGTGAGGCCGTCGGACAGAACGCAGCGCAGGATTTGTGCGCCGTCAAGATTTCCAAAATGCTTGGGTTGGACAAACCGGCTACCGAGGTCACCGAGCCGCTGAACAGACCACCAGACCTTCTTCGTGGCTGTGACCCGCAGGGCGCAGAAACCCTCCTCCGACCATTGGAACACTACGGCAACGGCGGTGGGTCAGCCTACGGCAACGGGATTTATACGGCGCATAGCAGGCCGGTCGCAGAGCAGTATGTCGAAGGTGCGATGGTGCAGATGTGGCTCAACCCCGGAGCGAAGATCGCAGAGGGGGACATGGCAGAGCCGTTCGAGCAATACGAGCGCATCATGCGGGCTTTCAGCGAGGAACGCCGTTCCGGTCATGGAGGTATGTCGGTTGACGACGCTGTGGCATTGGGGCGTTTCATGGAGCAGCCCGCCAACTTTGCACTTGCCTGCGGCTACCAAGGCTGGAAAGGTGCTCACACGGTCATCTTTGACCGCTCGGCACTGACCATCAGGATCGAAAAGCGTCAGCGCAACAAAGATTTCTCCTACTGAGCGCAAGACAGGAAAACGAGCAAGTTGTAGTAGCATTTCCCTAGCGGAAAGGACCCCCCATGACCAACTCATTTCGCATCGACGATCTTGACCCCATTGGCAAGTCGGCCTCTCGCATCCTGAAGGGTGGACCCGGAAGCGGTCGCCCGTTTCGAGGGAACCAGCACCAAACTCTCAACTCTGCGCTAGACCACATTACACAAACGGTTTATCAGGGCAGGGGGAGGATTGAGAGAGACTCGGTTGCCGATGCCCACCGTGCAGCGGCAAAGGAGCATTACAGCAGAGCAGCCGGACTTATTCAGCACGCCCAAAAACAAGTTGACGCTGGATTGTCAAACACGACTGAGCAATACAAGCAAGATGTTCACGATGCGATTGCCGCTCATCTGCTTGCGGCAAAGGCTCACGATGCCGCCGCTGATGAAAACACAAGAGGGGCGGCTTATGGCCCCGGAGCAGTAAAGCCGTACAACCCCGAACAATCCACATCCGCATCAAAGACGGCTTTACGCCGTTCAGATAAGGCAAAAGACCTTACAGAACTTCTTTCCTAAGTAAGTAGTGGAATGTCTGCCAACCCTTTGACCAAACGGACAATCACTTGACCCAATGGTGGTCGTGGTGCTTAGACGGCCTCGGTCTGACTTGCACCTACCTAGTTGGTAGAAAGTTCTGGTGGGGCTGGCTTGTCTATCAGGGCTACAACGCTGTGTGGATTATCTACGCCATCACCACTCGGCAGTGGGGCTTCCTGCCCGGCTGCGTCGTGTATGCCACCCTCAACCACAAGAACATGAGGGCGTGGCGCAAAGACACTTGACGGGGGTTCATGCCACCTGCTAGGTTGTCGCCATGAGTGACTTTGACCACTTGGTTCCCGACCAAGCCTTACTCAACGAAGTCTGGGAAGCCGCCAAACTCCTAGGCTACCTCACCATGCGGGTAGATGAAATGCTCGCTAAGCGGTGCAAGTTGGAGAAGGAAGCGATCAGCCGCCGCCTCGCCTACGACGAAGCAGAACTCATGCGCCAGATGGTGCAGAACGAAGTGTCGCTAGAGGAGTACGCCGAGAAAAGCGTTCAGCGGCTCCGCATCCACATCGACGCTTACGGTGAAATAGATGCCGCCCACAAGAACAACTCCAATCGGTTCAAGCAGACCGTTCAGGACAAGTTGGAGGAAGGCAAACTCAACGCCGTGATCTCGTTCACCATTGACGACCTACAGGGGAACCCCAATGCCGATTAGCGAACAGTTCCTCGCCCAAGCCGAACGCAAAGAGGAAAACCTGCAACAGTTCGCTAGGGAAATCTCCGAGGCAACCAACCTAACCCACGGCGAGAAGGTTATCCAAATCCTGTTCGCCCACTACGCCTTTCAGTCCGAGATCACGGAGTTGGTCGCTGCACTCGGACCAGACGAAGCCACCGTCGAACTCCGCAGCATCACCTACGGCGGTTTCACCGCACTCAACAATGTCGTAGCCACCATTCAGGCAAACGGACTCCTTCCAGCCCTTATGGACGGGAGCAAAGTCGAGCCTGTAGCACTTGACCAAGGGAGCGAAGCGTGAGCAAGCACAAGGAAGCCCGCAGCGAGGACAGTGAAATCCTTGAAAAGGCTCGCAACTACATGAAGCACCTCACTTTGGAGTATTACCGAGGCAACCTGCAAGATGTGTCGAAGCGTCTGCTGCTAGAGCGCATCAGCGAGCAACTGAAGTGATGCCAAACGGTGCTACACTTGCTAGTTCACCTCACCGTTTGGAGAGCGAACCATGCTCGTACTCGACCCGATCACGAAGCAACTGTGCCGCCGCCCTCGCTGCGGTCACGACAGAAATGACCACACCGACGAAGGTTGTCGCCAGTGTGAGTGCACCCACTACCGTTGGTCGCCAAACGCCGCATAACGCTATCCGCTGCGGACACAACCTTTCTGGCTGCATTGGTGGCCGAGTTCCAAACCAAACCCTAGGAGGGGCACAATGAACATTGGAGATTACGTCGAGGCAACCGACGACATTCGTGAGCCGCTCGGCGATCACCTCGTCAACCAAGGCAGGCGTGGGCATGTCGTCCGTGTCGCCGCCCACGGCGGACCATACCCCTACGAGGTTCTGTGGGAGAACAGCCGCCTGACCACCTTCGTCAACTCGTTCGATGTGGTCGTCGTCGAAGCAGCACCGGTGGCAGACGAGGGCTGAGGTGTCTATTTCAGCACCGGACATGGTGAACCACCCACCGCACTACACGAGCGATATGGAAAATGCACTAGGAAAACATCTTTCCCCGGAGAAGTAGTTATGATTCCAACTATTAGAGTGAATATGGAGCCTAAAAGGTGGAAAAAAAGCCAACCAGCAGGAAGTCAAATGGAGGACAAGGTGAAATGGGCAGTGGAAATCCTGAAGCAGTACGCTCCGCAGCACTTGAAGAACACGACCCTGTAAACAAGCCTGCTCACTACCGGAGCGACCCATCCGGGGTGGAGTGCATCCAAATCACCCAGCACCGGAACTTCTGCGTCGGCAACGCCATCAAGTACCTGTGGCGAGCCGGATTGAAGGATGCTGGCAATAGTGAAAAGACCATTGAGGACTTGAAGAAGGCCGTGTTCTACATCAAACAAGAGATCACCCGACTAGGAGGACAGCCATGACCAGAGAACCACTTGAACAGTCCATTGACCACGCCAGAAGTGCCGAACTGCACCTGACGGCGGTGCGTTGCTACATCAGCCTGAAGTCTAAGCCAGAGGGCGTTCCGGTTGAGGAATGGATGAAGCAAGACGAAACACCCGTCGATATTCACCTTCCGGCGAAGGACATTGACGGTGAAATCGCCTTCCACACCCTTGCAGCGCAGGTTCACGCTTCCCTTGCTATTGCGGCGGCGCAACAGTGAATAGCGTTCTCGCCTATTTCGCAGGCGTGATCGCAGGGGGAGTTTTCACCTTGGCTGCCATTGGCGGTTGGCTGCGGTGAGGGGGTTTCGGGGAGAGTGGGTCATCAAGCCCAACGGCAAGCATTACACTATCGTCGGTGTGAAGCGGCTGCCCCGTAAGACCAAGAAGTTCTGCACCACCGTCCTGAACCAGTTGGACGGCACCTGCGTCATGACCAGCACCGCTTACCTAGAGCATTGGAGCAACAGTGATTACCTGCGTGAACTGCAACCAGCCCATTGTCCTACTGAGCAACGGGGAGTGGATGCACGCCCCACCGTTCTCGATGCCCTGCGCCATTATCCCGGAGCCAGCACCACAGCCACCTCAGCAAGTCAACATCAGTGAACTCATGGATCAACTCCGCCACAAAGAGGCTGAGTTGGCCTACCTGAAGAAGCAGAAGGCGATGGTCAAGTTCGAGGTCAAGATGTTGCGTAGGTTGGTGGAAAGAGCAAAGCAGTAGTAGGTTATGTTGCCTAGACCGGGGGTGAACCAATGCACTGCGAGCACACGACCGTCATCGTCCGAGCAGGCCGCTACCACGCCTATAAGCCGTGTTGGTGCGGCACAAAGCCCCCATACACCGATGCTGAAATCGCCCACTACCTCCTCGGCGCACCACTAACCGATCCAAAGACGGGAACCCCATGAAGTTCTACACACTCCGCAACTACAACCCGATGTTCGGGCTGAACATCCAAAAGTTCGACGGCAAGTGGGGTTTCTACCTCGACCTCGGGCATCATTCGTTGGTCTTTGAGCAAGGCCGACCTGAAAAGGAGTTCTAGTGGCGACCCCGATCCCCTCAGACCACGAACGCTGCACCTGCTATCACGGACTAGACGACCACGACCAAGACGGTTGGGGCAAGTGCATGGTGGAAAAGTGTCGTTGCACAGCCATGGAGCCAGAAATCCTTGGACATCCAGACGCTCCAACAGGCCGTTTCTAAGTGTTCTACTACTACGGACGCAAGAAGCGACTCGCCAAGTGGTATCCAGAGCCAGCGTTCGACACCATCATTGAGCCATTCGCCGGTTCAGCAGCCTACGCACTGCACGGCGAGAACTGGAAGAAGCAAGTCATCCTCGTTGAGCGTGACCCAAAGGTCGTTGAGGTTTGGAAATGGCTTATCAACGATGCCACCCAAGCCGAAGTTGATGCCCTTCCCCCACTGACCAAGGGCGAGAAATCAGCAGATTTCCTGCAAATCCTGCACTGCGTGAGCAAGGCTGCGTTCGGCTACAAGCAGATGACCGTCACCGAAATCATGGCGCAGAACTGGAACAACAGCCGACGCACCATGAGCGAATCGCTCCACAAGGTCAAGCACTGGCAAATCATGGAGGGCGATTTCACTACAGCCCCCGACATTGAGGCGACATGGTTCATCGACCCCCCATACAAGGGAGACCCCGGAACCGGCTATCGGTTCAGCAGCAAGATGATTGACTACGAGATGCTGGCAGCGTGGATACAGAGCCGCAAAGGTCAAGTCATCGCCTGCGAGGGAGCCGGTGGTGACTACCTGCCCTTCCGACCCCTGCGAGAGAACACGAGCGTTGGTGGAAAGCGCAATGTGGAAGTTGTCTGGACAAATGGAGGTTGAGATGGCAGACATTGAGGTTGATTTCACCGACGAGGAATACGCCCTCATCAAGGAGGCGGCTGACCGCAACGGTGAAACTGTGCAGGAGTTCTGCGAGCGTGCCGTCGCTCGGTTCATCGAGGATCACCGAGGCGAACTTTCCGCTTGACCCCCCACTGCTCGGAGTGCTAGAGTAGGGTTATGGCGAACTTCTTCACCTCTGACCTACATTTCGGGCATCAGAACATCATCGCCTACACGAGCCGACCCTACGCATCGGTTGATGAGATGAACCTCGACCTCATCGTTCGCTACAACTCCGTAGTCACCAGCGATGATGTGGTCTACCTCCTCGGTGATGTCTGCATGGGCAAGTTGGATGACAGCCTCGCCCTTATCTCTTTGCTGAACGGCACGAAGTATCTCATTCCCGGCAACCACGACCGGATGTTCGGCGTGACCGGCAATAAGTATCGCAATGCCATCGCCCGCTACATTGATGCGGGCTTTGCTGATGTCTTGAGCAACCAAATCCGAGATGACTTCGGCTTCGGAACGGCCACGCTCTGCCACTTCCCACCCTCGGGCGATACGGCTGAGAGCGACCGCTACGACGAACACCGACCCCAGATGCCACCACACGGCCTTCTTTTGCACGGCCACACGCACGGTGCATGGCGTAAGCGTGGGCGTTGTATCGACGTGGGCGTGGATGCGAATGGAGGCTACCCATTGAGTGCTGATGACATTGCCGACCTCGCCGCAATGGGCGACCATGTGCCAGCGAGGATCTTCTGATGCTGAACGGCTTCTTGCTCGGCTTCGTAGCCACCATCCTTATCTCATCGCTGTTTGTCCGCCCCGGACGATGACCCATTCCCAACTGACAGGAGAAGAACCGTGATACTCACGAACAAGTATGAAGTGGGCGATACTGTCCGTCACCTCGTCGGTGAGGACTGTGAGGTGATGGAAGTGGTAGTTGCCTACCGGCTTCGCCCCTTGACCAAACCACTGCCGTATTCACTTGCCACGCCCCAAGATGAACTGAAGTTGGTGGAAAGGAAGTGCCGCCACATCAGGCAGAGCGACCCTGATTATGACGGCAAGGCATTCCCCTACACCTACTGCCCACTGTGCGGGGAGAAACTGCGATGAAGAACCCAATACGCCTGCTGGTAAGCCGTGAGCAAGCCGAGCGTATCTTGAGTTGGTACGACGACTTGCCAGCAGCGACCAACACCAACGAGGACGCAGCACTCGCCGCCAGCATTGAGCGAGCCATTGAGAGCCACGACGAGGAGATGGAG
>Ga0207958_1000003_pt1 | contig 113877 bp, 120 predicted proteins | sample CryBogCBH27Jul07_FD_184606 | JGI IMG/M metagenome (GOLD analysis project Ga0207958, IMG submission 184606) | Freshwater microbial communities from Crystal Bog, Wisconsin, USA - CBH27Jul07 (SPAdes) (version 2) | ecosystem: Environmental > Aquatic > Freshwater > Lake | place: Crystal Bog... | reverse complement strand
AATTTTTTGAGCGTAGGGAAAGCGCCTATTTACAGGGCTTTTGGGGGGATCTCGCCAGATCCTCGCGTGATCAGTGCCGTCGGGACCTCGAGCGAGGTCGTTGGCGAGGCATCGCCTTCAAGTCGTCGAAACAGCGCGTGGGCCGCGAGGGTACCGATGGCCTGAGGGTCCTGCGCAATGACCGTAACGGCCGGCTCCAACATGTCCGCCAGCACAAAGTCGTCAAAGCCCACGAGGGCCACCTCGTGCTGCAGCCCGAGCGCGCGGAGTGCTCGCACCGCACCCATCGTGATCATGTTCTGACCAGCGAAGAGTGCCGTTGGAGGTGCAGTGCTCTGCAGCATGGTCATCACCACCGTCATGGCCGATTCGACGGTGCGGAGGTTCTTGGCAACAAGGCTATCGTCGACATTCAAACTAAAAGCCTCAACTGCCTCGCAATAGCCGCCGAAACGTTCCTCGGCGGTGAAGATGGTGTCCAGGTCACCGAGATAGCCAATGCGTCGATGCCCCTGCGAAGCCAGGTGGGCGACGCCGGTGAAGCTCCCCTTGCGAGAGTCGGACATGATGTGGTCGGCGTCAATGCCGACCGGTGGGCGGTCAACAAAGACCAAGGGGACGCCAGCCTCTTGCTCCGCCACCAGATACCGGTGGTCGTGACTGGAAGAGGCCAGTATCAAGCCATCGACGCGGTGGCGCACCATGGAGGCCACGAGTGAACGCTCTCGCTCCGGGTCCTCTTCGAGACTCCCGCCGAGCACGGTCAATCCCTTGATCAGCGCAGCCTCCTCCACCGCACGATAAATCGCGCCAGAAAACGGGTTTGCCAAGTCCTCGAGCAGCAGGGCGATTTGATTTGAACGCCCGTCATTTCTGCGCAATGCCGATGCTCCGAAATTCGGTTGGTAGCGAAGCTCCTCAGCAGCTGCCCTCACGCGTGCCACCATGTCGGCGTTCACCGTGGGTTCGTCGTTGATCACTCGAGAGACTGTTTTGAGACTGACACCGGCACGTGCGGCCACGTCTTTCATCGTGGCCCGCGACTGTCCTCGGTTGTTCAGTGTGTCGGTCATGGGTCTCCAAACGGGAACTAACGACATTCACTCTAGGTGAGATAACGTTGTCGAAATTCAAATTCGACAGGACGAAATGTTCTGTCGACCTACTTGCAAGGCCGCCGCAATGCTCGCAACCACAGTCGTTATCGGTGAAAACCTGGTCGACCTTCTCGTCCACCCCGATCACCTTGACGGCATCACCGGCGGTGGGCCACTCAACGTGGCGCGCACCATGGCCCGGTTGGGTTCATCCGCTTCGTTCCTGAGCGGCATCTCGGCTGACGCCTTCGGCCAACGTATTCGTGCCGAGCTGACGGCCGATGGCGTCACGCTGCTCGTCCCCGCCCCCTCCCCCTTGCCCACGACCATGGCGGTGGTGACATTGGGGCAGTCGGGCCCGAGCTACCACTTTCACTTGGCTAACACTGCGTCGTTCGCCATCCCCGATGCCGACATCGAGAGCCCAGCAGCGCTCTACGTTGGCACCCTGGGCCTCCTGATTGAACCCATGGCTTCGATTGGCGAGCGACTCTTCCTGGCGGCACCTCCTGCCACCTTGACCATTGTCGATCCGAACTGTCGCCCCAGTGCCACCACCGACTACGACGGCTACCGAGCCCGCCTGCAGCGAATGTATGCACGGGCCGACGTCGTCAAGGTGTCAGTCGAAGACCTCGACTACCTCGCCCCTGGCGTGGCGTACGAAGTCGCCGCCCAAGAAATCTTGGCTGCCGGCGCGCGACTGGTCTTGATTACCGACGGACCTGACCCCGTTCGTGCCGTGCACGCGTCGTATCACGTCGCCGTTGAAGTCCCACCGACCGAGATCGTCGACACAGTTGGCGCCGGCGACTCACTCACCGGTGGCTTCATCTCGTGGTGGCTGGGCAACGACTACACCCCAGCAGACCTCAACGACGCTGATCTTGTTACCGCTGCCCTTCAGGCCGCCATCGAAATTTCACGTCGCACCTGCCAGCAGGCCGGTGCACAGCCACCGCGCGCCGACGACGTACGCGGTCTGCCGGCGTGGGCCTGGCTATAGCTGCGCGATCAAATACTCCATCGTCTCCATGATCGCCACCGTCTCATCGAGGGGCATCACGGGACTCTCCAACAGACCGGCCTCGAGGCAACGCGCCACCTCGACGGCCTCGTAGTGGAGGCCACGACCGTTCGCGGGGAAGTCGTAGCGCACAGGCTCTCCCCCACGGGGGTAGAAGCGAAAGCCACCAAGACCGTAAAAATTGTCGTCCATTTCGATCCGGCCATCAGTACCAGTAATAACGGCCTTGGTCGCCGAGCGTGCAGCGGACGTGGTGGTCAACACTGCGTGCACACCAGTGCCGTAGCCAAAGATCATGGAGATCTGACCATCAACACCGGTGAAGGCCGGTTCGGCCATCGCCACAATTTTCGTTGGCGTGCCAAGGAGCATTGACGCGAACGACACGGGATAGACGCCCAGGTCTAACATCGCGCTGCCACCGAGTTCGGGTGCGAAGAGCCGCGACGTTGGGTCGGCGGCGAAGTACTTTCCGTGGTCGGCGTCAAACACCACGAGCTCCCCGAGTAGACCCTCGGCGATCATCTCGCGAATCTTCACCACGTGTGGCAAAAAGCGTGTCCACATCGCCTCCATCATGAAGAGGCCACGACGACGGGATTCGGCCACCAGCGTTCGTGCTTCGGCGCCGGTCATCGTAAAAGCCTTTTCGACGAGCACGGGCTTGCCGTGCGCCAGGGCCATCATGGCGTTGTCGAAGTGAAAGGGGTGCGGGGTCGCAACGTAGATTGCGTCGACGTTGGGGTCGGCACAGACCGCCTCATAGGAGCCGTAGGGCGTGCCACCAAACTCGGCCGCGAAGGCGCGAGCACTCTCGATGGACCGCGAACCCACGGCCGCCACGACGCCTTCATCGATGAGCGCTAAGTCGCCACTAAAGGTCCGAGCGATGCCACCCGTGCTGATAATGCCCCATCGAACTGGTCGTGTCATGACGTCTCACTTTCGCTGCTTCCCCACCCTAGCCAAGCCGCTCTCGGCGGTCTCTCCTCTAGCGTGGAGTTATGCCCCTGCTTCGCGATCTGCCCTCCGTCGCCTCCGCCTACCTGGCGAGCCACGTCACCAACCCGGTCGATTGGTGGGTCTGGGGCCCCGACGCCTTTGCCGAAGCGCAGCGCCGCAACGTGCCGGTCTTCTTGTCAGTCGGCTACGCCGCGTGCCACTGGTGTCACGTCATGGCCCACGAGTCCTTCGAAGACCCCGCCATTGGTGATGCGCTGCGGGAGAACTTCGTCGCCATCAAGGTTGACCGCGAGGAGCGGCCCGACGTCGACCAGGTCTACATGGCCGCGACACAACTCATGAGTGGCCACGGAGGATGGCCCATGTCCGTATTCCTCCTCCCCGATGGTCGCCCTTTCACAGCGGGCACCTACTACCCGCCGCAGGACCGCCACGGCACGGTGGGCTTTCCCCGACTGTTAACCGCCATCACCGAGGCGTGGGCGTTGCGTCGTGTGGACGTTGAACGTCAGGCCACCCAACTCCAGCAGGCTCTTCGTCGCGAAATTGGTTTCATTGACTTTCTCGCCCCCAGTGACGAGACCCTTGATCTGGCGACCATTCGCCAGACGCTCGCCACGGAGATCGCCGAGCGCACCGACGAGGCGGGTGGCCATGGTGCACCGCGCTTTCCTCGCCCCAGCTACGTCACGGCACTCCTTGAGCACGACCCTGGCGCCGCGCAGCGCATCATGCGCGCCTGGTCGTACTCAGGACTCTACGACCACCTCGAAGGCGGCTTCGCTCGCTACAGCGTTGATGCCCAATGGCGGGTGCCACACTTTGAACAGATGCTGAGCGACCAGGCGCTCATGGCTCGCGCGCTCTACCAGGCGTCGCGAGCGCTCGCCACCCCCCTGTGGCGCGAGGTGGCCGACGCGGCGTTGACGCACGTACTGAAGACGTTTGCCGTTCCCGCTGGGTACGCCTCCTCACTCGATGCTGACGCTGACGGTGAAGAAGGGTCACACCTGACGTGGACGCCAACGGAGGTGCGCGAGGCACTGCGTGAGGCTGGTTGCCCCGAACTAATTGACGCTGCTCTGCGGCGCTGGACCATCACCGACGAAGGCGACCTCGATGGACGCAGTGTGCCTCGCCTGGGCGCTGACGAGACCTTTGTGACCCCGGCACACCTGGTGCCGGCACGCGAAGCACTCCGTCGCGTGCGCGCGGCACGGCCCCAGCCAGCGCGCGACGAGAAGGTCATCTTGGAGTGGAACGCCATGGTGGCGAGTGCGCTCGTCGCTAGTGGCCGACCTGAGTGGCTGACGCGGGCCCAAGAACTACTGACTTCACTGGTCGCCACCCACGTCTGCGACGGCCGATGGTGGCGCACCGAGCAGTGCACCACGGCAGCGGGTGCGAGCGACGTCGCGTGGTTCGCTGGGGCGTGCTTGGACGTCTTTGAGGCCACCGGCGACGATCACTGGCTAACCCAGAGTCGCGCCGCGCTGGACTATCTCTACGAGCACTTTTGGGATGGCGATATCCCCTCGCCGACGCAGCCCGGTGTCGGTGGTGGTCTCTTTGCCAACGCTGACACGGTGGACGATCTCTTCACGCGACCCAAGGACATCTTCGATGGCGCCACGCCCTCGAGCCACGCCGCTGCCACGCTCGCCATTGCCCGCCACGCCCTGATCACTGGCGACACATCCGATCTCGTCATCGCTCAGCGCCTCGTGGCCCTGGGTGCGGAACTACTGCGGACCCACCCGACCGCCGTCGTCGATCTGGTGGATGCCGCCGGTTTCGCCCTCGACGGTATTGAAATTGTTGTGCCGGGGGCCGCGTCGGTGCTGCTCGACCACCTACGATTACTTGCCGTGCCCCGCGCTGTTCTCGTTACCGGTTCTGGATCGTCGCCCCTCCTCGCTGATCGCAGCGAGGGCTACGCCTACGTCTGCCGACAAGGCGTCTGCCAGTTGCCTGTGGCCACCATTGTTGACCTCGACGCCGCGCTCGCGGAGGTGCGCTGATGGCCGAAAAGCGCGACGATGTGGTGCGTGGCATCAAGAAACTGGTGGAGTCGATTCCTCCATTGGCGCAAGTTGACCTGACCCCCGGATCGACCACCTACGGTCTCGTCCTTGGTTCAACGGCTGAGTCAACCACCGTTATCGACCTGGCCTCCAAGGCCATCGTGCGCTGGCGGGTGCCGTGGGGCCGTGATGAGGACTCCGACTTGGGCGCCTTTGACGTCGTCGAGGCCCGCCTGGCCGATGACATTGAGCGCACCGACTTAGCCCAGCCCGAAGCGGTCACGCTGGCCGAACTGCCGCGTCGCTTGGGCAACTACAGCGGACGCAACGTACGCAAGTGGCTCGACGCCGTGCGCACGCCGGCCGACGGCGCCCTGTTTGGCTTTCGCGGCCCGAGCGCGCCCTATTGGGAGTTTCGTGGTGAGCAGCCCAGTGTGGCCCTCATTGCCCCTGACCGCGGCCCCCAGTTAATGCGCCGCTTCGACGACGGCTCCACGTGGGTGCGTTTTGGATGGTTCGGCGACGACATCTGGCTGCTCTGCGAAGACCGCCACGCGATTCGCGCCATTGAAGCCACGCGTCGCACCTCACTGGTGGGCAAGGACCTCGCGACGGCGCTCGGCTTTCGCCCGGCGTACGTGTTGACGACGTTGAGCCAGCCGATTGACGGCCACTGCTACAAGAGCTGCACGGGACTACTTCCCCGCGGCTGATCTACTTAAACAGCTTGCCCTTGGCGAGCGTTTCGGCCATAGCCCAGCCAAAGACCACCAGGCGCTGACCGGCGCTGGCGTCTACGCCGGCAAACACCTCGGCAGCGCCCTCGGGCAGCACGCCCTTGGACGAGATGTAGTCCAGACCACCGACGGGACCCGCCGGCACCGTCATGATGAAGGTCTTGTCATCAATGGCCTTTTCCGATCCGAAGCGCTTGGCCAAACGGCGGCCCCAGGCGCGGTCTTCACCAGTGGGGCGATAGCCCACACGCGGCACCACGTCTTCGAGGCCAATGAAGGCGCGCAGGCCATCGGGGCTCATCAGGCGCAGGCCCAGCAAGACGTCCTCATCTGGGAAGGCCAGCAAGGCGCGGCGGAACTGGTCGTGCAGAATCGTCTTCAAAGTCTGGTCCGACTTGGCGTTGCGGTCGACGAGCATGACGCCGATCAAGAGTGAGGGCGTGCCGCCAATGCGCTCCAACGTACCGAAGGCGTAGCCGCGAAGTTTGTTGTTCTCGCGCGCCATGGTCACGAGGACCCACGACTCGCGTTCCTTCGACAAGAACCCGATGTCAAAGTTGGGATCTCGATCAACACACAAGTCCGCCATTTCGGCAAGCTCGGCATCGCTCAACGCGGTGGTGTCCTTCGTGACGACAGAAAAAGCCATAGGTCCCATTCTACGACCTCGTGAACAGGGCGAAAATTGGCCGGCTAGCGGATGATGCCGCGGCCGAACACCTCGCGGAGATCGGGTGCCACGGCGGCAATGGAAACCTTGAAATCATCGCCAAGACGGAATGCCTGACCTTGTGCGCCCGCCTCCAACACCACGGGTGACGGACCCGGGTGTCGGGTCAGGATTTCTCGGAGCGTGGCGATCGCCTGGGCGTTCAGTCCCTCACGGGGCATCTGCAGGCGCAGTTCTTGCGGCCCCTGATCAACCTTGATGGTCTCAATCTCGAGCACGCTAAAGCGGGGCTCATCCTCGCGGAAGTCCACACGCACCTTGACCACCACGATGGCGTCCTTCACCAGCATGCCCGCCACCTTGGTGAAGGCCTTCGACGAGACGTTGATCTCCACGGAGCCACCCAAGTCCTCAAGGACTGTGCGGGCGTAGTCCTTGTCGTCCTTCGTCTTGCGAAGCTGCACTTCGGTAAAGATGCCGCCGACGCGGAACGGCGCAGGGCTTCGAGAGATCTCGAGTGCATTGTCCTTGAGCTGATCAACCGTGCCATCGGTCTTGGTCGCCAGAATCGACTCGACCCCGTAGAGCGGGTGGTCCGAGATGTAGGTCCCGAGCATTTCGCGCTCGAACTCCAACTTGACCGACTTGTCGTACTCGACGTTGGGGATGACGATCTCCGTCCCCTCCCAGTCATTTGACTCTGCCGAGTCGGCGAGGGCAGCAAAGAGTGTCGTGATACCCAACGAGAGGTCCTTGCGCCGACTCAGAGTGACGTCGATAAGTTCGTCGACCTTCATCGAGAAGCCCAGTCGGCTCACGCCGAGGGAGTCGAAGGCGCCGGCCTTAATCAGCGACTCCATGGTGCGCCGGTTCAACACGGCCGGGTCGACGCGACGAACAAAGTCGTGCACCGACGTGAACGGGCCAGCGGCCGCACGCTCAGCGACGATCTTTTCCACCAATGCTTCACCCACGTTGCGCACGGCCGCCATGCCGAAGACGATGGTCTTGTCGACCGTGAGCGAAGGGGTGTAGTCACTGAAGGACTGATTAACGTCAGGCACGTCAACCTTGATGCCCATCAAGCGTGCCTCGTTGAGGTAGAGCGACGCCTTGTCCTTGTCGTCGCGGAACGACGTGAGCAGGGCCGCCATGTACTCCACGGGGTAGTTCGCCTTCAGCCACGAGTTCTGGTAGGCGATGAGGGCGTAGCCGTAGGCGTGGCTCTTGTTAAAGGCGTAGTCGGCAAAGGGCTCAATCTTGTTGAAAATGGCCTCGGCGAGCGAGCGCTCGTAGCCCTCACGCTCGGCGCCGTCGATGAACTTGGCCCGCTGGGCCTGAATCATGTCGCGAATCTTCTTCGAACAGGCCTTGCGCAGGTCGTCGGCCTCAGTCATCGAGAATCCCGCAATGCGCGTGGCGACGCGCATGATGTCCTCTTGATAGATCATCAACCCGTAGGTCTCACCAAGGATCTCTTCGAGATCGGGGTGGTCGTAGGAAACGGCCTGGCGATTGTTCTTGCGGTCGGCGTAGTCATTGTGGACGTTTTCGCTCAACGGTCCCGGTCGATAGAGCGCGGTCAGCGCCGCGATGTCATCAAATGAGGTCGGCGCCAAGCGACGCATCAAGGTCCGCATCTGGCCACCCTCGAGCTGGAAGATGCCAATGGAGTTACCCAGACGCAACATCTGGAAGACCTTCTCGTCGTCGAGCGGGATGTGGTCAATATCGACACGGGTGCCGGTACGACGCTCGATGTGGTCAAGAGCGCGCTCAATAATGGCGAGGTTGCGCAGTCCCAGGAAGTCCATCTTGAGTAAGCCCAGCTTCTCGATGGTCGTCGCTTCGTACTGGGTGACGATGGGCGCCTCTTCCGCGGCGGCGTTCGGTGATGACTTGCGCTGAATGGGCACGTAGTCAAGGACGGGGCCTCGCGTAATCACCACGGCGGCGGCGTGGATGCCGTCCTGGCGACGCTTGTCAACGAACCCCTTGGCCGTGTCAATGACGTGGCTAACTTCCTTGTCGTCTTCGTACATCTGGCGAAGCTCCTGGGCTTCGCTGAAACGATCTTCGTAGCCCGGCACCTTGGAGAAGCAGGCCTCGAGTGGCAAGTCCTGACCCATGACCAGCGGCGGCATGGCCTTGCAGATGCGGTCACCCAACTGTGGCGGATATCCCAACACGCGACCTGCGTCACGCACCGCAGCGCGGGCCTTAATGGTCGAGAAGGTGACAATCTGGGCGACGTGGTCGGCCCCGTAACGCTCGCCGGCGTAGCGAATCATGTCGCCGCGGTAGCGCTCGTCGAAGTCCATGTCAATGTCGGGCATCTGCTTACGACCAGGGTTCAAGAAGCGCTCGAAAATCAGGCCGTAGCGAATGGGGTCTAAGTCCACGATGCGCAAGCAGTAGGCGATGCAGCATCCGGCGGCCGAACCGCGACCCGGACCAACGCGAATGCCCTTCTCGCGGGCGTGGCGAATCAGGTCCCACACCACGAGGAAGTAGTCCGAAAAGCCCATGTCGGCGACGACGCGAAGTTCGTAGTCCAGACGATCGGTGACCTCGATCGAGAGGTCGTGGCCGTAGCGCTCGCGGGCACCGGCGTAGGTCAGTTCGCGCAGGTAGCGGTCCGCACCCTCCTTGTGGGTAGCGCCCTGCAGTTCTGCCGGCACGGGGAACTCGGGCAGTGCCGAGTTACCGAACTCAATGGTGAGGTCAATACGCTCGGCGATGGCCAACGTGTTGTCACACGCTTCAGGAATGTCGCGGAAGAGATAGCGCATCTCCGCGGCCGACTTCAGGTAGTGCTGGTCACTCGCGAAGCGGAAGCGGTCGGGGTCCGAGACACGCGCACCCGTGCCGATGCACAGCAGTGCGTCGTGCATTTCGTAATCACTGTGCTTGACGTAGTGCAGGTCGTTCGTCGCCAACAGTGGTGCGTTGAGATCCTTGGCGATCTGCAACAAGCTCGGGTTCGTGCGTGCCTGTTCGGGCAGGCCGTGGTCTTGCATTTCGATGAAGAAGTTCTCATTGCCAAAGATGGTCTGGAGTCGGCCTGCCAACTCCAGTGCCTTGGTGTAGTCGTCACGCAGCAGTGCCTGCAGCACCACGCCACCCAAGCAGCCTGACGTGGCGATCAGGCCTTCAGAATGCTCTTCGAGCAGCTCCCAGTCCAACCGGGGCTTGTAGTAGTAGCCCTCGAGGAAAGCCCGGGACGAGACCTCGCGCAGGTTCTTGTAGCCCACGTTGTTCGTCGAGAGCAGCGTCAAGTGGTGGTAGAGCTTCTGGCCGCCCTCGGTGTCGCCACCGGTGTCGTCAACTTTGCCGCGACGGGGCGGACGATCGAATCGGGAGTTGGCCGCCATGTAGGCCTCGAGGCCGATGATGGGCGTGATGCCGTGCTTGCGGCAGGTTTCGTAGAAGTCAATGGCGCCGTAGAGGTTGCCGTGGTCAGTAATGCCGATCGCCGTCTGGCCGTCGGCCTTGGCCGCTACGACCATCTCCTCGAGGCGCGCCGCCCCGTCGAGCATCGAATACTCGGTGTGATTGTGGAGATGGACAAATCCGTCAGCCATGAGTCGCCTTTCCTACGACCCAACGATGGCCGTAGGGTGACAACGATAGTGAGGGGTTGTGACGCATCGTGTGCATCCCTACAGGTACGTGCCCGGGCGCTCGTTTCCGGGTGCCTGAAGCGACCGATCACGGCTGGCTTCGAGCTGGGCGGCCGCAGCCTGCTGGGCGAAAATAGAGGCTTGGATTCCGTGAAACAGGCCCTCGAGCCAGCCCACGAGCTGGGCCTGGGCGACGCGAAGTTCAGATTCGGTGGGCACCTCGGCACTAAAGGGCGGGGCAAATCGGCCGAGTTCGTCCGCCAGGTCTTTGGAGAGCGATCCCGACAGCTCCGTCAGGGTCGTGGCGTAGATATCGGCCAAACGGTGCCGCCCGGCCTCGTCCAGCGAAGACCCACGGGCCTCATCCAGCAGTGATTTCACCATCGCGCCGAGGCGCATGACCTTGGCGGGCTGGGAAATGTAGTCAGTATTTTCGGTGTCGTCGATGGCGGGCGTTGGCTCTTCGCCGGGGCTCAGAACTTCAGCCGGATCGACGGTAATGGGGGTTTCGCGCTCTTGTTCCACCCCAGAAGTGTGCCAGAAAATTGCCTCCACCGTGTCACGAGGCGAATTCCGACGCCACCGGTAGACTTTGGGCGTGAAGGTGTCGACCCGAGGTGACTACGCCAGCCGAGCGCTGTTGAGCCTCGCGCTCCGTGACAACCTCGACCACCCTGTTTCGGTCCGTGACCTCGCCGAGCGCACTGGACTCCCCCAGCCCTACCTCGAGCAGATTCTGCTCAGCTTGAAGGGCGTAGGCCTCGTTCGCTCGAAGCGGGGCGTCGGTGGTGGCTACATTTTGGCCAAAGACGCCAGCAGCATCACTCTGGCCGAGATTGTCGCCGCCGTCGACGGACCAATTGTGGCCGGCGACTTTGGTGAGCCTCACCGTGACGGCGCCTGCGATCATGAGGGGCAGTGCGTTCTCTTAAGTGTGTGGGCCGAAGTCGGCAACCACATGCGCGAACACTTGGGCAGTTTTACCCTGGCTGACATGGTCTCCCAGGCCCGCGGCGAGACGCCCGTTAGTGCCACGCTCGAGCATTAACGAACTAGATGTAAAACATCAATAAGAACGAGCGTTTTTCAAAATACTGCGTGGTAACTTACCCACAGTGACGTAGGAGAAATACCTGCGGCGCCCGAAAAGCATCCAATGAAGGAGTAGCTGTGGAAACGAACCCCCGCCGTTCAAGCGTTAACACCAACGACATGTTGGGCCTGTTGATGCGCGACCTTGACCGCTACCCCATGCCGAACTACGACGAGCAGGTAGAACTGGCCAAGCGCGTCACCGCCGGTGACGAAGAAGCCAAGAAGCAGATGGTTGCCGCCAACCTCCGCCTCGTGCTGCACTGGGCCCGTCGCTACCAGGACCGCGGTGTCGAAATGGTCGACCTCGTCCAGGAGGGCACCTTTGGCCTGCTGCGCGCCGTCGAGAAGTTCGACTGGGAGCGTGGCTTTAAGTTCTCAACCTACGCCACCTGGTGGATCCGTCAGGCCCTGCAGCGCGCCGTGCAGCAGCACGGTCGCACCATCCGCATTCCGCTGGAAGTGGGCGAACAGCTGCAGCGCCTTGAAGCCACCACGGCTGAGCTGACCTCCATCTTTGGTCGCAAGCCCACTGATGACGAGCTCGAAGAGGCCACCGGCATGAACCGCGAGCTGCGCGAGAGCCTCAAGGGCCTCTCGGGTGTCACGGCGAGTCTCGACCAGCCCGCATCCTCAGACTCGGCCACCACGCTGGGTGACCTCGTGGCACCAAGCCAGACTGACTGGGTTGGCGACATCGAGCAGAACATGATGGACGCCCAGTTGCATGACGCCTTGGCGACCCTGACCGATCTCCAGCGCGAGGTACTCGCCCTGCGCTTCGGCCTCAACGGCGCTACTCCGCTCTCACTGCAGGCCACCGCGACCAAGCTCGACATCGGTGTGCGCCGCGTGCGCCGCGCCGAAGAAGAAGCGCTGGCGCTGTTGCGTGGCAACGAGAACGTGCTCGCGGTCCGCGCCGACGCCTAGAACCCAACGTCCTCAAATCCCGGTACCAGCGGCGTCAAGTCGCTTGGCAGCGGTGCGCCTGCAGAGACCCACTCCCCCGTCATGGGGTGTGCGAAGGCCAACGTGCGCGAGTGCAAAAAGAAGCGATCTTCGTTGAGTCGCCGATCGCGACGGTGCCCGTAGCGAGGGTCGTTGACGACCGGGTGACCGATGGTCGCCATGTGCACACGGATCTGGTGGGTGCGACCGGTGTCGAGTGACAGCTTTAGCAGCGTCACTGCGTGGGGCTTGTCAATGCGCGTGAGAACGTCATAGCCAGTCCGAGCCTCTCGGCCGTCGCTGCGCACCGCCATTAATGTCGGCGTGCGCGTTGATCGACCAATCGGGGCATCGACGACGCCACGCTCTTCGGTGACGTGTCCTTCCACGAGCCCGAGGTACGTGCGCTGCATGGCGCGGCTCGCTAACTGGTCGCGTAGGCCGTGGAGGCCCTCAACGGTCTTTGCCACCACGAGGACGCCCGACGTGCCCTTGTCGAGGCGGTGCACAATGCCCGGGCGGTAGGGATCACACAGGCCGACGTCGCTCAAGTGCTGTATTTCGGGGAACTTCGCCAAGAGACCAGCAACGAGCGTGCCATCACGCTGACCGGCCCCAGGGTGGACCACCTGACCAGAGAGTTTGTTGATGATGGCAAAGTCGGGATCGTCCAGCACCACGTCCACCGGGACTGAAGCATCGGGCGTGACCGTGCCATCATCGGGCTTCGGCAGGAGGGCCAATAAGTGGTCGCCCTCGCTCACCATCGCCGACCCCTTGAGAATGACCTTGCCATTCAGGGTCACTGCGCTCGATCGCAGCAAGGCGGTCGCTTCGTTTCGCGACAGACCCGTCAGCATGGCGAGCACCCGGTCAATGCGAGTCTCGTCCAGGGTTCCGGGAATCGCCATGTCGAGGGTTTCCCCGTCGAAGGGATCTGTTGTGTCAAATTCGTCGCTCACGCGGCCACCAATCGTTTGCCACGCACCACAGCGGTGAGCAGGAGAAGGAATCCCACCGACACTGCAGCGTCGGCGAGGTTAAAAACAGGAAATGAGCCGACGGCAATAAAGTCGGTTACTTCATGGGGCGTCGCCAACCAGCGGTCGACAACATTCGCCACCCCGCCACCGAGGAGCAAGCCAAAGCCCCACGTGGGAAGCCCACGATGCGCCCGCAGGCCAACACCGAGCAAACCAACGGCCACCACCAGCGTCACGATCGCCGTCACCATCGGGAGGCCGTGACTGAACGAGAATGAAACGCCCGTGTTGTATTGGAGGCGCCACCACAGCGGCCCGGCAACGTGCGTGCCGTGCGCCGCCACCGATGAACGGGCCCACCACTTGGAAAGTGCGTCAGCGGCGGTCACCGCCAGAGCGACCACGGCGACAGTGCTGTTCAGTGACCTCAAACGTTGGCGCGGCACGTGGTGCACAAGAAGGCGGGCAACTGGTACCGCAGGCGATCCTTCAAGATAGCCTCGTAGCACTCGTCGCAGCGGCCGTAGCTACCATCAGCGATACGGGCCAGCGCCACGTCGATTTCAGCAACCTTCAAGCGGTACTGAATAGCCGACTCCTTAAGCTGGTCGCGCTGGATGTCAGAAGCAACACTACTGCCGTCCTCGTCGTCGTACTCCAGGCGCTCACGGTCAACGAGCATCTCGTCAGCTTCCGACTCGCTCGTCGCGATCATCGCCTGCGTCTTTTCGCGCTCTTCCTGGAGCAGGCCAGCGAGTTCATCCAAGAACTTCTGGTCCTTCTCGTAGGGCTTCGAGTGCATCTTGGCCTCAAGGGCCTCGCGGCGCTTGCGCTCTTCGGCTTCGCGCTTTTCAATGCGCTTGCGCTCTTCGGCCTCGCGACGCTCCGCCTCTTTTGCCTTGCGAGCCTTCTCTGCCTCGATGGCCTTGCGCTTGGCTTCGGCTTCCTTGAGCTTGCGTGCCTCAGCGGCGGCCTTTTCCTTCGCCTTAGCGGCGGCGGCCTTTTCCTTGGCGGCAATGCGATCCTTGGCCGCCTTTTCCTTGGCGGCTTTGGCAGCGGCGGCAGCCTTCTGCTTGGCGGCGGCAGCCTTCGCCTTTTCTGCCGCAGCCTTCGCGGCGGTAGCAGCCTTCAACTTCAGGGCCTTTTCCTTCGCCGCGGCACGAGCCTTGGCTTCCTTTTCCTTCGCGGCCTTAGCGGCCGCGGCAGCCTTCTGCTTGGCCGCTACTTCCGCGGCCTTCTGCTTGGCCAATGCGTCCTTCGACGTCGGGCGCGATGATGTGCTCACTTTTGTTGCAACTGCTTTCTTGGCCAAAGCCTTGGGGGTGGGGGATTTTGTTGCGGACTTCTTGGCGGGCGCCTTAACTACAGCGACCTTCTTGGCGGGCGCCTTGCTGACGGCAGCCTTCTTGGCAGGTGCCTTTACTGCAGCGGACTTCTTTGCGGGTGCCTTTACTGCAGCGACCTTCTTGGCGGGCGCCTTGCTGACGGCAGCCTTCTTGGCGGGTGCCTTGCTGACGGCAGCCTTCTTGGCAGGTGCCTTTATGGCAGCGGACTTCTTTGCGGGAGCTTTTGCGGCAGCGACCTTCTTCGCGGGTGCCTTGGTGGCGGCAGCCTTCGTGGCTGGCGATGCCGCCTTCTTGGCGATTACTTTCGCGGGTGCCGCTTTCTTGGCGCTAGCGGCGGTCTTCTTCGAAGGCATACTCTCTCCCTTTCACTACACGAATTTGTGCGCGCCGAGACTACCAGCGCGTGGCGCCATTAGTTCCCGTTGTCTTCGCGAGGCGGCGACACAAAGTCACCGATCGTTGGACGTGGCGCCGGAGGTGGCGTCGCTGGGCGCTCAGTGAGCAACGTTGGTGCTGGCGCTGGGGCCGTGGCAGGTGCGGGCGTTGGGGCTGGTGCGGGCGCCGGAGCGGCGCTGGCGGTAGCGACTCGCATGGAGTCCTCGACCCAGCGGTGCAGCTCGCTCAGCACTGCGGTGACGCGCTTGCGCTCCGAGTCAAGCTGACGCGTCAGGGCCCCGACGTCTTCGCTGAGACGCTGCTTCACCCCATTCAAGCGCTGCACTTCGTCCTCGGCGCGGCTGCGTGCCTCGTTGATAATCTCGCGCGCACGCTCCTGGGCGGTGGTCGTAAGTTCGCGAGCCTTCGCTTCGGCCTCGTTCTGGGCCTGGTCAATGAACTGCTGGGCCATTGAAATCATGGCGGCCACTTGCTCGGCGCCCGACGACGACGCAGTGGGCGTGGGGAGAACGGCCAACGGGGTCACTGGAGCGGCCACGGGGGCCGGTGCTGGCGCGGGCGCACTGGCGCCGTTCTGCAGTTGCACAATGCGCTCAGAAGCCTGACGAAGCTGCTGGCGCAGCTGGGTCAACTCGTCACGGAGCGCATCGACCTCGACGGCGGCCTGATCCAGAAACTCGTCGACCTCGTCGACGCTATAGCCACGCATCCCTTGCTTGAAGGAAACGTCCTTGATACGGTCCAGGGCCGATGGTGTTGGTGCAGTGCTTTCCATGCCCTCAACCCTACAGCGCACACACCACGAAATCGTGGCTATTGCCTAGAGATACGCCTGCAAAATACGCAACACGAAGATGGCCACCCAGACCGACAGGTCGATGCGCACGCCACCAAAATTCGGTGCGGGGAGAATCTGGCGCAAAGGCCGCAGCACCGGATCGGTGAGGGTGTGCAGGGCTCGACGAATCTGCTCGACCCAGGAGTGATACGAGGGCGGGAACCAGCTCATCAGCGCGTTGGCAATCAACACGTCGATGTAGAGCGAAATCGCCAGGGAAAGCAGACCCATGAATTAGATCTGGTCGTAACGAGCGGTGAGGATTTCCTCGCGCACCGCAGGCGTGACCGTGATGCCGACGGGCAGCACCAAGAACACCGTCTGGGGCTCGACCTGGTTGATCTTGCCGCCCAGGGCGTAGATGGCACCGGCGGTGAAGTCAACGAAGCGGCGACGCTTCGAGGGGTCGATGCGGTGCAGGTTCAAGAGCAAGGGGCGCGACTGCTTCAACAAGTCAACAACCTGATTGGTCTCGTTGAAGTTGGCGGGGGCGACGACGGGGATGTCGGCGGCGTTGTGCACCGTGCGCTGCACGCTCGCGCCACCCGCAATGGAGGTGGGCCGTGGCGCTTCGGGCTGACCGTTCTTGTCAATGAAGTTGATGCCACTGGGACGTGGCGGTACCGGGCGCACTGGCGTGGAGAAGGGAACGGGCTCACGTGGGAACTCGGTAGCGCGGACCGGCTCTTCGTAGCCCCGGGGTGCCGGCTGCTCAAAGCCGACAACATCCTCTTCAACGAGGCCCAAGAAGGCCAATGCCTTGTGGAATTTCTGATTCATTGCACTCTCCCCTGCGGAACTCCGTTCCTCTATGTTAGGGCAGCGCGACAACACCCTCTCTCGGCCCAAATAACAAGCGGCCCAAGCGAATTTCGGTGGTACCGAGCGCACAAGCGAGTTCAAAGTCGTCGCTCATACCCATCGACCGCTCCATGATGGCCAACTCGTCGGCCAAGGAGCCAACGGTTACAAAAGCCTCGCGAGCCCCGTCAGGGTCCGGTGGTGCCACCACCATCAATCCCCGCACCGTGAGCCCGCACGCTCGGGCCTCGGTGACCAACGCCGGCACCTCGCTGGCGGGCGCACCGTTACGCACCTCGCGGCCCGTAGTGTCGACTTGGATGTCGATTACGGCGTCTGGTCGAGCGGCGGCGATTTTGGTGATTTCCTTGACACGCGAGACACCACTGATCACGCAAGCTCGCGCAGCGATGCGGGCAATCTTGTTGGTCTGGAGTGCACCGAGGTAGTGCCAGCACATGTCGACGTCGTAGGAGAGGCGTGACTTTTCCTCGAGTTCATCGAGGTAGTTCTCCCCCACGTGCACCAGTCCGACCGCGCCCGCCTGGGCGACCACGTCGGCACCAAAAGTCTTGGTCACCGCCACGATACGCACCGAGTCGGGGTCTCGCCCCGTGTCGGCTATGCGTGTGCGCACCGCCGCGAGATTCGCGGCGATGCGTTCACGAAGTTCGTTATCGGAGGAAGCTTGGGAGGTCGTCGTCATCGCCCAAGCCCGCGAAGTTGTCATCCGTGGTCTCGGCAAAGATGCTGGCGCGAGGGCTCTCCACGAGTGAGGCAACGGGGCTCGACGTCGTGACCGACTTCGCTGGCTGCACCGCGTCGAAGCCCGCGGCAATAACCGTGACGCGCACGGCCTCACCAATGGACTCGTCGATGACCGAACCGAAGATGATGTTGGCGTCGGGGTGCGCAACGTCGTGGATGATGCTGGCCGCGTCGGTGATTTCCGACAACGTCACGCCAGGGCCACCAACAATGTTGATCAAGATGCCACGGGCACCGTCGATTGGTGACTCGAGCAGCGGCGACGTAATGGCGGCACGCGCGGCGTTGACGGCACGGCCCTCGCCGGTCGACATACCAACACCCATGATGGCGGTGCCGGCATTGCGCATGACGGTGTTGACGTCAGCGAAGTCGGTGTTGATGAGACCCGGCACGGTGATGAGGTCGGTCACACCACGAACGGCGGAGAGCAGCACGTCGTCGGCAGTCTTGAAGGCGTCGAGGACGGTGGTCTCGGCGGTCGAGACGGTGCGCAGGCGGTCGTTCGGGATGACAATCAGGGTGTCAACCTTTTCGCGCAGCGCCTGGATGCCCTTCTCGGCCTGCGTGGCGCGGCGCTTGCCTTCGAATCCGAAGGGGCGCGTCACGACGGCGATGGTCAAAATACCCATGGCGCGAGCGACGTCGGCGACGACGGGTGCGGCGCCGGTACCGGTACCGCCACCCTCACCAGCCGTGATGAACAGCATGTCGGTGTCCTTCAGGGCGTCTTCGATTTCGGCACGGTGGTCTTCCGCGGCCTGACGTCCAATTTCGGGGTCCGAGCCAGCACCGAGGCCGCGGGTCAGCGAGCGGCCGATGTCGATCTTGAGGTCGGCCTCGGAGAGCAAGAGGGCCTGGGCGTCGGTGTTCGCGGCGATGAATTCGATGTTGCGCAAGCCGGAAGTGATCATGCGGTTAACGGCGTTCACACCACCACCACCGACACCGATGACCTTGATGACTGCGTGGTAATTGTTCTGGCTCAGGCTCATGAACTTCCAACTTTCTGCTTCGATGTGTTCTAATTCGTTCGGTACAACGCACTGCTTCGCACGTCTGCCTGCACGCAGGCTCGTTAGCGACTCATTCTAGGACCAATTTGGACCGAAATACGGCTATGGTCCCGAAACTGCCAATTCTGTTGGCACCGTCACGTCCACGACGTCACCGGCGTGGAGCGTGGTGCTCTTGATAACTGAGGCCATTGCCACGAACTTGGCGTGCAATTTGCTGGTGTCACCCAGCAGAAAGCTCACGGGCGTCGTGAGGGCAATGGTCACGGAGCCAGACGATGTCACCGAAATAGTGCGCACCTGCGATCCAAAGGAGGCGGGAATCTGCGACGCCACTGCTACGGCATTGATGGCCGACGACTGATAGGGCCAGCCAGAGGTTGGGCCGGAAGTGGTCAGTGTGGGTAGATTGACGGTGGCCGGCGCCCCACCGAGGTCCGAGCCGGTCGCCGAGACGTAGACCCAACTCCCCTGCCACTTGGCCACGCCCACGGCGTAGGTTTCGTGGACCACAATCGACAGCGTGTTCGGCCAGTGTTTGGTGACCACGGCCGACCCCACCCAGGGAAACGACTGCATCTGCTTTTCGAGACCGGCGGTCGACAGAGAAATCATCGACGGATGGGCGTCAAGACCGAGCGCACTGGAAATCTGCGTCGTGCTCTCGTGGGCGTTGCCGGTCACAGTGAGGTGCTGCACCCGAAAGAAGGGTTGCTGAAGAATCCACTGACCACCCAGGACAAGTACCGTCACGACGACGGCACTCACGAGGGTGACCTTCAGCACTCGTGGTGAGCGCTTGGGGGCCTCACGGCGTGACCGCGTTGCCGGCTGCTCGCTGCGCCCTCGGGTGCGCGTTGGCGCGGCGTGATCGCTACGACGTGACGGAAAGCGACGACTCATAACTGCTCCTCACATCCCACGAGGCGGGTCTCCGCCACGAGGGTAATGCCAAATTCCTGTTCAACCCGGCGGCGACCTTCACGCATGAGGGCCAGCACATCCGCCGCCCTCGCCCCTTCGCCGGCGATGATGAAGTTGGCGTGCTTCGATGAAACCTCGGCCCCACCGTGGGTCACGCCCTTCATCCCGACCGCCTCTAGGAGCCGTCCGGCGGAATCATTGGGTGGGTTGCGAAACACGCTGCCCGCGTTGGCTCCCCCGGGCTGATGTGCACGGCGCCAGCGAACAATCTCACTCAGCATCTCTCGCCCCTCGGCCTCGTCACCGCGTGTCAAGTGCAAGGTGGCGCTCAGCACCACGTCACCAGCTCGTATCGCACTGTGGCGATAGCCGAAGGCCAATTCGGCTGCCGCCAGTTCGATGATCGCACCATCGCGAAAGAGGCGTACCGACACCACCGCGGCGGCCATGTCGGACCCGTGCCCACCAGCGTTCATCGCCACCGCACCACCAATGGTGCCGGGCACGCCAACGGCCCACTCAAAACCACGAACACCATCAGCGACCAATCGACGAGCCAGCACGGGGAGGTCGGCGCCGGCGCCACAGGCCGCCACCACGACGTCACCCTCGTCACGCCAGGTGCTCTCAGTGAAGTCGCCGCCGAGGTGGATGACGTCGACGTCAACCGTGCCGTCCGCAACGAGAAGATTTGAACCATTGCCGACCACGAGCACCGACGAGGAACGTGCACCTAAGTCCTTCATCGTGTCGAGGAGCTCTTGTTCACTCCCGCAGACTGTCAATGACGTGACGGTGCCGCCCACGCGGTAGGTCGAGAAGGCGGCCATCGAGACATCGCTGCGGCGTCGGGTCGTCATCGCGTCAGCCCCGGCAGGTCGTCAAGAACGGTGGCGATGTCGCCAGCGCCAAGGAGTAACACGATGTCCGCTTCCACGGTCGCGAGCTGGGTGCGAACGTCGTCGAACGTCGGAGCGTAGAACACGCCGTTGCGGCGAGTCGCCAGCGGTGTGGCGACGTAGGCACCAGTAATGCCCTGAGGATTCGCCTCTCCGGCGGTGTACAGGTCAGCAATGACGACCACGTCGGCGCCGTCAAAGGCGGGAGCAAAGCCCTCGCCAATCGCCACGGTGCGCGTCACGCGGTGCGGCTGAAAGATTGCGGCGATGCGCTCATAGCCGAGGTCCTTGGCGCACTGAATCGTGGCCGCGATTTCTCCCGGCAAGTGGGCGTAGTCCTCGACCACGTCCATTGTGCCAAGACGCCCACGCCGTTCAAAGCGACGCGGTGCTCCGGGGAACGCCGCGAGACCGGCGCTGATCGCCTCAGGAGCAATGCCCACCTGGTGCGCCAGCACCGCCACCACGGCAGCGTTGGCGACGTTGTGGGCCCCGCTCACCGCAAGTCTCACCGAGATCTCCTCATCACCCTCGAGCACAAAACTGCTGCCGTCTCGGTGCGTTTGTTCGTCGCGCACGCGCCACATACTCGGCGGCTCACGCCCAACGGTCACGGTCGAGCGCTGCGCTCGCTCGTCTACGTCGCGCGCACCACTGTCATCGGTCCACAGCACCACGGGCCCCAAGGTGCGCTCCACGAGTGACACGAAGGCGTCGCGCAGCGCGTCGAAGGTGCCGTAGTGGTCCAGGTGATCCGGCTCGACATTTAAGACACCCAGTGCATACGGACTAATACGACCAAAGGTGCCGTAGCTTTCGTCGACCTCGAGCAGCAGCTCACCCGACGTACCGTCGTGACCGTTTCCACCGAGCCCACGAACTGCTGCGCCAAGCAGGCGACTGGCGTCGCGGTGGGCGGCGGCGAAGACGTACGCCATCATTGACGTCGCCGTCGTTTTGCCGTGCGTTCCGGTAAGTCCCACCACGCGATAGGCCTCGCCAAGGGCCTCGAGCAGTTCGGCTCGCTGGAGTAACTGCGCGCCGTTCGCGCGGGCCGCCTCTATCTCAACGTGATCGAGTGCAACGGCCGGTGACCACAAGACGACCTCAGCCCCCTCACTGTGCGAAGCGTCGTGACCAACGAACACCGTGACGCCCCGTTCCCGTAAGGCATCAATAGCGGCGGACGCTTGAGCGTCTGAACCGGTGACGACGAGTCCACGCTCGTGCAAAAGGGTGGCGACGCCACTCATACCGGCGCCACCAATACCCACAATGTGGACGCGAGTTCCCGGCGCGAGCATCATGCCGACACCTCACGAATCGCTGCCGCAATGGCGTCGGCGGCGTGGGGCCGGCCCAATGCCAAGGCGTTACGCCCCATCTGCTCCGACGTTGGTGCATCCAGCAGCGTTGTCAGTGCGGCGGCCAAGGTTGTGGCACTCACGTCACTGTCACGGATCATGACGGCCGCACCGGCCGCCACCAATGACTGCGCATTGGCCGTTTGGTGATCACCAGGAGCCCCCGGTAGTGGCACGAGTACTGAGGGGATACCAAGAACGGTGAGTTCGGCAACTGTCGTAGCACCAGCGCGACAGACCGCAGCGTCGGCCACCTGCCACCACGAAGGCATATGTGCGAACGGTTCAATCCGATAGTCCAGCCCAGTCGTCTCGGGGCGTTCGGCGACAACCCACGAGGCATCGCGTCGGCCAGTGATGTGGACCAAGGTGATGTCGTTTCGCTCGCGCCACGTAGACGCCAGCGCTGACACGGCGCGGTTCACACTCGCGGCCCCGAGTGAGCCCGTCATGACGACAACGACAGTGCGCGATGGATCAATCGAAGGCAACAACGCCGCTTTGGCAGCTTGACGCGCAGCAACCGAACGATCAACCGCGACAATCTCGTCACGCACGGGAGCGCCGGTGACGACAATTCCGGGGCCCTGCTCGCCAAGGGCTTCACAACGGACGGTGGCAAAGCGGGCCAGCAGGCGATGGGTCGCCGGCGGGGTTGCGTCGAGGTTGACGAGGAGCAGGGGGCGGCGCAACAGCACGGCCGCCAGTGAGACTGGGAATGAGGCGTAGCCACCAACGGAGACCACCGCCCGTGGTCGCCAGCTCGCGACGAGCCCAAGTGCCTGCACGAACCCCAGGGCCAATGCCCCCGTTGCCACCACGTTGTCGAGGAGCGCCCGCGGCTGCAGTGAACGGCGAATGCCTCGCCCGGGCAGCAACGTCAGCGCGACAGGCCCGCCACCGAGCAGGCTCTGCTCTTGCCCCCGGCGACTGCCCACAAAGCGCAGGTCACTAGCCGGCACGCCCGAACGGTGCAGTGCCTCGGCGATGGCGCTCATGGGAAAGATGTGCCCACCCGTACCGCCACCGGTGATGACGATCGGACGCGCCACTAGTACCTCGGACGCGACGGGCGCTGGGGCGTGCGCGGCGGCGCGGCACGGTGGGGTGCCCGGGGCGTGAAGGAAAAGAAGGGCGGCAGTGTGGCGGACAAGACCAGGGGTGGCGCGGCTTCGCGCTGCTTGGCGATGTTGCACAACAGACCTACCGCCGAGAGTTCCATCACCAGCGAGGTGCCACCGTAGGAGACGAAGGGCAAGGGTACGCCGGTAATTGCCCAGAAGCCAACGATGGAGGCGATGTTGATGATGGCCTCTACCGTGATCCAAGTCGTAATGCCAACGGCCATGAGGCGGTAGACGTCATTCGGGCAGCGCTGAATCATCTTGGTCGCCGTGATGAGGAACCACACAAACAAACCGACGACGACGAGCGTGCCAATCAGTCCCATTTCTTCACCAATGATGGCGAGAATGAAGTCGGTGTGGGGATTCGGCAGCAGCCCCCACTTCTCGCGGCTGTGACCGTAGCCCAGACCGAAGAGACCACCCGCACCGAGACCAATTTTGGACTGCAGCAACTGCCACCCAGCGCCGGCCGTGTCCTGGGCTGGGTGAAGAAAGGCCGTGAAGCGAGCGCGTACGTACTGAAACGGATGCGTCATAAGTGCAAGGACAAAAAACGTCACGCCCGCTGCCATCGTCAACACGAGCTTGCGTGAGGAAACACCAGCGGTGTAGAGCATCATCAGGGCAATGGCCACCACGATGCTGGCGGTACCAAAGTCCTTACCGCCGACAATCAAGAGCACGCCAAACCCAATCGGAAGCAAGACTGCGATGAGTCGCTGTCCGTTGCCGATCACGGTGCTGAAGTGGGAAATGAGCACCGCGAGGCCCACCACGGTCGCAATCTTGAACAACTCAGATGGCTGCAAGTCGAGTCCCGCCATGCGGATCCAGCGACGCGCACCATCAACCTTGGTACCACGGACGTCGACGTAGGCCAACAGCACCAGCGCGCAGGTCAAGGCAACATACACGAGTGAAGGGCGCATGATGGCCTTCAGTGGCACTGTCATCATGAACCAGAAACCGATTGCGCCGACCCCAATCCACAGCACCTGCATCTCCATGATGGAGAAGGCCGAACCGCTCACTGCGGCCTGCCCTTCCGACGCCGATGCCACGGCCAGGGTGCCACAGGTCACCAACAGAACGATGTTGATCAGCATTGCGTTGATCAACTTGTCACCGGTGGTGTGCACCCGAGGGAAACGATCAAAGAGACTCATGCCACTCCCGCAATCTTGATGAAGTCACTGTAGAAAATGCCGAGGCCCAGCGCGGCGAGCAGTCCGGCCAGAATCCAGAACCGAATAATGACCGTGATTTCCGGCCATCCGCGCAGTTCAAAGTGGTGGTGGAAAGGGGCCATGCGAAAGATGCGACGCCCAAAGACCCGGTAGCTAAACACCTGCAAAATCACTGAGAGCGTCTCGGCGACGAAGAGTCCGCCAATGATGGGCAGCAACAAGTCAAGGTTCATCAAGAGACACAGCGCACCTAAGCCGGTGCCGATCGCCAGCGACCCAGTGTCGCCCATGTAAATACGAGCCGGTGCGGCATTCCACCACAGAAAGCCAAGGCAGGCACCGACCATCGCCACCGCAACGAGACCTAAGTCGAGCGAGTCGTGCAGGTGGTAAATCCCAAAGTGGCGATACTGCCAGTAGCCGATGATGGACAACACCGTGAAACAAAAAGCCCCCGAGCCGGCCGCGAGGCCGTCCAGGCCATCGGTCAGATTGACGGCGTTGGATGTGGCCACGATCACAAAGGCGGCCAACGCCATCCACCCGAAGACCGTCAGGTTCCACCCAGGGAACGTCACGCGGGTGAAGGAGAGGTGGATTGAGGTGTGGACCCAATAGATACCGGCGGCCGCGAATCCTCCGGCAATGAGCAACTGGCCGGCAAACTTGCCGCGCTTATTCAGGCCGAGGTTGCGGGCGTTGCGAATACCGATGACGTCATCAAGGAAACCCAGAGCGCCGGAGGCCACCACGACGGCAACGACAAGGTACCCGCTGCGGGTAAAGGGGAGCTTGGTCCACAGGTGCCCACAGATATAGCCAATGACGGTGGCGGCCACAATCACCACGCCACCCATGGTGGGGGTGCCGGCCTTCACCTGGTGGGACGCGGGGCCGTCTTCGCGAATGCGCTGGCCCATCGACCGCGCCACGACGAATCGAATCCAGAGTGGTGTCATCAGCAGGGCAATGAGGAATGCGGCGCCGCCGGACTTCATCAAACTCAGCATGGCATCCTCACTTCAGCAGTTCTCGAGCAACAGCGCGGTCATCAAAGGCTAGAACGTGCTCACCAATAATTTGTGTCGTTTCGTGGCCCTTTCCGGCAATTACGACAACGTCACTCGGGCCAGCAATGTCCAACGCTCGGGCGATAGCGTCACGGCGGTCAATGACCCGTTCCACCCGCGATGGGTCACAACCCGCAATCACCTGATCGATAATGGCAGCGGGGTCTTCCGTGCGCGGGTTATCCGACGTGACGACCGCCACATCGGACAAGGTCGATGCAATGCGGCCCATGTCGGCACGCTTGGTTGTGTCGCGGTCGCCGCCGCAGCCAAAGACCGTAATGATGCGGCCCTCGTGCAGTGTGCGCACCGTTGTCAGCAGCCGCTCCAAGCCAGCGGGCGTGTGGGCGTAGTCCACCACCACCGTCGGGCCCGTCGAAGAGACCAACTCACAACGCCCAGGAATCGGTGTGACGTGGGCCATGGCGCGCGCCAGTTCGGCCTCGTCGGCCCCGAGAGCGGCCATGGTCGCGAGGGCCAGCAGGGCGTTATCGATGTTGTAGTCGCCAATGAGCGGTGAGTGCACCTGGTGCCCACGCCAGAGAAAGTCGGTTCCGGTAAGCGACGCGTGCGTCACGGCAGCGTCGCTACGACGCACAACAGTTACGGGCAGCGATGTCGCTCCCCGAAGTTGGTCACCGTAGGGGTCGTCACACCAGATGACGGCACGCGAGGCAAACTCCGGCGTGAAGAGTTTCGCCTTGGCGGCAAAGTAGGCCTCCATCGTTCCGTGGTAGTCGAGGTGGTCGTGCGACAGGTTGGTAAAGACCGCCACGGCAAAGTGCACGCCAGCCACGCGTTCTTGGTCGAGTGCATGACTCGACACTTCAAGCGCCACCACACTCGGCGACGGTGTAGTCGCCGTTGCACGAATGGCGGCGAGTGATCGCCAGAGCTCGGGCGGAGCAGGGGTCGTGCGGGCGTTCGTCAACGTGCCAATCGAGGCACCATGCCACCCGAGTTGGCGCGACAGGTCGGCGATCAATGTGGCGACCGATGTCTTGCCATTGGTACCGGTCACACCGACGAGCTGCATATCGGAGGCGGGCCATCCCGTCACCGCTTCGGCCGCGTGCCCCAGGGCCAGACGCAAACGCTGCGGGGTCACCACCACGACGGGCACGTCGCACGCAAGTGCTTCGGTTGCCACCACGGCTACCGCACCATTGGCGACAGCCTGGGCAACGTGGGCAACGCCCGACGTCGTGGCACCGGGCACGGCGAAAAAGAGGGCCCCGGGCGTGCAGGCTCGCGAGTCAATCTCCACACTCACCACGTCAATCGCGGCGGTGGCGAGATCGAACGTCAGGTCGTCAAAGAGTTCGCCGAGCTGCATCAGGTCACGTCCGAACTGAAACCGGCTTGGCCCTTCAATGGCTTGACCATAGTGCCGTTCGAGGGGATGTTGTAGTGGTGCAGGGCGTAGCTCATGATCTGCTGGAAAACCGGAGCGGCCACCGCACCACCGAAGATTGTCGTCGTGGGACGTTCAATCACCACAATGATCGAGAACACGGGGGCGTTCGCGGGGGCGAAGCCCACGAAACTGGCGTTGTACTCCCCCACCAGCAACTTGTCGGCGTGCGGGTTTGGAATGGTGGCCGTACCGGTCTTACCAGCGACCTGATACCCGGGAATGATCGCGTTCGTTCCCGTTCCGGCCAACACCACCTGCTGCAGCATGTGGTTCATGGTTTGCGCTACTTGTGGCGAGAGCGCCTGTCGACTGACCGACGGGGCGGTCGCCACCACGGTGCCCGTTGGCTCGACGTAGGCACGCACGAGCTTGGGCTCCACGAAGACACCGTTGTTGGCAATCGAGTTGTAGGCATTCAGCACCTGAATGGCCGGCACGGCGTCGACCTGACCAATCGGGAGCGCCACCTGGTCAGACGCGTACCAATTCGCCGCATCGACGAGAAGTCCGGCCGTTTCACCAGGAAAGTTCACTGACGTCAGTTGGCCGAATCCCATGCGCTCCACCTGGGCCAAGATCTTGTTCTCACCGATACGGGCACCAACTTCATAGGTGCCGATGTTGGACGACTGCGCAAGAATTTGTGTGGCACTGAGATGTTCAAGACCGTGACCTTCGGCGTCGTGGAACACGCGGGTGCCGACAACCACGGAGTTGGGAATTGCGAACACGCTCGACGGGGTGATGGCACCAGCCTGCAGGGCGGCAGAAAAGGTGACGACCTTGAAGACGGAGCCGGGCTCGTAGGCCTGGGTGAAGGGCAGATTGTTAATCGTCTGCTCGATGCCTGGGACACCAACGTTGCGTCCCCACGCGGGTACCGGCCCTAAGACTCCAGGATTGGTCTGGGTGTTCACGAGAGACGCATCAGCGAGAATTTCGCCCGTCTTCACGTCCATCACAATGGCCTGACCGGTGATGCCGTTCACCGCGTGCAGCTGCGCCGCCAGAACGTGCTCGGTGACAAACTGCAGCGAGTTGTCGATTGTGAGTTCGAGGCCAACGCCGGGGTGCGCCTTCTTGATCACCTGGGTGTACGTACTGGGCAGCGCAACGCCGGTGTTCTTGTCTTCGTAGTCACGCGAAAGCCCATCAACACCGGCGAGCATCGTTTGGTACTGGTATTCAAGGCCCGTGGTGCCCTTGCCGGTGGCGTTGGTACCACCCAGAATTGACTGGGCCAGCGTGCCGTTGGGGTAGGAGCGGGACGCGGAGTCAAAAACGTTGATACCCGCGAAGGCCTGCGAGGCAATTTCACGCCCCAACGTGAGCGGAAGGTTGGGGTTCAAGATGACGTAGCCATTGTGTTCCGACAACAGTGCGGTCAACTTCGCGACCGGAATCTGCACCAAACCACTCATGGCGGCCGCTTCCTTGGCGGGATCTTTTATCTGGAAGTCGTCGGCGAGAATGAACGATGTGGGTTCCGAGATGGCCATGGTGTGGCCGTAGCGGTCATAGATTCCCGCACGAAGTGCCTTAATGGTCTTCTCGCTTCGCACCTGGCTCAGCGACTGCTTCGCAGCGGCGCTGTGGTCAGCGACTTGCAAGACGACCAGTCGCAGTGCGAGCACGGCGAATATGGCGAAATAGATCAGGTGAATCAGTCGAATGCGGCGCCAGCGCTCGCTCTTGGCGGGGGTGGCGGTGGAGCGGGGTCGCGCGTGAGCGGAGGTGTTGTGGGTGCTCACCGCTGCGTCCTTGGCGTGACCGGTGCGTACCCAGAGAACGTAGGCAATGGCAGGGTCGCGTCAAGTGACGTCGACGGAACTTGGCTCACGGTTGTGGGCTCAACAAGGTGCAGCGTTTGTGCGTGAGTGGCGACGGCGCCAGGTGCCGACAGCGCACTAAAGGAGCTCAGCTGAATCGCGTAGGCCGACTGGTCGTTCTGGAGCGTGGTCTGCAGGTTGTACAAGTCGACCTGACGCTGACCATCGAACAACATGCTGAACGTCATAATGCCAAGGGCGACCGCCATCACCACAATGCTCGCGCGGTAGGCGCGGGGCATCCCCGTACGCGTGACGGGGGTGCGAACGGTACGCGTCGACGTTGGCGTCGTCGTGCGCGGGCGACGGGTACCCGTCGTCGTCGTGGGTGTACGGAATGTGCGCGGGAAGTTAATGATGCTCATGGGGCAACCTTTCGGGCAACGCGCAGCCGAGCGGAACGGGCGCGAGGGTTTGATTCGATTTCTGCTGCCGTGGCCAGCTGCGAACTGGCACGGTCCACCGTGGCCAGGGCAACGGCGCCGCAGACGCAGCCCAGGGCGTGCACGCAGGTGCAGCCCCCGGTCGCCCACGTGGCAAACGTGCTCTTCACCAGCCGGTCTTCACCCGAGTGGTACGAGATCACGGCGAGCACACCGTCGGTGGACAACACCTGCAAGGCCCCTGCGAGCCCTGCTTCGAGTTGGCCGATTTCATCGTTGACGGCAATGCGAAGAGCTTGAAAAACACGGGTCGCAACGTGGCCCTTGCGGCGTGCGGCCATGGGGACGACGCGTTCAACGGCCGCCGACAGTTCATCGGTCGTTTGCGGACAGGCGGCGAGCACCGACTTGGCAATCGCGAAGGCGAAGCGATCCTCACCATTGGCGCGAAGCAGACGCGTGAAATCATGAAGATCGGCCTGAGCGATGTACTCCGCGGCGGTCAATCCCGTGGTCGGATCCATACGCATATCGAGTGGCGCATCGGCGCGGAAAGAGAAGCCTCGCGAGCCTTCGTCGAGCTGGTGCGAGGACACACCGAGGTCCATCAAGACACCCACGACCGGTGCGCCGTCAATCCATGAATCGTTTTCACGGACAACGGTGGCGATCTGGGCAAAGGTCGCAGCCGCAATGCAGAAACGACCGGCGTACGGCGCCAGCGTTGCGGCGGCCGTTGCGCGCGCTTCGGGGTCCCGGTCAATTCCGAGGACACGAATGGTGGGATTGGCTGCCAGCAGCAGGGCGCTGTGGCCCCCGCCGCCAAGTGTGGCGTCAATAACAACACCACCGTCGATAGCGCTCAAGAGGGCCACCACTTCGTCGGCCAGGACGGGAACGTGATACTCCCCGCGCTCCACCGGCAGCCTTTCAATGTCGCGTTCGGAGGCGCAGGCGGAGATTGCCCCTCCCACTGCTGACATTGCCAGGCTGCTCATGGATCGCGGGCGAAAGAGTGAAGGGCTAAGCGTCATGGCGGTCCATCTTCAAAATCGACGCACCGGGAACTTCAACGCGGTTGCGCAGACGCTCAGGGTTCCAGATTTCAAGGTGGTCAATGGCACCGATGATGACCACTTCACCGTCGAGCTCCGAGTCGGTGCGCAGCACCGGCGGCACCACGAAGCGGCCCTGACGGTCGACATCAACGTGAGCGGCGAGCATGGCCCAGTAGCGGCTGGCCTCGAGGCCACCCTCTTCCTCGCGCTTGGCGACGAAGGACTTCGCCTTCTGCTCGAAGACTTCGATGGTGTAGATCGACACGCAGCCACCAAGTTCTGGTGAAAGGTAGGCACCCGCAAGGAAATCGGGGCGGTACTTCGCGGGCATGATGAGTCGACCCTTGGCGTCAAGCGTGTGCCTCGCATCCCCAACGAACAGACTCATAGCTTCCTCACAGGCGCTCCACTTTGCGCCACTGCGCACCACATTAGCACCAAATGCCACCACTTCCCTCCACCAAAGGGGCAAATCCCGCCACTTGGCATCAAAAAACGGCGTGGGAATCCCCACGCCGTCTCACTGAATTTTTAAAAGTGCTGGTTAGGCCAGCAAAAAGAGCTGCCGGAAGGATTCCGGCGCACTCAGGTGGCGTAGCTGCGCCACCAGGTCTTCGGCATCGAGGCCGAGGAGGTCGAGCTGATGATGCCCAAGCGCATCACCCAAGGTCGGGGCAGGCTCACGCAAAAACATCAGCAGGTCGATCGAGGGCGAGAAGTGAAACACCGTCGATAAAAACATGCCTTCGCGAACACGCCATTGAGTCAGGCCAACCGCCTTGCGATTGTCGATGAAGATCTCCCCGGGGCCGCGACCACTGAAGCAGGCCACGCGATGTTCGGGCTCATCAATGACATTGCCGACGTGCATCGTGGCGGCAACGCCCACTGTCGAGAGCGCGATGCGCCACCACTCGCCCACCATGTATGAGCACTCGTGAATGTCGACGCGCCAGCGGGGGTCATCGCGTGGGATCCACCAGTCGACCCAGGCATCACCCGGTTGCAGCAACACGGCCCCGCCGCCACCTCGGCGGCGGCGAAGCGGGACAGCACCGGCCGCGTCGGCGAGTATGGCGTCCGACTGACTGCCGCCCAACACGATGGTCGGTGCGCCCAGACGAATCGAGAACATGGTTGGGTGTTGGAGTTGGCGAAGCGTGTCGTAGTCGTACAACTCTTCGATGTCGAAGCTCATGATGCCTTTGGCAGAAAGGGGGCCCACAAGGGGTCAGGGTCAGAAAGGTGACGCCAGCGCCACCACGGCCCCTCGGGAGGTCGCGGTTCAAACTGTAATCGCCAGCCAATTTCTGACAGCAGTCGATCGCTCTTTTTCATGTTGTCACGGCGGCAGCACGCCACGACGTTCGTCCACTCGTGACGCCCACCTCGACTGCGAGGCACCACGTGGTCGATGGTGTCGGCGGGACCATGGCAGTAGGCACAGGTGTAGTTATCGCGCAACAACAACGACCGTCGCGTCAACGGCGGTGTCCGCATCTTGACCGGGATGCGCACCATGTCGTGGAGACGAACAATCGAGGGGATCTCGACGTTCATCGACGGTGAGTGACAGACCGGTGGATTCTCGGCGGTGGCGATGGACTCGGCCCGGCCGGCGAGCAACAAGACGACCGCGCGACGTTCACTCACCAACTGCAACGGTTCAAACGTTGCGTTGAGGAGAAGTACGCGGCCCATAGTGGCTTACGCTCCCACTCGTTGTCGCAGTGACCAGCGGGCGGCGTCGACCACACCTCGGGGGTCAAGCTCGCCCGTAGTGCCGGCGACCGTGGTTATTCGAAACTTCCAGTACGCGTCACCGGGAAGTGGCAAGAAGGGGGCGGAGCGCCACCAGGCATCGCGGCGAAGCCGCCACGCGGCGCGGGCGAGAACGGGAGCCGCGGAGGGATGACGAAGCATGTACCGTCCGAGACCGGGCGTCCAAAACTGCTTCATTCCGAGAAGTGCCTTCCGACGAGTGCTGCTCCAAGAATAGGTCCATCAGCCCCAAGTCCGGAGCGCACTACGGCAATATCTTTCGCAAAATCCAATGTCGCGACCGACCGCGCGTGTTGGGTTGCCTCGGCAAAGAACTCATCACCGAAGCCGAGCGCCACCGAGCCCGCGACGAAGCAATGCGTGAAGTCCAACACTGCGGCCAGCGAGCCAATAGCTCGTCCGACAAGCTGGGCAACGCGGACGCGAACTTCAACTGATGCTTCAGCCGGCGGCCGCCCCGTCATCTGGGCGATGGCCCACCCCGAAGCCTCTGCTTCGAGGCATCCGCGCGATCCGCATGAGCACGCGCGCCCATCGGGGACCACCGTGAGGTGGCCGATGTGTCCACTGTTGCCACTGGCACCGTCAAGAAGGCGACCATCGAGAACCAGCGCTCCCCCAATGCCGGTAGAGACCACCAACGAGGCGTAGTTCACTTGCCCTTTCGCGGCACCAAAGTGCCCCTCGGCGAGAGCGAGCGCGCGGACGTCGCCGTCAACCGCGACCTGAAGACCGGTGGCACGAGCGAGCTCGTAACGCAGGGCGAGGTGTCGCCACTGGGGGATGTTGAGTGGTGACACCCACGACCCGCCTTGCCCCATTGGCCCGGCGCACCCCACACCGATCGCACTGACGTTCTGGTCACGTCGCAGCGCTTGCAGCATCGACACAATCTCCGCGAGCAAGTTGTCTCCCGCTTCAGCGACACCGACACGCGCACGAGAAAGGATTTCTCCCGAGGCGGTGACCACTGCGCCCTCCGCCTTCGTTGCGCCGATGTCAAGCGCCAGGACGGTCGGTGCGAGGCTCGACATTACGGACGAGAGCGGAACTTATTCAATGCGTCACGAAGGCCACGCAACGGGCCTCCGACCGCCGAGGCGTCATCGGCATTGGTTCGCCGTGTGAGGTCACGCCACGAGGCACGACCGATGCGACGGATATTACGTTCAATGACCACCGCCGAGACAAACATCATGGCGACACCCACAATGCCCACCATCACGCTCTGCACAAAGGCAACCAGAACAACGAGGCCCAGGAGAAAGGTCAAAATCGCCCAGCGCACGCGGCGCAGGGAGTGTGAGTACACGTTGGTCTCTCGAACGCTCTTGGCGAACTTGGGGTCCTGCTTGGACAGCGACTCTTCGAGTTCCGCCAGGATCTTCTGTTCATGTTCTGACAGTGGCATCTCAACTCCTTCCTCGCACTACGAAGCGTACCCGCTCGCACGGGGTTCGCTACCGGGCTAGAGCAAGGGCTCCGATGGTACCTCCGCGCCCTGGTCGGCACCATGGTGGATGCTGGAACGTAGGCGGATTTCGGGCAGGGTCAGCGACAATACAAGTGCCAGCAGACCCACGGGGATAGCCCAGAGGTAGATGCTGGAAATGCTCTGCGACAGGGCCTCGCGGATAAAGACAAGGGTACTTGAAGGCAGTCGCCGCAACTGCGCCGGCGTCATCGACGAGAACGATGGCAGGCTGCCATGGCTCGCGTACGCATGGAACTTGTGCGCCAGTTCGTTGGTGAACAACGCGCCAAAAACGGCCGTGCCGAACGAACCACCGATGGATCGGAAGAAGTTCGCGCCGGCGGTTGCCGCACCAACGTCGGACATGTCCACCGCATTCTGGACCGCCGTGATCAAGATCTGCATCACCATACCGATGCCAACACCCAAGACCAGCATGTACAGGGCGGTTAGCAGCGACGACGTGGCCACGCCGATAGTGCCGAGGAGTCCGAGGCCGACGGTCATAATGCCGGTGCCGAAGATGGGAAAGGGGCGGTATTTCTTGCCCTTGGCAACAAGTTGGCCCACGATGATCGATGCGCCAAAGAGGCCCACCATCATGGGCAGCAAGCGAAGACCCGAGTTGGTCGGCGAAACACCACGCACGTCCTGGAAGTACAGGGGCAAGAACGTGAGCGCGCCAAACATGGCGAAGCCAACGACAAATCCGATGGCCGAGGCCGACGAGAACACTCGATTCGAAAACAAGCGAGGGGCGAGAACCGGCTCAACGCTTCGGCGCTCCACCATGACGAAGGCAACGGTCAACAGCACGCCGCCAATCAGGAGGCCTAGCGACTGAGGCGAGCCCCACGCCCATGAGGATCCGCCGAGAGAGGTGAACAAAATCAACGCGGTGGATGCGAGGGTCAACAAAAAGAAGCCGGCGTAATCAATAACGTGCTTCACGCGCGTCGCCGCATTGGGCAGGGCGGTCGCCGTGACCACGAGGGCGATGGCGCCAAAGGGGATGTTGACGAAGAAGATCCAGCGCCAGCTCCAGTATTCAACGATGAATCCACCGAGCAGCGGTCCCAAGACCGTTGCCGCACCAAAGACGGCACCGAATAGCCCGGAGTACTTGCCTCGTTCGCGGGGCGGGACGACGTCAGCGATGATGGCCTGTGCGCCCACCATCAATCCGCCACCGCCGAGGCCCTGAATGGCTCGGAACACAATCAACGTAATCATCGATGTCGCGAAGCCGCAAAGAATAGAACCGGCCAAGAACAGCACAATGGCGCCTTGGAAGTACACCTTGCGGCCGTGCAGGTCGCCGAGCTTGCCCCACAGCGGGGTCGACACTGTGGAGGCGAGCAAGTAGGCCACGACAACCCAGCTCAAGTGGCTCGAACCGTGGAGGTCGCCGACAATGGTGGGAAGTGCGGTCGAGACAATCGTGCTGTCGAGCGCCGCGAGCAGCATGCCCAACATCAGGGCACTCATGATCCAGTAGAGGTCGCGCTTAGCGACAGTGGACGTGGTGGTTGAACTCATTGGTTCCCTCCAGACAGTAGGGCCGACGTAGCATCGGGGCCTATCGAGCCTACCGGCTCGCTCTTAAAAAGTTTGCCTACAGCGCGAGGCCGATGGGGCAACTCACACCCGTGCCACCGATGCCGCAGTAGCCATTGGGGTTCGCGATGAGGTACTGCTGGTGGTAGTCCTCAGCGATATAGAACGGGCCGGCGGGCGCGATCTCCGTGGTGATGGCGCCATAACCACTGGCGTCGAGTTGTGCCTGGTACACCTCGCGCACGGCGAGGGCCATCTCGGCCTGCTGCGGTGACGTGGTGTAGATCGCGCTGCGGTACTGCGTGCCGATGTCGCCACCCTGTCGATATCCCTGTGTGGGGTCGTGGTTTTCGAAGAAGACGCCCAGAATCTGTGCGTAGGAGATCACGGTGGGGTCGAACACCACCTTGACGACCTCAGTGTGCCCGGTGAGACCGGTGCAGGTCTCTTGGTAGGTCGGGTTCGGGGTGTAGCCACCTTGGTAGCCCACCACGGTGTTCACCACACCAGGAGTCTGAAAGAACTTGCGCTCGGCACCCCAGAAGCAGCCCATGCCGACGTACGCGACTTCGGATCCCGCAGGCTCATCGGTCAATGCGCAGGCAAAGGTGAGGTGCGGCTGCGTGACAACCAGCGGAGTGTCTCGGCCCGGAAGAGCCTGCTCGGGGGCGACCATGACTTGAGGAGAACGCATGTCTCCAGATTAGGAGGCGGCGGTAATTCGCCGACCACCTACGCTAGAAGCCATGGCGCAACGCACACTCACCGCTCAAGAAGTTCTCGCCGCTCTTCGCGAGGAGGGGCGCCGCATCACTCTGCCCAAGCGCGCCGTTGTCGACGTACTGGTCGCGAGCGACGGGCACCAGACGGCCGAAGCAATTACCACCGCCGTCCAGCGTGAATGGCCCGACGTCTCCCCGTCAACGGTGTACCGGATTCTCGAAGAGCTCGAGGAGTACGCACTGGTTGAGCACACCCACGCTGGGCATTCAGCGGCGGTCTACCACCTGGCGGGCCGTGAGCACGGTCACGCCACCTGTGAGCATTGCCACGTCACCTTCGAAGTCCCCGGCGAACTCTTCGATCGATTCAGTCGCGACCTTCGCGTCGCCACTGGCTTCACCTTGGATCGCCACCATGTCGCGCTCTCGGGCCTGTGCGAAGAGTGCGCAGAACTCGTAGGGTGAGGGTGAGCACATGCTAAAAATCGACCACCTCTCAAAGCGCTACGACGACACTCTCGCGATCAATGACCTCGATTTCGAGGTGAAGCCCGGCGTCGTCACGGGATTCCTGGGACCGAATGGTTCGGGAAAGTCCACCACCATGCGCATCATCATGGGTCTCGACCGTGCGACGTCCGGATCGGCCACCATCAACGGGCAGCGCTACCAGGACCTTCGCACACCACTGCGTGAAGTGGGTGCACTCTTAGACGCCAAGGCAGTCAACCCGAAGCGGAGCGCTCGCAACCACCTGAGGGCGCTGGCCGCATCGAACAACATTCCCTTTCGTCGCGTTGATGAAGTACTCGAATTCGTCGGTATCGCTTCGGTCGCTGACAAGAAAATCGGTGGCTTCTCACTTGGCATGAGCCAACGACTGGGCATTGCGGGCGCGCTGTTGGGCGATCCGCAAATTCTCTTGTTTGACGAACCCGTCAACGGACTCGACCCCGAAGGGATTCGCTGGATTCGCGATTTCTTCCGCTCACTCGCCAAAGAGGGCCGGACTGTCTTCGTCTCATCGCACCTGATGAGTGAAATGGCGGTGAGCGCCGATGAAATCATCGTTATTGGGCGTGGCCACTTCATCACCTCCGGCTCGGTGGATGAGCTCACCAAATCGGCCACCGGATCGGTCCTGGTTCGCAGCGCCGACACCCCCGCCCTCGTGCGCGCGCTGAATGACGCCAGCGCACTCGAAACATTGAACGATGGCGCCATCGCGGTCTCCGGCCTCTCGGCCGAAGCCATCGGTGAGATCGCCCTCGCTCAGGGCATTGCGCTGCACGAACTCACCCCGCAGCGGGCATCGCTCGAAGAGGTCTTTATGGAACTCACGTCCGACGCCGTTGAATACGGACAGCACCGAGGAGTCGAACAATGAACCCCACCGTGTGGTCCGTCATTAAGTCAGAGTGGATTAAATTCCGCACCGTTCGCTCCACGCTGATTGGCTTTCTCGCGCTTGTCGTCTTGACGTTAGGTATTGGTGGCCTAGTGGCGCTGGCCATTAAGTCCCACATCAATGATCACGGTGGCGAGGGTCGGGCGGCATTCGACCCGACCAGCGACTCACTCGTTGGCCTCTTCTTCGCCCAGTTCGCCGTGGGCAGCATCGGTGCACTCATGATGACCTCGGAGTACGCCACGGCCTCGATTCGCACCACGTTAAGTGCCGTGCCGAAGCGCGTTCGGGTCATTGTCGCCAAGTGCGTCGTCCTCTTCGCGTCATTCCTCGTCGTCGGTGAAGCCACCGTCTTGGTCGCCTTCACCATCGGCCAAGCAATCTTCAAGGGTGCAGGACTTTCCACCACTTTGGGTGCACCGGGCGTTTTACGGAGTGTCCTGCTGGCCGGCCTCTACTTGGCCCTGCTCGGGCTCTTCGGCTTCAGCCTCGGCTTGATTGTCCGCACGACCGCCGCCAGCATCATCATCTACGCCGCCGTCATGTTGATTATTCCGATCATCACGAACTTCTTGCCCTCGGCCTGGCAGAACGTCTTAAACCAGTTCTTGCCGTCAAATTTGGGTCAGTCCATGATGAGCCCCCTCGGCACCGCCCACAGTTTTTCGGCTTGGGTGGCCACCGTGATCTTGACGGCCTACGTCGCCGCACTCGTGGCCCTCGGAACGGTGCTGTTCGTCCGACGCGACGCATAGCTCGCTCGACGACCACTTCATCGAAATAGTTACTCCGGGGTTACCGGACGAGCACTATGAATTGGCCCCTCGAGGCCTGAGCCACCCTAGAAAAATAAGGGGTCTGTGGCATAATTGACACCCATGACTGATACGAACGTGACCTCCAGCGCCCCCCGTGATGACGACTTCGACGCCCAGTTCTACGGCGAAGGCCTGCCGGTCGGTCTGCCCACGTTCGAGCCCAAGGTCGGCGCTCACCTGACGAACCGCCGCAAGGTCAACAGCCCCAAAGAACTGCTCGAATTTCAGGAGTTGGTGAACTTCAAGCCCAGCAACGCCGCCTGGTCGATTCGCAAGGACCTCATTGGTCTCATTCGCCGCGGCAGTGCTGGTGAGTCCGACGAGTCCTACCTCGACAAGCTGCGCCGCGAGACCAAGCGCGGCAAGTCTGAGTCCTCGACCTACGGCCTCGCGACCGTGGGTGGCCACCAGATCGTCCTCTACGCCATGAACTGGGACTTCTTTGCCGGTTCACTCGGTGTCGTCTCCGGCGAAGCCTTCCAGGCTGCCGCTGACTTGGCGATTTCTAAGAAGCTGCCCTTCGTCAGTGTCTACGTCTCCTCCGGTGTTCGCCAGCACGAAAACTTCGCCGGCCTCACCCAGATGACCCGCATGGTGGAAGCCATTCGTAACTACAAGGAGAAGGTTGCCCTCCCCCAGGTTGCCGTCTTGCTCGGCAACGTCTGGGGCGGCGTCTCCGCCTCGGCGGTGCCGAACGCCGACCTCATTGTGGCCACCTCCGGCACCGACTACGGCTTCGCTGGCCCCAACGTGATTGAAGCGTTCGAAGGCATGAGCGTGCCTGAGGGTTCACAGAGTGCCGAGGCGAACTTGCTGGACCGCAATATCGACGTGGTGCTCAAGAACGTGCCGGAACTCGTTGAGTTCCTCGGCAATCTTGTCACGACGACCACGCGACCCGACCGCCAGCACCAGCTGCCCGCTGACGCGCGCCCCCTAGTCCGCAACGTTGCTGCTCCTGACGCCCGTCGCACCTTCGACTTTGGTCGCACCGGTATTCACGGCCCCACCTTCGACATCGACAAGATGGCCGAGTTGGTGCGCCCCACCCCGTCGCGTACGCCCAGCGAGGACCCCGCCGACGCACTCGTCGAGCGCTACCAGGACCTGATGACCGACGCGAACCGCATCGACCTCGAGTTCATCGCCCGCTACGCCTTCACCGACACGCTGGCGCTCTACAACTACATCGCCGAGCCCAACTTCAAGCGCTACCCCGCCGTGGTGGGCGCCATTGCCCGCATCGGTGACCAGCCCTTCGTCATCGTCGGTACCCAGCCCTCGTACCAGCGCATCGGTGACACCGTGGTGAAGCGGCCATCAAACCCCGCCCCAGAAGACTTCGACTACATGCAGCGCATCCTCGAGCTCGGTGAACGTCTTGGTCTGCCGGCCATCTTTATTACCGACACGCTGGGCGCCAAGCCGACGCTCGAGAGCGAGCGCCGCGGACAGTCCCGCGCGATCGCCAAGGCCATCTACAGCGGTATTGACTACTCCCAGCCCGTGATCACCATTGTCGCCGGTGCCCTGGGCTCCGGTGGTGGACTGGCCACGACCCCGATGGCCGACCACGTCATCATGCTGGAAAAGGCCATGGCCTTCGTGGCCGAACCCCGTTCCGCCGCCTCCATCCTCTACAAAACGGCCACGCCGTCACACGAGCAGGTCAAGGTCACCGTCTCCACCATGCGCTCCACGGCCGCCGACCAGCTGGACCTCGGTCTGGTGGACGAAGTGGTGCCGGAGGACGAGAACCCCTTCGTTACCGTCGCTCACCTGCACGCCAGCATCCTCAAGTCCTACACCTCACTGGCCCAGCTCTCGGAAAAGAAGCTGCGCCAGCGCCGCGCCGACCGGATCCGTGGCCTGCGCGCCTTTGAACTCATTACCAAGTAATTAGTTCACGGGATTACGAACGCCGCACTGGGTGCAGTGGTAGTTCGTCGCGGCCCAGCACACCTGATTTTCGGTGCGACAAAAGGGGCAGACCGGATAGTTGTAGCGTGGCGTGCCGCACGAGCAGCGATCCACGTGTGGGGTGCAAGGAATACTCATGCCCGCGACCCTAGAACTGCATTGTCACACCAGAAAACGAAACATCCCCGGCCACTAGGACCGGGGATGTTCAATACCGTCGAGCGGTACCTCGTGGAGCGGACGACCGGGCTCGAACCGGCGACCTCGACCTTGGCAAGGTCGCGCTCTACCAACTGAGCTACGTCCGCGAGGAATTCCCAGTATAGCGGGATTCGCCAGCACTGACAAACGCAGCGCTAGCGGCCAGAAGACCCAAAGCCGCCTTCGCCACGTTCGCTGGCGTCGAGTTCGTCAACCTCAAAGAATGTCACCGTGGGCACCGGCAGGACTACGAGTTGGGCGATACGGTCCCCCACCTGCACCACGTAGTCGTTGGTCGGATCAAGGTTCACGAGCGCCACCTTCACTTCCCCGCGGTAGCCCGCGTCGATGAGACCGGGTGCGTTGGCGCAGGTAATGCCGTGACGTGACGCCAGGCCCGAGCGGGGCAGGACGAAGCCCGCGGTGCCAGCGGGCAAGGCCATGGCAAAGCCCGTCGGCACCATGGCGCGACCACCACCGGCGGCGAGCGTCACCGATGCCACGGCGACGAGGTCGCAGCCCGCATCGCCTTCGTGCGCCAGTGAAGGCAGTACCGCGTCGGGGTGGAGTCGGCGAACTGAAATCTGCATGCCACGAGACTAGTTCTGCCCCCAGTGCGCTGGTCATTCCTCACTAGGCTGACACCATGCTTGCTTGGATGGACTTGGAAATGACGGGCCTTGAGCCCCACCGACACGTGATTGTCGAAATTGCGACGCTGCTGACCGACGATCACTTGAACATCGTGGCCGAAGGGCCCGACCTCGTTCTCCACGCCACCCCGGCAGAACTCGCCGAGATGGGTGAGTTCGTGACCGACATGCACACCAGTTCAGGACTGCTGCCCCAAATTGTGGCCTCAACGGTCTCGGTGGCCGAGGCCCAAGCGCAGACGCTGGCCTTCCTCAAGGAGCACGTCACAGAGCCCCGCAGCGTGCCGTTGTGCGGTAACTCCATCGGCACCGATCGACGCTTCTTGCAGGAGTACATGCCCGAGCTGGAGGCCTTTTTCCACTACCGCAACGTGGACGTCTCGACCATCAAAGAGCTCGCCAAGCGCTGGAACCCTGAGGTCATTGCCGCCAAGGAAGAGAAGGCCACGTCGCATCGCGCCATGGACGACATCCGTGAGTCCATCGCCGAACTCGTGCACTACCGCAACCACCTATTTCTCCCGGCCACCACGAGCGCCGCGAAATAACAACGGCGGCCACCCGAAGGTGGCCGCCGTTGTCTGCGAAACGCGACTTACAGGTTTGGCTGTGGGGTCGTGCGCAGGTAGGGCTTCACGCGGGTGAAACCCTTCGGGAACTTCGTGGCAGCCTCTTCGTCGCTCACCGAGTTGACGATGATGACGTCCTTGCCGTTGACCCAGTTGACTGGGGTGGCCACCGAGTAGCCAGCGGTCAGCTGCAGCGAGTCGAGGACGCGAAGCACTTCTTCAATGTTGCGGCCCGTTGACGCGGGGTAGGTCAAGGTCAGCTTGACCTTCTTGTCTGGTCCGATGATGAAGACGCTGCGCACCGTCAAGGTGTCGTTAGCGTTGGGGTGGATCATGTCGTAGAGGTTGGCGACCGTCTTGTTCTCGTCACCAATCAATGGGAAGTTGAGGTCCGTCCCCTGGGTCTCGCCGATGTCTGACTTCCACTGGTTGTGGCTCTCGACGTCGTCGACCGACAGGCCGATGATCTTGGTGTTGCGAGCGTCAAAGTCACCCTTGCGTGCCGCGAAGCCACCAAGCTCCGTGGTGCAGACCGGGGTGAAGTCCTTGGGGTGCGAGAACAACACGCCCCAGCTGTCGCCCAGCCACTCGTGGAAAGAAATTGTGCCTTCGGTGGTTTCCGCCGTGAAGTCGGGGGCCACGTCGCCAAGACGAATCGCCATGGTTGCTCCTTGTAGGTAACAGTGTCAACCACTCGGCTGACGTTCACAGTGTAGCGGAAAAAAAGTAATTGTTGCAAAAACCTATGGGAATTGTAGAAATAGTGGTCAGTGGCGAGTTGTCGGTCTGGGAAACTAGATAAATGTCCACTTCCCCCGTTGTCGCCGCATTCGATCTTGATGGCACACTCACCGAGGGTGGCAGCGTCTTTCACTGGCTGCGCGAGGTAGCCGGAAATGGCGCCGTTTTTCGCGCCGCACTCCCCCTCACCCCGGCCCTCACGGTCGGCGCTATTCGCGCGGGCCACTGGGCCGATGACGCCAAGCAGCGCCTCTTTCACGCTGTACTACACGGTCGCTCACTCGAGGAGGTCACAGCGGTAAGCCGTCGCTTCATTCTCGACCACCTAGCCCACGAAGGTCGACCCCACGTCACTGCTCGCCTGCGCTGGCACGTCGAGCAAGGCCACGACGTTGTGCTGGTCTCAGCTTCGCCGCAGATCTACGTCGACATCCTCACCCAAGAGTTCGGCATCGCCGGCGGTCTCGGTACCCGACTGGCGGTAGAAGATGGCCGATTGACGGGCTACTACGACGGCAAGAACTGTCGCGGCACAGAGAAGATGCGCCGGCTCAGCGCCTGGATTGCCGAACGCAACTACCCCAGCGCACCGACGATCTACGCCTACGGAAACTCCCGAGGTGACCGTCGTCTGCTCGCGGGGGCAACGTATGGTTTTGACTGCGGCAAGCTCGGTCGGTTCGGCGCACTGCGGATCTATCCACCGCTGCCTACGACTGGCGAATAACGGCGCCGAGCTCCACCAGGCCGCCTTCGCGACCGTTGTAGGAGACCTGCATTGAGGCGACCTTTTCGCTCCACGCCTTGACGTTGGCGCCACGTTCATCGACAATGCCGAAGTTGAGGTCGTAGACCCCGTCGAGCAACGGCACGTTTGGCAGTTCCACGCTCACGGTGTTCGCACCGGGACGCAGCGTCACCGGGGCGCTCATGCGATCCGATCGACTCACGAGGACGCCCGTGCGCGAGAACACTTCCAGCAGTGCGTAGCCGCTGTAAGCGGTCGCTGACGTGATCTGCACGTCAAAGTGCACTGAGGCGCCATTAGCGACATCGAATGAACCATTCGGGGTGGTGACTGAGTCGATGGTGACGTCGCTCACGTCGCCAGCTTCCTGATGCGCGACGGCATCCTTCATCATCGCGTCACGGAAAATTGCGAGTGCGTCGGCGACCGGACCGTTGGCGATCATCAGGCCACTGTCCAGCACCACCGCACGGTCACACAGCGCGCGCACCTGATCGGCCGAGTGCGTCACCAGCAAGATGGCGCGGCCCTCTTCCTGGAATCGGCGAATACGGTCGATGCACTTCGCTTGAAAGCGTTCGTCACCCACGGCGAGTACTTCGTCAACGACCAGAATGTCGGGATTAACGTTGACCGCCACAGCGAAGGCCAGTCGCACGTACATACCCGAGGAGTAGAACTTCACCTGGGTGTCGATGAAGTGCTCGATTTCCGAGAAAGCGACGATTTCGTCGAAGATCTCGTCGATGCGCTTCTTCGAGAAGCCCAGCATGGTGCCGTAGAGGTAGATGTTGTCGCGACCCGACAGCTCCACCTGAAAACCCGCGCCCAGTTCGAGGAGGGCGGCGAGGTTTCCGCGCAAGCGGATCTCACCCGACGTGGGCTGCAGCACGCCACAGATCGTCTTCAACAACGTTGACTTGCCCGAGCCGTTGTGACCGAGGATGCCGACCGTCTCGCCGGCGTCCACCGTGAAGGAGATGTCCTTGAGCGCCTGGAAAATCTCCACGCGACCAGAGCGCGGGTGAAGGATGCGTTCCTTGAGCGACTGGTTGCGCTCGTGGTGAATCTTGAAGGTCTTGTTGACGTCCTTGACTTCAATAACCGTCGTCATCACAACTCCGATTCAAAGTTGCCTTCGAGTCGACCGAAGATCGACAGCGCCAGCAAGAAGAGAACGATCATGACGCCCAAGCATTCCAGGTTGCGCACGAAGTAGGTCGCGAGCGACCACGTCGGCAACAGGTTGAGTTGGGCGTGCGTCACCGTCGAGATGACTGACGTTGACACGTAAAAGGTGCGCTGAAAGGTCATGACAATCAACGTGATGGGATTCGCAAAGTAGAGCCCCGCCAAGTGGTGCGCGTGCAGGGGCTTGGCCAACGAGTTCTCGTAGGAGTAGACCACCGGCGTGAGGTAGAACCACAACTGCAGACCCACCGCCGTCAAGTGCTTGAGGTCTCGCAAGTAGACCGTCAACGCCGACATCACGATGGCAACGGCGGCGGTGAAGAAGTAGAGGCTGGCAAAGGTCACGGGCAAGACCAGGAAGAACTTCCAGTCGGGCGCGTGCCGCAAGGCCGCCGTGAAGAGTCCCAGCACACTGAGCTGGATCAAGAAGTAGACCACGGCCGAACCAACGTTCGACAGCGGCAGGATTTCGCGGGGGAAAGAAACCTTCTTGACCAATCCGGCGCGGTCAACAATGACGCTGGTCGCCGACATCACGCCCGCAAAGAACATGTTCCAGACCACCAGGCCCGAAAACAGGTAGATCACGAAGTTCGGGATGCCATTCTTCAAGAAGATTGAAAAGACGAGGAAGAAGATTCCGAGCGTGAAGGCCGGCGACAGCATTGACCAGACAATGCCCAGCACCGACCCCTTGTACTGAATACGGATGTCGGAGGTGATCAGGTTGCGCAGTAGTTCACGGCGCTCCCAGAGATTGGCCAAACGTTGCCCCACACCGACGCGCGCACTCACGACCCGAACCGGGGCCAAGCTCACGTCGCTGGCGTTGTGCGCCGAGGTGGCGTCTCCCACTACAGGCTCGATGACAGTGCGGAACGCTCAATCACGGCGTCGATGAAGCCGTATGCCAATGCTTCCTTCGCGGTGAACCAGCGGTCACGGTCGGAGTCGGCGGTGATGCGCTCCACGGTCTGACCCGTGTGGTGGGCAATGCGCTCAGCGAGCATGCCCTTCATGTACACAATCTGCTCCGCCTGAATGGCGATGTCGGAGGCCTGGCCCTGCATGCCGCCCATGGAGGGCTGGTGCATCAAAATACGCGAGTGGGGCAGTGAAAAACGCTTGCCTTCGGCACCGGCGCACAGCAAGAACTGCCCCATCGAGGCAGCCATGCCGATGCAGATCGTGCGTACGTCACAGGCCACGTACTGCATGGTGTCGTAAATGGCGAGGCCGTCGGTGACTGAGCCACCGGGCGAGTTGATGTAGAGCGAAATGTCCTTGGTGGGGTCTTCGGCCTCGAGAAGCAGCAGTTCAGCGCAAATGCGGTTCGCCGACTCCTGGTCAACCTGCGTGCCAAGGAAAACAATGCGTTCGCGAAGAAGGCGCTGGTTGAGGTCAACGGCCGCGAAGCCGTCCGTAAGTCCGGAAGTAATCATGCTTCCAATCTACCGTGTACCCTCAGCGAAGCGACTCCTCTCACCGCCCTAGACTGAGGAATCTTGCGGGCGTGGCGAAATTGGCAGACGCGCTGGTTTTAGGTACCAGTTCCTAGGAGTGTGGGTTCGAGTCCCTCCGCCCGCACCAATGAGCAAAGTTTTTTTCTGCTCGATATCGTTGCCAGCGCTACGAATGCGAGCAGCGTGTCGCTCGCGTCAAAAAGTTTTCCTCGCTATTTGCCCGCTGCTCTGTTAGCGTTGCTTTTGCTGTATACGCCGCGCACTGCGGTGGAGCCGATTCGACTGTTGACATATTCGTCGAGTTGGGCTCGTCCAACTTGATAGGAGTCAATATGTCTATGTCCTTTGCCGACCTCGGTGTGCCCGCCAACCTGGTAGCGCGTCTCGCCGCTCGTGGTATCACCGAAGCCTTCCCCATTCAGGAAGTTTCTATTCCTGACGCCCTAGCCGGACGCGACGTCGTCGGCAAGGCCGCGACCGGATCTGGAAAGACCATGGCCTTTGGCTTGCCACTGCTCGCCCACGTCACCAAGGCCCGCCCCCGCAAGCCCGTTGGCCTCATCCTCGTTCCGACCCGTGAGCTCGCTGCTCAGGTCCAAAAGGAACTGGCCAACTTGACCGAGGACCGCGGTCGTCGCATCATCACCATCTACGGCGGTACCTCCTACAACGTTGCGCGCAAGGCCCTCAACATGGGTGTTGACGTTGTCGTTGCCTGCCCCGGCCGCCTCGAAGACATGCTCGAACAGGGCGCATTCGACCTCGACGACTGCCGCACCGTGATCGTTGACGAAGCCGACCGCATGGCTGACATGGGCTTCTTGCCCGCTGTTCGCCGCATCATGGCTCAGACGCCGTCTGACCGTCACGTGATGTTGTTCTCAGCCACCATGGGTCCTGACGTCAAGTCACTCGTTCGCGAATTCACCAACGACGCCGTCGTCCACGACGTGGTCGGCGAAGAAGCCCCGAGCGACGTTGACCACTTCTTCTGGAAGGTCCCCCGCGACCAGCGCCCCTCATTCGCCGCTGACATCATCGACGAGTACGAGCGCGCGATCATCTTCACCCGCACCAAGCACGGCGCGGACCGTTTGGCCCGCCAGCTCGAAGAGCGCGGCATTTCCGCAGTGCCACTGCACGGCGACCGCACCCAGGCCCAGCGCGAGCGCGCACTCAAGGCCGTCAAGGCCGGACAGATCCAGGTCTTGGTCGCAACTGACGTAGCCGCCCGAGGCATCCACATCGACCTGCTGCCCGTCGTCGTTCACTACGACCCACCAGCCCAGGCCACCGACTACCTGCACCGTTCGGGTCGTACCGGCCGCGCCGGTGCCACCGGTGTCGTCATCTCCCTCGTGGGTGAAGACGCCATCGGACAGGTCAAGCGCCTACAGCGCGCCTTGGGTGTACCAACCTCAATCGAAGTCCGCGAAGACGCGCCGGCCATCCGTTTGGGTGCCGTCGACGACGTGGCAGCGACCGAGCAGCTTGATGACCGTGGTGGCAAGGGTCGCTCCGAGCGCCCACGCCCACAGCGTGACTTCGGCGAGCGTGGTCCTCGCTCCTTCGAGCGTCGTGACCGCGACGACCGCCCACGTCGTGACTTCAGCGAGCGCGCCCCACGTCCGGCCCGTGACTTCGGTGACCGCGCTGAGCGTGCACCACGTGACTTCAGCGAGCGCGCCCCACGTCCGGCCCGTGACTTCGGTGACCGCGCTGAGCGTGCACCACGTGACTTCGGTGAGCGTGCCCCGCGTCCGGCCCGTGACTTTGGCGACCGCGCTGAGCGTGCACCACGTCGCGAGTTCTCTGAGCGTGCCCCTCGTGCCTTCGACCGTGGTGCCGCAAGCGCACCCGGAGCTGGTGAGGCCATCGTGAGCTTCTTCAACGACGCCAAGGGATTCGGTTTCGCTACCGACGCCAAGGGCGACGACCTCTTCATTCACTTCTCGAGCATTCAGGGAGACGGTTTCAAGACCCTCGCCCAGGGCCAGAAGATCACCTTCGAAGAGGCTGAGGGACCCAAGGGCCGTGAGGCTCGTAACGTTCGTCCCGTCGGTGGCAACACCGGTCGCGGTGACCGTCGTGGTGCACCTGCGCGCAGCGGCGCCCCCGCTCGCGGCGGCCGTGAGCGTCGCTACTAATATCGACGTTTATGTCTGAGAAACCATTCGTCGAACCACACCTGGGTGACGCACCCACTGACCTCATCATCGAGGACATCATCGAAGGAACCGGCGCGGAAGCGACCACGGGCAAGCTCGTTGACGTCCACTACGTCGGTGTCGGTATGTCTTCCGGTGAGCAGTTTGACGCCTCATGGGATCGCAATGAGCCCTTGTCCTTCCCCCTTGGTGCCGGCTACGTCATCAAGGGGTGGGACCAGGGTGTTGCGGGCATGAAGGTCGGCGGACGTCGTCGGCTGGTCATTCCCGCCCACCTCGGCTACGGCGACCGTGGCGCCGGTGGCGTTATCGCTCCCGGCGAAACGCTTATTTTCGTCGTCGACCTACTGAACGTTCACTAGTCGTTCGACGATGCCGGTGGCATCGCCAGCATGCGCTGGAAGTCACCGTAACGCTCGCAGCAGATCTCGACCAAGAGTCGAAGACGCTCATTGGGGTTACTCAAACTCAGCACCTTGAACTGATCCAAAATCGCCATGGGCGTCATGGAGCAGAGCTGCCAGGCACGCTCCCACGGGTCAGTGGACATTTCGCAGTTCGTGCTGAGCACCAACTCCGGCTCGAGTTCGCTCTGGAGTGTGCGCACCGCGCGCACCGACGTCTGGGCCAGCTCCAGCAGTTCGGGGTCAATCATCACGTCGTCACAGCAGCGCTCGCTAATAACCGCACGGGGATACGGCGCGTCGGGCAGCCACGAGTCAATCTTGAAACAGTGAAGGCCCTCGACGCGTAACAGCATCTGTCCGCCACCCAGTGGCTGCGCGCCGCTGATACGCACCATGGTGCCGTACGAGGTGCGCTCGTCTCCCCCGCCGACCTCACTGCCGCGGGCAATTAAGCACGAGCCAAACATATTGGTGGCGGCGACATCATTGAGCAAAGTCTGGTAGCGATCTTCAAAGACGTAGAGTGCCATCGTCTGATGGGGAAAGATAACTGCCCCCAACGGGAACATTGGCACAATGCGCTCGCTCACGTGAGTCAGCCTAAAGGTCGCACCCGATTATGAGGACAGTGCTGCACCCAACGCGAGGAGTGCACGGGCACGGTGTGAGAGCGCATTCTTCTCGGTCGGCGTCAACTCGGCCAACGTGCGTCCGCCGAGTTCCGTTGGCGCAAAGACCGGGTCGTAGCCAAACCCCTCGGTCCCACGAGCAGCCTGCGTGACAACTCCCTCGAGGACGCCGTCGACGACGAGTGAGGTGCCATCGGGATACGCCACTGCGATCACGGAACGGAAGCGGGCCGTGCGCTGCTCAGCGGCGACGCCGGACATTTCGCCCAACAACTTGGTGACGTTGTCTTCGTAGCTCGCGTGCTCGCCGGCGTAGCGTGCGCTGTACACGCCGGGCCGTCCGTCGAGGGCGTCCACGAAGAGGCCAGTGTCGTCGGCCACGGCCGCGTGACCAGTCGCGGCCACCAGCGCGCGGGCCTTCAACAGTGCGTTGCCTTCGAGCGTCTCTTCGGTCTCGTCGACGTCCGGGACGTCGCTCGGGCGAGGCAGCACGGTAATCCCCAGTCCTTCGAGGATGGCCGCCATTTCCAGCGTCTTATGCGGGTTGGCCGTGGCCAACACGAACGTCGTCATCGTGGCGTTGGTGCCACGCTCAGCACGGCACGCTGGGCGTCATGAATGGCCGCAATGCCCGATGAGGCCAGGTCCAACAAGGCGTCGAGTTCGGCGCGCGAGAAGGGAGCCTGTTCGGCCGTGCCCTGAATCTCCACGAAGCCACCCGAACCGGTCATCACGACGTTCATGTCGGTGTCGGCGCGCGAGTCTTCTTCGTAGGGAAGGTCGAGCATGGCCACCCCACCAACAACACCCACCGAGACTGCGGCCACGAGGTCGCGCAGTGGGTGCGTCGTCAACGTACCGCGCTGGACCAGGCGGGTCAGGGCATCGTGCAGGGCCACGTAGCCACCACAGATTGAGGCTGTGCGTGTGCCGCCATCGGCCTGGAGCACATCACAGTCAACTGTGATGGAGATTTCGGGCATGTCTTCAAGCGTGGTGACGGTGCGCAGGCTACGGCCAATGAGGCGCTGGATCTCCTGCGTACGTCCCGACTGCTTGCCCTTGGCCGCCTCACGGGTGGCGCGGTCGGGCGTGGAGCCCGGCAACATCGAGTACTCGGCGGTGACCCATCCCTTGCCCGAATTCTTCAACCAGCGTGGCACGTCTTCTTGTACCGAGGCGGTACAGAGCACGCGGGTGCGACCGAAGCTCACCAGCACTGATCCGAGCGCCATTTCGGTGAAGTCGCGCTCGAACGAGAGGGGGCGAGCTTGTTCGGGGGTTCGGCCGTCGGCGCGCAGGGTGGTCATAGAGTCTCCTTGTGGGGTCAACCATTAAGGGTAGTTGACGCCTTAAGGAATTTAGAAGTAGATGATCTTCTTGGCGCGTTCGACCACGTCGTCTACGTCATCGCTCCAGGCGCCGGTGGAGAGATACTTCCAGCCGTCATCGCACACGATGGTCACGATGGTGGCCTCTTGGTCGTCAGGCACGGTATTGGCGGCCTTGACGGCGCCCGACATGATGGCACCCGAACTAATGCCGGCAAAGAGACCGACCTCGGTCAAACGCCGGGTCCACTCGATGGACTCCTTGGGGCGGACCACGACCTTGCGGTCCAGCAACTCAGCCCCGTTGTTGTCGGTGAAGATGGGTGGGATGTAGCCGTCGTCGAGGTTTCGCAGGCCGTCCACCATTTCGCCACTAGGTGGCTCAATGGCCCAGATCTGCACTCCGGGCTTGTGTTCCTTCAAGTAGCGGCCAACGCCCATCAAGGTACCCGAGGTACCAAGGCCCGCCACGAAGTGCGTGATCTCTGGCACGTCAGTGAGGATTTCGGGGCCGGTCGTGCGGTAGTGCGCCAACGGATTGTTGGGGTTGGCGTACTGATACAAAAAGACCCACTCGGGGTGCTGGGCCGCGAGCTCGCGCGCCATGCGCACGCCGCCGTTCGACCCTTCGGAACCCGGTGAGTCAATGATCTCTGCGCCCCAGGCCAACAGCAGCTGTCGGCGTTCGGGTGAGACGTTGGTAGGCAACACCACCTTGAGGTGGTAGCCACGCATGCGACAGACCATGGCGAGCGCAATGCCGGTATTGCCCGACGATGGCTCGAGGAGTACCTGATCGGGCGCGCCGGGAATAAGACGTCCCTCCGCTTCGGCCGCTTCGATCAGCGACAACGCCACGCGGTCCTTGACGGAGCCGGCGGGGTTGCGACCTTCCAACTTGGCCAGAATGGTGACGTTGGGCTTGGGCGACAGTGCCGAGACGTCAACGATCGGCGTGCGGCCGATGAGATCCAGAACCGACGCGTAGCGGGTCACGCAGCGCCACCAGCTACCGCGGGCAACAAGGTGATGTCGTCGCCGTCGGCAACCGGGGCTTCGAGGCCGCCGATGTAGCGAACGTCATCGTCATTCACGTAGATGTTCAAGAAGCGGTGCAGCGCACCGTTCTCGTCGAGCAACTGCCCTTGTGTCGCGGGGTAGGCGGCGGTCAAGGTGCGCAGCACTTCACCAATGGTGGTTCCCTCAACCTCGAGGGTAGCGACACCACCAACGGCGGGGCGAAGAACGGTAGGGATGCGAAGAACGGCAGCCATGAGGACTCACTTCCGGGTAAATATGACTAACGAAGTCAACATTAGTGGTCGCGGGCTACAACGTGACGATTGCCACCGATTCTTCGGTGACTTCCCCATCGACAATCGCGTAGGAGCGAAGTTCCGTCGGAAGGTGCTGCAACGAGACCAGGACATAGTGCCAGGCGGGATCGGGGGCCTGGCGGATATCGGTCGGGCTGGGATAGGCCGCCGAGTGTGTATGCGAGTGAAAGACGCCAATCACCTCTAGGCCGTCGTCTTCAGCTTTACGGAAGGTTCGCAGCATGACCTTGGGGTCAATCTCGTAGACCTTGGCCGACGCCGCGACGTTGGGACTCGGAACAACTTCCGTCACTACCCCATCGGCCGTTCCGACGAGGAGGCCGCAGCCTTCGTCGGGCAGGGCACGAATACAGGTAGCGAACATCGCGTCACGTTGCGAAGGGGTGATGGTCAGCACGCACGCCAGCGTAGTGCCGAGGGGCCGTTGCGAGCAGGGTCGGTACGCTGGAGGGGTGGCACGCGCAAAGCAGATGCAAGAACGGCGGGCGAAAGCCAAGGCCGATACCAATGGTGACCGCGTCGTCGCCACGAATCGCCGCGCCCGTCACGACTACGACATCCTCGAAACCTTCGAGTGCGGCATGGTCCTCACGGGCTCCGAAGTGAAGTCCCTGCGCGAAGGCAAGGCCGTCATCGCCGAGGCCTACGCCCGCATCGATGATGGCGAGATGTGGCTGTTCCAGTCCCACGTTCCGCCATGGCAGTTCGCGGTGGGCTTCGGGAGCCACGACCCAGATCGCAAGCGCAAGCTCTTGCTGCACCGCCACGAAATCAGCCGCATTTTCGAAAAGACCAAGACGCAGCCGCTAACCATTGTGCCGCTCAAGATGTACTTCAAGGAAGGTCGGGCCAAAGTCGAGATCGCCTTGGCCAAGGGTCGCAAGGCCCAGGACCGCCGCGAGGCCATCAAGGAACGCGACGCCAAGCGTGAGATTGACCGCACGGTCCGCAACGCCGAAAAATTCGCCTAGCCCCGTCACAACGCCGCACTACACTTGGCTTCCTGCCGTCACCCGACGGCGGACAAGGGGATGATTGGTTTCGACATCTGACAGCAAGGTAGAAGAAGCGAGCCGTGGTCTCCGGAGCCACGCTAAAGAGCCGGAAACAAAAAATAAACGCCAAGCCTCAGCTTGTGCTTGCTGCCTAGGCAGCAACGTGTGCCTGCTCCCAGTCCTGCGGGGTAGTTAACACACGTCATAAAAGTGGGACTTACCTTCATCGTTCGTTAGTGGTGACGAAGGGAAATCAAAGCTAACTACGGAGTACTGCTGGTGTTCACAGTGGAGGTACTCCCGACAATTTTCTGTGAACTGCGCTCGGAGAAGGACTACTACGTAGCAGATGGACCTGGGTTCGATTCCCAGCATCTCCACCACAAGTATTCGTCGGGGGTTCATCCCCGGTCGTGACCCTAAGGGAATTTGGGGTAGGACCCCGGCTCCGCATTCATGGTTTGCCACAGACGGTAGAGGTCACGGCTGTGATTCGCATCGACCGCCGCGCGACAGTCTGCATCCACCATCGGAAGTATTGAGCCACCCTTGAATTCCGCGTCGATTGCCGAGCAGGCAACGTTGACGTAGTTCATCCACACTTTTTCGCTCGCCACGATGGCCCGTGTCACGCCTGGCACCGTGCCCTCCTGTTTCATCAGGAAGAGGACCTCGGCGTTGATCTTCTTATTGGCAGCGTTGAGCGCATTCCATGCACAGCCGTCGAGCTGATACTGCGACTGTTGGGAGCAGTCTGCAGGTGTCTTCGACACAGACGTTAAGGGTGCCGTCACGACGCCGCCTTGTCCGTGATGCGAGCTACGAACTGCGCACACAAGGAACGCGGAAATAAGGAGAAGCAGGAGGCTGAGGCGAACAACGGCTCGGTTGCGAGGACGGCGGCGAAAAGAGGTGGACACAGCGCCATATTTACACACCTCGCAGCCGAATGGTCCCAGATGGAAGACTGTTGCTCACCCCTAAAAGCGAACACACATGGCCCCAAATCTTTCCCACTCGATTCCGACTCTCCCCTGGCGTGGACGGACCACGTGGTCACTCACTCTTGCGAACACGATTCCTCTGGTCATCGGCCTCGCCCTGTTCGGTTTTGGTGAAGGCCTATTGGCGCTTTCCGGCCTTGGGGCAACACCGTGGACGGTATTTGCGCTTGGGCTCGCCAAGCACCTCGGCATCTCGGTCGGGTGGACGACGTTGCTCGTCTCGGCTGTGGTGATGCTGGCGTGGATCCCGCTTCGCGAGCGACCCGGTGCCGGAACGGTGGCCAACACACTCATCATTGCCCTCGTCTTGGGCCTCACCGTTGAGATTGCTGCACCCCACGCTCTCGTTCTGCGCATGTGCTACACGCTCGCCGGCATCTGGACCATCGGATTTGGCGGCGCCCTGTACCTCACGACCGGTCTTGGGCCAGGACCACGCGACGGCCTCATGACCTCGCTGCATCGTCGTCTTGGTGTTTCAGTGGTCTACGTGCGACTGAGCCTCGAGGTCACGGTACTGGCCGTCGGGTGGCTGCTCGGCGGAACGGCCGGCGTTGGAACAGTTCTCTTTGCCGGGGCGATTGGCTTCGCCCTCGGCGTTAATTTGACCCTCATAACGCGCGCAACCACCTTCGTTACGCACCGACGCTCACCGCGCTGAGATTATTGGAAACCAACGGGCTCGCGTGAGACGTATGGCGCAGCGATGAGCGCCTTCTCTTCATCGCTGAGCACCACCTCGATGGCTGCGGCCGCATCGACCAAGTGATGCGGCTTGGTGGCGCCAATGATCGGGGCTGCGACCACGGGGTTCGCGAGAACCCACGCCATGGCAACTTGCGCCATAGGGATACCGCGTGCTGTGGCAATGCCTTCGATGGCGTCAATGACGCCCTTGTCGCGCTCGGTGCCGTTGCCGAAGTGGGCCTGACCCACGGGGTCATTGGTGGCACGGAATGACTCTTGACCAAAGGGGCGGGCGCAGCGCCCCTTGGCTAACGGACTGTAGGGCATTGAACTCACGCCCATGTCAGCGAGCAGCGGGAACATCTCGCGCTCTTCTTCGCGGTAGAGCGGTGAGTGCTGGTCTTGCATGGAGATGAAGCGGGTCCATCCGTGCAGCGAGGCGGTGTATTGCAGCTTTGAGAACTGCCACGCCCACATTGCTGACGCGCCGAGGTAGCGCACCTTGCCGGCCTTCACCACGTCGTGGAGGGCCTCCATGGTCTCTTCAACCGGCGTCAGTGGGTCAAAGCGGTGGATTTGGTAGAGGTCGATGTAGTCCGTCCCCAGTCGACGCAATGAGGCGTCGACCTGCTCCATGATGGCCTTGCGGGACTGACCCGATCCACCGGGGCCGTTGTGCATCGGAAAGTGCACCTTGGTAGCGAGAACGATTTCCTCACGGCGGCTGTACTTCTTGATGGCGCGGCCCGTGAACTCTTCTGAAGTGCCCGCTGAGTAGACGTTGGCGGTGTCCCAGAACGTGATGCCGAGATCAACGGCCTGCTTGAAGAACTCCCCCGACTGCTCTTCATTCAACGCCCACGCGTTGAATCCCGAAGCGGTGTCACCGAAGCTCATGCATCCCAGCGAGATGCGCGAGACGGTGAGGCCCGATGTGCCTAAGCGAACGTATTCCATCGATTCCCCTCTTCGAGATGGCGACGGTAGCCGTCGCCCATCATTCTTGCCTATTTGCGAAGTGCGTCGACGAAGTGCTCGGGCCCGTCAACGGTCACCACGAAGCGGCGATTACCGCTCAGCGTGAGCTCGAGGGCCTCGCCACGTCGTGTGGCGAGCGCCGCGTACTTAAGGACTTTGAGCGATCCGCGGTAGCCCCACCCGCCCATTTCAACGAACGAGAGATTCTTGGCTTGGGCGCTCACAATGTCACTGGAGAGAAACCGTTGACGAATGAGACCAAACCCGTAGGCGATGGCCAGTCCTGGCCCACCCTGATCGGTCACGACGCGAACGTCGATGCGCCACACCATCGCAACCGAGCTTAGGAGCAGGAGGGGTACGAATATCTCCACTAGTGCGGCCAGCGACGAATGGGTCCCCGATCGTCCCACGGACACCATGGCACCAATGACAATCACCGTCACGAGGCCCAACACTGCTCGGAGGCCCCCAGTGCGCAAGCGCTGTTCGTACAGGACATTGGACATGGGAATCAAACTACTCGCTACACCTGGCGCTTAAATGGAGCCACAATTTCCCAGTGCCCCTCATTCGTGGTCGCCTCCCAGCCACGCCAGGAAAAGCCATTAAGCGCGTCGATGCCTCCTTCGAGAAGCACGCGAGCAACAATCCCCTTCACGGCCTTGGCGTCGTGCCCCGCCGCTCGCCCACCCTTGTTCTGAACAAAGTCAATATGGGTCACGCGTTTGGCCAGCGCTGTATCCGCGAAGTCGAATGCAGCAGCGTGTTCGTTTGGCAGGAGGGACACCACGGGGCCTTTGGTGGCACGGAGTACCTCGGTCAAGTGGGGCCGCCAAAAGGTCGCTACGTTACCCACGTTCGGCAGTGAGACGTTCATCGTGAGGCGGTAGTCCTCGATCTCATCGGTGGCCGCAGTGATGCCATAGAGACCAGATGGGACGAGGATGCGCCGCCGCTGCGCCGCGGTCAACGTGGTCGGGTCTAGGTGCGACCACACCACACCTTCATAGCGCTGCCAAGCAGGCAACACTTCCCCACCACCGGCGACGTGAGCGCGAGCGGCAAGCAGGGCCCGCTCGAGAAGTGGGCCACGCACCTTCATGACTTTCGAACACTGCGCCGCACCGCTTTTCAGCAACGTGCGCACGCCCGTCGTTACCTCGTGGCGGGGGCCTGCCAACACGTCATCAAACGCCCCCTCCTTCGACGCGGGGCGCCCACCGACAACCTTTGACTCCGAAGGCGGCAGCAATAACAGTGGGAGGCGCGACACGCCCTCCACGGTACCGGTTGGTTACGCAGCCAGTGTCTCCGGCGTGACACCATGCCCCTCGAGGAAGTGGCGCACGCGAATGACTTGATCGTCCGTGAGGTCCTTGGTGTGCGTGGTGCCGAAGGAGACCACGGCCCCGTCGTCGAGGGCGAGCGCCCAGTTGCCACGGTGCGACTCGCGCACCTCACCAAATCGCCCGAGGAGCGAGGTGGCTTCCACCCACTTGATGTTGTGGTTCATCGGGTGGGCAAAAATCTTGCGTGCCGTAACCCGGTGGTGGTGGTCGAGCTTGACGGTCATCGTCTACCCCCTTGCGGGAGCCGGAGACGTTCCGTCTCCCGTAGAAGCACTCTCTACCTTTTAAGCGCCAATGTCAAGTAACGCAATTGACTCCACGTGCTCGGTCATCGGGAACAGGTCAAAGACCTTGAAGTCCGTCAGTTGATACCCTCCGGCCAGCAGAATCTTGAGGTCGCGGGCCATGGTGGCTGGGTCGCACGACACGTACACGATGCGCCGTGGCGCACGGCGTACGAGCGCTTCGGGAACGCCCTTGGACAGGCCGCTGCGCGGCGGGTCCACCACGACGATGTCACCGGGGGCCACGGCGTCGTTGATAGCCCGAGGCGTGACGTTCCATTCACGAATCCGCAAGTGGCGCAGCTTGTCGGCGTTCTCGCGAGCGTCACGTACGGCGTACGGCGACGACTCGACCGCAACGACTTTGCCGCCCGGGCCCACGCGACGAGCCAACGGCACCGAGAACAGGCCAACGCCACTGAAGAGGTCGACCACGTGATCGCCGGGCTTCACGTCCGTCATGGCCAGCACCTCGCGGACGAGAATCTCCGGTGCGTCACGGTGCGCCTGCCAGAAGGCCCGCGGCGAGACTTTGAAGTAGTGGCCGTCCACTTTGACCCGCGAGTGCGTTGACGGCTCGAGTGGCTCGCCACGCATGGAGGTCAACTCCATGACCGTGCCACGAGGCGTTTCGCGACGAACGACCGCGAAAGGCTCGAGGTCGCCGATGGCGCGCAGTTCTACCTCTTCGGCCCCCTCCCACGACGTGGCAAAGGCTGGCGCAAAGCGAGGGTCGCTGATCCAGCAACTCTCGAGCGGCAAAATCTCCTGCGAGCGGTGAGCGCGTAGGCCCAGTTGACCGTCGGCTGAAACACCAAGGCGCAGGCGCGTGCGCGTGCCCTGGCCGCCCCCCCCGACCGCCGAGACGTCACCCTCCCAGGTAATGCCGGCCAAACGGCGCAGCTGATCGGCCACAATCGTGGCCTTCCACGAGCGCTGAGCTGACGGTGCCAAATGCTGGAAGTCACAGCCCCCGCATCCACCAACGTGGGCGTAGGCACAGGGCGCGGTGACGCGCTCCGGTGAGGCCTCAATGATTTCGATGGCGTCCCCTCGACAGACCTTGCTGGTCTCGTCCGTGACGTCCAACGTGACAAGCTCGCCCGGCGCAGTGTGTCGAATGAAAACGACCCGCCCATCAGGGAGGTGGCCGACGGCGCCCCCAGAAGCCGGTCGTTCGACGCGGATGGGTTCAGGGGCGATAGTCACCCGCCCAGCCTACTCAGTGGGCTTCGTTGACCTCGGGCGCAAGCAGTCCGTTGTGCTGCAGCACCCGGCGAACAAGGCGCCGAGCCCGCTCGCGAGCATCTCCTTCGATTGCCGCCGTGTGCGCCAACAGCGCATCGATGTCGAGACCCACGTCGCGCGCGTCATCGGCGTCAACCTCGAGCCAGTCACGCAACTGGGCTTCGTCAATTTCGGGGTGAAACTGCACGCCAACGTGACGCCCAACCGCGAAGGCCTGAACGGCCCGCTCGTTGGCCGCCCAGAGCACGGCGTGATCGGGCAGCGTGCAGCGGTCGTAGTGGTATTCGAACCACGGGCCAGCCTCGAACGCCACCCCCGGTGCCGCCGTGACCTCGTACCAGCCAATTTCGGGTTCGGGGGCACGAGCCACGCTGCCGCCGGCGTAGGTGCACAGACCCTGTGCCCCGAAGCAGATGCCAAAGATGGGGATATCGCGAGCGTCGGCGTCTGCGAACAGCGCCAGTTCGCGATTGAACCAGGCCTCGCGCACCGCGGGGTCGTAGGCGGCATCCTTCGCACCTAACACGAGAAGAAGGTCGTAGCCCTCGAGTGACGGTGTCTCTCGCCCTTCGCGAAACAGCACGACGTCCATCGCGAAGCCGAGCTCAGTCAGCGCCTCGCCAATAAGGCCGGGGTGATCTTCGTCGTGGTGTCGAAGGGCGAGGACGCGCACTGAGCTAGGCCTTCAGCGAGTCCGCAAACGTTGAGAACGTCTTCTGTGCGATTGCTGACGCATCGCTTTCGACCAGGTTCTGCAGGTAGGTGATCTGCAAACGCACGGCCTTTAAGGCGGCGGCGTCGAGGGTCTCTTCGCCGTCAACAGTTTCAAAACGGGTACCGGCCGCGTGGAGGACAAAGTCAAAGGCCGGCACCGGCACGCCACCGAGGATGCCCCAGAGACGCTTGATCTCCACGAGGGCCCGAGTGCCATTGGTCGGCGACATGGTTGCCACGATGGCGTTCATCGGCTTGGCGACAATGCACGACTGCGGCAGCATGGGTCGCGACGCCCAGTCAATGGCGTTCTTCAAGACACCCGGCAGTGAGTAGTTGTATTCGGGCGAGAAGATGAACAGACCATCGGCCGCCGTGATTGCCTCACGCAGGCGAAGCACCGATTCGGGGGCGTTCGCACCGTCGTGGTCGGCGTTGTACAGGGGCAAGGTGCCGATGTCAAAGAATGACGCGGCGTAGCCTTCGGGGAGTTCGCGAGCTACCACGTTGGCCAAACGCTTGTTGACGGATTCCTCACGGAGTGAGGCGACCAAAAAAAGGAGTGTCTTCATGGCTCTCAGGCTAGAGGCAGCGGCGTAGCCAGTGCACACTTAGCCCGGAAGTGACCAACCCATGGACTCCGCGACTTCCTTGCAGGTTGGGCAGACGGGAAACTTTTGCGGATCCTTGCCTGGCACCCAGACCTTGCCGCAAAGCGCGCGAACGGGTGAGGCGTTAATAATGCCTTCGACCACCGAGTTGCCGACCGGAATGAAGTCACCTTTCTTGGGCTGAAAGCCTTCGAGCACGATGTGGGTAAAGCGCTCGTGGTTATCGTCGTCAAGTTGCTGTTCTTGGCTGATGTCAAGGGTGGTCTCGAGCTGGGTCACGACTACGACTTTACCGGCACGACTAGCGTTAACTCGTATGAAAGCCCGCCGCCGTCGCCCCCACCACGAGCAGCGCCCTATCGGGCGCGTGGCGTCGCACTTCACCAAAGAGGGCACCCCCAAGAAGGCGTATCGCACGCAGGCCGAGGCCAAGCAGTCCGCTCAGGTCTCGTGGACCATCAATGGCGTCGACCTGCAGACCTACCGTTGTGACTACTGCCACCAGTGGCACATGGGCAAGCCCTTCCGCAACGATTAGCGCGCTGGGGCAAGTTCGGGCAAACTAGAGGAAAGCAAACGAAGGGTTTTCCATGTCGGTTCAGGCGTACATTCTGATTCAGTCCGAAATTGGCTCGAGCGAGTCGGTCGTTCTCGCGACCCGCGCCGTGCCTGGCGTGCTGGAGTCCTTCGAGGTGACCGGCCCCTACGACGTCATCGTCCGCTGCGAAGCCGAGAGCGTTGACCAGCTAGGCAAGTTCATCGTGGGCGCCATTCAAAAGGTGCCCGGCATCACCCGCACCTTGACCTGCCCCGTCGTCAATATCTAACCGTTGAGCGCGCGCCAGCGCTCGTAGTCCACGGCGGCCAGCGCGGCGTTCGACGCGCGCACTTCACCCAACGTCGCACTCGAACGCAGGGCGTACTTGTGACCAGCGAAGACCTCCAGGTCATCGGGCAGGTCACGAAACCGATCGTGCAGGGTTCGATAGAGCTCTTCGGCGTCGGCCCACGGCGTATTGCCACAGCCGTTGAGGAATAACGTGTCGCCGGTCAAGAGCCGGCCTTCAACAATGAGGCACTGGGAACCTGGTGTGTGCCCTGGGGTGTGCAACAAGGTGATTGCAATCTCCCCCACCATGACCACGTCACCTGATTCGTGGGGCACGACTGGGGGAATACCCACCCCCGTCCCCTCTTCAACGAGGGGCGCCTCCACCGCGTGCACGTGAACGGGCACTGTCTGCATCGCCATGAGTTCTGAAATACCGGCGACATAGTGGCCGTGCATCAAGGTGCCACCAATGTGGTCGGCGTGGTAGTGGGTAGCGATGACTCCCACTAACGTCATGCCATCGTCCGCTAATGCTGCCAACAGATCACCGGGCGCATGAGCGGGGTCAACGAGGACTGCTTCCTTGGTGACGAGGTCACCAATGGCGTAGGCGAAGTTGCGCATCTCCTTGGCCAGTTCGTCGCCGTGGGCCGTGTCGCGGCCGGAGAGCCACTGGCGAAAATACAGACGATCACTCATTGGTGGTGATGGCCGCCAGACGGGGATTCAACTCGGCCACCTTCGCCTTGGTCTCGGTGAGCCGACTGCTCAGCTCTTCAATCAACGTCGTGGCGCGAGCCAGCTTGTCGAAGAGCTCATCGACCGAGACGTTGTCCTGGTCAAAGGAGGCGACGATCTCGTCAAGCTCCTTCGAAGCCTCGTTCCATGGCGTGGTCATTGTGTGCCTTCCTTCTTTGTCACCGTGGCGCCCAGGTGGCCGTCACGTAGTCGAATTCGAATGTCAACGCCTTCAGTCACGTCATCCACCGACCGAATGGTGGCACCGGCGTTCGTCGTCACGAGCGCCCACCCCTGCGCTAGGCGCTTTTGGGGGTCGTAGGCGCCGAGCAGTTGCTGGCGTGAGGTGACCAGCGCTTCGGCTCGCGCCACCACGCGTTCGTAGTGCATCGTTAGCCGAGTCGCCAGGGCGGCCAGGTGGCGTTGTTCGCCGTAGAGTCGATCGCGCACCGCAAACATCATGGTGCGACGACGTTCGGCGAGAAATTCGGTTTCCTGCTCCAACAGCGCTGTCGACGCGGCCAGCACGGTCGCGGCGGGCGCTACGACATGCGCGCCGTACCAGTCGCGCACCTGCGTTACCAGGGTCTCGCCCAACTTGGTCGGTGTGATCGCCATCGTGTGCGCGGCCATGTCAGCAATGGCGGTGTCTCCGGTGTGGCCAATGCCGGTAAAGACCGGTGTGGTGCACGACGCGATAGCGCGCGCCACCGACTCGTCGTCGAAGCAGGAGAGATCGCCCTTGGAGCCACCGCCGCGCACCACACAAATCACATCGAGGCCAGCAGTGTCGAGAAAGCGCAGTGCGTCAACAATTTGGGCGGGCGCACTCTCACCCTGCACCAACGTCTGCACCAGCGACAAGGCGAACGTAAAGGGTGAATCGAGAAACTGGCCGCTGAAGTCGGCAAAGCCTTCGGTGGCGCGGCTGGCCACGACACCAATCTTCAGAGGAACAGGTGGAAGCGGACGGGACTTGTTGTGCGCGCCATCGCCAATGATGTTCTCGGCCGTGAGCTTGGTGATCAGCTCTTGGCGTCGTCGGGCCATGTCGCCCACGAGATCTTGGACGTTGATTGCGGTGATAGTGAAGCCCACCTTGCCCTGCGCGGCGAACAGGTCGGCGTATCCGGTCACCGAGACGACGGTGCCGGCCTTCAAGACGATGCCCTGTCGGTCCAGGTCGCGCTTGATTGTCGACCACTTCGATGTCCAGCAGTGGGCGTTCAGCACGGGGCGACGGGCGTCGCTGGAGGAAGAACCGGTGTCCACAATGTCGAGGTAGAGGTGACCCTTTTCATACACCTTGGCAATCTCGCCGCGAATGGTGTGCGGCATGTTCTTGGAAAAGCGCCGCTCAATTAGTTCCGTGACGATGTCGTAGAACTCGCCTACCTCTAAAACGGGGGCGTCTGCTGTTACGTCGTCCGGGTGCACGCATTGAGGTTACCGGCGGATGTGAGCCGCGTGGTGCCCCCTAGCCATGGCTGAGGTCGCGTGGCAGAATAGGAGTGGATAGTGAGTTGGCCGGGTGGTCGCGCCTCCGGCGACGGAGGATGAGGAAAGTCGGGGCTCCACAGAGCAGGGTGCTCGCGAAACGTGAGTCACGGTGACGTGCAGGAAAGTGCCACAGAGAATAGACCGCCGATGGCCCCGGTAACGAGGCACAGGTGAGGGTGAAACGGTGCGGTAAGAGCGCACCAGCGCAGTGGGTGACTACTGCGGCTCGGTAAACCCCACTCGGAGCAAGATCAAACGTGGGAAGGCTGCTCGCCAGCCCTTCGGGGTATCCCAAGGTAGATCGCGTAGATGGATGGCCACACAGCCTCATACGAGGTGGACAGAACCCCGCTTACAGGCCAACTCACTATCCCCCACTCCTATGCTGGACAATTGCATGCTGCACTTGCCCTACTCCGAACTCCCCGTCCGCGATCCGGGCGCAGCCCCGACCTCGTCACCCCCTCGCTACCTTGCGTGGATTGGACGGCGCCAGGGAGGCATTCTCGCCGCCAACGCGATCTTCGGCATTGGCTGGATGGTCACGCAAGCTCTCGTGTGGGCCGCCGTGGGAAGCGCAATCGACCGCGGCATCGCTCACCACAGTTCTCACGAGCTCCTCGTGTGGGTGGGCATCGTCCTCGGACTCGGCGTCGCCCAGGCCATCTTCGGCTCCCTGCGCCACCAACTGGCCGTCACGAACTGGATGCACGCCGCTTTCCGCACCGCCCAAGTGGTGGGGCGACACGTCACGCGCGAGACCACCGCACTCACCGACGAAGTGCCACCTGGTGACATCGTCAACACCGTGATGGCCGACGCGATGCGGGTGGGTGGCGCGTACGACGCCTTCGCCCGATTTGTTGGCTCCATCGTCGCCTGGCTGACGGTGTCCATCATCTTGTTGCGGACGTCGGTACAGCTCGGCCTCATCGTCATGATCGGGGTGCCCGCCCTGATGTGCTTGACGATCCCTCTCATGCGACCCCTTCACCGGGCGCAGGCCAACCAGCGTGAGGCCAGTGGCCGCTTAGCGGCGCAGGCCTCCGACACCGTGATCGGTCTGCGCATTCTGCGCGGCGTGGGCGGTGAGGAAGTCTTTCTTTCGAACTACCAACGGCAAAACGATCTGGTGCGGCGCAGCGGCTTTCGCATCGCCACCCCGTCAGCCGCTTTGGACTCGGGACAGATTTTTCTGCCCGCCATCTTGACCGTGATCGTCACCTACATCGGTGCCATCGACGTCCAGCACCACACGCTGCAGGCCGGTCAGTTGGTGTCCTTCTTTGGGTACACCACGTTCTTGACTACCCCACTTCGCACCGCCATCGAATACATCATGCAGGTGACCCGCGCCTACGTTGGTGGGGCCAAAGTTCTTCGCATCCTTCGCGTCAATTCTCCAGTGGTCGATGCGGCGAGCAGCGTTGCCTGGCCCAGTGCGTTCGCCGAAATTCGTGATGAACGAAGTGGCGTTGTCCTGCGTCGAGGCGAAGTCATTGGGTTCGTGAGCCCCCAGAGTGCTGACGTGGTGGATGTCGTCGACCGCCTTGGTCGATTCCGTGCCGACACCGAAGGGGTATTCGTTGACGACGTCGCCATCGGTGCGCTCACGGTGGCGGATGTCCGCGCCCACATCGTGGTCAGCGAAATTGAGCCCCGACTGTTTTCGGGTCCACTTCGTGACGAACTGTCACCGCGCGACAACGTCACCGACGAGGAGCTCCTGGCCGCCTTGACGTCGGCGAGCGCCACCGACATGCTGGTCCAGCTCGAACGCGGTCTCGACACGATTGTCGAAGAGCGGGGTCGCTCCTTTAGTGGCGGACAGCGCCAGCGACTGAGCTTCGCTCGGGCGCTGCTGACCAACGCCGACGTGCTCATCATGATGGAGCCGACCTCGGCCGTTGACACTCACACCGAGCATCGCATCGCGAGCCGACTCCGCGAGGCGCGCAACGGACGAACCACCGTCATTACGACGTCGTCACCACTCATGCTCGAGGCCACTGACCGAGTCTTTCTCATCGTTGACGGTGTCGCGGTCGCCGAAGGCACGCACGCCGATCTCGTGGCGACCAACAGTGACTACCAGCGCATCGTGTTGCGATCGGACGAGTCATGAAGACACTCCCCATTGCCGATTTCACACAGGTGCGCGCCTACGCACGCACCATCCTCAAGCGCCACCGTGGCTCGCTCACCATCATGCTGTTGCTGTATGCGGTGGCCGCCATCGCATCCCTCGTACCGGCGTACGTCATTGGTCTCTTCACCAATGACGCCGTGGCCAACACCCTCACCCAAGCTCGAACACTGCACTTGGTGGAAGTGCTCTCTGGGACCTCGCTGCTGTACGGCGTCTTCTCCTTCTTGGCTCGTCGCCGCAGCTACATCTTCGGCGAGCAGGTCTTTGCCGAACTCCGCGAAGAGTTCCTTGCCTCAGTCCTCAAACTGCCGCTCAGCGTCGTGGAGCAAGCCGGCACTGGTGACCTGCTCAGTCGCACCACGAGCGACGTTGAGGCGATGTCACGCATGGTGCGATTCGCCGTCCCCGAATGGCTCGTTGCCCTGGTGCAGACGCTGTTGACGGCCGCGGCCATGATCCTGGTGAGCCCCACTGCCGCGATTGCCAGTGTGGTGTCCTTGCCGCCAATTTTCTTCGCTACTCGCTACTACCTCCGCTACGCCACCCCGGGGTACCGCCGTGAGCGCATGAGCTACGCCACCCTCGCTGGCACGGTCTCCGAGACCGCCGAAGGTGCTCGCACCGTCGATGCGCTGCAACTCGGCCAGCGCCAACTTCAGCGCATCGAGGGCAACCTGCGCGAAAACTTCTACGCCGAGATGTACACGTTGTTGATGCGCATGATTTGGTTTCCCATCGTGGAGAGCTCCTTCGCCTTGGCGGTGGCCGGCACGCTGGGCTGGAGCGGCCTATTGGCCCTGCACCACGTCATCACCATTGGTGCCGCGACGACCGTCACGCTCTACGTGGTGCAGATCAACGACCCTCTTGACCGCATTGTGGCGTGGCTCGATGAACTCCAGCTCGGTCAATCCTCGCTGGCCCGCTTGGTGGGCGTCGCCATGGTGGAAGACACCCGGCCCGTAACGGGGCCAACACCAGCGGGCGAAGAGCTGGTCGTGACCAATGTCTCCTACGCCTACCGCAGCGGCCACAACGTCCTCCACGACGTCTCCCTCACCATTCGACCCGGTGAGCGCTTGGCCATCGTGGGCCCTTCGGGTGCTGGAAAGTCAACGCTCGGCCGCCTGCTCGCCGGCATCGATGGGCCCACGCAAGGCTCGCTGACTATTGGCGGCGTTTCGTTGAGCGATCTCCCACTCGCCGACCTGCGCTCGCAGGTGTCGCTCGTCACCCAAGAGCACCACGTCTTTCTCGGCACTATTCGCGACAACCTGTCACTCGCCAAGCCGTCGGCCACCGATGACGAGATTCGCGCCGCGCTCGATGCTGTCGACGCCCTCGACTGGGTTGACCTGCTTGACGCCGGTCTCGACACCGAGGTCGGCTCCACGGGCTATCACGTCTCGCCCGCTCAGGCACAGCAGATTGCGCTCGCCCGCCTCGTCTTAGCGAATCCTCACACCTTGATTCTGGACGAGGCGACGGCGTTGCTCGACCCACGGTCAGCGCGGCACCTGGAGCGATCAATGAATGCCGTGCTCGATGGACGCACCGTTATCGCCATTGCCCACCGACTCCACACCGCACACGACGCCGACCGTGTCTGCGTGATGCGTGATGGTCGCATCGCTGAACTGGGCACGCACGATGAACTGGTCGCGCTCAACGGTGAGTACGCCGCCTTGTGGCACTCGTGGCGCAACGACGCCGCTGCGTCGTAGGCGCAGCACCTAGAGTCGTCCTGTGGCAACTCCACTTCGTAGTGATGAAATAACGGCCTGCCTCCATCGCATCGCCCTGAGTCGTGGAGCCGAGGTGTCGCTCCCGCGTGAAGCGCCAACGGCGGAGATGCAGCGACGCATGGACATGGCCAATGCCCACCGCGTGCGCGTGCTCGACATACTTCGCGCCACCTACGACGCCACCACACCGTCCAATGAGTCTGAGACGATGGCGGCCCTCGACGCGGGGGCGCAGCTCATCATCAACCCGCGCCTGCCCGACGACGTTGCCGCCAACCGACGCGCGCGCGTCCAGGCGTTGTGGCGCCTCGGACGGCTCAACGATCACTTCATCTACGCCCCCATCTCCATTAAGAACAACGAGGTTTTTGAAACCGCCACCACTCGGCGCATTCTTGAAGCCAGCCTCGCCAATCTCTCCCCCGTCGAGGCCACCTACCGCGACGGCGTCGGTCCTCGCGGCACAATTTCGGTGACCCGCAACGGCTTGGGTCTCGCCCACGCCACCCGCGTGCTCCAGGCCCTGGGCTACGGCGACCCCCAGGGGCGCGTGGCCATGATCGACCGCAATGACCAGGTGTGGTGGTTTGAGGTAGCCGACGTCACGACGCCACGGTTCAATCTCGAGGCCTACGACGGCGAGTTCACCCTGCGCCAGGCCGTGCTCGAGGCACATGACGCCTGGTCGCGCGGTGAAGCGCCGTTCCCAACGTCGCCCTACTGGCACCGGGAATGCGCCGACTGCCCGTACATGGAGCACTGCGAAAGCACCTTGCTGGCCGCCGACGACGTGTCGTTAGTGCACTTCACCACCCGCGAACAACAGGGGCTGCTGCACGCCGCCGGCATCCACACCCGTCGAGACTTGGCCCAGCTCCAGCCGTCATCCATAACTACCGCCGCCAACTTCGCCCCCGGTGCTGAGCCATTGGAGATGGCGTTGGGCAAGTCGATCGAGCGTCTGGCCGACCTCATCTACCGTGCTCGCGTCATTGCTCGTGGCTCCTTTTTGCGGGTGATTGACGCCGAGCAGATTTCTTGCCCGACCGCAGACGTCGAAGTCGACGTTGACATGGAGAGCTACAACGACCGCACGTATCTCTGGGGTGCGACAGTTCGTTCAGCGATGCCGCTTTCAGTTTCCGATGGCTACTACGCCTTTGTGGCGTGGGATGAACTCACGCCCGAGCGCGAGGCCGAAGTCTTTCGCGACTTCTGGCGCTGGTTCAGTGCGCTCCGTGACGAGGTTCGCGGCGCCGGCCACAGTTTTGCCGCCTACTGCTTCTGGGCCCAGGCCGAAAACGGGGCTATGGACCGGGCCCAAGCCACCGACATTGCCGACGGCGTCGACCGTCGTGACATCGACGCGTTCCGCTCGGTGCAACCGGCCGAGTGGATTGACCTCCACGAGCACGCCAAGCGCTGCATTCAAACCGACGGGCCCCTCGGCTTAAAGCACCTCGCCCGCGCCGCCGGCTTCGCGTGGCGTGACGTGCACCCCAGTGGTGAGGCCTCGATGCTCTGGTACGAAGAAGCCGTCGGGGATGGCCCGAACGCCGAGGCGCAACGGACCCGCATCCTCGAATACAACGAGGACGACTGCCTGGCCACCATGGCGCTGCGGGACTGGCTCAATGGCGACGCCAAGCAGCTACCGCACCGAGACGACCCACTGGAAAATCTGGCCGGTCATTAGGCTGGCGAGGTGCTCTCCACCTCGACGTCGCGCGACAGCCTCTTGTGGGCCCGGGCGCTCGGCGCTGCGTGGGCGATCGCCAGTCTTGCCTTACTATGGCCTCTCACCAGCGGCATTTCGCTGATTGCCGGCTCGGTCCCGTTGCGGGGCATGCTGCTCGTGGCGCTCGCTCTCGCCGGTCGATTCGCCGTCGCCGCGGTGGCTCGAGCCACCACCCGAAGTGCCTCGCTGGACGAACGCGCCCGCCTTCGAGACTCGCTGCCCACGCTGTTAGCGGATCCCGCACGTCACAACGAGCGTGCACACGTGAACACCTTGTGGGCAATCGATCGACTCTCTGAGGCCAGTGAGTTTGAGGCCCTACGCGGCGCAGCCGCTGCGAGCATGGTGGCGGTCGTGGTCATTTTCATCGGTGGTGGTTGGATGAGTACGGCCATTGTTCTCGGTCTGCTCGCCCTCTCGATTCCCTTCTACATTGCCGCCGGCAAGTCGGCCGCCGCCTATGAGGAGGAGTATCGACTCCAGCGAGCTCAACTCGTTGACCGACAGCTCGACGTGTTGCTGCACAGCCTGGAGCTCCGAGGCCTTGGGGCGACCGACTTTGGGGCCCGCGACGTCGTCGCCCTCTCCGATCGCGAGCATCGAACCGCCATGACGGCGATTCGCCGTGCGTTGCGCTCATCTCTGGTCACCGAGTTTCTCGGCGGCGTCAGTGTGGGGCTCGTCGCCATGGTGGTGGGTTTTGGCCTCCTCCGCGGCACCCAAGGACTTCGCGGCGCACTCCTCGCGGTGTTCGCTAGTGCCGAGTTGGTCGGATGGGTCCGCCGCTACGGCACCGCCTTTCACCGCCGTAAGGCTGTGGCGACCGCCGCCGAACTCCTTCACAGCACCTCCACGTCAGTTGTGCCCTCCACGGATCCCGCCCTCCTGAGTTGCAGCGATCTGGTGACGCGCGCGTCCGCTACGCCCCTCACGTTCACGATTGGGCCAAGCGACCACCTCCTGCTCACCGGCCCATCGGGGAGCGGCAAGTCCACGCTGATCGAAACGATCCTTGGCTGGTTGCCACCAGTGGCGGGGCTCGTGCGACGTGGCCAGTGCGCCATTGGACATGTTGGCGTCTCCAGTGCGCTGGTCGCGGGCACCGTTCGCGACAACCTCGCGCTGGGCCACGACCTGGGCGACGATTTCCTCCGCGAACTGCTCCGTGACGCAGCGCTGGACTTCGACCTCGACCGAACCCTCTCCCCCGATGGTGCTGGACTCTCGTCGGGCGAACGGGTGCGGCTCCTGGTGGTGCGCGCACTCGCCAATGGCGCCACGCTCTTGGTACTCGACGACGTCGCTGGCATGCTCGACGGGACCAGCATCTCGGCGCTCCGCGCCCTCATCGAAGCGTCGGGCGTGGCCATTCTCGAGGCGACCCCGCATGAAGCGGTCCTTATCCATCCCACCTCCGTGGTGCGACTATGACGTCATCACGCACGCTCCTACGTGTCTGGCGAGACCGTGCCGCCCCTGATCGGTGGTCGCTCATACGCGCGCTCCTGGCCGGCGTTGGGGCCACGGTTGGTGGCACCGGACTGTTTGTGGGAGCAGTCACATTGCTCGTCTTCAGTGCGGGCCTCCCAACGTGGCGCAGTGTGGTGGCGTGGCTGATTGTGATCGAACTCGCCGCCTTTCTTCGGTCGCCGCTTCGCTTCGCCGAACGCCTGACCAGCCACACCCTCGGCTACGGCGCCGTCACGACGTGGCGCCGGTGGCTCACCACCACTGTGGGCACGTGGTCTCGGACGCGGTGGCAGAGCGCCGCCGCTGGCGACGTCCTTCAGCGAGCGCTCACCGACACCGATGAGCTCCAGGACCTCTGGGTCCGAGGCCTGTTACCGCTGGCCTGCGTCGCGCTGACCCTCGCCTGCGCCGATGCCGTAATCGTCGTGTGTGCGGGGTGGCTGCTTGGACTCCTCCAGTTCGGCGTCCAGGTAGTGGCGTGCGCCGTCTTGGTACGTAGCTTTGACTCACTTGTCGCGGCTGATGCGGCGGTCCGAACTGCGAGCGGCACCCTGCAAGCGAGCATTGTGGGCATCGCTGCGTCGGCCTCCGAAATTCACCTTCTCCTGGGCGATGAGTTCATGCGCGACCGCCTCGCGCTGGCCGCCGCCGAACTGGCCAAAAACGAACGATTCATGATGCGGCGCCAGCAACGACTGCAATGTCTCCCCTGGGTGTACACCATGGCCACCATTGCGGTACTCGCGGCCGTCAACCCCACCGTGACGCCGCCGCTGGTGGTGGCCTGTCTCTGGCTCGGCGTGGCTGCGGGCGAACTGGCGGAGGCGGCCCAAGGGGCTATTGACGCACTAGTGGCGGTGCTCGGGGGTGCTCAACGCCTCGGGGAACTTGAAACGGCGACACGACCGGGATCTCAGCCACTCAGCGCCGCCTTTACCGACATCACGCTGCTTCACCGTGGCGAAGTGCACCTCCTCCCGCGAGGAGCTCATGTCGTGGTTCGAGGGCCATCCGGAAGCGGTAAGACGACATTGCTCGAGTCGATTGCCTCACTCGATGATGCCCCCTCGCCCCTCCACATCGACGGTGTCAGCCTGTCGGCCTACCGCGAGGATCAGGTGCGCACGCTGGTGCGGTACGTGCCCGCCGACCCCGGCCTGGTACGAGGGTACGTTCGTGACAACCTCTTCCTCGGTGCACCCGCCAACACCGACTCCTACCGCCAGCTGGCCGCACTCGGCCTCGAGCTCGGTCCTGACGATCGACTCGACGGGCTCTCACGAGGCGAGCGTCAACGTTTTGCCGTGGTGCGCGCACTCGCCACATCTCCGGCAATCATCGTCCTTGATGAGCCCACCAGTGGGCTAGGCCCGGCCGATACCGCACGATTCCTTGACCTCATCAACGCGAGTGGAGCGCTCGCGATCGTGGCCAGCCACGACCCGTTGGTGCATGCCTGGGGCGACCTCACTATCGACCTTGCTGCGACGAACAACTAGAGGCTGCCTTCAGGGCTGATTTTGCCGTATGCGAGTATGTGAAATGCCTCACAATCAAGTAATTACAGGGGTTTTTGCCGTGAACGACGCGTCGAGCGAGGTGTAAGTTCTGATTATTGGTTTGGGGGAACCAAACGAACGTGCCGCCCGCTTGTTCTTCGGAATGAGCGGGCGCCTTCGTTTCTGTGGCGCATTCGCGCCTAGGGTTAGCCCATGACCGACGTCGATGCTGCCCCACCTCTTCGCCCACTTATGCGAGGGTGGCTCCACGCTGGCGGCGCCCTCTTGTTACTCTGCGCACTCCCCATCGTGGTGATCAGAGCGCGGACCTGGACCGCCGTCGTCTGGGCACTGTGCTACTTCGTTGGTGTCTTGGCCATGATGGGCACCAGCGCACTCTTCCACCTCATTAACCATCCGACACGGCGCCGTCGGGCCCTGCGTCGTGCCGACCACACGACCATCTTCTTGGCCATCGCAGGCAGCTACTTCGCGTTGTGTGGGCTCACGTTGCATGGCACGGTGCGCCTCGTCCTCCTCAGCGTCATTGCACTGGGATCAGCCATCGGCATCACGATTCGTCAAGTCGCCCACGACGCCCCTAAGTGGGCCAAGACGCTCCCCTACCTCGTCGTGGGGTGGGCAGCGGTAGCGGTACTCCCCCAACTGGTGCGTGGCGGCGGTGCGGCCTGCACAATCTGGATAATCGTCGGCGGCCTGTTCTATTCCGTCGGGGCCGTCTTTTACGGCGCCAAGCGGCCGCGGCTCAACCCCCGAGTCTTCGGGTATCACGAACTCTTTCACGCCTGCACCGTCGCCGGTGCGGGCGCGCACCTGGTGGCGCTCTGGATTGCCCTAGGGCGATAGGGGCAGTGTATTCACGCGCACCACTGCGGCGTGGTCGCGGCGACCAGCAATCACACTGAGTGATGCGTTCTCAATGCGCATGCGCCATGCCGCCGATCCGTGGACACCCATGGCCCAGACCAGTGCTGACTTGACCGGTGACACATGACTCACGATGGCGAGGTGACGGTCAGGGTCATGCAGTAATGAGGTGGCGTCAGTGCGCAGTGATTCGAGCACCGGGTGCACCCGGCGATCGACCTCGGCGAGCGACTCCCCACCACCGAAGGGCCGCTCGTGGTCGCCCTCCATCTCTTCCCACTGGTCTTTCGTAAGTGCGGCCAGAGGTGTTCCATCGAGAGAGCCGTAATCGACTTCAATAAAGGCGTCGTGGACCGTCGCCGGCACATCAGGGAGCGCCACCGCGGCGGTTTCGCGCGCGCGTTGCAGCGGCGAGGTCCACACCTCAACGACGCCCGTCAACAGCGGCCGCAGGTCGGCGGCTTGCGTCCGCCCAAGGTCGGTGAGTGGCGGATTGCTGCGGCCGACGAGCAAGCCAGCCAGATTGCTTTCGGACTGGCCGTGGCGAATCAGGTAAATCACGGCAGCAGTAGGCGACCACACTCGGGGCAGTCCATCAGATTGCCACCTGTCGTGTGCTTGAAACGATCGAGGTCCAAGGGCGCCAAGGCGATTCGACAGCCATCGCACTTACCGGCGTCCACGTGCGCTGCCCCTGATCCCCCAACGCGGGCCAGAGCGGCCTGGTAGCGGGCCAACCAGGTCGCGGGCACGACGCTTGCGCGTTCGTTGCGCTGCAGCACAAGGGCGGCAATCTCCTCGTCGAGGGTCGCTTGCAACTCGGCGATGGTCTCGGTGAGCTCAGCCCGACGTGCCACCAATGGCTGGGCCTGAGTCTTCACATCGGCGACCGCCGCCTCCAGTGGCTCGACCTCAAGCAACAAGTTCAGTTCGCGGTCTTCCGCTTCGGACAACTTTGCGCGCACCGATTCGAGCTCGTGCTGCATCTGTTCAAGTTCTCGAGGGCCGCTACTGGACGAGGCCAGGGCCTTGTCGAGGTGTGCGGCACGATCGCGCAGTTTGGTGGCCTCTTCGGTCGCACTGGCGGAAGCGGCGGCGACCGGTGTCAGGGCCTCTTGGGCCTGCTGAAGTGCCGCTAGCAGTGAACGCAGCGTTGCCTCGACCTCGGTGCGCGCAGCGATCTCGGGCAGGTGGTCACGCTGGGCGCGCACGCGCTCAATCCAGCGGTCAGATTCGAGAAGGGCCTGCAACGTTTCGACGTGTTCCACGTCGTTAGTCTCTCATGTTCCACGAGGAGACGGCGACTTCGAGTTTGCGCAGCGCGGACGCGAGACCGGGCTCGCAGCGCTCCACGGCGTCGCTGAAGTTGAACCAGTAGACCTCTTGGCTCTCCTCCGGTGGTGGCGTCGGATCGTTGGGCTGGGCCAGCAAGATATAGCGGAGGTCGTAGTGAGTGTGGCCCCGAGGGCCAGGGTGCACGTCGACGTGAAAGAGCGTGGGCGGCGCGGTGTGCACCACGTTGAGCCCGGTCTCCTCGAGTGTTTCGCGCAGTGCCGCAACCTCGGGCGTTTCACTGGCGTCGACGTGGCCACCGGGCTGCACCCAGATATTGAGCTTGCGGTGGAGGTGCAAAATCACCCCGCGACTCGACACGACGAACGATGAGGCCGTGACGTGGTGGGGGTCAGCAAACTCATCGTAGAGGTCCCCCTCCCAGGTCAATCGGTCAAGTGTCTGCGCGATTGAGCTCGCCTCACGCTCGTCGACTGGGTCGATGAGCAAAATGGCCTGGCGAAGTTCGTCGCTCATCATGCCTGTCCCAGAAGTCGCCGCACGGAGGCCGGCACGTCGATGGCACCTGACGCCATGGCGCCATCGGTGGCAGGGACCGGCTCGCCGTACACGAGGCGCGCGGGAATAGTGCCCGACCAGACCGGGGCCGCACGGTCTTCGTCGGCGTCGTCCGTCGGTCCCGCTGAGATCTTGGCACTGCCTTCGGTGATGTCAATCGCCACCACCAGCGTGAGAGCTACTTCTCGGTCGCTCGCCGGACGAATCTCGTGGCTGCGGCCGGGCACGATGGCCTCGACCGTGGCGTCGAGGATGCGGCGTCTCTCGTCGAGATCGTCAATGACACGGGTGTCGCCCACCACGACGGCCGAACGATACGCAATCGAGGATTCGAAGCCACTGCGGGCGAGGCGAATGCCTTCGTAGACGGTGGCTGACACGCTTGCCCGTCCGGCGGCCAGCGCCGCCTGCAGCAGCGCATTGGACTTATTGGCGTGAACGTAGAGAGTGTTGCCTTCGCGGACGTGCAGCGTGGGTAGCGCCATGGCTAGGCCGTCCACCGTTGCGGCAACCGCACAGAACGGGGCGTCATCAAAGATCTGATGAATGGTGTCGGCGTCGTAGGCGGCCTTTTCCGGCAGGCGGCGCACACGCGTGTGTGCACCGGGTCCGAGCGAGGTCATTACCGAAGCTCTCCGGAGAAGAAGGTCCGGGCGTGACCGGCGACTTCCACGTTCTTTTCAAAGAGGCGGGCGTGCATGAGACCACGGCGTGTCGACGCCTGGCAGACCGAGAGCGTTGGTGCGCCAGTGTGCTCCACCCACCATGGGGCAATCGAACACATGGCGCTGCCGGTGACGTGATCTTCAGCCAGACCGAGTCGCGGGGCGAACACGCGCAGCGATGCGTCCACGCCGGGACCACCTTCACAGGCGACGATGACCAGCGACCCGGGAATAGTGAAGAGGGCGACGGGATCGGGCGTCAAGCCACACAATGCTTCGTAGTCATCGACGATGGCCAGCACACTTGAGGCGCCGGCACGATACGCGGTGCGGACGGGGCCCAGTGCTGCGTGCACAACGCTCGGGTCGATAGGTTCGATGTAGGCCCGTGGCAAGTCCACCCCGAGGAGTCCATTGCCGAGCGAGCGACCGGAGAGCACGCCCGACTTGGTGTGAAAGAAAAACTCGTCACCCTTGGCGTGCAGCTCGTTGAGCAAAACGTGCAAGGTCGCCAACGTGGCGTGACCACAGAGGTCGACTTCCACCGTCGGGGTAAACCACCGCAGCGACCAGGTCTCCCCCACGCGACGAAGGAAGGCCGTTTCGCTGACACCAAGTTCGAAGGCGATCTGTTGCAAGGTCGCGTCACTGACGGGCTGCTCCAGCAGCACTACGGCGGCGGGGTTGCCTCGCGCGTTGTCGCCGATGAAGGCATCAACCCACCAAATGCGGTGCCCGAAGGTCACATTGACGTTTTCCACACTTAGACCTTTACACATTTCGATGACAAAAAGGCGTAAGGTCGCAGGCGTGCGTGTCGTTACTTCCAACCTGCACGCCGGCGTCGATGGGTGGGGTCGAGCCACACCGGCGCTCGCTACCGCCGTCGAACTCGGCCCCGACATTCTTGTCGCACCTGAAATGTGGCGCGGCGACAGCGGCGACGACTTCGTGAACACCCTCACCAACGCTGGGTACCAGGGCCACTTCGCCCCCGTCACTCGTGGCGAGCGGGTCACCAGCACCACTCCCCCGGTGACCTCTCGTCGCTGGCAACCGTGGAGCGCCCACCTAACGGGTGAGCGAGGTCTCTACTACGGTGAACACCGCTCCTTCTCGTTCTTCCAGCGCCGCACGCGGGCACGGCAGACCTTCGAAGCCGGCACCTGGGGACTCGGCCTGTTCACCCGCCTGCCCCTGCGCACCATCGAGCAGGTCGACGTTGGTCGCCTGTGGCGCGAGCGCGTGCGGCGGGTCGTTATCGTCGCCACCATCGAAGGGCCGACTGGCCCGTGCAGCGTGGTGGCCGTTCACGGGGCCCACTTAAGTCACGGCTCACCCATCTGGTTTCACCGCCTTCGCCAGGTGCTCAACGCGCTCCCGGGCGATCAGCCGGTCATTGTCGCGGGCGACTTCAACGCCTGGGCTCCCGTTCTTCGCCTGCTCTTGCCGGGCTGGACACATCAGGTGCGGGCCCGCACCTGGCCACGGCCGCGGCCACACTCGCAAATTGACCACATCGTGACGCGGGGTGGCTGGCGTTCACAGGGCGGCGGCGCAGTTGATGGTGGCAGCGACCACTTCGCGCTGTACGCTGACCTAGACGTCGGCGATGCCAATTGACGTCACAGGTACCTGCCACGATGGCGAGTCAAGGAGATTTTTATGACAACTGACCTCAACAATCCCGCCTGGCCCTACCTCGTCTTCGCGGAGCAACTGAACGCTGACATTGCCAAGTTCGCTGAGGCCAAGGAGGCCTACGTCAACTGGCAGGGCATCCCCCAGTCCGACACCATCCATGACCCCATGGCGACCGCCCAGGTTCTCATGAGTGCGAACGGGACCATCATGGAGCGCTTGCCCACGATCTTGAGTGCCGAGCGCGTTGTTGACGCCTTTGGCAACACCGCACACCCCTCACACGAGGACAAGATTCGCGCCGTTGCCGACGACATGATCAACACCGTCTACGGGCAGCTCATTACCTGGGCCCGCACGTGCTTGGGCTACGACGTGCCCGAGGCCTACCGCCCGCTCTACAAGGCGCTCGCCAATCTCATGAGTCGACCCATTCGAGACTTCGAGGACTTCGCCGCTGACGTGACGAAGCGCGCGAACACGATTGACGCTGATCTAAAGGCGGGCCGCGAGCCCTCGGTGAACTTCAGCTTGACCATCAAGCCCACCGTCGACGACCAGGACATGCGCATGTACAACGAGGCCATCGACGGCCTTCGCGCGCAGCCACCGCAGCCTCGCGGTTTCTTTCGACGTCGCTAACTACCACTATCAACTAAAGGAGACACCATGGCCCGTTCACGAAGCCTTCGTTCACAGCTCTATCGCAGCGCCCGCATTTTGGGCGACTTAGAAGCGATGGAAAAGGGCCCCTCGGCCTACGGCAAGCGCGTCGTACGCAAGGCGGCCTATCGCAAGAGCTCGTCGCTAACGCGCAACCTGCTCAAGATGTTTAAGTTCTAGGACCGCTCCACGGCCACTGGCGGCACGAAGAATCGCGTCGTCGCGCCCAACAGTCGCAGAATCGGCTCGCCGGCAATCGTGTCGATTGGACGAGGTGCATCGACTTCGAGCAGGTCTATTGCCCACGACGGCATCAGTCGCAGGGAGGCCGCGATGAAACGCTGCATGACCCAGCGCTGCAGCGGTGTTGCGGCGTAGTCGTGAAACAAGAAATCGCGAGCGACACGACCGTCATCACACAGACGAAGTTCCGGGCGGAAGTCCTCGAATGCGGCCAGCAAACCGGCGTACGTGGTGGGTGGCGCGGCAATGCCGAGATCGCGACCGAGCTGAGCCATTTCGTTCACGTACTCGTCGAGACTCGAGGCGCTCAGCGGCACTGTGCCATAAGCGCGGTAGGCGTCAAGGAACATCAGGGCCTCGCACACGTGCACCCAGAGCAACAGGTGAGGGTCATTGGCGCTGTAGGCCACGCCATCGTCGGCTACCCCTACGACGGCTTCGTGCACCGCACGCACGCGCTCGATGTCCATGAAGGCGGCGGTTTTGGTGCCGTAGGTCGTGTGCCCAATGAAGTTTGCGGTCTGCAGCAGGCGACCGGCGGCGTCTTGCTGGTAGCGCGAGTGCTGGGCCACACCGGCCATGGCGTGAGGGTGCAGCATCTGCAAAAAGAGAGACCCCAATCCGCCCACAACCATGCTGGTGAGGTCACCGTGCACCAAACGAGCGACCCCGTTGACGGGAAAGTAGGCCAGCGCAGGGTCATTACAAATCGGCGGTGGATCCTGGGTAAGCCCGACCGCGTCACGAATACGCAGGTTCAGTCGCTCACGAAACGTTTGGGGGGTACGAACGGGGCGTTGCGCGGACATCACTTTTCCTCAGGGTTGACGTGGTCAGCCTAAAGGCGCTCCGTGGGCGTCGACACGCTTAGCGACAGTCTCGGCAGTGGCCTGAGACGTCCAGAGTGTGTGAGAGGACGTCAAAGCCCGTCTGAGCCGACAGCGCCGCCATCATCTCGTTGACGACGAGCTCGAAGGCGGGCGTTGGCGTCACGTCCGCCACCTTGCCACAGGCGATGCAGACCAGGTGGTGGTGGTGCTCGGTCAGGTCTTCGGAGAGTTCAAACAACGTGAAGTCGCCGGTGGCGCTGACGGCACGCACGACGCCAATTTCCTGCAGGTCAGCGAGGTGGCGATAGGCCGAAGATCGTGGCACATCGGGAGCGTCGTCTTCGATCTCACTGATGCCCAGCGGCCGGCCATGACGCAGGAGCGCCTCGACAATGGCCCTGCGGCCTTTCGTGTAGCGAAGCTGGGCCTGGCGCAGCCGAATGTCGACGAGATCGTGGACGTGGGTGTCCGAAAAATCGCTGGTCACGGGTGCTCCTTGCTACCTCACAGCTGGGTGTCTCAGTTGTAATGAGACTGAGTCTAACTCTATATTTACTCCATGCCCCAAACGACGTCCCGCCGCACTTTATGGCGCGCGACGGCGGTGGCGGTGGCCAGTCTCTGCCTCGCGGCGTGCGCACCCCACCCCCAGGCCCAGCAGGGCGTTATCAATGTCGTGGCGGCCGAAAACCAGTACGGAAATGTCGTCGCACAGTTGGGTGGACCGTACGTCCACGTCACCTCCGTCTTGACGAATCCCAATGCCGACCCCCACTCCTTTGAGGCCAGCACGTCACTCGCGGAGGCAATCTCCCAGGCGCAGCTCGTGGTCCAGAACGGCCTCGGGTACGACGCGTTCATGGCCACCATTGAAGCTGGATCGCCCAATAAGCAGCGCAAGGTAGTTGTCGGCCAACAAGTCCGCCACCTTCCCGACACGACGACCAATCCCCACCTTTGGTATGACCCTGCGACCATGCCCGCAGTCGCCGCCGCCATCACCGCCGACCTCATATCACTGGCGCCGTCCCACCGCGCCTACTTCACCGCTCACCTGGCGGCCTTCGACCGTTCGCTGGCACCATGGCAGCACGCCATCGCTGCTTTTCGCGCAGCAGCAGCGAGGTATCGCATTGCCGTGAACGAACCTGTTGCCGATGATCTTCTCTCGGCGATGGGCGTTAGCGTTGCAACCCCTTGGGCGCTGCAACGCGACCTCATGAACGGCGTCGAACCCGCTCCGCAGGAGATTGCGACGCAAGATGGCCTACTTCGCGGCCACCTGGTGCGGGCGCTGTGTGTAAATCAGCAGGTTTCGAGTGCCTTGACATCGTCCTTAATCCAGGTAGCGCACACCGCAGGTATCCCCGTGGTCGCCGTGAACGAGACCATGCCGGTCACTGACACCTACCAGCAGTGGATGCTGGCCACTACGACCGCACTAGCGCAGGCGCTCACGTCCTCGAAGGGAACCGCATGACCACCCCCGTACTCAGCGTGTCGAACGTCACCCTCGCCTACGGCGACCGCACGGTCCTCGATGACGTCAGCTTCTCCATTGCGCCTGGGGAGTTCACCGGCCTCATTGGCTCGAATGGTGTGGGGAAAACCACATTGCTCCGCGTCATTCTCGGCCTCGAGAAGGCCTCGCGTGGCGAGGTCCTCATTAACGGCGCCACCCGGTCACGCAGCGAACGTGCCGTCGGGTACGTCCCCCAGCGCGTCAGTATTGACCCCGAGGTGCCCCTGCGGGCCCGAGACTTCGTCGCACTGGGCCTCGATGGCCATCGGTTCGGACTTCGCCGTCGTCAGGCCGGTGACCACGCGCTCGTCCAGCGCTACCTCGAAGCGGTTGACGCGCTCGCCTTTGCCGACACCCGCGTCGGCGAACTTTCCGGAGGCGAACTGCAGCGGGTGCTCATTGCCCACGCACTGATCTCGCAGCCGTCGCTCGTGTTGCTCGACGAGCCACTGGCGAACCTTGACCCCCGCAGCGTGCAGGAGATTGTCGCGCTCTTGCACCGGGTGGCCAAGGAGTTCAACGTGGCACTCTTGTTGTCGGCGCACGAAATGAATGCACTGCTTCCCGTCATGGACCGCATCGTCTACCTCACCCAAGGTCGCTGTGCGAGCGGCACCACCGATGAAGTTGTCCGCGCTGATGTGTTGAGCGAGCTCTACGGTCACCACGTCGACGTGTTGCGCCTGCACGGCCGCGTCCTGGTGGTCGCCGAGCCCAGTGACGACGTCGATCACTTGCCTTCGCACGCCACCTTAAACCTGGACAACTAGGACGTCGCGGTGTTCGCTCCCGGCTTCTTCTCCTCTGGCTCCGTGCACACGGCACTGCTATTGGGCACTATCGTCGCCATCGTCTCAGGGCTCATGGGCGTCTTCGTCCTGCTCCGGAATCAGTCCTTCGGTGGACACGCCTTAACCGACGTGGCGACCACTGGTGGCGCGGGCGCCGCCTACCTGAGCGTCGCTCCCCTCGTGGGCTTCGTGACTGGTGCGGTCATTGGCGCGGGCGCCATTGAGTCGCTCAGTCGTGACCACAGCCAGCGCCGTGATGTCGCCACCGGCATCGTCTTGGGGGCCGCCACCGGCCTCTCGGGCCTCTTCCTCTACCTCACGGCGACCACTTCCAGTGCAACCGGCGTGACCCAGCAAGTGCTCTTTGGGTCCCTCTTCAGCGTCTCGAGCTCGACGGTGCCGGTCGCGGCCGTCACTGCTCTCATCGTCACCGTGACGATGGCGCTGGTAGCGCGGCCGCTCCTCCTGAGTTCGCTCAGTCCCGACCTCGCCCGGGCGCGAGGACTCCGCACATCGTGGCTGGGCCTTCTCTTTCTCCTCCTGGTGGCCGTCGCTGTTGGCCTCTGCGCGATTTCTATTGGCTCACTCCTCGCCACAGCACTGCTCATCGGGCCGGCCGCCACGGCCATGCGCCGCTCACGCACTATTACCGGTGCCATTGTGATGGCGATGTCGGTGGGGCTCGCCGCGACGTGGGTCGGGATAGTCCTCGCCTACGACTCCTTCACGTGGCGCGCAACGGGCCAAGGACTGCCCGTGAGCTTCTTCGTGGTCGCCACCATTCTCGCCTTCTATGCGCTCTCCCACGTGCCGCTGTCGAGGAGCCGCCGTGTTTAGTGGCTTCATGATTCACGCGTGGGAAGTGGGCACCATTGTGGCCATCGTGGCTGGCCTCGTGGGCTTCTTCGTCGTCCTTCGCTCGTCGGCTTTCCCGGCTCACGCCATCCCCAACGGTGCCTTCGCTGGCGCCGCGGGGGCCAGTTTGGTCGGGGCCAGCCCTCTGGTGGGGCTCGGTCTGTTCGCCGCGTTGGGGGCGCTTAGTATCGCGTGGCTGGGCCGGCGCACCCGCAGCGATATCGCCACGGCGCTCGTGCTGATCGGCATGCTCGCGCTCGGGGCAGCGTTCCTGAGCCAGTCAACTGCCTACGAACCCCAGGTCTTTGCGCTGCTGTTTGGCGAAATCCTCGGCGTGAGCAGCACGCAACTCATTCCTATTGCGCTGCTGGGTACCGCCGCCAGCATCACCTTGCTGGCCCTCTATCGCCCCCTCCTGCTCGGCTCCGTCGCCCCCGAGCTCGCACGAGCCAAAGGCGTGGCCATCCGACGATTGGATCTGGTGTTTTTGTTGATCGTGGCAGCCGTCACCACGATGACCGTGCCCGTCGTTGGCACGCTCTTGATGTTCGCGCTCATGATCGCCCCACCGGCGGCGGCTCGCAGCCTCACCAATCGCCCTGCCATCGCCCTCACCCTCTCGAGCCTGATTGCGCTCGTGGTGATGTGGGGCGCCATTGCTAGCGCGTATCAAATGAACTGGCCGGTCGGCTTCTTCGTCGGCGCCTATGGTGCCCTCAGCTATGGCCTCGCGCGCCTGTGGCGCAGGGCGACCCGCAACTAGCTCCCCGCTGACGATGCAGCGAGGAGCCCCGTTGCCTTAGTTGCCGGCGCTCGCCAAGGTGGCGGCAAGTTCGCCGCCAACACGCTGGCCGAACAGCACACCCCGGTCGAGGCGATCGAGAGCCTGGGTGACCGTCAAGGCGCCCGTCTTCACGGGGTGGGCCTCGTGGAAGGCCCGCACTTCAGCGGCCAATTCGGGGCTCAGGAAGAGACCCGAGACACCGCTGATCATGCGCGGCTGCATGTCCACGGGGAAGTAACCGAAGGCACGGTCGATTTCGCTCGAGAGCGTGCGCCAAACGGCCTCGCCCACCACACGGCTGTTAAGCAACGCCATGATGAGGAACGGGGCGTCCTGGGTGCGGATGTCGGTGTAGCAACGCTCGTAGGTCGCCAGTGCCGTCTCGACGCTCGGGATGCGCGAGAGACCAAACAGGTAGAGCTGCTCGTCCTGCGGGGTTATGGCGGCGGCGCGGCGGCGGTCGAACTCCTCGACAGTGCCGGGGCGGTTCTGCTGCGCGGTGATCGCGACAATGGCGTTGGCCAAGTCACCCTTCACCTCGCCGGCATCGAAACGACGCAGGGCCTCGGCGATGATGTCCTCATCGCCAGCCTCAACACCCAAGGTGGCGATAACGGCCGCTCGGAGCTCGCCGGCTTGGGCGCTCTCGCCAACCACCTTGTCCCAGCCCAGTCGGTCGAAGACCGGGCGAAGCAGGCGGTGCACGGCGGGCGCGAACTCGGCGCGGGCCTCCGGCGACGCCACGCGGTCGATCATGCCCAGTGCCGTGGTGACCACGGCCCACGTCGAGGGCTCGTCGAGGTGCACGAGGCCGCGGGCCAGCTGGAAGAGGTCGCCCAATGGTGCGTTGCCGGCCAAGATGGCGGCCCAGGTGTCAGCGAACAAGACGGCGCGCTCGAGCTCGTCAAGGTCGTCAAGGTGTGCCGACAGTGCGGCCAGCTCGGGTGCGCCATATGCGGTGCGGTAGAAGCCCGAACCGCCGGCGTTGACAACCACCGTGCCACTGGTGACCAGTGGTGCGGATGCCTCGCGCAGCAACTGCTTGGCGACATTGTCCGAAGAGATCTCACGGCTCAGCACGGGCACGACCCATGATGAGGCGATGGCACTCTTTTCCTGCGGTGGCAGGTAGGAGAAGGGCTTCTGTGAAATCGTGCCGTTAGCCACGGTGATCAGCGGGTGGCCACCCTGGAGAATCCAGGTATTCATGATCTCCCCCACGGGCTCACCTGAGGACTCCTCGAGAGCATCCCAGAGGTCCTGGGTCACCGTGTTGGCGTAGGCGTGCTTCTTCAGGTACAAACGGATACCGTCACGGAAGACTTCGGCCCCGAGGTACTGCTCCAGCATGCGCAAGACGGCGCAGCCCTTGGTGTAGGTCAAGATGTCGAACATCCCGCGGCAGTCATCGGGGGCAATCACGGTGTACTCAATGGCGCGCGTCGAGTGCAGGCCGTCGACGCCGAAGGCCATGTCACGCTGGGGGTTGAACTCGACCCAGGTCTTCCACTCCGGACGGAAGTGGTCCGAGCACAACGACTCCATGAACGTGGCGAAGGCCTCGTTGAGCCAAATGCCTTCCCACCAGTCCATCGTGACGAGGTCACCGAACCACATGTGAGCAATTTCGTGATTGACGACCTCGGCCACGCGCACAACGGCGCTGTGGCTGGCGGTGGCGGGGTCAACCAGCAAGGCGGTGTCACGGTAGGTCACCAGACCGAGATTCTCCATGGCGCCGGCGGCGAAGTCGGGCACGGCGATCATGTCGAGCTTGTCGCCAGGGTAGGCGATGCCGAAATAGTCGGTGAAGAACTCAATGGCGTGGACGGCCGTCTCCATGGCGACGTCACTCAGGCCACCCTTGCCGATGGGGTAAATGATGCGAATGGGGACGCCGCGCACGACCGTGACATCTGTCGTCTCAAAGGGGCCGACCACGAATGCGACGAGGTAGGTGGACATCTTCATCGTGGGCGTGAAGCTCACGTGGCGCAGGCCGTTACCGAGGTCGGTCTCGGTGGCGACGGGTGAGTTGGAGTAGGCCTGCAGGTGGGCGGGCACCGTCAGGTTGACCTGGTAGGTGGCCTTGTAGGCGGGGTCGTCCCAGCACGGGAAGGCCCGGCGGGCGTCGTGGGACTCGAACTGGGTAGTCGCGATGATGTGCGAGGTGCCCTGGGGGTCGGTGTAGGTCGAGCGGTAGAACCCGTGCAGCTGGTCGTTCAAGATGCCGGTGAAGGCGATGTCGACGACGGCTGGTCCCAGTGGCAGAGCCTCGTCGAAGGTGAAGGTGGCCGTCTGGAACTCGCTCGAGTAGGTCGGGGCGGCCGACGTGAAGCGCTGCCCCGCCACCTCGACAACAGCGGGCTCGACCACGAGCTCAAGGGCATTCACGGAGAAGGTGGTGACCGATTCACGAACGTCCACGTCGATCTCGACACGACCGGCGAAGGTGAAGGCCTCCAGGTCGGGGGTCAGGTGCAGCCGGTACGCCGAAGGGACGACGGTCTGAGGAAGGCGGTACGGGTTGACTGACATGGTGGTCCTTTGCTTCAGGTGCCAACGCCACGACAATCGGACGTTGGCACAATTGCCTTCTCCGACATTACGTGATGTTCCTGATGACGCTGGACATTGTCGCCACCACGTTTCGAGCGGGAAATCTCCCCGCCATTCGCCTTAGGCGATCTCTTCACCGAGGTAAACGGCGCGGATGCGCGGGTCATTCAGCAAGTTGGCGGCCTCGTCGCTGAAGGCGATTGAGCCGTTTTCCATGACGTAGCCACGATCAGCCAAACGCAGCGCTTGCGAGGCGTTCTGCTCCACGACCAGCACTGTGGTGCCGGCGTCGCGAATCTCGGCGATGATGCGGAAAATCTGCTCGATGATGAGCGGCGCTAAGCCCATTGACGGCTCATCGAGCAGCAACAGACGGGGCCGTGACATCAGTGCGCGGCCGATGGCCAGCATCTGCTGCTCACCACCGGACAGGTTGCCACCGAGCTGCTTGGCGCGCTCCTTCAAAATCGGGAACATCGTGTACATCTTTTCGATGTCGTCGGCGTAGTGGTCCTTGCGATTGAACGCACCCATTTCGAGGTTCTCGGTCACCGTCATCTGCGGGAAGATGCGACGACCTTCGGGCACGTGGCTAATGCCGAGACTGGTGAAGTCGTGTGCCTTCACCGTCGTGATGTCTCGACCTTCGAAGGTGATGCGACCCGAGGCCGGGGCGTGAAGTCCCGACAGCATGCGCAGCGTCGTCGACTTGCCGGCGCCGTTGGCACCCAGCAGGGTCACGATCTCGCCCTGGCGAACTTCGAAGCTCACGCCATGCAGCGCCTCAATGGAGCCGTAGCGAACAACAGCGTTTTCGACCTGCAGCATTAGCGACCTTCCTTTTCGTCGCCAGCGTCAGCGGCGCCGAGGTAGGCCTCGATGACCGCAGGATTGGCACGGATTTCGTCGGGAGTGCCCTCGGCAATGACGGAGCCGAAGTTCAGTACGTAGAGTCGTTCCGCCAGCGACATCACGAGCTTCATGTCATGCTCAATCAGCAAGATCGACACGCCCATCTCGTCGCGGACTCGGCGAATCAGTTCGGTCAGTTCGACCTTCTCAGACGGGTTGGTGCCGGCCGCTGGCTCGTCGAGCAACAGAACGGTCGGATTCGTGGCCAGGCCGCGGGCAATCTCCAGACGGCGGCGTGCGCCGTAGTTGAGCGAGCTCGACACGACGTTGGCCTGCTTTTCCAGACCCACAAAGGTGAGGAGTTCCCAGGCGCGCTCGTCGCTCGCGCGCTCTGCGCGACGGGTGGCGGGACCCTTGACCATGGCACCGATAACGCCAAAACCGCGGTGCGACTCGGCGCCCGTCTTGACGTTCTCAAACGCCGTCATGGCGGGGAACATGCGTGACGCCTGGAAGGTGCGCGCCACACCGGCGCTCGCCACGCGGTGCGCCTTTTTGCCGATTACCGACAGTGGCGTCGAGCCGTCACGGTCGAAGGTGATGCTCCCCTCCTGCGGACGGTAGACGCCGGTCAAAGAGTTGAACAACGACGTCTTGCCCGCGCCGTTTGGACCAATCACGGCGAGGATTTCGCCGCGACGGTGTTCCATGGTCACGTTGTTCAGCGACGTCACGCCACCAAAGCGCAGCGTCACGTTCTTCACGTCGTAGAGAGGTGTCGTCATTGTGCTTCTCCCTCAAGGGTCGCTGGCGTCATCTCGCGACGACGTCGCTTCGACGGCCAAATGCCGGCCGGGCGGAAAATCATCATGGCGATGAGGAGTGCGCCCAGATAGATGTAGAGGTCGGAGTTCTGGAAGCCGGCCGGTGGGGTGTGAATCAGGTACATCGAGATCGTCTGAACTACCAGCGAGCCAATGACCACGCCCATAATCGAGCCCATGCCACCGAAGATCACCAGCACGAGGATGTTGATCGAGAAGGCCAGGGTGAAGGTGGAAGGACTGATGAAGAATGACTGACCGGCCGTCATCACACCGGCGAAACCAGCCGACGCGGCGCCAATGGCGAAGGCCATCACCTTGTACTTGAGCGGGTTCACGCCGAGGGACTCAGCAGCCACTTCGTCTTCGCGAATCGCCACCCAGGCGCGACCGACCCGTGAGTGCTCGAGACTGGAGAAGATGAGCAAGAACAGCACCACAAATCCCAAGGTGAGGTAGTAGTACGGCACTGGGTCGAGGCCCCAGAGGTACTTCAGTGATCCCAGGTGAAACGAGAAGTGGGGAATCTGTTTCGACCCGGTCGAGCCACCGGTAATACCGTAGAGGTTGTTGGCGAAGATAGTGATGATTTCACCAAAGCCCAAGGTCACGATGGCCAGGTAGTCACCACGCAAACGTAACGTGGGCACACCGAGCAAGACACCCGCGATCATTGCAAAGACGATGGCGACGGGGATGGCCCAGAATGCGTCGATGACGTGGTGAAAGGGCGCCGGCACCGGCAGCGCGCCGGTAACCCACGCCGTCACGTAGGCACCAATGGCGTAGAAGGCCACGAATCCCAAGTCGAGCAGTCCCGCAAAACCGACCACCACGTTGAGACCAATGGCGAGCAGCGTGTAAATGGCAATCTGAGACACCATGGCGGACTGCCAGAACGGGTCAGTCACCACGTGGGGCAGCACAATGGCCACCAGCAAAACGGCGGTGTACCACAAACCTCGGACGGGCTTCTTAGCCGCCAGTGCGTGGTATTGCGGCACCACCTTGTCTCGAAGCTTGGCCACGGATGGCTGCGCCTGGCGGCGGTACATCAGCACCACACCAGCGGCGAGAAGGCCGAGCGCCGCGAACAGCACACCACGAGGTGCTGGAAAGAGCCCAAAGAAGGAGACACGCTCGGTGAATGAACCGGTAAAGCCGGCCATTGGGTGCGTGGGGTCCCCTGGGGGGCCCGTCATGACGGCAATCGTGGCCACCAGTGCCACCATGGCGCCGATGCGCTTGGCCAGAGGTGAAGTGAAGAAGTTCTTCATTATGCCGACCTTCCGAGACGCTCGCCCAAGATTCCCGTTGGGCGGAAGAGAAGTACGAGTACCAAAACCCCGAAGGCAACGACGTCAATAAAGGCACCGTTCACGAAGGCCACCGACATCGATTCGACAACACCAAGGATCAGTCCACCGATAACGGCGCCGCGCAGGTTGCCGATACCACCGAGCACCGCAGCGGTGAAGGCCTTCAGGGCTGGCGTAAAGCCCATGGTGTACACCACACCGAACGACAGTCCGTACAGGTAACCAGCAACGCCACCGAGGAAGCCACCGATGATGAAGGTCAGCGCGATGGTCCTGTCGATGTTGACACCCATGAGCGAAGCCGTCTCGGCATCTTGGGCGACGGCGCGAATGGATCGACCGAGCTTGGACGTAGCAACGAGTCGGTCAAGCGCCACGAGCATGACTGCACCCACCAGCAAAATGATGATGTACGACATGTAGACCTGTGCGCCAAAAATCGTGAAGAGCGAATGGTTGACGTAGGGAGATGCCATGGAGAAGTTGATCCGGCCGAACTCCTTGGCTGCCAGGTTAAACAAGAAGTACGACGCACCAATGGCACTAATGAGATAGGCCAACTTTGGTGCGTTCCGGCGGCGCAGTGGACGATACGCCACACGCTCCAACACGGTGGCGACGCCAGCGCCGGTGAGGCCACCAACCAGAACGCCGAGAATGAGATACAGCACAGTTTCGAACGTATTCGGGGTCGAGGTTCCAACCAGCCAGCGCATGAGGAAGAACGTGGCGAAACCACCGCTCATGAAAATCTCCGAGTGCGCAAAGTTAATCAAGCGCAGCACGCCGTAGACCAGGGTATAGCCAATGGCGATCATGGCGTAGATGCACCCCGTCGCCAGGCCGCCAACTAGTAGTGGCCAGAACTCGTGGCCCAGCGTTGAAAAATGTGATGAAAAGAAGTGAAGAAGGCCGCTCACTCAAAAACCCCGTGTCAATTAATTGCAGTACGCAATTTTACAAGTAAAAAGGGCCGGGGTCTTGCGACCCCGGCCCTTTAGTTGTCACCAACGACTAGTTGTGAGCGATTGGGTTACCAATGGCACCGTTGGTGACCTGGTAGAAGCTGATCTGGCCAGCACCCGAGCCGACGAGGTTGCCGTCTGACTGGAAGGCGATGGTGCCAGTGACACCCTTGTAGGAAATCTTGTGCAGAGCGTCGCGGATAGCGATGCGCTTTGACTCAAGACTGCCGGTCAAGGTTGCCTTCTGCATGGCTGCAATGATGACGTTGGTGGCGTCGTAGGCCTGAGGGGCGTACAGCGCAGCTGACGAAGCGGTGCCACCGGAGAACTTCTTGAAGGCAACCTCGAGCTTGCCGGTGAAGGCGCTCGCCGTGCCGCCCGAAGCAGCGCTCAAGTAGACACCGTTTGCGGCGGTGGCAGGCGAGGTACCCGTGATCAGCGAAGCTGACTCTGAGCCGTCACCCGACATGATCTTGCCGGTGTAACCGGCGGTGGCCAGGGCGCCCAACAGGAGGCCGAAGTCACAGTAGTAACCACCGTAGAACACACCGGTCACGCCCGAAGCGACGATCGACGTGGCAGCACTGGCGTACTGGGAAGGTGAGGCGAGGCCACCACAGTTCGATGACTCAGGGTACGAGTTCGTGGTCACCGTTGCGTGGAGGGTCTTGGCCGAGGCGGCAACAACAGCAGCGAGACCTGAACCGTAGAAGGAGCCGTCGTCAAGGACGAGCAGCTTCGACACGCTCTTGGTCTTCACGAGGTACTTGGCGTCAGCCAGGCCCTGAACGTCGTCACCGTAGACAACGCGCATGAAGTTGTTGTTGGTCAGACCAGTAGCCAAAGCAGCAGCCGTAGCCGAAGGGCTAACGGTCGCTACGCCAGCGTTGGCGTAGAAGGGCTCGGCTGCACGGGTGGCACCGGAGAATGCGGGACCGACCATGGCGACGAGTGAACGGTTGCCGACAGCGGACTGAGCCTGGGCGGGCGACAGGGTTGAAGAACCCTGGTCGTCGTACCAAGCGGCCTTGAGGGTGAAGGGCAACTTGCCGGTGGCGTTGGCCTGGCTGATGGCCAGCTCGACGCCCCACTTCATGTTGATACCCAGCTGAGCGTTGCCGCCCGAGAGGGGACCTTCGTACCCGATGGTGTAAACGGGCTTTGTTGCGGCGGTTGCACCGATTGACGGTACAGCCATCAACAACGCAGCGCCGGCGGCGACGAGAGTCACAGCCTTGCTTGAACGAAACTTCACGTTCGTCTCCTTGTTGTGTAGATAAATAGTGAACCGACACTTGGACCGGTCCACCAACGACGAATCCGCCGCAGGCAAAGCGTACCAGTTGCCGCGGAAAACTAAATAGGAGCGACTCTGAGTTGCGCTACCCCACCCCGCTGAGGTACTTGCCCCCTACCGCAAGAGGGTATTGAGGATAATGGCGACACCGAGGCCAGCGATAATGACCGCCGACACGATCCGCAGGCGCACAAGGCGCTCGGGGGTATCAACCAGCCATTTACGGGCCGATGCGGCCACCAGCCCCCAAGAAGAATCGCTGCAAAAGGCCATTAGGCAAAAAATGGCACCCATTTCGAGAAGCTGGTTCGTGATGTGGCCCGCCGAACGGGTCACGAATTCGGGAAAAACTGCCGCAAAGAAGATGAGGGACTTGGGGTTCAAAATGCCCACCACGAACCCCTGGCGCACAATGGCGGCGGGCGTTGGGGCGGCCGACACAGGGGCCGACATCGCCTGTGCGGCGGCCCCGCGGTGCTGCCAGGTCGACCATCCGAGATAGCAGAGATACGAGCCACCGGCAACTTGCACCGCCACGGTGAATGCAGGAGAGTGACTCAGAATCGGACCGAAGCCCAAGGCAATGGCGACGGACAAAAGAAATGTGCCAATTGTGTTCCCGAGTACTGACAGCACTGCTACCCGGTGTCCCCACGCCACCGCGCGAGCGATCGTGAAGGTCACGCTCGGCCCCGGCACAATGATGATGGCGAAAGAGGCAAGCAGAAACTGCCAGAGGTGACTGGTCATGGTGGGCGCTGAGGGACTCGAACCCCCGACCTGCTGAGTGTAAATCAGCTGCTCTAACCAACTGAGCTAAGCGCCCGTAGCGCACGCGACGTGCGAAACGACCTTGCCTACTCTACTTCGTTCACTTCGTAGCGGTCGAAGTGAACTAGATCTGACCGAAGGCCAAGGTTGCCTGCAGCAGCTCCGGTGTGGCGGCAAACAACGGGTGTCTGCGCTCCATCCCTGCGACCACCAACTCCTCACCAAGGTAGTCACCGGCCACCGCACCCACCTCATTAATGAGGAGCAGGCCACCTAGGTAGTCCCACGTGTTCAGCGTCGAGAACTGCGCGACACCAAACACATCCAGTGATCCATCGGCCACCAAGCAGATCTCAAGGCTGGCGGCACCCAGTGCGCGGAACTGTGACCAACCGAGGTGCCGAGGGGGCAGGCCGGAGAAGGCAACGATGGCCTCACCGTACGCCGTGCATCCGCTCGGGGCTATGAGCGCCCCGTCACGAGTGGCCCCAGCGCCCGCTTCTGCTTCGTAATAGGTCTTCGTGGCCTGATTGACCACCAGGCTGGCGACAAGTTCGTTGCCCCGCATCACCGCGAGGCTGGTCGCGTAAAAGGGAATGCCCTGATCGCAGTTGGTGGAGCCGTCAATTGGGTCGACCACGACGGCGTACTCCCCCGAGCCCGTGACGCCCGACTCCTCCGAAATCACTTGCAGCCCGGCCCCGGTCAGCACCCGAACTGCCACCTCATCAGCGGAAATATCAAGGTGGTATTGGGTGTCGCGACCACCGGAGTAGCCCCGGCGGTGCTGGTCGGCCACGGCGGCGGCAATTTCGTCAGCGCACTGACGCAACAGGGGGGAGAAAGTTGAGGGCACGCTGCCACGGTAGTGGCTAAGGGCTAATCTAAGTGGCAATGGCCGCTATCGATGTTCCCGGTTTCGTCGCTGACCTTAAGGATCACGCCGTCACCCACGGATTCCACGTTCACGACGAGCGTCACTTCGTCGAAACCTACTCCTTGCGTCAGGCCTGGGAAGTTGACCTCCACCCCGAAGACGGCTGCGGCGGCCCGATTGACCTACACATCGAACTCGATGTCGACCCTCGCACCCTGCTCGCATTTGAAGACGCCGTCTTGACGCTGCCCGACGACGTCGACCCACCGGACGAGTTTCACTTCCCTCTCGTGCTGACGTGGTCGTTGCCCCCAATGGCCAACGGCCCCGACCTGCTTCGACTCGCCATTGACCTCGCCCCCGTTGGTGGCGTCGAGATGCCACTGGAACTCACCGCGACCGACTCCTTCGCCTCGCCCACCGAGCCAAGCGAGCGTCGCATTTCCATCGTGGCGCGCCGGGCTATCTCGCTGAGCCACGTAGCTCGCGGTGAAGACCCACTGTGCGACGTGTTTGAGCGTGGCCGTGGCGTCAGCGACTTCCTGCTGCAAGCAGCTGACGCATGGCTTGGCTAAGGCGTAGCGCCGTCGCCGGAGCGATCGCACTGACCACGTTCGGCCTCAGCGCCTGCGGTGTTGGGGCGGGCGTCTCGCAAGCAAGGGCGGCCTGCACGTACGTGACCAAGGCGCTGAAGTTGCAGCACGAAAGCGCGGCCAAGGGCATCACGGCGGCGCAGCGAGCGTCGCTTGAAACCCAAGCCCTGAATCTCCTGCTTCGTGCGCAAGGCGACGCTGCGGCGGCCACCTCGGCGGACGGCAGTTGGAATCCCTTGCAGACGACAATTGAAGAGGCCAACCGCGTGCCACTTCAGTTCGAAGTCCCAGCGCTCACACGCATCTGTCAGGTGGCGAACTCGTCGTCGCCCTACCTCGGCGCCTAGGCGACCGGGAAGCGCGCCTTCAGCCAGGTCAACGAGTTGGGTGCCAGCATGGCGTCTTCCCAGCCCTCGAGCAGTGACTGCAGGTGCTCGTGGTTGCCCACCTGGCCAATGATGACAATGGTCAATTCATCGATCTCTTCGGGAACCACCGCGTAGCCACCAAATGCGTCGATCAAGACCTCGGCGTCGGGCTCGGCCATGAGGTAGAGCTCACCGGTGGCTTCCACCCACGAGAGCTCGTAGCGGACACCGTCGGCATCGGTCCACTCGTCGCCAATTTCAAACTCGGCTGACTGGCGGCGTGCTTCGTTTTCTTCGTAAAAGGTTTCGATGTCCATGGGCTTAAGCCTACGTTGCCGCACCCACAACAACCGAAATATGTGTGTGAAATAGTGCGTCACTTGTGTGACGGGTCGGTGAGTTGGTCGCTCTGAACTGAGCGCCATGACACCTTCCATTGACATCCTGCAACAACTCCGACGCGACTGGGCCGCCACGTCACACTCCGCCATCTCGCGCCACGCACGCGATCTGCTCTGCGAACACCACCCTGGCCTTGGCCTTGACACCACCGAGGACATGGACGGGGTGTTGCGCGCACTCGACACGCGCAGCGGCAGGAGCGCCCTCGACAAAGCTCGCATTCTCGAGGCCCTGCTCGCCGAAGCCAGCACGCCGTATCTGCGTCGCGCGTTGTTGCAGACCTTGCTCCCGGGCGTCGTGTCAACGTGTCGCCAACTCCGCTTCGGCGACGGCATTATCGATGACCCCAGTGAGACCCTCACCATGGCTATCTCGATGTGCGACGAGCTGCTCAGCGACTGGGCCGGACAGCGCCGCGCGTACGCCGGCCCCGACATCTTGTCGGCCCTTCGCGGCCGGCTGCGTCGATGGTTGTTGAAAGAAAAGGAGGCCCGCCGACAACTCAGCCTGGACGGCAGCATCGATGTCACCTCCGAGGCCGGCACCGAACTCCTGACCCGCCTCGAGCAACTCCGCGGTGGTCGCTTCGACCGATTGGTGCGCCTGACCTACGCTCGCGTCTTTGAGGGTATTTCACTGCGTGACCTCGCCCGTGCCGATCACTCCTCACCGCGAGCCCTCCAAACGGAACTCCAGATCTTCGCACTGCAGCAGTTGCTCTCGTGAGTGAGGCCATCCTTGTCAAGAGCCCAAGTGCTCCCCTAATGTTCGAGATTGATGGAGAAACGCTCGACGCGATTGCGACTGCGCACGCTGCTCGCCTGGTCCAGCCCCGTCCTTATTCTCGTCCTGCTCGCCGGCGTCGGTTCCGTCGCCCGCCCCGCCCCGCCGACCCCCGCCTCGAGCAGCGCCGTGTCATTCTCGAACGGCTCCGGGGCGAACGGCGTGAGCGGACCGCTCGGCTCCGCGCTGCGTGGCGAGCTCAGTGGCGCCACCTCCGACGTCGTCTTGCCCCTTGGTACCACCCGCCCGTGGTACCTCAGCCGCAGCTCTTCAACGACCGCCACCTTGTGGTGCGGGGCCCAGGCCCAGCGAGTCCCGGCCAACGTCGTCGTCGCCACTACCCCGTCGTGCCAGCTCGAACTCCACACCACCGCACCCCAGGCGCAGCCATGGACGTTAACGCTCGTTCCCTAAAGCGACTGCTCGCCGGTCCGGTGCAGGGCATCGGTCTCGCCGCCTACTTTGTCTTCCTCCCCGCTTTGATCTGGGTCCGTTGGTTCCACCCTGGTCCACACCCAGGGCTCCTGCACACGCTCCTCGTCGTTCTCGCGCTCTTCTGGCTGGCCTTTTTGGTCAGCGTTGTGCGGGCGCTCAAAGACCGCCAGACCGAACCCGTCAACGGTGTTGCCTGGCTCGCTGGCGCGGTGGTCTCACTTCTCCCCTTCTTGCACCCCAGCCCGAGCACTCCGGTCGCCCGTGAGGTGCCAGTGAGTCACGTGGCGACGGCCACCCAAGCGCCGCTCGCAGTTCTTCCCGCCTTGTTGGCGACCAAGCGCCAGCGTGATGCGCAGCGCGTTGGAGGTGGCGAAGACGTTGTCAAGGACGTTGACCTCGAACCGCTGTTCGCGGTGCACCACTTCTTAAGCGGCGCCAAGGCCGGCCTGGCGCGAGTGCCCGACGACATCGTTGGACTCCCCACGCTTCATGATGACGACCCCGTCGTGGTCTGTCGGGTGAAGGAAGAAGTTGGCGCGACCACCCTCGCCTACGCCCGACCGGGCGCGACCCTGCCTCTGCCCCACCCCCTCTCCGCCAACCAATTACGACGGGATCTAGTGGGCCTCCCCGACGAGCGTATTGTCTTCGCCGACGATGAGCCTGCGCTGCTCCGGGCGCTCGCCACGCGGGGCAAGCGCACCACCGTCGTCTACACCGGTTCACCCAGTGACCTCGACGAAGAACTGCGGGCGCTGTGCGTCTGTGTCGCGGCCGGCGCACCGGAGCTACCCTCGGGCGTCTCACTTTCTCTTCTGCGCCCGGTGCCACAGGTACTGGGCATCGAAGAACCCTTCGTGCCCACCCTGCGGCGACGCTGCGTGGAGATGATTGCCTATCTCGCCCTGCACGACGATCCCGTCAGTGGCGAACGCTTGCGTGCCCGAGCGCTCATCAACGTCGACGTCGAAGCCTCCAAGGCGACGCTGGCCAACACCGCGACCGCGGTGCGGCGCTCACTCGGGAGTGATGCCGACGGCCCACGCCTGCATGCCGTCACGGCGGCCGGTCTCTACGAGGTCCATGGCGTGGAGACCGACGTGCGGCAATTCCACGGGTTGATCGCCACCGCACGCCGCGTCGGCGCGCAGCAGGGGCTCGACGCGATGGCCGAGGCTCTGGCGCTGGTGCAGGGTGAGCCGCTGTCGAGCGTGACCAAGGGGTTTGACTGGTTCTTCCTTGAGGGCCATCTCGCCAGTATCCAGCGTGATGGCGAGTGGGCGGCCTTTGCCCTCGCCCACGCCGCATCACAACAGGGTGACTACGACCTGGCCTTTTGGGCGCTACGTCAGGCCATGACCCTCGACCCCGGGAACGAGGTCATCCGCGACGCGCTCTACGCGACGCCTCGACTACGCGAGTTTGGACGCGATGTTGCCGGCGGTGCGCAGTACGAGACCGTCAGCACCCGCAGCGCTGTAGCGATGAGCTGGGCGCTGGCGCGCTTCGGCCACTAAGTCGTCGAGCAACTGCCCAAACGACACGAGGGGCTCAATGAACAGGTACTTCGAGAGGGACCCGGGAATCGTGTTGATCTCGTTGACGTAGAGCTCGGTGTCGTTCGCTAAGAAGTCGATGCGAGCAACACCACGCACGTTCGCCAGGCCGGCGATGGCCCGAGCGGCCGCTTCAATCTGGGCTGCTTGGTCACCGGGCAGCACGGCGGGCAGTTCGCGTGGCGCACTCACCATGCCTTCGCCACCGACGTACTTGTCGCGGTAGTTCAAGATCTCGGCCGAGGCCGTGCGGCGTAGGGGCTTTTCGATGGCCGAGAGCTGCAGCGTGGGATAGGTGCGCAGGGCAATCTGCACGTCAAAGAGATCACTGCGGTAGGGCTCCACCACGCAGCCCACCGCCAGGTGGGTGTTGGTGGTGAGACGTGCCTTGGCGGTCGCTAGGTCGGCCACCACGTCGATACCAATGGAGGAGCCGCCAAAGCGGGGCTTCAAGATGTAGGGGCCGTCAAAGGGCAGCGACGTCGTGTCGGCGCTCAACAGCACGCGGGGCAAGGTCGGCAGTCCGGCCTGGGCCACGACCGCGCCAAATGCCCACTTGTCCATACCGAGTGCGGCACCGGCCAGTGATGGTCCGGTGTAGTTGATCCCCGCCAAGTCCAGGGCGGACTGCAGTGATCCATCTTCACCCGGGCCGCCGTGCGTGGCCAAAATGACGGCGTCAACGTCGAGGCGGCGGTCTTTTCCGAGTCGGCCACCGGGGGCGTAGAAGCCGCCGTCAACGCCCAGGCGCAGCGTCAGCGCGGCGGCACCCTTGGGGACGCCGTCGAGGAAAGAGGCTGCTTCAACGTCGCCGGGAACCTGGACAAACTCACTCGTCTTCGTCCAGTAAATGCCGACGACGCCGTTGTTTCGCTGGTGGAGTTCTCGCAGGGCCAAGAGGCCGGTGAGAATCGAAATGTCGTGCTCCGGGGTAGGCCCACCAAACAAAACCGCTACAGACACTGGGTCCCCTTCGTGCGAAAAGATAACCCTTTAAATGTAGTGGTCAGGAAGGTCGTTGAGGTACAACACTGCGTCACCGGCACGCAGGGTGGCGCGCACCCACGCCACGGCGTCATCGCGGTAGCGAACTCGCATGGCCCCCGCACCAAAGCCATCGCTCAGCGCCTGCGCGTTGGTGCGCTGCACAATGACGAGCTCGGCCCCCATTGCCCGCACCGCGGCCGCCAGTGCGCGATTTTCACGGTACTGCTCCGGCCCGAGTTCAATGAGCCCCGGCGTCACCACCACCCGGCGTCCCGTCACTGCCTGATCCGCCAGTAGTCGCAGCGATGCGGCAGCCGACGCGGGGTTGGCGTTAAAGGTGTCGTCAATGACCACGACGCCCGAAGCTGCCGTCACCACGTTGGCCCGATTGGCTACCGGGGCAATGGCGTCGAGGCGCGCAATGAGTTCGGTTGCGCTTCGACCAAGCAACAAGGCCGTCGCAATGGCGCAGGCCACGTTGGTTGGCTGCACGCTCGCGATCGGGGCAATGGTGGCCAGTGATTCGCCATCAATGACAATCTCCCAGTGGTCACCTTCGACGCGCACCTGCACGTCCGCTGGCTGCACGGAACCTGCCGTGCGCACGGTTTTGCCCGCCAAGCGGGCGGGCCAGTGCCGCAACCGCTCGTCATCAACATTGACCACCACGGCGGCGGCCGAGGTTGTGATTTCGAACTTGGCGGACTCGATGGTGTCGAGTGACTTCATGCGCTCGAGGTGCACGGGGCCAATCGCCGTAATCACCGAAATGGCCGGGGGGCACCATGCACAGAGCTCGGCGATTTCCCCCGGTCCGTAGGTACCCATCTCGGCAATGAAGACCCGGGTGCCGTCAATAAGACCTTCGTTGATGGCACGTGAGAGTCCGGCGCGATTATTGAAGCTCTTGGGCGTTGCCACTGTGTCGCCATCCACCCGAAAGAGGTCAGCCAAGTGATTCTTCGTCGAGGTCTTGCCGAACGAGCCCGTGATACCGACCACGGTGGGGGTCACCTGCGCGAGCCGACGAGCGGCCCGATCGACGAAGACTGCTGATTGACGGCGCTCCCACGGCTGCAACAGGCGCGTGGTCGCGTCCAGCACGAACGGCACCGCCCAGACCGCAGCCAAAGCACCCCACCACGGCTCGTGCGCGAGAAAGCCAACGGCGACGACCACCACGGCCAGCACGCCCGCCACGATCGCCGTCGTGCGCAGGCGTCGCGTCCACACCAACGGTGAGGTGCGGCCACGCAGACTCAGGCCTGACGGACAGACCAGGCCATAAAAGGCCGTGGCAAGGACGCAGCCCACCAGCGAGGAGAGGCACAGGGCGACTACGAAGGCTGCGGCCGACAGCAGCGACAGTGAAAGTGGGCGCTGGTTTTTCCCCACCCACACTCGTGCGCTGGCCACCGGCGGGGCCGACCAGCGAAGGAGGAATCGGGCCATGGCCGCTGGTTCGTAGTGCTCGCGCTGCAGGACCCGCAGCCAGCGGACCCCTTGGGCTATCAGTGCTGCGAGCAGGGCGAGCGTGTCGACGATGTTCATCACCGTATGCGTGGTCATGAGCAGTACCCCAGTGCGGCGGCAACGAGGGCATTCGGTGCTTGGGTGGGAACGAAGTGACCGAGAGACGTGATAGTCACCATCGTGGGGGGCGTCGCCATGAGCGTGGCCGCCTGCGTCGCCATGGCGAGCGGCGCGGCCGTGTCCTCGGCTCCCCAGACGAACGTCGTCGGCGTGGTGATCGCGGCCAGCTCGTCGTCATAACTTTCGTTCACGCTGGCGACCAGAACGTCCCGAAGGATGCCGCTGGCGTTGCGGTAGTCGGCCGACCCGTAGCGCTGGCGAGCCCGCTCCATGGCGTCGGCGCCAATCAGACCGCGCTTCGCCAGTGCCTTGATGACGCGATAACGAAGCGGTGACGATGACTTCCCCAGCGAGCGAATGAGTGGGACCCCGGTCAGGACCACGCCGGAGACTCGTTCGGGGTAGCGGGCGGCCAGCACCGTGGCGATACGGCCCCCAAAGGAATGACCGACGAGGACCAGGGGCGTTGGGCCCAGCTCTTCCAGCAGTGGGGCGACGAGTTCGGCGTAGTGACGCGCACCGCCAGCGACCGTTGGCAGTGGTGAGGAGCCAAAACCGGGCAAGTCCAGCGCCACCGACGCAACGCCGGCGTCGGCCAGCGCCGTGGCGGCCTCACGAAAATCGCCCGAGGAGCGACCCCATCCATGCAGCCAGAGCACCCGCACCGGACCATCGCCGTAGGACTCCCCGAAGAGGGTTCCGTTTCCGTAGGCGGTCAGCACAGACTTAAGGTTAGTAAGCAATATGCCCGACTTTTGGCCACGTCACACGATGCCGGTAGCGTCAATGGTGCAATGGAGACACCGAGCACCTTTGATACCGAACTTCTTGTTGGCCTCACGGTCGAGCAGCGCGACGCCATAACCTCCCCCGCTCGGCGACTTTTGGTGAGCGCAACGGCTGGATCCGGCAAGACCCACGTGCTCACCCTTCGAATTCAGCGCCGTATTGCCGAGGGCGAGGTCGACGCTGACCACGTTCTCGCTATGACCTTCACCCGCAAAGCGGGCGATGAACTGCGCACGCGTCTCTTCCGAGCTGGGATTCGTGACGTGCGCGCCGGCACCTTTCACCGCGCGGCCTTGATTCTCGTCAATGAGTATCGTCGCGACCACCACCTGGACGCGGTGGTCATCGAAACGAACCGACGCCGCTTGGTCGGTCCACTCGTGACGCAGTTGCGCGAAGACAACTTCATCATCGACGATCACCTCATTCCCCGCATCGAGGCCGAGATTGGCTGGGCCTTGTCGCAGGGGTATGACGGCGCGGCCTATTCGGCCAATGCCCGCAAGCACCGGCGTGACTCGCCGCTGCCGCCCTCCAAGTTCGGGCAGGTGATTGACCGCTACGTCGGGCTGTGTCGCAGTCGTGGCGTGCTGGACTTCGACCTACTGCTGCAAGAAGCCGTCACTCTGCTCAAGACGAACAATGCGGTGAAGGCAGCCTTCCGTCACCGGACTCGCGCACTCTTCGTCGACGAGGTGCAGGACATGAATCCCCTGCAGTTTCAGTTGCTCCAGCAGATGGCCGGCGACGACCCCGACCTGTTCTGTGTCGGTGACCCCAACCAGTCGATCTACGGCTTCAATGGCGCCAGCCCGCACTTGCTCACCGAGGTGCTCCGCACCTGGCCCGACACCGTTGTACTCGACCTCACCCGTAATCACCGCTCCACCGCGGCAATCGTGACCGTGGCGAACACCATGCTGGAGTCCGGCGCCAAGGGCATCACGCCCGCGCGCGAGGGTGGCGCGATTCCGAAAGTCCGCGTCTACGACACCGACACCGACGAAGCCCAAGCAGTCGCGCGCTGGCTCTCAATCAACCACCAGCCCGGCTCACCTTGGAAGTCAATGGGTGTTTTGGCGCGCACCAACGCCCAGCTCGACATCATCGCCACTGCCCTGGAAAGTCAGGGCATCCCCTACGAGCGACGCGGCTTCGACCACGGCCCCACCTCAGATATCTCCGACGACGCCAATAAGCGTGAACTCCCACCAACGCCGCCCGACGCAGTGGCGCTGAGCACGATTCACCGCTCCAAGGGGCTCGAGTTCCAGCACGTGGTGGTCGTTGGCTTCGCCGACGGCCAGCTACCGAGCTACCAAGCCACGGGGCTCGTTGAGCGCGCCGAAGAGGCTCGCCTCGCCTACGTCGCGTTAAGTCGCGCGGAGAACACGTTGCTGATCACCTGGAGCAAGGGCCTCGACGATCCTCGCTTTAAGTCCCGTCACCCCTCGCCGTTTTTGAAGCCCATTGAAGAAGCGATTACCGCGCTCGAAGCGGAACGCGCGCCCGCCGCATCAGAGGTGGCCAAGTCCCGCTTGGCGGCGATTCGCCAGCAGCTCGAAGCAATCGACGACGAAAACTAGTTCAGCGTGGCGACCACGGGGGCGTGGTCCGAAGGCTTCTCGCCCTTGCGCGCCTCGCGGTCGACGCCCACGTGTGACACGCGCTGGGCCGTAACGGGGTCGGCGAAGAGATAGTCAATGCGCAGACCCCAGCCGCGGCGAAAGGCGCCGTTTCGATAATCCCACCACGTGAACTGTTGTCCTTCGGGCGTGTGCTGGCGGGCCAAATCTACGAGGCCCGTGTCGAGTAGGCCCTGCATGGCGTCGCGCTCCGGCTGCGACACGTGCGTGGCGTCGACGAAGGCCTCCATGTCGTAGACGTCGTCATCACTAAGGGCCACGTTGAAGTCGCCACCGATCACGATGCCCGCCGAGGTGTCACGGTTCGCCACCTCGTCGCGGAGATCGGCCAACCAGCCCAACTTGTAGGTGTAGTGGGGGTTGTCGAGAGCACGACCGTTGGGCACGTAACAGGAGTAGACGCGCAGCCCGCCGCAAGTGGCACGAATGCAACGCGCCTCTTCGTCCTCGCCCAAGCCCGTGACTACGTCCTCGAGACCCACGCGCGAGAAGATGGCCACCCCGTTCCACTGCCCCTGGCCGTAGTGGGCCGATTCGTAGCCCAGAGCCGAGAGGCCTTCGAAGGGGAATTTGGCGTCCGTTTGCTTCGTCTCCTGGACGAGGACAATGTCCGTCTGGGTTTCTTCGAGCCACTGCGAGACCCGGGGCCACCGGGCCGTCAATGAATTGACGTTCCAGGTAGCGATCTTCACGAAGCGTCGGCCAGCACGAAGAAGATGTCGGCTTCGACGGCCGTCTGGCCGTTCACGGTCGCCACGCCGTGCCCCTTGCCTCCACGGGCCGATAAGCGCGTCATCTCGGTGGTCAGAGTCAACGTGTCACCAGGGAGCACCTGGCGACGGAAGCGGGCGTTCTCCACCCCGCCAAAGAGGGGCAGGCGACCGGCGTACTTCTCGTCAGCCAGCACCGCGACCGCACCGACCTGCGCCAGTGACTCGAGCATCAAGACGCCCGGCGTGGTGGGCCGGCCGGGAAAGTGTCCGGGGAAGAACCACTCCTCCCCCGTCAACGTCCACTCGCCCACCGCCATCTGGCCGGGCGTGATGGACAGCAATCGGTCAATCAAGAGAAACGGCGGACGGTGGGGAATCCAGTCCTGGGGGTTCAGTGAAAGTTCGCTCATAGTCCCAACTCCGCAATTCGACGTTCGCTATCTACCGTAATCAAGGTGAAGGCCCGCTTGTCGCCACGCTTGAGTACGTCGCGCGCACGCGTAGGTGCCGGCGTGCCCAGGTTGGTTGTCGGGGCGTAGCACTCGATAGTGGTGCCGTTCTTCAACGTGGCGGTGATCACCGCACCGTGGGACGTGAAGGCCATGACTTCGCCCTCCACGCGGCCACCGATTTTGACGGCCTTGACGAAGGCCGCAAAGGCCTCTTCGGGGTTCACGGGCTGACGGCTGCGACGCACCGCCACCACCGGCGTGGCCTCTGCGGCGACAACTGCCTTCTTGACCGTCTTCTTCACCGCCGCCTTGGCCGGCTTTGTCGCGGCCTTGGCCTCGGGTTCCGATGCCGCGCCTTCCTTGGTCGCCTTTTTCATCACGGCCTTCACCGGCTTCGCCACGGTCTTCGTGGCACGTGTGCTCTTCACTGGCGTCAAGGTGTCGCCAATGGAGGGCGTTGCCCCACCGGGCAGGGTGACGGCGAGCTTCTTCACCGTCTTGGTGGCCGGCTTGGCGTCACGAGTGGACTTCGGCCCACGAACGGGCAGGCGGTCGGTAAAGATCCAGCCAACGCCCTTCACCGGCTTGCCGCCAATGAGGCGACCGACGTCAAAGAGCCACGGGTACTCGTCGTGGAACTCCTGGAATGAGTCGTTGCTCAAGACCACGGCGTTGATGCGCTGGGCAATCTTCAAAATGAAGGCGTCACCGCGGCCGAGTGCCCCGGCCGGTGGCGTGACAATCTCACCGGCAATTTCAGCTTCCTTGAAACGGGCCCGTTCGCCGGGGGCGACACGGTGCTCAAAGCTGGCGTCGACGACGACAATCACGTCGGCACTGGGGTGCTCGTCGATGAAGGCGCGCACGGCGTCATCGAGCTGCACGAGACTCGGAATCGTCCGGCCTTCGGTGGCCAGATTGGATCCGTCGACGACGACGCGCAGCGCCGTCTTTTTCATTGCAGCGCTCGGGTCAGCAAGTCAGCCTGTTCGGCCGAGTGCACGAGGTGCGATCCCGTTGCGGGGCTGGCCGATTCGGCACGAGCCACGTGGCGCATGAACAGGGTGTTCCACGCCAGGGTGCGCAAGTGCACGAAGGGCCAGGCACCCATGTTCTCGGGCTCCTCTTGCAGCCAGACCACGTCGGTGACGTTAGGGAACTTGGCCAACTCGGCCTCGATGTTTTCCTTCGGCCATGGGTAGAGCTGCTCGACCCGCACGATGGCCACGTTCTCAACCCCGAGCTCGGCGCGACGAGCGGCCGCTTCGTGGGCGATCTTGCCCGAGGCCAGCACGACGCGCGTCACCTTGGCGGGGTCGACGACAGTATCACCGAGGACTCGGTGGAAGGCGCCGTTGACGAACTCATCCAGCGGTGAACGCGTCTGGACGGCGCGCAGCATTGACTTGGGAGTGAAGATGATCAGCGGCGTGATGTGCTCGCGGCGCACCTGGGAACGCAACAGGTGGAAGTACTGCGCGGCGGTCGTAGGCTGCGCGATACGGATGTTGTTGCGCGCCGACAGTGAGAGGAAGCGCTCAATGCGACCGCTCGAGTGCTCGGGGCCCTGACCTTCGTAGCCGTGGGGCAAGAGCATGACCAGCGAGGCGTTCTGGCCCCACTTGTCTTCGGCGGCCACCAGGAAGTTGTCGATGATGATCTCGGCACCATTGACGAAGTCACCGAACTGGGCCTCCCACGCAACGAGTGAGCGCTTGGACTCCACGGAGTAGCCGTACTCGAAGCCCAGGGCGGCGTACTCACTCAAGAACGAGTCGCGGACCGTGAAGAAGCCCTCGGAGTCGAGGTTCGACAGCGGGACGAACTGGTCGCCGTTGGCGTAGTCGATGAGCGCGGCGTGACGGTGCGAGAAGGTGCCACGACGTGAGTCCTGACCCATGAGGCGCACGTTGGTGCCCTCGAGCAGCAGTGAGCCAAAGGCCAGCGCCTCACCCAATGCCCAGTCGACTTCACCGGCTTCGAGCAACTGCGTGCGCTGGGCAAACTGACGCTCGAGCTTGGGGTGAATGGTGAAGCCCTCAGGCGCGTGCATCGTGGCCGACGCGACGCGCGAAATCACCTCAGGGGTCACGCCGGTAGCGACAGCGGCCTCGTCGGACGGCACGTCGGCGACGGGGACGCCGGAGAGTTCAGGGACCGGCACGGTGCGGACTTCGTCGAGCACGCTCTGGAGACGGTCGTTGAAGCGGTCGAGGGCGGCCTCAGCGTCTTCCAGGGTGATGTCACCGCGGCGCACCAGCGTCTCGGTGTAGGCCTTGCGGACCGACCGCATGGTGTCGATCACGGCGTACATCTGGGGCTGGGTGTAGCTGGGGTCGTCACCTTCGTTGTGGCCGTGACGGCGGTAGCAGACGATGTCGATAACGACGTCGCGGTGGAAGGTCTCACGGTAGTCGTAGGCCAGGGCCGCGGCGCGAGCACACGCTTCGGGGTCGTCGCCATTGACGTGCAGAATGGGCGCCTGAATCATCTTGGCGACGTCGGTCGGGTAGAAACTCGACCGCGCCGAGATTGGCGACGTGGTGAAGCCCACCTGGTTGTTAATCACGATGTGGATGGCACCACCAACGCGATAGCCCGAGAGCTGGGAGAGGTTGAGGGTCTCGGCGACCACGCCCTGTCCGGCGAAGGCCGCGTCACCGTGAATCAAAATCGGCAGGTAGGGGAAGCTTGTGGGCTTGGGGGCCGACGGCGTGCCGTCGCCGGGACGACGGGCCGCGTCTTGCTTAGCGCGAACGATGCCTTCGACCACGGGGCTCACGGCCTCGAGGTGCGAGGGGTTCGAGGCCATCGAGACGGCAATGGTCTCGCCGCTCAGGTTGGTGTAGGTGCCGTGGGCACCCTTGTGGTACTTCACGTCGCCGCTGCCCTGCACGCTCTCGGGGTCGAGGTTGCCCTCAAACTCCGAGAAGATGTCGGAGTAGGACTTGCCCACGACGTTGGCCAAGACGTTGAGGCGGCCACGGTGGGCCATACCAATAACGGCTTCGTGCAGGCCGTCGCGAGCGGCGGCGTCCAGGATCGCCTGCAGGGCGACGATGGTCGACTCACCACCTTCGAGACCGAAACGCTTCTGGCCGACATAGCGAGTGTGAAGGAAGCGCTCGAAGACTTCGGCTTCGTTCAGTGCGCTCAAGACGCGCAGCTGCTGGTCGCTGGTCATCTGCCACTTCACGCCTTCGACGCGGTCCTGGATCCAGCGCTTCTGCGCAGGGTCCATGATGTGGCCGTACTCAATACCGATGGTGCGGCAGTAGGCGTCACGGAGAATCACGAGAATCTCCTCCAAAGTGGCCTCACGCTTCCCGGCCAGGCCGTCGACGACGAACGTGCGCTGCAGGTCCCAGATGCTCAGACCGTACGTCTTGAGGTCCAGCTCGGGGTGTAGTGCGGGGGCTTCCGAGTTGAGTGGGTCGAGGTGAGCGTTGAGGTGACCACGCACGCGGTACATGTTGATGAGTTCCTGCACGCGAATCTGCTTCAAGATGCGCTCGGCGTCGTCATCGGAGGCCAACGAGTTATTGTCCTTGGCCCACTTGGCGGGCTCGTAGGGGCTGCCAATGGCGGCGAAGACGTCTTCGTAGAAGTTGTGGCCACCGGTCAAGCACTCGGCGACGTACTTCAAGAACAGACCCGACTCGGCACCTTGAATGATGCGGTGGTCGTAAGTGGAGGTGATGTTCATCACCTTGCCCACACCAATCTGCGCCAGTGCACGGGGGTCAGCTGAGTCAAAGCCCGCCGGCCACGACAGGGCACCGACACCAATAATGGCGCCCTGACCAGGCATAAGACGTGGCACCGACTGCACGGTGCCCAGGGTGCCAGGGTTGGTCAGCGACACGGTGGCACCAACGAAGTCGTCCGCACCCATCGTGCCGGAGTGGACCTTGCGCACCAGGGTCTCGTAGGCGAGGAGGAACTCGCGGAAGTTCATGGTGTCGGCGTCGCGAATAACTGGCACGACCAAGTTGCGGGATCCATCGGGGCGCTCAACGTCAACGGCGAGGCCGAGACCCACGTGCTCGTTGCGGCGCACGCCGGGGGTGCCCTTTTCGTCAACGGCCTCCACGAAGGCGGCGTTCATTGAGGGAATCGTGACGAGGCCCTGCACCACGGCCCAGGCAATCAAGTGCGTGAAGGAGACCTTGGCACCCGTGGTGCGCGACAGCGCCTCGTTCAGCGCTGCGCGGTTGATCTCGAGCAAACGAGCCGGCACGGTGCGCACGGAGGTAGCCGTTGGCACGGAGAGCGAGGCGTTCATGTTCGTCACGATGCGCGCCGCCGCACCACGAAGTGGGGTGGCATCGGCGTCAACGACAACGGCCGGAGTGGCTGCCGCGGCGGCGGGGGCGCTCAGGTGCGTCGTGGGCACCGTGGGCAGCGTGGAGGGCTTGTAGTCAGCGAAAAACTCACGCCAGCTGGCCGACACCGAGGAAGGATCAGCAAGGAAACGCTCGTACATGTCGTCCACCAGCCACGCGTTGGGGCCGAAGGAACCGTTGGAAGGGCGCGAGGAGGATTCAGGGGTAGTCATCCCTTCTAGCCTAGGTCTGAACCGATATCGCTGCGAACTCTTTTCTCGCTGCACACCTTCGAAAATCGTTGTAATCACTGGTGATGACAACATACAAAGTGTTGATGAGGACTATCCCCCACCACAAAGCAGTACTCCCGTGCGAAATGCACGGGAGTACGCCACGGTCATTGATGCCGCATCGCGGCGGTCACTCAAATAATCTGCACAGCCTCGGGGAAGTGGCAGGCCACGGCGTGGCCCTGGCCCTTGTCCTCGAGTTCGGGCATTTCACTCGCGCAGATGTCCTGCGCCTTGGGGCAACGAGTGCGGAATCGGCAGCCCGTTGGTGGGTTGAGCGGGCTTGGCACGTCGCCCTCGAGGATGATGCGCTTGCGCTTGCGCTCCGCCTTGGGGTCAGCCATCGGGGCGGCCGACAGCAGGGCCTGGGTGTAGGGGTGCTGCGGGGCCGAGTAGAGATCGACCTTGTCGGCGATTTCTACGATGCGACCCAAGTACATCACCGCCACACGGTCTGACACGTGACGCACCACTGACAAGTCGTGGGCAATCATGAGGTAGGCGATGCCGAACTTCTCCTGCAGGTCGGCGAGCAGGTTGATAACACCAGCCTGCACCGACACGTCCAGGGCCGACACGGGCTCGTCCAAGATGAGCACCTTGGGCTTCAAGATCAACGCGCGGGCGATTGCGATGCGCTGGCGCTGACCACCGGAGAACTCGTTGGGGAAGCGGTTGGCGAATCGGGGGTCGAGGCCCACGTTGCGCATGGCCTCAGCAACCAGCTCGGGGCCCTCTTCGTCGTTCCAACGGCCGTGAATAGCCAGGGGCTCGGCAATCGATGAGCCAATGGTCATCTTGGGGTCCAGCGAACCAAAGGGGTCCTGGAACACAATCTGAAGGTTCTGGCGAATGTCCTTCATCTCTTTACGAGACAAGCCGACAAGTTCAGTACCCTCGTACTTGATCGAACCCGAGGTTGGCTCGGCCAACTGCAAGACGGCGCGACCGGTGGTGGTCTTACCGCAACCGGACTCGCCCACGAGACTCAGGGTCTCACCGGGGAACAGGTCGAACGAGCTGCCGCAAACGGCGTGCACCGTTGCCGACGCCTTCGCGAAGGGCAGAGACGACTTCTTTTCGAAGTGCACGACCAGGTCGCGCACACTCAACACGGGGGTTGGCGTAGTGGTTTCAGTATCGTTAGTTGCCACTGTCATCTACTCCTTCAAGAATCTCTTCGGCGCCCACGAACATTGAGGCCACGGGCATGGCCGACACTTCGTCACGGAAGTGACAGGCCGAGAGGTGAACGGCACCACCGTTAGTGGTGACCTGCTCCAGCGTTGGCTCCGTGCTGCGGCAGATATCCTGCGCCAGCGGGCAACGTGGGGCGAATGGGCAGCCACCGGTGTGGTTGATCATCGTTGGGGGGCTACCAGGGATCTGGCTCAAACGCTCCGTTGAGTCAGTGGTATGGCTCGGAATCGAGCCCAACAGGCCGTGGGTGTACGGCATTGACGGACGGTAGAAGAGGTCGTCAACATCAGCGAACTCCACCACTCGACCGGCGTACATCACGATGACGCGGTTCGCGACACCGGCAACGACACCGAGGTCGTGGGTTACCAAGATCAGTGCGGCCTTGGTCGCCTCCAACGCTGACTGCAGTGACTGCATGACCTGCGCCTGCACGGTCACGTCCAGGGCGGTCGTAGGTTCGTCGGCCAGCATCACGCGCGGGCTATTCGCCATGGCAATCGCGATAACGGCGCGCTGACGCATACCACCAGAGAATTCGTGGGGGTAGCTGTCTAGGGCGGCTTCGGGACGAGGAATGCCCGAAAGCTTCAAGAGCTCGATGGCCTTGGCCTTCGCCTCTTCCTTGGACATTTCCTTGTGCGCCTGGACTGCTTCAATGATCTGCCAACCGATGGTGTACACCGGGTTGAGCGAGGTCATGGGGTCCTGGAAGATCATGGAGACCTTGTCACCACGCATCTTGTACATCTCTTTTTCGGTGCGACCAACAATCTCTTCACCGTCAATCTGCACGGATCCGGTCACGTCGGCAGTCTTTGGCAACAGACCAATAAGGGCCAACGAGGTGACCGACTTACCCGAGCCGGACTCACCGACGATGCCGAGCACTTCCTGCTCCCCCAGCTCGAACGACAAGTCGCGCACTGCATTCAGCACACCATTGTCCGTCCGGAAGGAGACTTCGAGATTCTTGACGCTAACCACGGGCTGTGCCATGACTACTTCTTTCTGCGAGCGTTACGAGGGTCAAATGCCGCCTGCATGCCGTCACCAATGGCGAAGACGCACAGCACGATGAGCAACAACAGTCCAGCGGGGAACAGGAACTGCCACGGGCTGGTCGTTGCCGCGCCCTGGCCTTCCTGCACCAACATACCGAGCGACACGGCGGGTGGGACGATGCCGAGGCCCAGATAGGACAGCGTTGATTCAAGGAGGATGGCTCCCGACACGGTCAGCGTGGTGTTGACCATGATGGTGCCGATGGCGTTCGGGATGAGGTGACGGGTAATCACGCGCCAGCTGCTGGCGCCCAACGCAATTGACGCCTCTACGAAGGCGCGCTCGCGCAGCGCGAGGAACTCAGCACGAACCAGTCGGGCGATGTACGTCCACGAGAGTGCACCAATCAACAGCGCGATCAACAGCGGGCTGTTACTGGCGTTCTGGAAGATGTTGGACATAACGATCAAAATCGTCAACAGTGGCACTACCAACAGCAAGTCCACGATACGCATCAAGACAGCATCAAGCAGGCCACCGAAGTATCCAGAAATCGCACCAATCGCGGTACCGAACACCATGGCCATCGATGACACGATGAGCGCAACAATGAGGTCCTGGAGCGCACCCTTCAGACAGCCAGAGAACAGGTCGAGTCCAACATTCGTGGTGCCGAACAAGTGGTGCCACGATGGCGCCTGGTTGTAGTCGGATGTCAGCGTGCTCCACCCGTTGGGGTTCAGCGAGGTCTGGATCAACGCAATGGCAAAAATCGTCAAGAAGATTGCGATGCCCGTCATGGCCATCTTGTCCTTGCGGAATCGACGCATGGCAACGGTCCACTGCGTCTCAATCTTCGCGACAGAGCGGTTTTTCTTAAAGAGTTTCATACTTTCCTTAACGTGCGGGGACTCAGCGGTAACGGATGCGAGGATCGAGCAATCCGTACGCAATGTCCGCTAGAAGGTTGAACAAAATGACGAGGGTTGCAGTGAACAAGAGGTAGGCCAGCGTAATGTTCATGTCTTGCTGGTTCGCTCCCGCCAAGAACCAGCGACCCAGACCATTCCATGAGTACACCGTCTCGGTAATGACTGCGCCGCCGAGAAGACCCGCAAAGTCCAGTGCCAGCACGGTGGTGATCGGAATCAACGCGTTGCGCAGAATGTGACGGATGAGCACCCGTCGAGGACTAATTCCCTTCGAACGCGCCAACATGACGTGGTCAAGGTTCATTGTCTCGAGAATCGACGAACGCTGGTAAATCGTCCACGAGGAGAAGACCGCCAAGATCAGGGTGATCGTGGGCAGCGTCATGTGCGCGAAGTAGTCGGGAAGGCGTGAAAGAAATGGTCCAGAAATCGTTGGACTCGTCGCACCCGACGTGGACAGGTACTCGTGGTGGAAGTGCTTGTCGATTGGAATTGCGACGTAGAACTTCAAGAAGAGTCCAACCACGAATACGGGGGTGGCCAGGAAAAAGAAGGTGGTGAAGGTAATTGAACGGTCGATGATGCCACCGCGACGAAGTGCCGCGAGTACGCCCAATGACACCGCAATAACGACGGCCAGGATGAAGGCGAGAAGCACCATCCGCAGCGTCACTGTCATGTGTTGAAACAGCTGTGGTGCCACGGGAACGTGCGACATGTCGGTGCCAAGATTGCCTTGAAGAAGTCCCGAAAACCAGTGCCAGTAGCGCCAAGGAAGTGAACGGTCAAGGAACAGCTGGTGCTCACGGATCAAGATGGTGGCCTTTGGGGTCGTCGGGTTCATCTTCAGAGCGAAGAGTGGGTCACCCGAATACGCCACCATGACAAAGACGCCGACCGTTGCTACCCAGAGAACAATCAGACTTGAAATGAGTCGTCGCAATATGTATTTCAGCACCTCGCAAACCTACCACAGCGAGTGAATTTTTCGAAACATAAAAGTAAAGACGGGGGGCACGAATGCCCCCCGTCTTTAGTACTTCTGAACTGTCAACTAGTGACTAGTTGATGCCCCAGTTCTGAGCGTTCCAGTCAATACCAGCCTGCGTTGGGTTGTTAGCAACACCCGACACGTTGTCCGTCCAGAAAGCAGCTTCTGGGCTCTGGTAGAGGGGAAGGCTTGGCATGCCGGCCCAGAGGGCCTTGTCTGCCAGGGCGTAGTACTTGATCTCACCCGACAACGCCGTCTGAATGTTGGCCTGGTTCATGTAGTTCGAGGCCGTCACGTCAGCGTAGTTGCCGTAGTTGGAGCTGTTTGGCTGGCAAACGTTGTTGCTGTCAACCGTGCAACCATAAATGTTCACGTTGCCGGAGAGGAATGGCGAGCCAACCCAACCGAAGATGACCATGTCGAAGTTGCCTGCAGGCAGCGTTGAGTTCGAACGAACCACGATGCTCACGTTGATGCCGACCTTCTTCAGGTTTCCCTGAATGATCTGGGCTTCAGCGGCACGGACCGAGCTGCCCTTTTCCTGCAGGACAAACGTCAGCACAGGGCCCGTTGCGGAGCCGGTGTGCCACATGCTGTCCTTGCCGTAGTACAGGCCGGCGACGGAGCCCAGCAACGACATTGCCTTAGCGATACCGGCAGATGAACCACCAATGTCGTAGGCCTTGCCGTCAGGAGCGTAGCCCGACTGCGTCTTCTGCATGAAGATGTAGTTGTCGTCAGGCTGCGTTGCAGGGTACACCTGGCCAACCGTTGCGGCAATGATGTCCGAGCGGTTTACGGCGTAGGCGATGGCCTGGCGAACGGCAGTCTTAGCCATCCAAGTGCTGTGCGTCACGTTGAAGTCAAGGTGCTCGAACGTGTATGAAGGAATGATGCTCTGGTTCACGTTGGCCTGCTGTGAAGCCTGGCCCACCATGTCAGCGCTCACCGTCGTGGGCTGGAAGACCTGGAAGTCACCAGCGGCGAGACCAGCAATACCCTGGGTGTCGTCAGCCAGGTTCGTGAAAACAAGGCGGTTGATCTTGGCCGGTGTGCCCCACCACTTGGGGTTCTGGGTCTCAATGTAGGTGTTGTTCGACTGGTCAACGCTGCTCAGAACGTATGGTCCAGCGGACACGATGTTCTGCACGGCCTTTGAGGGGTCGTCCATGCCGGAGTTCCAACCAACAACGCGGGCGATGTGGGCGGGCAGAAGGCCGAAGAGACCCTGCCACTCTGGGTAAGGCTGACCCTTGAGGAACGTCACGGTAACCGTGCGTCCGTTGGGGCAGAGACCAGCATCGCGATTGGCGGTTGAACCAGATGCACAAGGCGTAGGCGTCGACTTGGTGACTGTCTTGCCCTTCACAACGGACGTCGTGACCGTTGGCGATGGGTTCGAGCCGACCACTGATGAAATCTGGTCGTAACCAGAGTTACCAGCAACGTCGTATGGCTGGCCGTCAACGTCAGTCCACAATGGGCGCACAACGTTGCCGTTGGCGTCGGTGTTTCCGGCGGAAGCCTGGAACATGTAGATGAAGTCGTCAGCGGTGAGTGGTACGCCGTCTGACCAGACAGCCTTCGGGTTGATGGTGTAGGTAACAACCTGTTGGCCGTTGGAGTTCGAGGTTGACGACGCCTTGGTCACAATGTTGGTGTCAATGACCAACTTTGCGCTGTCGTTGAACAGGTATGGCGAAGGCCAGATCTGGTTCAGAACCTGACCAAGGTAGAAGCTGTTGTTAGCCGAGGTGAAGTTGTTGAAACCGCTGAACGTACCGTCCAGGGCAACAACTGCCGTCGTCTGCGAGGCACTCGTCAAGGTAGGAATCGCAATGGACCCCGCCATGAGTGCCATGACGGCCACGCCGCCAATTAATTTCTTCTTAAGCAAGGTAACTCCTATTTGTCGTGTGCCGAAGCACTTAATGTAACTGTCGCTTTCTTATCACGAAAAAACAACCGATGTCAATAATCGTGATGATGGGCATCTCTCCGACATTTTCCTGCAACAATTTTGACCAGAATTGTAGGGAAAATGGGGTTTTCAGATGCTCGCTGCCCCCGAGGAAATTGGTCGCTGGATTCTCGCTTGCCCAATTTCCCCGTGGAGCCTAAGAAAACCGCTGCCCACGCGTCCGATCGGCCACGAGCAATTATGAGTTTCTTACGAAGATAAAGCCCAACTGGCGCGATGATGGGGCGACAGTCCGTTTGCCGAAATGGCGGCCTGGTGGGCGGCAGAGAGGTACCCCTTATTCGAGCCCCATTCGTATTCGGGGAACTCTAAGGCCAACTCCCCCATAATGCGGTCTCGCTCAACCTTGGCCAAAATACTGGCCGCTGCGACTGATGCACAGTGGCGATCGGCCTTGACCATTGTTCGGACCTCGGGGCGCAGCGACGACCCATAGTCGGGGGCAAGCAGGCTGGCCGAACTCGGGATGGTCAGCCAGTCGCGCTTTCCGTCCAAGATGACAATGTCGGGTGCCACACGCAGCGCCGCCAATGCCCGATGCCCCGCGAGGCGAAGTGCGATGGTCAACCCATACTCATCAATCTCCCCGGCACTGGCCCTTCCCAGCGACCAGTCCAGGGCCCATGACGTGATCGCCGGCACCAATCCTTCACGCTGCCTTGCCGAAAGCAGCTTTGAGTCATTAAGACCGACTGGCGCGCCCAAACTCGCCGCACTCACCACGACGAGGGCGCAATAGCAAGGGCCGGCTGCGGCCCCGGTGCCGACCTCGTCGAGCCCGGCAACTCGCTCGAATCCCTGCGCAAAAAGTTCACGTTCGTGGTCCAAGGTGACTAATGAACGCACGCCTCGTTTTGGTGGCACGGCGGGCGTAGTGGACACGGGGCTAAGCGTAGCGAGTCACCACCTAGGATTTGGCGTCATGTCGTCGAGCGCCATCATCATCCCCTTGAAGTCGTTCGCACAGGCGAAGAGTCGCCTTCGCGTCGAGGGGCTCGACGCTGAGCGCATTGCTCAAGAATTGGCCCAAGGGGTCATCGAGGCCGCGGCACCGCTCCCCCGATTCGTGGTCAGTGAGGACCCCGCAGTCCTTGGCTTCGCCGAGAAACTTGGTGCGAACAGCATCCCTGTTGCGGTCGTTGGCCTCAACGAATCTGTGACGGTGGCCTATCAGGCGCTCGGTACTCAGTTTGATCGAGTGATCGTCGTGCACGGCGATCTGTTCTTCCCGGCTGGCATCAACGAACTCGGCGATGAAGACGACGCGCTTCTCGTCACCGATCATCACGGCACCGGGACAAATATCCTGGCTCTTCCAACGGGCCTCGATTTTGAATTCGCGTACGGCCCCGACTCGCGAGCCGCTCACTGCGCAGAAGTCCAACGCCACGGTCTGTCATTGCGCGAAATAGTTGCGGGTCCCTGGACGTTCGACGTCGACGAACCGTCCGACTTTTTTCGGCCGTAACGCAAAACAAGGGGGTCCGAAGACCCCCTTGTTTCTCTGCAGCGCGATGCGCCCAGTAGTTACTTCTTAGCTGGAGCCTTCTTGGCAACGGCCTTCTTAGCTGGAGCCTTCTTGGCAACGGCCTTCTTAGCTGGAGCCTTCTTGGCAACAACCTTCTTGGCGGGAGCCTTCTTGGCAACAACCTTCTTGGCGGGAGCCTTCTTAGCTGGAGCCTTCTTGGCAACAACCTTCTTGGCAGGAGCCTTCTTGGCAACAACCTTCTTGGCAGGAGCCTTCTTGGCAACAACCTTCTTGGCAGGAGCCTTCTTGGCAGGAGCCTTCTTGGCAACGGCCTTCTTAGCTGGAGCCTTCTTTGCTGGAGCCTTCTTTGCTGGGGCCTTCTTTGCAGGGGCCTTCTTTGCGGCAGTAGCCACGTTTCCTCCTTGGGATAAACACAACAAGCAGTACCAGCGCGACACCACCTTGGTGCGTTGCTCTCGGTACTACCCCACAGCGCGTGCACTCGAACATGTACGCATCGACAACGTCGACACGTGACTGCACGCAGTGCACGTTCCTAGGTGGAGGGACGATGATCGCCACATGCGACGACACATCAAAACGCCCCCTCCGCAAAGGACAACTTAAGTTCACTCGTTCCACCATCGAATGTCAAGTATTTGCGACACGCAACAGTTGCGTGAACGTGGAGGACAACGGCATCTATCTCGGACGTTCGTCGCGTGGTGACGTGACGAGTGGTTCGCAACGATCGACACTCGTGCTTGGACCAAGTCGAAGTGGCAAGACGTCGTCACTCATCATTCCCAACTTGCTCACGACGCAACGCTCGAGTGTGATCACCTCAACGAAGGATGACATCGTGCGCATCATGGCGAACGTTCGAAGCGACGCAGCGACGTTGCTCTTCGATCCATC
>Ga0207958_1000002_pt1 | contig 117424 bp, 110 predicted proteins | sample CryBogCBH27Jul07_FD_184606 | JGI IMG/M metagenome (GOLD analysis project Ga0207958, IMG submission 184606) | Freshwater microbial communities from Crystal Bog, Wisconsin, USA - CBH27Jul07 (SPAdes) (version 2) | ecosystem: Environmental > Aquatic > Freshwater > Lake | place: Crystal Bog... | reverse complement strand
TTAGCGGTGCCGGGCTCAATGTGCAGGTCGGTCGTTTCGCGCAAGGTGGGCACGGTCACCGTGGCCCCCAGCGCCGCCTGCGTAAAGGAGATGTGGGCTTCGTGGTGCAGGTCATCACCGGTGCGCTCAAAGCGCTCGTCCGGTGTCACGCGCAGGTGCACAAAGAGTCGACCGTTGCCGCCACCGCGCACACCAGCCGGGCCGCGGTCGTTAATACGCATCGTCGAGCCCTCTTCGACACCGGCGGGAATCTGAATTGTGAAGGTGGTTGGCGCATTCACGCGGCCCTCGCCACGACACGTCGCACACGGTGACTCAATACGTGAGCCCATGCCCTGGCATCGGGCGCAGGGGGCGGTGGTCATCATCTGACCCAAAATGGAGTTGCGGACACGCCGGACCTCGCCCGCACCGGCGCACTCGACACAGGTCACCGGCGTGGTCCCCGCGGCCGCACCGGAACCGTTGCAGTCACCGCAGCGCTGTGGCAACGTGATGGAAATCTCTCGGCTCGCGCCGAAGGCCGCCTCGTCCAACGTGATGTCGAGGGCGTACTCGGCGTCCGGGCCGGGCTGTGGTCCGCGACGGTGCTGACTGCGCCCACCCATGCCACCAAAGAACATGTCGAAGATGTCCTGGACCGATCCCGCGTCACCGAAGGGGTTCCCGCCACCCATCGGACCCTCGTGGCCGAAGCGGTCGTAGTTGGCTCGCTTGTCGGGGTCGGAGAGAATTTCGTAGGCCTGAGACACCTCTTTGAAACGGCGCTCGGCCTCGGCGTCATCGGGATTGACGTCAGGGTGATACTGCCGCGCCAGGCGGCGGTAGTTCTTCTTTAGGTCGTCAGCCGACGCGTTGCGATCGGCTTCGAGAATTTCGTAGAGGTCAGTAGGCATTAGTCAGTTCCCCCGAAGTGTCGGGTCAGTTCGCTCGAGACGGTTTCCACCGCCGCGATGGATTCTTTGTACTTCATGCGCGCCGGGCCCAGGAGGCCGACCGCACCAACGGTCTCGCCATCAACCGTGACCGGCGCCACCACCACGGCGCTGGTCGCCAGTGTCTCGTGTCCCGTTTCAGCACCAATCGCCACCGAGAGACCCTTGTTCAAGATGTCCTGCACCAGTGAGACGACGAGGAGCTCCTTTTCCAGAATGCTCAGGACTTCGCGCACGGTGTCCACGCCCTCGAAGGACTCGGCCACGCGGCTCGAGCCGCCGATGTAGACGGACTCGCCCTCAACCTTGGGGCGCTCGGCGTGCAGCACGGCGACTGCCTCGCGCACCAGTGAGGCCACCGCGTCGTGGCGCGAAGGCACTTGCACGGTTTGCTGCAAAGTCGTGCCGATCAGCAGAGCCTGGAGTTGCTTGGAGGCTTCGGCGGCCGTCTCGTAGCTGACGTCGACGGTGGGGGTCACCGAGTGCTTGGCCACGGATCCGTCCGAGAACACGGTGACCATTAACAAGTGGCGGGCGTCGAGGCTGACGAGCTGCGCCGAGAGGATGGTGGCGTGGGAGTGGCCGGCACCCACCACCACGGCGGTGTAGTCGGTCATGCGGCTCAGCAGTGTTGATGTCTGCTCGAGCACGCTCTCCATCTCGCCACGCACCGTGGCAAAGAACTCGTTGACCTGCAGGCGCTGGGCCTCGCCCAACTTGCCAGCCTTGAGGTGATCGACGAAGTAGCGATAGCCCTTGTCGGTCGGGATGCGACCGGCCGAGGTGTGGGGCTGGGCCAGGTAGCCCTCGCGTTCCAGCGTGACCATCTCGGTGCGCACCGTGGCGGGTGAGACGCCCATGTCCGTGCTTTGGAGCACGGTGGACGAGCCCACGGGTTGGGCGGTATCGATGTGCTCGGTCACCACCGCTTCGAGGATGGTGGCCTTACGGGCGTCCAAATCTGACGTTTCAGTCTTGTTGATTGAGCGGCGAGCCATGCATCCTCCTTTAGCACTCAAGTTTACCGAGTGCTAAGTGCGCTTCGTCGCTTCGCGCACGGACCGTGGCGGCGCTTAGTCCTCGAGTTTGAGGGCGGCGACGAAAGCTTCCTGCGGCACTTCCACGCGCCCCAGGTTCTTCATGCGCTTCTTACCCTCTTTTTGCTTTTCCAGCAGCTTGCGCTTACGACTGATGTCACCGCCGTAACACTTGGCCAACACGTCCTTACGACGGGCCTTGACGGTCTCGCGGGCGATCACGCGCCCACCGACGGCCGCCTGAATTGGGACGTCGAACATCTGGCGTGGGATGAGTTCCTTGAGCCGCTCGGCCATCTTGCGGCCGTAGTAGTCGGCGTTGGAGATGTGCACAATGGTCGAGAAGGCGTCAACGGGCTCGTGGTTGATCAAGAGGTCCACGCGAACGAGCTTGGAGGTGATGTAGCCCTCGGGCTCGTAGTCGAGTGAGGCGTATCCCTTGGTGCGCGACTTGAGCGCGTCGAAGAAGTCGATGACGACTTCGGCCAAGGGGATGGCGTACTTGAGTTCCACCCGCTCCACTGAGAGGTAGTCCATCTTGACCATCTCACCGCGGCGCGACTGGCACAGGTCCATCACGGTGCCCAGGTACTCGCTCGGCGTCAGGATGGAGATCGAGAGCATGGGCTCGTCGATGTGGTCGAGACGCGAGGGGTCGGGCAGGTCGGTGGGGTTGTCGATCTTCACTTCCGAGCCATCGGTGAGGTAGGCGCGGTAGACCACGGAGGGTGCGGTAGCGATGATGTCGAGGTTGAACTCACGTTCTAGGCGCTCACGGACAATCTCCATGTGCAGCAAGCCCAAGAAGCCGCAGCGGAAGCCAAAGCCCAGAGCGTGCGAGGACTCGGGCTCGTAGGTAATCGAGGCGTCGTTGAGCTTGAGCTTGTCGAGTGAGTCGCGCAGGTCACCGAGGTCGTCACCGTCAATTGGGTACACACCGCAATAGACCATGGGCTTGGGGTGGATGTAGCCGTCGAGAGCCTCGGGGGCGGGGTGTGAGGCCGTCGTGATGGTCTCACCGGAACGGGCGCCACCAACGTCCTTGATGCCGGCGACGATGTAGCCCACTTCACCTGGTCCGAGCTGTTCGACCGGAATCATGTCGGGGGTGCGCACGCCGATTTCTTCGATGTCGTGGTTGACGCCGGCCTGCATCATGCGAATCTTGGCGTCGCGGTGCAGCGTGCCGTCCTTGATACGAATCGACGAAATCACGCCACGGTACTGGTCGTAGTGCGAGTCAAAGATAAGGGCCCGCAACGGATCGTTCGGGTTGCCCTGCGGAGCGGGAATGCGCTCAATGATGGCGCGCAGGAGTTCGGGCACGCCCTCACCGGTCTTGGCCGAGATGCTCAACACCGACTCTGGCGGCAGGCCGAGCACGCGGTCGAGCTCTTCCTTGCATCGCTCGGGGTCAGCGGCGGGCAGGTCGATCTTGTTCAGCACCGCGATGATTTCAAGATTGTTCTCAATCGCCTGGTAACAGTTGGCCAAGGTTTGGGCCTGAATGCCCTGCGAGGCGTCGACGAGCAAGATGGCCCCTTCGCACGCGGCCAGCGAGCGAGAGACTTCGTAGCCGAAGTCAACGTGACCGGGCGTGTCGATGAGCTGCAGGATGTGGTCTTCGAAGTGGACCCGGACGTTCTGGGCCTTAATGGTGATACCCCGTTCGCGCTCAATGTCCATTGAGTCCAGGTACTGGGCCCGCATTAAGCGAGGGTCGACTGCTCCGGTAATCTCCAAGATGCGGTCCGACAGGGTCGACTTGCCGTGGTCGACGTGCGCAATGATAGAAAAATTGCGGATTTTCGACGTTTCGACGGGGAAAAGGTTGTTGGCCACGGTGCTGTCAAGGCTACCCGAGTGGGCGCCACGGAGATGCACCTCGCACTACCCCGTAGGTTCCTGCTAGCCTTACTAAGCCCGCCGGAGCACTTCGGCGCACAACGAACGAGGTTTTTTCATGGCAAATATCAAGAGCCAGATCAAGCGCAACAAGCAGAACGAAGTCGCACGTGACCGCAACCGCGCCGTGAAGTCTGAGATGCGCACCCGCACCAAGACTGCCGTCAAGGCCGTTGGCACCGAGAACGAGGAGACGGCCCTCAAGGCCGCCATCAAGCGCATCGACACTGCCGCGACCAAGGGTGTCATCCACAAGAACACTGCCGCTAACAAGAAGTCGGGCCTCATGAAGCGCATCAACGCACTTCGCGCGAAGGCCAACGCCTAAGTCTTTCCTCCTAGTTAGATGAAAACGGCGCCCCTCGTGGGCGCCGTTTTTCATTTGCTTCGAAAAGGTCTAGCGCCGCACCGCACTGAGTCGGGCCAGTCGGGCTACCAGGACTTCAATCACCGTCAGTTCCGTGACGTCCTGGTCGCTTTCCAAGTCCTTGCCACCAAAGCTCACCGCCCCCTTGAGGTCAAGGTCGGCCTGGGTGATCATCGAGATGGCGTCGGCAATCCGGTCCGGCCCCATGGCGCGGGCCATGTTCAACGCCTTGGTGGCGGTGTATTCGCTCTTCACCCCCAACAAGGTCGCAGCCTCCTTCGCAGAGAGGTCCAGGCCTTCGAGGCGAGCCGCCCGCAGGAAGTGGCGCTGCATCATGTTGACAATCTGCAGACCCGCCCGCCCCCGTGAGTCGAGCATGCGTCGCGCAATCGTGATTGCTGTCGTGACGTTGCCTCGATCGATGGCGTCGGTGAGGTCCCACTCGGGAACGTTGCCGGCCTCACCGAGGTAGGGCGAGATGTGCTTGATAGTGAGCGGTGAGGAGCCATAGATGTTTTGCAGCGTGCGCGCCAGCGAGTCCACGCGCTCAATCTCGTCGCCGAAGTGCGAAATGACTGCCGAGAGTGCGGCAGCGTCAACCTGGACGTTGTAGTTCGCGAACGTCGCGCGCACAAAGTTCGGCTTCTCGTCCTTGCCGTAGCCCAAGTCGAGGGTGATGAGCTCTTCGGCAGCCTTGGCAATTTTGTGTGTCTTCGTCCCCACCAGCGCAATGCGAAGCAGCACATCGGGGGTGGGGTTCTTCATCCACTCGATGAGTTCATTGGCCTCGTCGCTGGTCAAGTTTTGGGCGTCACGCACCACCACCACCCGGCGCTCCACCAAGAACGGCGGTGTCTGCAGGGCTTCGAGAATCTGCGAGATGATCGAGTCGCTACTGGTGGCCGCCGCGTCCTTCGCGGTGAAGTCCTGCAGCGCAATTGAGGGATCGAGGCCGCCGAGGGCTTCGTCGATGCGTAAGCGCAGAGCGTCGTAGACCAATGTGGGGTCTGAGGCGACGATGCACAGTGAGGTACTCATGCGCTCTCCAGTATGCGCGCCATGGTGTCGCGAACACGCACCGTGCCAACGACGTCGTGCACTCGCAGAACCCGAGCGCCACCAATGATGCCCAACGAACTAGCCGCTAACGACGCCTCACGGCGCTCGAGCACATCGAGATCGAACATCTTGCCCAGGAAAGTCTTGTTAGACGCCGACAGCAGCAGTGGGCCAATCGCGGCCAGTTCAGCGGAGTCGCGCAGTAACTGCACGCTCTGCGGTGCGGTCTTGCCGAGGTCCAACCCTGCATCAACAATGATCTGCTCATGTCGTAGTCCGGCATCGAGCGCGCGCTGGCGCCGTTCGCGAAGGAAGTCGGCCACCGTCGCGGTCACGTCGTCATAGTGCGGTGTCGGATCGGCCACCCGCGGACGCAGGCGGATGTGTGTTGCCACCACGCTGGCCCCGGCCTCAGCGGCGGTCGCGAGATAGTCGGGGTCGGCAAAGCCTGAAATGTCATTGCCCAAGGTTGCCCCCGCTGAAAAACAGGCGCGGGCAACCGCAGCGCGCCAGGTGTCGATACTGAGCGGCACATCAAAACGCTCGTGGAGGGCCGAAATCGCCGGCACCACGCGGTCAAGTTCTTCCTCTTCAGAGACTTCCTCACCGGGCCCGGCTTTGACCCCGCCGACATCAAGGAGGTCGGCCCCGCCGGCCACCAATTCATCGGCGCGGCGCAGAAAGGCGTCGAAGTCGAAGGTTGCCGCCGGCTGAAAAAAGGAGTCGCGGGTGCGATTTAAAATCCCCATCACCAGCGCTCGCGTGGTCACGTCAAAGCGCCGTTCGCCGAGGGCAATTGCCACCGGAGCCGAGGGCCAAAACGTCGTCACACCACTAGCCGAGTCTGTCGTGGTCGCAGCGGGTGTCGTCACGCGCCCCAGCCTAATGTCGGAGATGGACCCCCTTGGTGCGTCCACTAGCCTGAATACCTGCGTGAAAGTTGCGCACGATTTCGAACAGGAGGTGACCATGGACGACGAGATTTTTAGCCGCATGATGCCTCTATCCGAGCCCGAGTTGCACGAGCCCGTCCTCGTCTACTGCCTCGAAGGATGGATCGACGCCGGCCTCGGTGCCTCAACCGCGATGACCACGTTGCTCGACGCCATTCACACCGAGCCGCTCGCCACCTTTGACACGGACTACTTCATTGACCAGCGCGCCCGTCGCCCCTTGGTGCGCATCATCGACGGCGTCACTACCGAACTCACCTGGCCCGAGATCCAGCTGCGCTGGGGTCGCGACCGTGACGGCGCTGACATCCTCTTCTTGGTCGGCCCCGAGCCTGACTTTCACTGGAGTGACTTCGTCGAAGCGGTGACCGACGCCGCCCTGACCTACAACGTTCGCTTGGCCCTGGGACTCGGTGCCTTCCCCGCCCCCACGCCGCACACTCGCCCAGTGCGCATCATCGGCACGGCACCGGAAAACTCAGCCCACCTGCTGAACGCCATCGGCACCGTGTCGGGCGAGCTCGAGGTCCCTGCGGGTATTAACTCCGCCTTAGAACTGGGCTTTGCCGACGTCGACATCGACGTGGTCACGCTCTGGGCCCGTGTCCCCCACTACGTGGCTTCCATGCCCTATCCGCAGGCCTCGGCTGGTCTCATCGAAGGACTGGCCCGCTTGGGCGGCCTCACCTTGGACGCCTCGTCACTGCGCCTCACGGCCGACGAGGCGCGCGCTCGCGTTGATGACCTCGTGGCCAACAACCCCGAGCACTCGTCGATGGTGGCGCAGCTGGAAGAAGTCGCCGACGAGGACGAAGGTCACTCGCTCGGTGACATTATCCCCAGTGGTGATGAGCTCGCCGCGGAACTCGAACAGTTCCTGCGCGGCGAAGGCCTCTAAGCCCCTTCGACGTCCGACTCTTCAATGCGCAGCCCGAGACCAAGGGCGTAGCCGTCGAGAAAAACGGCACACTCCCCCTGGCGTGGGTGGCGATTCGCTAACTCGTGAAAGGCCGCGGAGTGGTCGGCCTCAATCAGGTGCGCAATCTCGTGCACCAAGACGGCGTCGATCACCCAGTCGGGGCACGACTGCAGTCGATTCGACACCCGAATCTCACGGGTGTCGGGCGAACACGAGGCCCATCGGCGGTGCTGCGTCGAACTCCAGCGCACCGATGACGGCATCACCCCATCGAGGTAGAGCTCAGCCAACACGCGGGCCCGCTCTTCGAGCCCGGCGTCGCCGGTGGCGGTCGCGGGGCGCTGGGTAAGGAGGCGTTCGACTAACGAGTCGACGAACACCGTGCGGTCGCGACCGCGCAGTCGTGCGGGAATTTGCACCACGATGCGGCTCCCCGACCAATGCGCGGTACCCGTCTTCTTTCGTCGATCCGACGCCCGAATCTCCACTTCGGGACGATCGAACCGAGGCGGCTCTATCGTGACCGAACTGTGCGAGACCCGGACGTTGGCCATTAGAGAATGACGTTCACCAATCGCGGTGGGACCGCGACAACGCGCTGCGGGCTCTGTCCATTCAGAGCAGCCGCAATCGTGGCGTCGGCCAACGCGGCAGTGATGGCGTCTTCCTGGCTCACGTCGGGGCTGACCTCGACGCGCGACTTGACCTTGCCATTGATCTGCACGACCATCGTGACCAACGCGTGGGCCACCAGACTCTCGTCGGCCACGGGCCAGGTCTGGGCGTGCACGCCTGGCTCACCGGGGTGACGCTCTTCCCAGAGTTCGGCCGTGATGTGCGGTGCCATTGGCGCCAGCAGGCGAAGCAGGAGGTCGAGCGACTCGTCCAGGGTGGCGCGGTGCGCCCCTTCAGCGGAACGAGCCCACTTGGAAATCGTGTTCAACAACTCCATCAACGCGGCCACGGCCGTGTTGTAGCTCCACTTTTCTAGGCCGTCGGTGACGCGCACGATCGTGCGGTGCACCTCGCGCAGCACTTCTTCGTCGGCCGCGGAGCGCTCCTCGTGGAAGTTGCATTCGTCGTAGTGCGCCAAGCGATAGATGCGGTCGATGAATCGTGCGCAGCCGTCAATAACGTCCTCGGTCTGACTCGTCCAGTCAACGTCGTCGGCCGGTGGGCCGACGAAGAGGTGGAAGAGACGCAGGCCGTCGGCGCCCACGGTGTCGTAGTACTTCTCAGGCGCAATCAAGTTGCCCTTCGATTTGGACATCTTCGATCCGTCGAGACGAATCATGCCCTGGGTGAAGAGGCGCTTGAAGGGCTCCCGTGGCAGACCCGGGGCCATCGAGATGTCAACCAGTGCCTTCAAGTAGAAACGGGCGTAGAGCAGGTGCAAAATGGCGTGCTCGATGCCACCGATGTACTGGTCAACGGGCATCCACTTCGCAGCTTCGGCGGGGTCGAAGGCCTGGCCGTCGCTAAATGGGTCGGCGTAGCGCAGGTAGTACCACGACGAGTCGGTAAAGGTGTCCATGGTGTCCGCTTCACGGCGAGCCGGCTTGGCGCAGGTGGGGCACGGGACGTTGCGGAAACCTTCGTGCGTGGCCAACGGCGACTGACCAGACTTGTCCATCGTGACGTCGTCAGGCGCCACAACGGGCAGCTGATCCTCGGGCACGGGCACCATGCCGCAGTCGTCGCAGTAGATGATCGGAATCGGGCAGCCCCAGAAACGCTGACGTGATACGAGCCAGTCGCGCAGGCGGTAGTTCACCTTGCGCTCACCCTTAGCGTTGGTCTCAAGGAAGGTCGCCGCCTGTTCCTTGGCCTCGGCGATGCCCAGGCCGTCAAGGAAGCCCGAGTTGATGTGCACGCCATCACCGGCGTAGGCGCCACCGGCAAAGTCGTCCGGTGTCGCCACCGTACGGACGATAGGCAGTCCGTGCACCTGCGCGAAGGCGTAGTCACGCTCGTCTTCGGCCGGAACGGCCATGATGGCGCCGGTGCCGTAGTTGCCGAGCACGTAGTCGGCCACGTAGACCGGTACGGGTTCGTTGTTAAACGGGTTGACCACGTACGAGCCCGTGAAGGCACCGCGCTTGTCGAGGCCGGCACCCGCGTCCGAGGACGCCGTGCGCTCAAGCTCACTCGCCTGCGTGGCGCGGCCAACCAGTTCCTCAACGACCGCGCGCTGCTCATCGGTCGTGAGATCAGCCAGCAGTGGGTGCTCGGGGGCAACGACGGCGTAGGTCACGCCAAAGCCCGTGTCGGGGCGCGTCGTAAAGACCCGCAGCTCCTTCGAGGCGTCGTGCTGGAAGGGCAGCGCGAACTCGACGCCCTCTGAGCGCCCAATCCAGTTGCGCTGCATCGTTTTAACGCGCTCGGGCCATTCCAGCGAGTCGATGTCGTTCAACAGTTCTTCGGCGTAGGCAGTGATCTTGAAGAACCACTGCTCGAGGTTCTTGCGCTCAACGAGGTCGCCCGATCGGTCACAGGTGCCGTCGGCATTGACCTGCTCGTTGGCCAATACGGTGGCACACCCAGGGCACCAGTTCACGGGCGCTTCAGCTCGATAGGCCAAACCGGCCTTCAAGAACCGCAGGAAAATCGTCTGTGCCCACTTCATGTAACGCGGGTCGTGACTAAAGACTTCACGACGCCAGTCGTAGACGGCACCCAGACGTCGAACCGAGTTCTTCAACTCCCCCATGCGGGCGTCGGTAAAGAGGCGTGGGTGGCTGCCGGCCTTAATGGCGGCATTTTCCGCCGGCAAGCCAAAGGAGTCGAAGCCAAACGGGGATAGAACGGCCTTGCCGCGCATGGTCTGGTAGCGCACCACGAGGTCACCGAAGGTGTAGTTACGCACGTGGCCCTGGTGAGCCGCCCCCGAAGGATAGGGGTACATGCACAGGGCGTAGAAACGTTCACGAAGGTCGTCGTTATCGACTTCGTAGGTTCCCTCGTCAAGCCAACGGGCCTGCCACTTCTGCTCAATTTCCGTTACGTCAAAGGGGCGTGCCATATATCTATTCTACGTAGGTCGCTTCAACGCCGAAGTGGCTGGGAGCGGTCGTTGCGCGAACTGCTAGTATTGATGTCTCGCGGGGGTATAGCTCAGCTGGCAGAGCACTTGCATGGCATGCAAGGGGTCCGGGGTTCAAATCCCCGTACCTCCACCAAGAATCGCCTCGGTCGAAAGACCGAGGCGATTTTCTTTTTTGCTACACAAAGCGTGCCGGTGCACTGGGCTGCGATGCCGTGTAATGAGAATCTGAAATAGCCGCCATACTTTTGAGGTGGGCATAACTCTGTATGGCGTACTCGCCGTTACCTTCATGATCGTGATGTACGCCCTCGAGTCCCGTGGGCCGCGGTACGTGGTGGGATTTGCCGTGGGCTGCCTACTTTCAAGCGTGTACGGCTTTTTGTCCGGCGCCTGGCCGTTCGGCCTCGCGGAGATCCTCTGGGCCGTTGTGGCTTGGCGGCGGTTCACTTCGAGTCTGTCGAGGTAGAGCGCGCCCAGGGCCACGTCACCACATTTTGGGCGGGTAGCCAAAAAAATGACTTATTGCGAATAATTCCTATTAAGGTGTCGCCATGACCACGGTTGCCTCGCCCATCAGCACGTCACAGAAAATACGCGCTTCCTTCTCACCGAACGAGTGGCGCCGACTCTTTGGCATGTTCGGCATCATTGCCTTTCTCCATGTTCTGGGCTTCACGCTCTTGATTCTGGCTGCCCACCACCACAGTGCTGGCATGAAGGCTTCGGCCATCGGCGTCGGAACCGGCATCCTCGCCTACACCCTGGGTATGCGTCACGCCTTTGACGCCGACCATATCGCCGCTATCGACAACACCACCCGAAAGTTCATGGCTGAAGGAAAGCGCCCCATGTCGGTGGGTTTCTTCTTTTCGCTCGGTCACTCGTCAGTCGTTTTTCTCCTGACCTTGCTACTGGGCCTCGGCGTGAAGGCCCTTGGCGGTCAGGTTCGCAACGCCAACTCAGGCCTGCACCAGTTCGGTGGCCTGGTTGGAACCTTGGTATCGGGTGGCTTCTTGTACGTGATTGCCGGACTCAACGTCATTGTGTTGTGGGGCATCGTCAAGTTGTTCATCGAAATGCGTCAGGGTCGCTTCAACGACGCCGAATTAGAGAAGCACCTGAACGCCCGCGGACTCTTCATGCGGTTCTTCGGACGCCTCGCGCGCTCGATCGACCGACCCGGCAAGATGTACCCCTTGGGATTCTTGTTCGGCCTCGGCTTTGACACCGCCACCGAAGTTGCCTTCCTCGTTCTGGCCGGTACCTCGGTGGCCGCCGGTCTCCCCTTGTGGGCGCTGATCTCCCTGCCGATTTTGTTCGCGGCGGGCATGAGCCTGCTCGACACCATTGACGGATCGTTCATGAACTTCGCCTACGGCTGGGCCTTCTCGAAACCCGTGCGCAAGGTGTACTACAACATCGCCATTACGGGACTCAGTGTGCTGGTCGCTTTTTACATCGGCACCCTCGAGCTCATGCAGGTCCTCGCCACCCAGCTCAAATTGACCGGTGGTCTGTGGAACTACGCCCAAAACTTTGACATCAACAAGGCCGGCATGATTGTCGTCGCGATGTTCGTTCTGGTGTGGGCTTTCGCGCTCGCCTACTGGAAGTACGGCAAGGTCGAGGCCAAGTGGGAGAAGGCGGCATTCAACGCGCAAGTGGCCCGAGGCGAGACCCCCAATGCGCATATGGCCGGCACCACGCTCGGTGAGATCCACGCTCCATTCACTATCGACGAATAGGTCACCGAAGAGCCATTTTCGGCGCCCCTTTCTCGCTACTCTCGGTAGGGGCTCATCGTGAACTGGTCACGGTGGCCGCAAAGGATTCCTCATGCGTGTTCTCATCATCGGTGCTGGTGGCGTCGGCTCGGCCGTCGTCAAGACCATTAACAAGTGGGGGCTCTTCGAACGAATTGCCATTGCTGACTACGACCTCGGCAAGGCCCAGCGAGCTATCGCCGGTTTTGATGACCGCTTCGTCGCCTACCAACTGAACGCCGCCGACGGCGCCGCGATTGAGCAACTGATCGCCGCCGAAAAGGCGACCGCTGTCTTGAACGTGCTCGACCCCCGCTTTGTTATGTCAATCTTCGAAGCCTGTCTCCGCGCGGGAGTGACCTACCTCGACACCGCGATGTCGCTCTCAAAGCCCCACCCCGAGCACCCCATGACCATGCCGGGTCTCAAACTGGGGGATGAGCAGTTCGCCCTCGCCGACCAGTGGGCCGCACGTGAGCAGATGGCCCTCGTGGGCATGGGCATCGAACCCGGTATGAGCGACGTCTTCGCTCGCTACGCCGCCGACGAACTCTTTTCTCGCATCGATGAGATTGGCGTCCGCGACGGGTCGAACATGTCCATTCGTGGTTACGACTTCGCCCCAACCTTCTCTATCTGGACGACCATCGAAGAGTGCCTGAACCCGCCAATCATTTTCGAAAAAGACCGGGGCTGGTTCACCACGGAGCCCTTCAGTGAGCCCGAAGTCTTCCACTTCCCTGGCGGCATCGGACCAGTTGAATGCGTCAACGTCGAGCACGAAGAAGTGCTGTTGATTCCTCGCTGGATTGACGCCGGTCGCGTCACGTTCAAGTTCGGTCTCGACGCACAGTTCCTCAACGTGCTGCGCACGCTGCACACCATCGGCCTCGACAAGACGGCCCCCGTCACCGTCAATGGCGTCCAGGTGTCGCCACGCGACGTCGTCGCCGCCTGCCTCCCCGACCCCGCGCAGTTGGGTGACCGGATTGAGGGTGCGACCTGTGCCGGTACTTGGGTGAAGGGACTCGGCAAGGACGGTGCCCCGCGTGAGGTCTACCTGTATCACGTGGTCGACAACGAGTGGTCCATGCGTGAATTCGGTGCCCAGGCAGTCGTCTGGCAGACTGCGCTCAACCCCGTGTGCGCCCTCGAGCTGATCGACAACGGTCTCTGGAGTGCTGCGGGTGTCGTGGGCCCCGAAGCGCTGCCACCGACACCGTTCCTCGACCTCGTCAACGCGCACGGCGCGCCGTGGGGGCTCGAAGAGCGCTAGGCACACTGGCTACGGCCCGCCATAAAGTAGAACCGGTACGGTTCGCATGGCGTGGACCAGCCGCGAAAGGACTGTGCCATGGCCACGATTGCTGTCACATCGGAAACACTCGAATCACTCATTAACGAAAACGACCTCGTGTTGCTCGACTTCTGGGCCGAGTGGTGTGGACCATGCCGCACGTTTGGCCCGATCTTCGAAACCGTGTCAGACGAGTTTCCTACTGGCGTCTTCGGCAAGATTGACACCGAAGACCAGCAGGCACTGGCCGCATCGTTCAACATCCAGTCGATTCCCACGCTGATGATTATCCGCGAGCAGGTCGTCATCTTCTCGCAGGCCGGCGCACTGCCCGAGGCGTCGCTCCGCGACCTCGTGAATCAGGCTTTGTCGCTTGACATGGAAGCCATTCACGCGGAGATCGCCGCCGAGACGGCGGGCACCGACGAAGCCTAACTAGGCAACCGAATACGAGGTCATCGACAGTGAGCCCAGGGTGCAGCCTTGGGCGAAGGTCGAGACATCACGACCCGTCGCCGACGCGATCCCCGCGATATAGCCCAGCGGCAAGAAGTGATCGTTCGTGGGCACCGCGAAGCGGTAGTCGTCGGAGTCCGTCAGGTCACCCAGGGTGTCTGGCGTTTCTCGCATGATTCGGTTGGCGTCGTCATCAAAGCGTTGCGCCCAGTCAAAACCAGAGTCACCGGCGCCCCACGAAATGGCACGCAAATTGTGCACGACATTACCCGAGCCCATAATCATCACGCCATCATCGAGCAGCGGGGCCAGCTTCGCCCCAAGGTCCATGTGGTACGACAGGGGCTTGGTGGCGTCGATAGCGAGCTGCACCACCGGCACGTTGGCCTCGGGGTACATCTTGGCCAGTACCGACCAGGTCCCGTGGTCAATCCCCCACGTCTCATCGTCGAGCGAGACCACCGTGGGCTGAACAATGTCGGCGAGTTGACGCGCCACATCGGGTGACCCGGGGGCCGCGTAGTCAAAGTCGAAGAGTTCCTGCGGGAACCCGTAAAAATCGTGAATGACCCGCGGGCGTGCCATCGACGTGACGGCGGTGGCGTCGATGTACCAGTGGGCCGAAATTGCCACGATTGCCCGTGGCACGGGCACACTCAACGCGTACTGTGCCCACTCGTTCGTCCAGCGATTCGTCTCAATCGCATTCATGGGGCTTCCGTGTCCGATGAACACCGCAGGCATGGTCATAATCACAGACTACCGAGGCCGGCGTTACGGCAGGCGGGTGATCTCAACTACGGCGCCGGTGCCCGTTGACTTGGGTCCCTGGTAGATACCCTTGAGCGGCGAGACATCGCCGTAGTCGCGACCACGCCCCACCACGATGTGGCGAGCAGTGTGACCGATGCCATTCGTCGGGTCAATCCCCGTCCACTCCCCCGAGAAGTACTCCACCCAGGCGTGACTCTGGGCCCGAATGGTCTCTTCCATTTCGACCGTCTTCTTGGGATAGAAGTACCCCGACACGTAGCGGGCCGGAATGCCGAGACTCCGCAGAATGCCCAGTGTCAGGTGAGTCATGTCTTGACACACCCCCTGGCCGCGGTCCCACGCTTCGGTCGCGGTAGTCGAAACGTTGGTCGAGCCCGTCACGTACTGCACGCGGCCTCGCACGAATTCGCCGATGGCCGCCACCGTCTCGTGCAGGTCGGCGGCTGTGCGCCACTGGTCAACACCAGCGAGCGCCGCTTCGGGGATTTCGGTGCGTCTCGTCAGTGTGAGGTACTCCCCCATGCGATCAATAAAGGACTCGTCGTCAACATCACGCCACTGCATCGGGATGCCAACAACTGCCGGACGGGTGAGCACCGTGGAAGTCGACTCAACTTCCAGGTCATCGTGAATCTCACCAATATCAAAGGCCGTTACTAGGGTGCCGAAGTAGTCGAGGTAGCTATACGTTGGCACCACCGGCCGGACCGCCAGGCGCGTCTGTTCCACCGCCTGCGTCGGCGAGGTCTGCGGGGTCATGCGGGCTTCGTTGTAGGAGGACTTGGCGTGGCCTTCGTAGTGAAAGCCCGTGTGGTGGCGAATTTGGAGGCGAAGTTCGTCGCTCATCACTCTTCCTCGCTAATCCAGAGAATGGCCTCTTCGTGGCGGAAGTACTTATCGGTCACCGCGTCAGTAATGCGATAACAGGTGCCCTCGAGCATGGTGAGGAGGTCCGGCAGCTGCTCGAGCAGTGTGGCCGGGTCGCTGAACTCCAACGTGCTGCGCGCTTGCGACAGCAGTTGTCGCGCGGCGTCGCCACTTTCGAAGAGCTGGTTCGACGACTGGACTTCCTCGAGTGCTTCGTCCACGACATTGAGGGCGAAGAGGATCGATCGTGGGAACTGGCGATTCAGCATTAAGAACGTCGCCACACCGTTGGGGTCGCTCAGTTGGTGCGTTGAGCGCATGAAGGACTCCATGGCACCGTTGGCCCGCAAGAAAGCCAGCCAGTCCGGCGCCGCGTCCATGTAGGCGATGCGGCCTCGCAGGAGTCGCGTCGTCATGTCGATGCGCTCCAAATTGCGACCAAGAATTAAGAAATGCCAGCCGTCATCGTGGGCCAACGTGGCGTCGGTGAGGCCAGCCAAGAGTGCACAACGCTCACGAACGTAGGCCAGGTAGGTGGCGGGCCCCAGACCCGCGGCAACCCGCTGACGGGCGCGAAGTTCGTTGCGAGTGGTGTTGAGCGCGACCCACATCTCCGATGAGATGAAGTCTCGACTGCGACGAGCATTTTCAAAGGCGCCTTCGAGCGACCCTGCGATCGAGTTCGGGCTCGTCTCGTCGTAGACAATGCTGTGCAGCATCTCGTCACGCAACAACTCCGCCTCCGGCGGCGTCACACCCAAGATGGCGTAGAGGGAGCGGCACGTGGCGTCTTCGTCGTTGAAGGGGTCTTCGACAATGCGGTGGACGTACGAGTCCACGATGCGACTGGTGTCGTCCGCACGCTCGATGTAGCGACCAATCCAGAACAGCGACTCCGCGAGTCGAGAGAGCATGCCGCGGTCGCTCATTGCTGCTCCTCGTCCTGATTAAAGAACTCATCGTTCTGCTGTGGCGCACCCTGTAGCGCGCCCGACATCGTTTCTGGCGCCGGTGCCGCGAGTGGCGTGACTTCTTCTGAGAGCACCCACGTGTCCTTCGAGCCACCACCGCGACTGGAGTTCACAATGAGCTCACCAGCTCCCAGTGCGACACGCGTGAGGCCACCAGGGAGCACCCAGACGTCGTTGCCATCGGAGACAGCGAAGGGGCGCAGGTCGATGTGGCGCGGACTGATGTGGTCGTCCACGAAGGTCGGGTGTGTCGAGAGAGCCACCGGGCGCTGCGCAATCCAGTTACGAGGCGCAGTCTCAATAGCGGCACGCACCTCGTCCAACTCCTCGGCACTGGCCTGCGGGCCAATCACGATGCCCTTACCGCCAGAGCCGTCCACGGGCTTGATCACGAACTTTTCCAAGTTGGCCACAATCTCGGGATAGACCTCGGGGTCGTCGAGACGGAAGGTCGCGATGTTGTCGAGCAACGGCTCTTCGGCGAGGTAGTACCGGATGAAGTCGGGCACGTAGGTGTAGACGAGCTTGTCGTCCGCTACCCCGTTACCTAGACCATTCGAAATCGCGACGTTGCCTGCTCGCGCGGCATTCACGAGGCCGGCGACACCAATGACGGAATTAGGACGGAACTGCAGTGGGTCGAGCCAGTCGTCGTCGACACGGCGGTAGATCACGTGCACGGCGCGCTCGCCGGTCGTCGTGCGCATGTAGACGTGATTGGCTCGACACACCAGGTCGCGGCCTTCGACGAGCTCGACGCCCATCATGCGGGCCAACAAGACGTGTTCGAAGTAGGCGGCGTTGTGCACACCGGGGCTCAGCACCACGACAACGGGGTTCTTCGCTTTCGGCGGTGCTGAGGCGACGAGCGCCGCCAGCAACTTCGACGGGTAGGAGTCGACAGGGAGCACCCGGTGATTCGAAAACAGCGAGGAGAACGTCTGGGTCATTGCCCGACGGTTTTCAATGACGTAACTCACGCCCGAGGGGATGCGAATGTTGTCTTCGAGCACGCAGAAATTCCCGAGCTCGTCGCGAATGACGTCGATACCGGCCACCGCGATGCGCACCCCGTTGGCCGGCGTAATGCCAAATGCCTGGCGGCAAAAGTGGGGGCTTGAAGTGACCACGTGACGAGGCATGACCCCGTCATCAAAGATGCGACCGGGACCGTACACGTCGGCCAGAAATGCTTCCAACGCCCGCACTCGCTGGGCGATACCGCGCGAGAGGCGATCCCACTCCAGCGCCCCGATAATGCGGGGCACGATGTCGAGCGGGAAGGGGCGCTCCTCCCCCGAATGGGCAAAGGTGACGCCGCGGTCAATGAAGGTACGCGCTAATTGGTCAGCTCGCTGACCGAGTTCCGCCACGTTTTGGGTGTCGAGGTCCGCCAGCAACCGCTGGTACATGAGCCGAGGCTGACCCGGCGCACTGAACATTTCATTCCATGCGCCCGAGGAGTCTGTTTCGAACACAACGGCCATGTATCAACCGTAGGTGCTAAATGTGTCGGGCGTGTTTCAATTGCATCACAAAGTCGTAACGAGAGAAAAGAAAATGGGCCCTGAGCGCATCACGCGCCCAGGGCCCATTCTTGAAGCAACGACTACAGGTTCTGTTCGAACTCTTCGAGCACGGCGTGGCGGTCTTCCTTGGTCGGCAAGTCGAAGTACGACGACTTCGCCACGAACCAGAAGTACGCCAATGGGACAACGCCGGCCGCGATCGCGCCCAGACCAACCCACTTGGTCGTGGTGTTCAGTCCTGGAATCACCTTGCAGAAGATGAAGCCCATGAAGATTGCGCCCAATAGTGGCCACAGGCCCATGAAGATCAGGTTGCCGACGCTCTTGAACAACTGGCGGCGGTACAGCACCACCACGGCCAAGCCGGCGGCGCAGTAGTAGAAGCAGATCTGCAAGCCAATGGCGTTGTAGCCGTCAGCGAGGATGTTGGACAGTGAGCCGATGTACTGCGAGCCGATGAAAATGCCCATGGTGACAACGGTCACGAAGATGGTGGCGGCCAATGGTGACTTACGCACGGGGTGCACGGTGCCGAAAATCTTGGGCATCGTGTTGTCACGCCCCATGGCGAACAACGTACGCGTCAACTGAATCAGCTGGGTCTCCAAGGTGGCCACCGTGGAGAGAATGACCGCGACAACAATGAGCTTGCCGCCGGTGCCGTGCCAGACGGCTTGACCAAGTACCGAGAGAATGTCGGCGGCATTGTTGGAGTCGTTCAACTGCGCGGGCGTCAGCACCAGGTTTGACGCCACGGTGAAGAGCTCGTAGAGGAAGAAGACGATGACGGTGCCCAAAATGCCACCCATACCCGACGTCTTCTTGGCGGACTTGGTCTCTTCGTTCAAGTTCGCGGTGACGTCCCAGCCCCAAAAGTAGAAGGCGGCCAAGAGCGCACCCGCCACGAAGCCCTTAAAGCCACCGGAATCCTTGAAGATCGAGGGTGCGAACCAGTGCCACGAAAAGGCGACCGTGTGGTGGGCGTGGAAAATGGCCAAGATGGCGAACAACACGAGGAGCGCCACTTCAACGCAGGACATGATGATCTGCACCTTGACCGTCACCGTGACACCGGCGGCCACCGTAACCACCATGGCCAGGAAGAACAAGACGCCAAAGAGCGTCACCCACGTCTTGTTGTTCGCCAGCGACGACGAGAACAGTGCGAGCAGGTTGGATCCTGCTGGCAGCGTCGCCACCACGGAGAAAATCAAGGACGAGACAATGAGCGACCAGCCGGCGAAGTAGCCAATGATCGGGTGCAGACCGCGGCGGACCCAGGAGTACGAGGCGCCGGCCGACGACTCGTCCTGCGACAAGTACTTAAAGGCGAAGACGATGCCGAACATGAAGAATCCGCAGTACAACAGGGCGGCGGGACCGCCGTAGGCCACTGCACCAAACAGCAGCGCGGTCGTAGCGGCGATTGAATAGGCCGGTGCCGAACCGGCGAGGCCCATAATGACGGAGTCAAAGAGTCCGAGGACTCCCCCACGAAGTTTGTGCTCTGACGAGCTCTGTGATTCAGCAATGGCGTCAGACACGACAACCTCTTTCTTTTGGGGTATCACCTTCAGTAAATGTGTTTAAGAAACGCAATAACCATAGTCCGCGTAGCGATTTCGATGTGGCCAATTCCCCGAGAGAGAAACAGGTACATTTTTAAGGGCTCTACTGGAGCGTTCAGGCGAAAGGTCACCGTGTCGCATTACCCCCGTTTTGACCTCGGTGAAGGCGTTCTGGCTTCCGACCGCGAACTGCACCGGCGCTGGAAAGCGTTCCATGCCGCCGCACGCTCACACTCGAGTAGCACGCTTACGAGGCTCGTCGGCCCCCTGCTTGGTGACGACACACGCCGACGTCGTTTGGCCCAGTCACTGGAGTCACGTCTCCGTGGCAATCAGTTACCGGCACTGCCCTCAGCCCCACCGATCGAGTCCTTGCTGGTGCCCGCCCCTCCCATGTCAGCAACCCCGGACATGCTCGCTCGGTGCGCCGTGGTCAGTATTGATACGGCAGCTCTAGCCGTTTCATTTGATGATCTTGATGCTGCCGTCGCTAACAGCGAGTGGCTTCTCATTGCCCCCAGTCACACTGACGCGGAGTCAGCGCTCGCCACGCTCTGGCCAATGCGTGACAACGCCGATGTCGTGTTTGCCGATGAGCTACGCGACCACATCCCACTTTTTAAGCCGCCCGTTGTTGGACCACTGACCCTATTGGGTATGAACGTCATTGGGCGACCTGCGTTGCTACGGACCGCAACTATTCGAGCCATCGGTGGCTTCGCCCGCGCGGCGGCAAGCGCCTGTGACCACGATGTCTACCTTCGACTGCAGGAGGCCGGGGCTCGTTTCGTCCATGTTCCCGTGACCATCCCCGTCGATACCTCCCACGGCACAGCGACGACGGATGACACCCAGGCTGTCGTGAGCGCGGCCTTTGCCCGTCGTGGACTACCGGCGGTCGTCACCAGTGTCCGGCCCGATGGCCTGGTGTCATGGGAAGTGACCTTGACCGAGACGCCGCTAGTGGACATCATCATCCCCACTCGCGACCGTCTCGATCTGCTCGAACGCTGCATTAACTCAGTTGAGGGGCGAAGCACCTACCCCAACTATCGCATCACCATTTTGGACAACGACTCCGTCGACCCTGCGACGCTCGCCTACTTCGCCACTACCCCTCATCGCGTGGTCCCGTGCCCTGGGCCGTTCAATTACGCCGCCATCATGAATCGTGGCGTGGCGTCGACCACGGCGCCGCTCATCGTGACGCTGAATAACGACACGGTCATCGAAACGCCCGACTGGCTGGAGCGCATGGTCGGCGTGACGCTTCTCGCGGGTGTCGCGGCCACCGGCTGTCGACAGGTCGACCAATTCGGTCACCACGAACACGACGGCGTCGTTATTGCCCCATACCCACAGCACCTGATCTACGGCCGCAACTGGTTTCTCGACGACTACCTCGTCAATGCCCGTCGCGAAGTGGCGGCCGTCACTGGCGCCGTGACCATGGTGCGGCGCTCAGCGTGGGAAGCAGTCGGCGGCATGGACGAAGATTTCGCGGTCGTGATGAATGACGTGGATCTGTGCCTGCGACTCCAGAACAACGGTGGGGCGGTGGTCATTGTCCCCGACGTTGTCATCCGTCACGACGCCAGCTCGTCTCGTGGCCGTCTCGACCCCTTGGTCGACCGCAACCGATTTGTCCGACGCTGGGACATCTTTGGCACGTTCCGCGACCCGTACTTCCCCGCCGCCCTGCAGTTACTCGGCGCGCATATGGTCGTACGCGAACCGCGTCTCGACCACACTTCCTAGACTGGGAATATGGCCAAAACCAAGTCGTCGAAGTCCTCCCCCGTCAAGATTGGTGTTGTCGACACCATGTTCGCTCGCTACGACATGGGTGACGCCGCGGTACGCGAGCTCGCCACCTGCCCCGGCTACGGCGAGACATTCACCGTTATCGCTCAGACGGTCCCCGGCTTCAAGGACCTCGCGGTGGCGGCCAAGAACCTGATCGAAAAAGACGGCTGCTCGATTGTGGTCGCTCTCGGCATGCCTGGCTCGGCGCCAATTGACAAGCAGTGTGCCCACGAAGCGGCCCAGGGCATCATGATGGCCCAGTTGCTCACCTCAACACCCATTCTCGAAGTCTTTGTTCACGAGGACGAGGCCGACGACCCCAAAGTTTTGGCCAGCGTCTTCGAAAACCGTTCGCGTGACCACGCTCGCAATGCCTACTGGATGTTGTTTGAGCCAGAGCAGCTGCGCCAGCGCGCCGGCCAGGGCATTCGCCAGGGATTCGGCCACGCCGGACCCCTGCAACTCGACTGATCGCTAGGCGCTAAAAGTACCCGTGTCAACACCGGGTGCGACGAGCAACGCGTCGAGCTCATCACCGACGGCCACGCGACTCTCATCGGGCAACATGACGGCAATGTCGTTGCGGACGTCGTAGACCTGGTGCGTTCGTGGATTGAATAATACGTTGGCTGACGCCACGTACTTCAAAGAACCGTGGTCGTTCGGGTCGACCAGAATCGCCAACAGGCGTGCGTCGAGGCTCATTATTCTCCTTGCGCAATCAGTTCGCGCACCCAGGCAACATGGGCGGCAACGTCGGCGTCGGTCGGTGCTTCTACGTTGAGACGAAGGAGCGGTTCGGTGTTCGAGGGGCGAAGGTTGAACCACCAATCCCCAAAGTCAGCGGTCAAGCCGTCAAGCTCATCGACACTGGCGCCGTGTTCGGCCACCAACGCCGAGATCCTCGCCACGGAGTCAGCGGGGCTCTCTACCACGGTGTTGATCTCGCCCGACGCGGCGTAGCGGCAAAACGGGGCCACGAGGGCGGACAAGGGCTCACTCGAGCGGCTGAGCAGCTCCAAGACCACGAGGGCCGTGATGATGCCGGAGTCAGCACGGTAGTTGTCGCGGTAGTAGTAGTGACCCGAGTGCTCGCCACCAAAAATGGCGTTCGTTTCCGCCATCTTGGACTTGATGTAGCTGTGGCCGACGCGGGTGCGCTCACCGATGCCGCCACGTTCGGCGATAACGGCCGGCACTGACTTCGAGCAGATCACGTTGTAGAGAATGGTGGCGCCGGGGTGCTTGTCGAGCATCGAGGCGGCGACCATGGCCGTCGTGGTCGATCCGCTGATCGGCTGCGCCAACTCGTCAATCAAAAAGACGCGGTCAGCGTCACCGTCGAACGCGAGGCCGATATCGGCGCCAGCCTCCTTGACCCGTCGCTGCAAGTCGACGATGTTCTCGGGGTTCAGCGGGTCGGCGGGGTGATTAGGAAACGTACCGTCGAGTTCGGGGTACATGATCTCGACATCGAAAGGCAGGCCGGCAAAGATCTCGGGGGCCACGAAGCCACCCATGCCATTGGCGGTGTCGGCGACAATTTTGAGCGGACGAAGGGCCGTGACGTCAATGAAGGAGTGCACGTGCTCGACCCACTCACCCATCAGTGACACTTCACGCTGCGGGGCGAGGTCGCCGCTGGCGGGCGTCGCCAGAAAGACGTGCGTCAGGGCCTCAATTTCCTTGAGTCCCGACTCGACACCAATGGGCTTGGCGCCAGCCAGGCACATCTTGATGCCGTTATAGGCCGCGGGATTGTGCGAGGCGGTGAACATGGCGCCCGGCGCGTCCAGATGGCCCGAGGCGTAGTAGAGAAAGTCGGTGGAGGCGAGGCCGATGTCGAGCACTTCGACGCCGGCGGCGCGAACGCCCTCCGCAAAGGCGGCCACCAGTGACACGCCCGAGGGGCGCATGTCGCGCCCGATCACGATGCGGGGTGCCTCGACGAAGGTGGCGAAGGCCGAGCCGATGGCGCGGGCCAGGTCCTCGTTGATCTGTTCGGGGTACGTGCCGCGCACGTCGTACGCCTTAAAAATCAACGATGTATCCATTGGCTCTATTCTACCTGCGGGTAGCCCAGCGCCTCCGGATAACCACGACCACGACGCCGAGGCCGCTCGCCAGCGTGAAGGCCGTGATGGAGCCCCCGAGGCGCTGTGGGGCGGTTTCTTCATAGTGCAGCGTGACGTGCGTCTGGGTCGGGACCACAATCATGAGATTTGGTGAGGCTCGGTACGGGCCAAGCGCACCTCGAACGTGCCATCGGGGAAAGTACGAGACCTTCACCATCACCGGCACACCCGTGCGGCTGACGTCAAAGGAGATGCCCGCACCGCTTTGAACAACGTGGCGCACCTGCACCGCTGGCTCCTTGGCGGGCGCACCGGCACCCCGGTAGAAGGAGGCGGGGCCCTCGGTTACCAGCGGCGTTCCCTGCGGTGTGGCAAACCACGACGCGGGGTGCAGCCACCACTGCTCATTCGCCGCCAGCCACGCAACGCGGCTCGTCAGACCAGGCACGGCTCGAGGCTGATAGGTCAGCGGCGACACAACGGGGCTGGTGGCAATGCGGTAGATCGACCATCGGGTGCCCGACGACGCGAAGAGTGCGGTCTGCGCCACCAGCGTCAGCGAGCGGTCGGCGTTCGCCTGCGCTACCGCCTGGGAGCTGAAGGCGATGTAGTAGCGAACACCGAGCATTTGGAGGTGGGCAACTCCGCGGGCCACATCAAGTGGGCCGTAGTTCAATCCCACCTGCGGGTCACTGGGGTTGGCGCTCAACTCCGCCTGGTCCAAGAAGTGATACGGCGTGGTGGCGGACGACTCGAAAAACAGACCCTCCATGGAACCAATGCAGTTGTTGGTCCAGTAGGGCAACAGCATGAGGGCCTCGGGCGTTCCGAAGCGATTCTCGGTGCTGTCGTACTCCCACATCGCCTGACCGCATCCGTAGCGCTGGCCTACCTGCGCCATCGTCGTCATCAAGGAGTGATACTCCGGCCAGGCGGCCTGGCCCTGATATCCCGCGTAATTAAAGGCGGCCCATGACGAGACCGTGTTGCCACCCTGGGCCAAGTGCAGTGCTGACGACATCGCGGGTATCTGCCCGGGCACGACCGAGGCCAGCCCGAGCACCAGCACCAGCGCGCTCGAGCCAATGAGGGTGGCCAGGTGCTCGCTCGCGAGCCACGAGTGTGCCTGTGCTCGCGCTTCAGCGATGTCTCCATCTTCCAGCAGCGCGAGGGCCTCATCGCTTCGTCGCTGGCGCACACGGGCCTCACGTTGTGCGAAGAGCCACACGAAGTAGCCCACACCCCAGCCGGCCAGCAGATGCACCCCGAGAAACCAGAACGGAACTAGACGTTCATTCCAAATAACGGACTGCGGATCGCCAATGTAGGCCGCTGCGGCCAACACACACCAGACGGCAAGGAACTGACCCACTCGCTGGCGAGACCACCAGGCCGCCACAAAGCTCACCGCGGCCAGCACCAGGACCCATCGATCACCCGACGGGCCACCCGAAGCATTGAACCAACCAAGTTGCGTGGCGATGGCGTGCATCGTCGACACGGAGTCGTTCACGTATCCCATCGAGTTGGTGAAGTTCTGCAAGGTTCCAAAGGGCAACAGCCACCAGGCCACGGTGCCAAAGGAAATGACACCGGCACCAATGGTGAAGCGCAGTGGCCGGGCGAGATCCTCGCGCGCGCCGGAGCACATCCGCGCAACGAACTCGAAAACCAGGAGCACTGCAATCATCGCGAGGGCGAAGAAGAACGGCAACAAGTGCGAGAGCAACGTTGCCCCAAGGGCGAGACCGGCGAGCCAGTAGCCCCGACTCGTCCGCATGCCTCGAGCGAAGAGACCGAGGGCGATGAGAGCGAGAGCGAGTGAGAGGGAAAAGGCATACTCACCGGCCATGGTCGAGAACAAGTTGCCACCGTCGATGGTGAAGGAGGCATCAAACAAGAACGGCAACGTGGCCATCGCGAGGGCCAGCGGCACCGGCCGAGGCGCCTGCATCAGCCGCCCCATCACGTAGGCACCAAGTGGCATGAGGAGCGACCCCGCCAACGTCATAAGTTTGAAGGCCACCGTAAAGGGCAAGAGGTAGCTCAGGGCAACCGCACTGGCGTCGGGCAAGACGAAGTAATAGGTGTACAGCGGCATGCCGTCGAACCAGCCAGGAAACCACGGCGTGAGATTACCGAGACCCACATGGCGTAGGTAGGCCGCCGCTTGAACGTGCGCTCCGGTATCACCACCGGTGATCAACGACGTCGAAAAGACGTCGGTGGGATGCGTGGCGGCGAGCACCACAACCGCCACCGCGACCACAGCAGCCGCGTCGATGAGTCGAAGCGTGCGAGTCGACATCAGTGCATCCGATGCGCCAGGACATCGAGAACGGCTACCGCGTTAAATCCGACGTGGATAAGGACGCTGGGCAACAGTCGGTGCGTGCGCTGATAGACGATGGCGAGGATTATGCCCAAGGCCACCAAGCCGGGCAGTTGCACCAGTTCGGCGTGCGCTAAACCAAACAGAAGCGAGGAAACCACGACGGCACCCGCAACCCCTCGGCGTGGAAAATAGCGCACGAACTCCTCGCTGAGCGCTCGAAACATCGTCGCGCGGAAGAAGCTCTCCTCAATTACCGGTGCAACGATGCCACTAAGCAGGGCCATCACAATGAACATGACGCCGTGGACGTCACCAAACAGATGATTCACCGGACCGCTCAGCGAGTGAGCGTGAAAGGGCCGATACGCCGCGTCGATAACGCCCTGGAGGACCACGCCAACGACGAGATACCAGACGTCGCCCAGACCAGTGGTCCGGAAAGAGTGCGGTTGCCAGTACTGCGCGCCGCGCCGACTGGCGTAGACGATGGCGCCGACCATCCCGATCCAGAGGCCCAGCAGCGAGCTCAGCAAACTCCACCACGGCGCCTCACCGGCATGGGCCAGCGCGTCAAGCCCTCCGGGAAAGTGGGACAGGCCGACCCCGACTATGTCGCCCATCAGGGCGAGCACTTGACCAAGAAGAAACCCGAGCACACAAGCGGTTATGACAGTGATGCCGCCTGGCCGGTCGGTTCGTAGCTCATTAGTCATCGCTTTGCAGGCTAACAACTGGCCTGCCGGTCCGTGGGCCCAGAACTGGATGCGACACCAAGCATCTAGGCTGGAGCGGTGAATACTCCCACTAAAGACAAGACCGGAATGAAGAAGTTTCTTGGTGGTGGCAAGCAAACGCCGCAAGGCAAGCGCCGCATTTTGTTGATTCTTCTGGCTGCCTTCATCATCGGCGCCTTGGTCGTTCCTTCCATCCTTACCCAGAAGGATGTTCGACACATCCCCTACTCCGTGCTCGTCCACGACGCCGCCGCCGGCACTGTTGTGTCAGCCGCCATTAATAACAACTCGGGCGTGATCACAGGCCAGCTCGTCAATGGCGTCAATTACGCCACCAGCGGCCCCGTCCCCGTGCTTTCGTCAGAGGTTGACGAACTTCGCGCGAACGCCGTGTCCGTCACCTTCACGAGTTCGTCAGGACTCCTGGCGCTCCTCCTGCCCTACATCATCTGGCTCGTACTTCTCGGTGGCCTCCTGTGGTTCATGAACCGCCAGGCCAAGGGCCAGATGAACGGCATGATGTCAGTCGGCCGGTCCAAAGCCAAGCAGTTCAACGAAGACCGCCCCAAGACGACCTTTGCCGACATTGCTGGCTACGACGGCGTCAAGCAGGAAATCACCGAAGTGGTGGAGTTCTTGAAGACCCCGCAGCGTTACGCCCAGATCGGTGCGCGCATTCCAAAGGGCATCTTGCTCGTTGGCCCTCCCGGTACCGGTAAGACCCTCTTCGCGCGTGCCGTGGCCGGTGAAGCTGGCGTGCCCTTCTTCTCCGTATCGGGCTCTGACTTCATGGAAATGTTCGTCGGTGTTGGCGCGAGCCGCGTTCGCGACCTCTTCGCCACGGCGCGTAAGCAGGCACCCGCCATCGTCTTCATCGACGAAATCGACTCCATTGGCCGCAAGCGTGGCGCTGGTGTCGGTGGTGGGCACGACGAGCGTGAGCAGACGCTGAACCAGATGTTGAGTGAGATGGACGGCTTCGACCCCTCCGAGGGCGTGATTTTGATGGCGGCCACCAACCGTCCCGACGTCCTCGACACCGCTCTGCTTCGTCCAGGACGATTCGACCGTGAAATCGTGGTGCCACTGCCCGACCTCGACGAACGTCTGCCGATTCTGGAAGTGCACGCCAAGGGTAAGCCCCTCGCTGCCGACACCGATCTGCACATCGTGGCCCGCGGAACTCCCGGCTTCTCGGGCGCCGACTTGGCCAATCTCGTGAACGAAGCCGCCCTGCACGCCGTTCGTCGCAACGCGACGACCATCACGCTCGAGGACTTCGAGTCAGCGCGTGACCGGGTCACCATGGGTCAGCAGCGCGAAACCATGATTCTCAAGGAAGACGAGCGCGAGCGCATCGCCTACCACGAGAGTGGTCACGCACTCCTCGCCTACGTCCTGCCCAAGACGGATCCGCTGCACAAGATCACGATCATCCCGCGCGGTATGGCACTGGGCGTGACGATGACGTTGCCCGAAGAAGACCGCCACATCATGGCCCGCGCCAACATCGAGGACTCCTTGTGCATGCGCATGGGTGGCCGGGTGGCGGAGCTGCTCGTCTACGGCGACCTCTCCACTGGCGCCTCCGACGACCTTCAGCGCAACACCGACCTCGCCCGCCGCATGGTGCGCGAGTGGGGTATGTCCAAGGAGATTGGTCCGCGGGCCTGGGGCAGCGGTCAACAAGTCTTCCTGGGCGACAGCCTGATGAACTCGAGCGACTACTCCCCCAACACCGCTGACGTCATCGACAAAGAGGTGGAGCGCATTTTGCGTGAGCAGGAGGCTCGGGCGATTGAGGTCCTGACGCTGCACCGCGCTGGCCTCGAGGCCCTTACGAATGCACTGTTGGAGCGCGAAACGATTGATGGTGAAGAAGCTGCTCGCTTGATTGACGAGGCCTTTGGCTCGCCAGTGCACCCCGCCGGTACCCGCACGGGCACATCACTGAACCTCACCGCAAAGCGCGACGCGCCTGTCGTTGAGACACCGGCGGAGACCCCTACCTGGGAGCCGCCAACGCTACCGACCGTTTAGGCCACTGTCGAGATAGGCGCCGACCGTCTTGGTCACGGCGCTCGCTCCAAGGATGAGCGCGTGCGATGTACTCGTCACGTGGACGAGGGCGTGACGCAGCGTCGTCAGACCGGGCGTGAGCGTCAGCAGCGGCACCGTTGACAAGGGCGCCACGCTCGTGTGCCACGTTGTGGTCACACCGTGTTGCGTAGCGGTCACGGTCAACGTCGCCGCAGAGGTGCCAGTGTTCGTCACCGCCGCCGATCCAAAGCCACGGCCGGTGGCGTCGAGCAGCGTCCATGCTCCCGACGGTGTCGGCATGGTCGTAATCTGACGACCCGCGGCCTTTGTGCTGCCACTGCTGAGTCCCATCACCACGGGCGATGTTGCCGACATGCGCACCGTGGCTTCGCCGTCGGCGGGGATGGCGCTGTTTGGTGTCACGACGAATGAGGCCGTCCCCAGCGCCGGCACGGTGACCCCTTGCGGGGCAACCTTGCCTGCCGTGTTTGCCCCGGGTAGGTCAATGGTGAGGGTCACGGTGGCGGGCTGCGAACCAGGATTCGTGAAGTGCAAGGTGGCCGAAGCCCCCTCAGACGTCGGCACTTCATTCATGGTCGCCGACTGCACCGCAGCGGGTGCGCCCGCAACCAGCGACGCGAACCCACCAATCACCTGGACATCGTTCATCACGAGCGCTCCGCGGAGCACATTGACTTCAAGGCCAAAGTTTGGGGTGTTGACAACTTCGTTACGCAAATCAATTGTCGTAAGACCCATGGGGCCAATCGTGATCCCCTGCCACGGCGCCGGTTGGGTGATGCCCGACGTTCCCAGCGCACTGATATTCAGGACTGCTTCGGTGGCGGTGGGGTTAAAGATGGTCAAGGTCGAGCTGGCACCGACCTTGGTGGAGAGCCCGGTAGCGAGCCAGGATGCGCCGCCGCCAGTCACACACGAGCCCTCGGTGTGGTCACTGGTGAGCACTTGCTCACCGGCCACGCCACCGCCTGAGATGTACGCCGCGAGGGCGTAGGTGTCACCCTTTACCCAGTGCGAGGGGAAGAAGGGCGTGGCCGTGTGGGGAGCCAGCAACTGGTCGATGACCCGTGGGCGCGACGACGAGTGCGTCGCCGCCACCGTCACGGCCATGGTCCGTGGCTGATTCGTCGTGTTCACGAACATCACGTAGCCCGGCGCGGCCCCATCACCGCTCGTCAGGCCGGTGCAGTACAGGGCGCTGGACTGCACGACACCCGACGCAGCGTTCGTGCCCGCGTTCTGGGCCGCCGTCAACTGATTGACGCCAATGACGACCGCCAACGAGAGGCCGACGGTCGCGGTGACGAGTGCGCGAGGTCGATTCATGCGCTGCTCCCTGTGGTCCGGCGCCGAGCGGTAAAGAGCCACTCGAGTCGGGCAATCAATCCAAACCCGAGCCACATGATGAGCCAGAGTCCAAGCGTGAAGAACGCCAGGAGTCCGTTGAGTGGGAACTGGTGCAGCGTCACGGTGGCCCTCGCGTGCTTCGCCGAGGTGCCGACGTAGTACGTCGGGGCCCAGCCGGCCGTCGTCGAGCGAGGTGCCGGCCGACCGTTCACGTCGAGGGAGAAAGCGCTCGCGGGAGCGAGACCGATCCGCACCGTGTCACCGGGCTGCACGGGACCTGCGGGGCGAGCTGCACTGAAGATGGGGCGTTGCGAACCCTTCTTCAGTCCCTCGCTGTAGAGGCCGGTGTAGTTGACGTTGGCGTAGACCGCGTCACTGGGTGACGAGAGCTCGAGCGCCAGGCCGGTCTGCGCATTCAGCGCCGCAATCACCGCGGCGGTGGCCGGTCGCACGATCGACGTCTGCTGACCGGGCACCTGTGGGGCCTGCGCGTTGACGACGACGATGGCCGAGATGCCGGCCGGAGCCAGCAGCGATCCCAGCGACACCGTCTGCCCGTTCACCGCTTCACGCACCGCCGTCAGCACGGCGTCGGCCGCGCCCGAAGTCGGTGGCGTGAACAAAGTGCTGCCATTCGGCAAGCCGTTCGTCGTGGTGGTCGCCTCAAGTCCAGGGACCACGTTCCAGCCACCCAGCGGCATCACGCTGGGGTCACCGAGCCAGAGCACGCGATAGCCACCCGCCGTGCTGGGGTGCAGAGACGAGAGTGATTCGGCCACCGACGTGGTGGGCAGAGTGAAGCGGCCCGAGGTCATCAGCCCCGCGAATGGGGCCACCGACACCACCAGCGCCCCCACCGCTACCGCTGAGGAGATCTGTCGCCAGCCAAAGCCGGTGACGCGCAGGTCGTTTTCTATGGCGCTGACGCAGACGGCAACCAAGACGGCAATGAGCGTGCCGTAGAGAACCAGGAGAACGTCGAGGTCGGGGGCGAAGTTGCCCAGCCAGTGGTGGTCGCTCACCGTAATCAACAGCAACGTCGCCATCGCGGTCAGGCCCGCGAAGGAAGCCCATACGAACCGCTCACGGCGCGCCAGCAAGACGGCGAGGAATCCCACACCAGGCAACAGCCAACCCGTCCAGCTGCCCCCCAGCACGCCATCGGCACCTTGGAGGAGGTGCGCCCATGACGGAGCATTCCCTGCGCCGCGAAGGAGACCAAAGACTTCAAAGGCCCGACGTCCGGCTAACAACGTGTCGACCGTCATCGGCAGCAAGAAGATTGCCACATTGACGACAACGGCACCCAGGAGCCGCACCGCGGGCACGCTGAGCGTCGATGGCTCCCCCGCCATCCGTTGGGCCAGGGCTGCGCCGAGAATGACGAGCGCTACCGCCACCACGGTCGCGGGAGCGAAGGCGCTCACCACGGCCACGAGCATGTACAGGCTCATGCGCTGACCGGCCTCGGTGACCCGCCAGCCGTGGTGCCCGAAGGGCACTGGCTCTGGGTAGGGCTCAGAGCGCATACCCGGTAAGGCCAGCAAGTCACCCAGGCGACGAACGATGAAGGGCAAACCGGCCGATACCACCAGCACGTCAATACGGCCTTGGGCGATCATGTTCACACCCATGGGCAGCGCCATGTAGGCGATGACACCGATAACGCGGGCTCGGTTGGAGACACGACCCTTCAGCAGTCGCGACATTCCCATGGCACCAAGGGGCACGGCACCAATCAGCGCCAGTCGAGGCAAGATGCCCATACGTCCGAAGACAAACGTCCCCGCGAACGCGAGTAGTCCGTACCCCGGCATACCAGGCGTCCCGGTGCCCACACCGTTCGGGGACCACGAGGCGAAGAAGTGGCGCCACGTCCCCCACCACGAGTCCAGGGGGGTCAGCCGGCCAATCAGGGGCAAGTGCGTGGCCACCAGGTCTCGGGCACCAATGAGCCACAAGAGGGCGACGAGCGCGATGACCAGGGCCTGCGAACGGAATGTGGTCAAGAATCGTGAAGGGCGAGACCCGGTCGGAACAGTAGTCCCGAGCCCTTCGTCAAAGCTCTCGTCTTCAGCGAAGGCGGAGGCGAATCCGACACCGGCGCTGGCGTCGTCGATGACCGCGGGCTCGAGGACGTGCTTGTCGGGGGCCAGGCCTCGGGCGCTCTCAAGCCCATCACGCACGAGCACCACGAAGAACCGCTTCAGGCGACTCGCCCCACCAATTTGCAGACGTTGGAGTTCATCGTCACTCAGCACGCGAATCGCGTTGAGATTGCGACGGCGCTCGCCAATGCGCTTGCGGTTAACGAGCAGCCAGCGCCACGAGCCCACGATGGCACTCGCGCGATCATGGTCACGCCCCACCAGCGCCAGCACCAGCTCCATGGCGTCCATGGCCAGCAGCAACAACAGCGTCGACGCACTGCGGCCCCGACTCCAACCAGCGGCAACCACCAGCAGTTGGTGGCGGCGTTGCAGTGTCTGGCGCGAAGCGCCGCGTGAACCAATCGCGTTCACGCGCCGTTCACCGGTGGCCACGGTTTCGCGGTGCGCCACGCGAGCCGCGGGGGCCACCACGATGCGCGCACCGGCAACCTGTGCGCGCCAACTCAAGTCCAGGTCTTCGCCTAAGGCGGTAATCAGTGGGTCAAAACCCCGCAAGGTGGCGAACAGGTCGGCGCGGACCAGGGTGACGCCACCGGGCGCCACAAACACGTCTCGCTCGAGGTCTTGCTGTCCATGGTCGATTTCACCTGGTTCGACTCGGTCGCGCACCACACCAAAGCGGTCACAGGTTTGACCAACGTGGACAAGAACGAGGTTGTCCTCGTAGGAGACGACCTTTGGCGAGACGATGCCGGCATTGGTGCGGTACGCCGCTTCGACCAGGAGCTGGACGGCGTCGGAATCCAGGCGGACATCGTCGTGACAGAACAGGAAAAAGGCCGATCCCTCGACCATGACCGCCGCTTCGTTGCAGGCCGCGGCGAATCCCACGTTCTCGTCCAACGTGCGCACAAAGGCGGTTGGCGCAATGGCGGCTACCCGTTCAGCAACGTTGTCCGTCGGCCCGTTCGCGATAACGAGCAGGCTCAATTCCTCATAGCTCTGGGTCGACAACGAGGACAGTGTTGCCTCGAGGCCGGGGGCCGAGCCAGTGGTAACGACAACGGCAACGACGGCCGGGGCGCGGGTTTCCATTAGTGCTTCAAGGCTAGTTCTGTCACCGCGAACCAGTGCGCCACACCAGAGGAATTACCTTGAAATTCCCTAAAAATTAGGGGAATCCGCGCTGGTACCGACTGCGTCGGCCACAATCGCGTCGAGTGTTCCCCACAGCGTATGGACCGGTTCCCATCCCGTGGCCTCGTGAAGTTTGTGGGGGCTCCCACGGAGAACTGGTGTTTCTACGGGGCGCAGCAGGGCGGGATCCTCGACGAACTGCACCGCGGGGGCAATGCGCTCACGCAGGTAGTTAGCCACATCGAGCAGCGCCACGTCGTCGCCGCTGGCCACGTTGTACACCTGTCCCGAGACACCAAAGAGCGCCAGCAACCGGTATGCCCGCACCGTGTCACGGACATCACTGATATCGCGTCGTGGTGAGAGCGCCCCGACCGGCACCGTTGTGGCCGACGTGTGGCGAGCGTCAAGGAGTCGCTGCGTTAGGGCGGGCACGAAAAACGTTGCCGCTTGGCCAGTCCCGATGTGGGTGAATGGTCGAGCGATAACCACGCGCTGACCGTGAACGCGCACGGCCTCGTACGCGCACTGCTCGGCTTCGACCTTGGAGGCGGCGTAGGGATTCGCGGGAGCCAGCCGGGTGTGTTCATCAAGCGCTCCCGTGATGGCCTCGATGACCCCGTAGACCTCACTCGACGAGACCACCACCACGCTCGCCTGGGGCACGATGTCGCGGACGGCGGCGAGCACGTTTGCCGTACCGACAACATTCACGCGTGTGGCCAGCGTGGGATCCTGCCACGACGTGGCGACGCTCGACATAGCTGCGAGGTGATAGATGACGTCAGGGGTTGTTGCGGCAAACGCCGCCTGAAGTGCGGCGGCGTCGGTCACATCGACGCGATACGCGGGTGTCACATCGAGGTCGCCCATCGCCACGAGGTGTTCGCGGAGGTACCTCGCGGCAAAGCCCGACCCCCCGGTAACGAACGCGCGCACGTTAGCGATCCATGCGGGCCGCGTTGTAGGCAACCAGGTGCTGGGCGATTGAGCGCTCCCAGGTGAAGTCACTCGCCTGAACCAGCGCGCGGCTCGCACGTTCGCTGCGCTCGGACAGGGCACTCGCGACGGCACGAGCCAGCGCTTCGGCCAAGGCGTCGGCGTCCCCCACCGGCACGAGGTCGGCAGCCGTACCGGCAACTTCGGCCATCACGGTCCCGCTCGTGGTTACGACCGCGGCACCGCAGGCCAGCGCCTCGAGCACCGGGAGACCAAACCCCTCGCCTCGTGAGGGGTAGGCGACGACGTCAGCACGGCGGTAGAGCGCGGGGAGCACCTCGTCAGCGACAAAACCGAGCCGGCGAATTCGTGACGCATACCGATGGCCAGCGAGTACAGACTCCGTTTCACTCATTCCCCACCCCGCCTGACCCGCGATCCAGAGCTCGTGATCGGGGTGCGTTGCGGCGAAGGCGTCGAAGGCATGCAGCAGCACGTCGAGTCCCTTGCGTGGCTCGAAGGTGCCGACAAACAAGACGAAAGGCCTGTCATCGAGTCCGGCCTCGGCGAGGAGCTCGCTGTCGCGTACGCCTTCAGGTCGGAAGCGGTCGAAGTCGACGCCGTGGGGAGCCACGATGACCGGGGCCGAAGTTGTGACGTGCTCGCTCAGTTCTCGAGCCGTGAAATCGCTCACGCAAATCAGTGCATCGGCGTGGCTCGCGGCGTAGCGAATCGCTCGACGGAAGAAGGCAACTTTCGAGGGCTCGTGCCACTCGGGATTCGTGAAGAACGTGAGGTCGTGGATGGTCACCACCGTGGGCCGTACGCGCAGGCGGGGCATGGTGTAGTGCGGGGCGTGCCAGAGATCCGCGTGACGTGCCGGGGCAGACCAGCCAAGGTGGAACGCCTCATCGGCGAGTCGGGCGACACGGTGCGAGGCCACCAGTGGCGACACTGGTGCCGATGACAGTGACGCCCATCGCGTCGCGTCATTGCGGCGCGCCACCAGAGAGAGGTCACAGACCTCGGGAAGCCGAGCCGCCAGTTCGGCGACGTAGCGGCCAGCACCCGCCAGCCGTGGCGGCAAAGCTGAAACGTCGAGGGCGACTTTCATGCCCACGCCGCGAGGTGATCGAGGGCGCAGTTGCGCCAGGTGTAGTTCGACACGGAGTCCATGCGCTTGGCGCGACTCTGGTCGTCGTCAGGCTGGGCTAGGGCCTGCACCAGTCCCGCGGCGATGGCGTCGACGTCCAAGGGATCCACCAGCACCGCTTCGGTCGTGCCCACCACGCTGGGGCAGTTCGCTGAAGCCACGACCCGCGTTCCGGCCCGTAATGCCTCCACCGGCGGCAGCCCAAAGCCTTCGGCTCGTGGCACGTAGGCGACCACGGTTGCCTCTCGGTAGAGCCCGAGGAGCAGGTCGCGCTCCACCATGCCCAGAACAACTGCGTCACCGGTGTCGGCTGCCCCCCATCCGTCGGGACCGACGAAGACCAAGGGCCCCAGCCCTGGTTCACTCGAGCGCGCTCGAGCGTGGGCCTCTACGAGACGGGCCGTGTTCTTGCGCGGCTCGCGTGTTCCGGCGTGCAACGTGAACGGTCCGACAACGCCAGCGGAGGCGAGCATCGATCGAACTGCCTGTGACGACGCCGGTGCCACCCCAGCGCTATCGACACCGAGTCGAACGGGGTAGATCCTCTCGGCCGCCACACCGAGCGACCGCAGGCGTTGCGGCAACAGAGGCGACGAGGTCAGCAGGCGAATCTCTTCGTGACGGAGCAAGTACTGCAGGCGCTGCTCGTGAAAGCGTGCGCCCCGACGCGTCGTGGCGTCGGGTTCATCTCGCCAGAGCAGATCGTGCAGGGTGGCTGACTGGACACGTCGGGCTCGACCGAACGGACCCATCATCGAAGGGGCGTGCACGACGTCACCATCGCGAGGCACACCGAGTGCGACGTGGCCCCACGCGCGGCTCTTCCACGACGGGACTGCCACACCGGCCACGTCTACTTTCGCGAGTGCATCCGGCGGACCCATCGCCACAATGGCATCAGAAGAGTCGACGTCGCTGAGCCCTCGAAGAAGTCCGTGCACGTAGGAGGCAATACCACCGGGTTGAGGACGCGACAGCTGATCGACGGCGATAATGATGCGGCGACTCATCGGTGCTGCCCCGCCACCTCGTGATAGAAAGCGGCGTACACAGACGCCACCACCCACGGCGAGAAGTCGTGCGCCCGGTCAATGCCGGCCGCCGTCGCGATAGCGCGGCGGGGCTCATCGCCCCACATCGCCTCGAGCGTGGGGAGAATTTCTTCGTCGTCGTGAATCAGCGACGCCGCTCCCGCGAGGAGCTCGCGATTGATTTCCGTGGCCCGAGCAACGGTGGGCACACCGGCGCCGAGCGAGGCGATGGCGAAGGCCGGAAAGCGGGCACCGTCGGTCATATTGATCACCACGCGCGCTTGGGCAATCGCCACCGTGGCGTGTGAACGGTGAAGGAAGGTTGCCGCAATGTTCTGCGCGCGCAGTTTGGCCGCCATCGCCGATGAGCCGACCACGACCAGGTCTGCACCTTCTCGACGGGCAAAGTCAACGAACTGTGGCGCGAGGAACATGAATCGGTCAACCTGACCCGTCACGTTCACGACCAGGCGCTTGCCGCCGACGGTACGTGGCAGCGAACCCACTGGTGGTCGCACCACCGCAAACTGAGTTCGCTCGAGCCCCAAGACGTCCTGGACTTCGTGGGCCGCCGTTCGACTCGACGCCACAATGCGCGCACCACGGGCCACGGCGCGCTGCAACTGCACCAAGCGTTGCTGCGTGCGGGCGTCGTCGCGAAAGGGGCGCAAGTCGTCGACCGAAATAATCAGTGGCACCGACTTCGTTGGCGGCGTGACCGTACCGGCAACGTGCACCACGTCAACACCGCCCAGCTGACGATCAATGCTGGGGCCGAGAGAGCGTCGCCAGAGAGGCCCGAAGAGGCGACGTCCGCGCAAAGAGCGTTCACCAGGAAGCGACGATCGGGTTCGGCTACGAAAGGCCACCAAGGAGCAGTCGTCACGCTCATCGAGTGCGTGGGCCAACTCCCCCATTGAATTCGTCAGTGACTCGAGCGAGCCGTCAAGATCGAGGGCGATTCGAATGCTCATTGGCCAACCTCCTCACGCAGGGCGTCGAGCCACTGGGGCCAGAGTTCAACCGCCCAGGGGCCAAAGCGCTCGGTGGAGGTGGCCGCGACGAAGAGTTGCGTGGTGGGGTCACACAACAGCAGCGCTCCGCTCTGACCAAAATGGCCAAACGAGTCAGCTGGCCAGTTGCCCATCCAGTGTTGTTTTTGCCCCTTGAGCTCCGGACCTAGGCCCCACCAATTGGGTCGCTGGCGTCCGAAGGGGGGCGTAATGCCATCGAGTTCCGGCAAGAAAGGAGTTGTCATGGTGTCTCGCTGGGCGGGCGTCAAGAGAGTGGGAACCAGGAGTTCGTTCGCCAGAAGCGCCATGTCGTGCACCGTGCCCACCACGCCGGCACTAATTCGGTCGGCCAGTACGGCGTCTGTTCCCAGAGGGATTAACACCGTCTCGGTGATCCAGCCGCGGGGGTCGTCTGGCGCGAGTGCGTCGCCCACGCAATCGATGCCGGCATTTGAGTAGACCCGACGGGTGCCGACGGGCACCACGCGGTCCCCCTCTTCGAAACCCAGGCCACTGGCGTGGGAAAGCAGATGTGCCAAGGTCGAGCCCTCGGGGCCGGCGGGGTCAGACAAAAAGGCGTCACCACTGGCGACCACGCGCATGGCGGCGATGCCCACGGTCAACTTCGAGACCGAGGCCCACGGACGAGCGTCATCGATTAGCCCGTGCGAAACGAGGGTCTCATAGCCGTGGGCAGTGGCACGCCCCACCACGAACGCGGGGCTCCCGGGCCAGCCTGCCACCATTGAGCGCGCGTTCACAGCCCAATTCTACCGACGCGCCCTAGGCTTTCGTGGGTGATAACTGTTTTGAGTGGTGGCGTTGGTGCCGCCCGACTCCTGCGAGCACTGAGTTCGGTCATTGCGCCGACCGACATAACGGCGGTCGTGAACGTCGGTGATGACCTCGTGATGCACGGACTCACCATCTGCCCCGACCTGGACACCATTAGCTACACGCTGACCGGACGCAATAACGAAGAATTGGGCTGGGGGCTCCGCGGTGAGTCGTGGCGCGTCATGCAGCAACTCGGTGAACTCGGCGGTGAGAACTGGTTTGGCCTCGGCGACCTGGACCTGGCTACTCACCTCTACCGCAGCCACCGTCTCGGCCAGGGTGCCACGAAAACGGTCGTGACTGGCGAACTCAGTGAGCGTTTCGGCGTTCCGATCCGCCTCCTGCCAATCACTGACGATGCGCTGGCCACCACGTTCACTTCCGAGGTGGGGCCGTTGAGTTTTCAGGAGTACTTTGTCCGCCACCATCACAACGTGGCGGTCAGCGACATTCATTTCGTCGGTGCCGAGTCGGCGCGGATAACCCCCGAGGCTCTCGACGCACTCGAGTCGGCCACGCGCATCGTGGTCGCGCCGTCCAACCCGCTCATCTCGGTGGGCCCCATGTTGGCCATCTCAGGGGTTCGTGACCTTCTCACTCGTCGTCGCCAGGACGTGGTGGCGGTCTCGCCCATCATCGCGGGAGCGGCCCTCAAGGGGCCGGCCGATCGCCTCTTGCGCGAACGCGGCTACGAGGTCAGCTGCGTTGGCGTGGCGCAGTACTACCAAGGGCTCATCGGCACCCTCATCATCGATGAGCAAGACGCCCATTTGGCTGAGGCCGTCGCCGCCACGGGCTGCGCCGTGCGCGTGACGTCGACCATCATGGCTGAAGCGGCCCACGCCCACGCTCTGGCCACCGAGGTGCTGGCGTGAATCGCCTGAGTCTGTTCCCCATCACTGGCGTGGGGGAAGTCCGTGAGGGCGACGACCTCGTTACCCTCTTCCTCAAGGCGCTCACGGCGCAAGGCGACACCCTCGAACCGAACGACGTCGTCATTGTCACCTCCAAAGTGGTCTCCAAATCCGAGGGCCAGGTCGTTGCCTTTGACGGCACCGACGAGCATCGCGACGCACTCATCACCAGCGCCTCGCGGCGGATCCTGCGCCGTCGAGGGGCACTGCGCATTACCGAAACCCATCACGGGTTCGTGAACGCCAATGCCGGAATTGATCATTCGAACACCCCCGACGGCACCGCAGTCCTCCTCCCGAAAGACCCCGATCGCTCGGCCCGACGCTTTCGCGCCGAGGTGCGTCGTCGCGCCGACATCGACGTGGCCGTCGTCATCACCGATACCTTTGGCCGGACGTGGCGCAACGGCGTGACCGACGTGGCGCTCGGCGTTGCCGGTCTGCGCCCGATTCTTGATCTCCGGGGCACACTCGATGCCAATGGTCGCCCACTCGAGGTGACGGAAGTCGCTATCGTCGACGAGATTGCCGGTGCGGCGAACTTGGTGTTGGCGAAGGATGCCAATACCCCGTTCGCCGTCGTTCGCGGGCTGCACCCCTCGTACTTTGGCGAAGGATCAGTGAGCGAAACAATCGTTCGCTCCCCTATCGGGGATATGTTTCGTTAGCGCGTCGACGAGTCGACGATGCTGTCAGCTTCAATCACGCTGGCTGCGACAACAACGGCCCGAGGCGCCACAATGGCTCGGTGCACTTCGGCGCCGGCTTCGATGACCGCGTCGGCCATAACCACCGCCTGATCGAGCACCGCGTTCGCGCCGACCACGCACCCACGATCTACCACCGTGTTGGACACGGAAGCACTGGGGTCGACCTGAGCACTGGGGTGAATCCAGTTGCGTTCGCCCGCGTGGAGCAAGCGGTCCACATTGGCCTGGATGAACGTATGAGGTGTCCCCGTATCTAGCCAGTAGGCGTCGTCGGCGCGGGCGAAGAGAACGCCAGCAGCAGCCAAAGCGGGGAAGGTTTCGCGCTCAATACTGACGCGCCCCTCGGGCGCGATGACGTCGAGCACACTGGCCTCGAACACGTAGACACCAGCATTAATTTCGTTGGTGGGAGCGAGTTCCCGTGGTGGCTTTTCCACGAAGGCCTGGACCTGACCGCGGTCGTTCGTCACCACGACGCCATAGCGCGAGGGGTCATCGACCTTGGTCAGCCCGATGGTGGCAACCGCCTCATTGGCCCGATGGAACGCCACCAACGCCGTGAGGTCGAGGTCAGTCAAAATGTCCCCGTTGACCACGATGAACGTGTCGGTGATCCCGGCTGTCACGGCGGCGTAGCGAATCGCCCCCGCTGTGTCGAGTGGTGCCGGCTCCACTACGTAGGTAATAGAGACACCGCTGATCGTGTTGTCGGGGTAGGTCTCGACGAAGCGATCAGGCAGGTACCCCATGGATAGCACCACGTCGGTGACGCCGTGGGAGGCCATGTGAGCCACTACTTCTTCCAGCATGGGGGTACCCAGAAGCGGCAGGAGCTGCTTCGGTGTTTCGTACGTCAACGGCCGCAGCCGAGTCCCTTCGCCACCGACCAAAATGATCGATTTCAAGGACTAGCCCTTAGGCGTGGTCGTCGAAGTCGTGGTCGCGGGAACCGTCGTCGTCGTAGCGTTCACGGGAACCGTCGTCGTCGTGGTGGTCGTGGCGGACTGGGAGTTGAGCCCCACCATCAACGCAACCTGCTTCGCGTTCGGACGCTGCGGCACAGCACCCTTCGGCAGGAAGGCCATGTCGATTTCGATTTCGTTGGTGAACTTAATCGAGCTCGGGTTGGTCGTGATGGTTGGCGTGGTCTGACCAAAGTTCGACCAGTAGGCGTATTCGATCTGTCCGGCCTTCTTGGCGTACGCCGAACCGGCAGGGCAGAGCTCGCCGTTGTGGAAGGTCGACTGGGCCGTGGCCTTGCCGTTCTTGAGCGGAATAGCCAGGACCGAGGAGGAGGCAATCAGGCCCGGGTACTCATTGGCGAACTGGCCCAACGTGGCGTGGTTGCCCGAGTCGGCGGCACTCAATGGCGACACGCGAATGACGTCGGTCGGTCCAACGATGAAACCGGCCGTACGGTTGGTTTCGTCGGTCGGGAGCAACGGCTGCGTCACGCCACAGATGTCGAAGGTCAATGCGGCGTACCAGACGGTGCCGACGGTGGGCGGCGTGCCCGCACTCGAGGCGGCGGGGTGCTGGTAGTCGTAGCGGGCAACAGTCACCGAGGCCAGACCCAGCACCACGATCGCCGCCAGGGCGCCGTAGTAGTTGAGGGGACGGGACTTCTTGTAGGCCTTGCTGCCGCCAGCGGCGCCGACCTTACTTACTAATTTTCCTGTTGCGCTCTTAGCCACGGTGAACACGCTACTAGAAATGGCCGCCCACGGGACTTCGACGTAGGGGCGGAGGGACTCGAACCCTCACTGGAGGCGGTTTAAGCGCCCTGCCTCTGCCATTGGGCTACGCCCCCACGTCGGTCTGGACTTCTACGCTAACGCATCGATTCTCGCTCATCACCGGAAATTCTTAGAAAGCCTTACTAGGCTTGACGCATGGCCTCTCTCCCCCGCGTGCGCTTGCGCTCAAGTGCCACAGCGGTGGTCGTGGCCGGCCTCGTGGCCTTTGTGCTCCCCACCGGCGCCTCCGCTCAGAGCATCTCCCAGACGAAGGCTGAAATTGCGGCCCTGTCGGCCCAGCTCAACGCCGAAACCCAGCAAAGTGAACGCGACGCAAATAAATACGACGCTGCCGAGGCCCAGCTGCATGCGGCCACCGCGGCAGTGCAGTCACTGCAGTACGCCATCGCTAGGAAGCGGGCCCAGATTGCGGCCACGTCAGCGGTCCTGGTCAAAGACGCCGTTCGCGCCTTCGTTGACGGCGCCTCGGTGGCCCAGGTTGAATCCCTGTTCAACCAGAACATCGAGTCGAGCGACGCTCGCAGTCTGTTTGCGGCCCTCGCCGTGGGCAACTTAGACGGCGTCCGCTCCCAGCTGGAACGGGAACAAGCGTCGCTGGCCCAGTCGGTAAACCAGGCCGCCCAGGCCCGCGGCCAGGTCATTGCGCAAACGCAAAAGATGCACGCGCTGCTCCTGCAAAACCAGGCCCTGCAGTACCAAACGCAACACACCCTCAACGTGGTGACCGCGCAACTCCGCCAGCAGATCATCACGTACGAAATCGCAGCCGGAGCCGCCGCCGCTCGCGCTCGGAACCAGTACGCCGAGGAGCAGGCCGTGAATACCGCCTCGCAAGTCGGTGGTCAGGCCGCCGCCAACAAGGTGCTGGAAGCCATTGCCGCCAATACGCCGCCCGTCATTACCACGGGTGGAGGTGGCTCGGGCGCGGGCACCGTCGCCGTGCACGCCGCCATATCGCAGCTGGGTGTGCCCTACGTCTGGGGTGGCGAAACGCCGGGCCAAGGCTTTGACTGTTCGGGCCTCGTGCAGTGGGCTTGGTCGCGCGCTGGTGTGTCGATTCCCCGTACGACGCAAGAGGAGTGGAAGTATCTTCCGCACGTCTCGATGAACAACTTGCAGCCCGGCGACTTGATCTTTTATTACAACCTCGATGGCGATAACGCCGTTGACCACGTGATCATGTACGTCGGCTCCGGACCGTGGGGCTCATCGACCATCATTCAGGCCGCCCACTCCGGCACCAACATTGCCTACTCCCCCTTGTGGACGTTCGGCCTCATCGGGGCGGCGCGCCCCTAAGTCATGTCGTTGCAGCGCTCCCTTGTCATCCCCGCCTTCAACGAGGCCCCTCGCCTCGCCGCCGGCTTCGAACGACTGGCCCCGGTTCTGGCGCAGTGGGCCCCCGACGAAACCGAAGTTGTTTTCGTCGATGACGGTTCCTCCGATAACACCTTGAAAGAGATTGCCCGGGTCTACGGACATCTCCCCAACCTCAAAGTGGTCCAGCACGAGCACAATCTGGGCAAAGGTGCTGCCGTGCGCACCGGCTGGGCCAGCGCCAAGGCGCCGCACGTACTCACCATCGACGCGGACATGGCCATTGACCCGTCCTGTCTTGCGGCCATCGACGCCGCACTCCTTCAGGCTGACGTCGCCGCCGGTGACCGGTCACACAACGGGTCCATCCGCTACGACAGCTGGTCGCGCACGGTCGCCGGAGACCTTTTTCACCGCGTGGTGACCCACTACACCAAGACCACGGTGCGCGACACGCAGTGTGGCTGCAAGGGCTTTCGCCTCGAGGTGGCTCGACTCCTCGGACTGCTGGGCATTATCGAAGGGTTCGCCTACGACGCCGAAGTGCTGGCCCTCGCCCAACGTCTCAACTTTCGCGTCGCGACCGTGCCGGTGACCTGGCACGACATCTCTGGCTCCAGCGTGCGCCTCAGCCAGGCCCGTTCACTGCTTCGCGATCTGCACGACATTCCGCGCACTCGATTCGAAAACCCCGTGGTGGTTGTCCCGCGCGAGATCGCCGTGACTGACGTTCGGGCCGCCGCTATCGCGGTGCGGCAACGAGGCCTCGTCGTGGCGAGGCGAGAGAACGACGCGATGGTTGTGCTCCCCCGCGATGCGGGACTCAACGCCATTGCGATGGCGTCGACACTGTCAGGCACCATGGCAATCGCCGGGCTGGACGATTTCCGCGGCGCCGAGCTCGCGGCCGTCTAATCGCCCAACGGCAGTAGCCAGTTGGTGACCAGCTCGGGGGCGCGATCGGCCCACTCCTCGGCGGTGATGGCGTAGCGTGCGTGGTCTTCCCAAGCGCCATCAATTTCGAGGTAGCGCTCAGCGATACCCTCGCAGCGCAGGCCCAACTTCTCCACGACCCGTCGAGATGGTGCATTGCGCGGAATGATGCTGATTTCAATGCGATGCAGGCGCAGTGAGTCGAAGGCGAACTGCAGCAAGATGACGACAGACTCCGGCATCAGGCCCCGACCCGCCACCGCTTCGTCAATCCAGTAGCCGATAAAGGCCGACTGCAGTGGTCCGCGCTGGATGGACGACAACGTGATCTCCCCTACGAAGCGACCCTCATAGAAAATGCCAAAGCCGAATCCCGTGCCCATCTGACGTTCACGGTCACGAACGGCGCAGCGGTTGGAAAAACTGCGCTGGTCTTCTGCCAGGTGTGAGGCGTGGGCGGCGCGCGGTTCCCACTTCACCAGCCAGTCACGGCATCGCTGGCGCACGTCGAGCCAGCCGTTGTAGTCAGCGTCGGTCAGTGGTCGCAGGGTGACGCGTCGTCCCAGCAGTGACGTACCGGCGACACTCAGGCGGGCACTCATTCGCTCGGCAACTCGTTCTGGAGGAAACGGACCACACCATCAAGAATGTCATCTTCACTGGTCAGAAACTGGTCAATGGCGAAGCGCTCTAAGACGGCGTCAAGGATGTAGAGGCCGGCGGTGAGGACATCTTCGCGACCCGCCACCATGCCGGGCAGGGCCAGACGTTCGTCGGGCGTACGTCGCCCCAACTCGTCGCGCCACTGCTGCACCTGGGTGCGGGTCAGGATTTGGTGGTGGACTGCGTCCCGGTCGTAGGCGGCCAGGCCTGTCGTTAACTGGGCCAATGTGGCCACCGTGCCCGCCAACCCGACGAGGCGAACAGAGCCCACGAGGGATGAAAAGGTGGGAACCGCGGCGAAGGCCCGATCCAGCTCCGCAGCGATCATGGCGCGGGTGGCGGCTTCGTGTTCGGCGGTCACGACACCGGGCGTTAGCGCCCGCTCCGTCACGCGAACGCACCCCAACTGCATGGAGTAGCCAATCAACGCGCCATCCACGGTGGCGCAGAGCTCGGTTGAACCCCCGCCAATGTCAACAATCATGGTGACGAGCGGCGAGGGGGCAAGTCCCGCCGTCGCGCCATCAAAAGAGAATCGAGCTTCTTCGTCGCCGGCGAGGCACCGCGCAGTAACGCCAACGATTGCCTCGGCATCAGCCAGAAAGACGTCACCGTTGCTCGCGTCTCGGACCGCAGACGTGGCCACGAGTAGTCCGCCTCTGACGTCATGTTCGTCCATGAGTGCGCGGTAGCGCCGCAACGTTTCGTAGGTGCGGGCCATGGCCTCGCTCGTGAGCGCGCCCGTCGCGTCAACGCCTTGGCTCAGTCGCGTGATTGTCATCTCGCGCACCAACGGCCGGCCCTCGCCGTCGGCAATCAGCAGTCGCGTGGAGTTGCTCCCGCAGTCAAGTGCCGCGACGTTAGTCACGGACAGACTCGACGCGAAGTTCGGGCAAGGCAATTTGCGTCGCAACGAGTGCGCCAACGGCATCGACGTTGCCCGCGAGATAGTTGGCAATGTGGGCGTGCAGGCACTTCAGTCCCTGGCGTGTTCCGCCAACACCCCCACTGGGCTGTGGCCCATCGACGCGCACCGTGGCGGCCTCGCGGCGGCGACGGTAGTCCTCGTGGGCCGCCACTATGTCGGCCGGGTCAATCAGTTCTTCAAATCGGTGCACGCCGCCGTTGCCTTCGAGTCGACTGACTTCGTCATTGATCTCGGGATCAATAAGCCAGTACAAGGTGGGCATCGGCGTGCCGTCGCGCATGTGTGGCTCGTTCTCAATGACCACAGGCGATCCATTGAGGCGTCGCACCACGACGGCACAGCGACCGTTGAGTTGTCGACCAATCAGGGCCTCAATGGCAGCGACGTCCTCGGCGGAGGCGTCGCGAAAGGTGCTCAACGCCAGAATTCAAGCGTGCGCAGGAATCGCGACACGAATCCCGGCTGCGCCTGCTGTGTCGTCGTCGTGGCGACGGTGGCCGAGGATCCGCTGCCGAGCGACGATGAGTTCAGTGGGTTCACCAAGGGCTGAAATCCAGGGTCACCAGCATTGGCCGCAATATACGACGAGGCCCGGCCGGGCAGCACCTGCACCAAGCGCTGCCCGGGCAGCACCAACTGGTACTGCTCACGGGCGAGTTCGATGGCTGCCGACGCCGACGACACCGTCTTGGCCTCGGCGGTCAAAGCCGCGGACTGTGCCTGCACCTGAGCAATGGCGGCCTTGGTCGCTGAAAGCTCACCTTGCTGGTGCCAGAGACTGGCAAAGGGGGTGGCAACGACCACGATGGTCACGGCGAGAGCGCACGACAGAGTAAAGACGATGCGCTCTCGGCTGTACCTACCGTGTGAAGTTGACACCCGCTGCTCCCGACAATGCTTGGGCTCCGAGGAATCGTGCCGAGTCCCCGAGCTGCTCTTCTAGACGCAACAACTGATTGTACTTTGCCACCCGGTCGGAACGCGCTGGGGCACCCGTCTTGATCTGTCCCGCGTTGGTTGCCACCGCGAGGTCAGCAATCGTGACGTCTTCGGTCTCACCGGAGCGGTGTGAAATTACCGCGCTGTAGGAGTGGAGGTTGGCCAAACGCACGGCGTCGAGCGTCTCGGTCAGGGTGCCAATCTGGTTCAGCTTCACGAGGATTGAGTTGGCGACGCCACGGTCGATACCCTTCTGCAGGAGCTCGGAGTTGGTCACGAACAGGTCGTCACCCACCAGCTGAATGCGCTGACCCAACTTCTCGGTCATCAACTTCCAGCCGTCCCAGTCCTCTTCGGCCATGCCGTCTTCGATGGACACAATTGGGTAGCGGTCGCAGAGGTCGACCCAGTAGTCGACCATTTCGGCCGAGGAAAGCACGCGACCTTCGCCGGCCAGGTGGTACGAGCCGTCCTTGTAGATCTCTGACGTTGCGGGGTCGAGGGCGATCGCAATGTCCTTGCCGGGCGTGCGGCCAGTTGACTCGATGGCCTCGATGAGGATCTTGACGGCCTCTTCGTTGTTCTCGAGGTCGGGGGCAAAGCCGCCCTCGTCGCCGACACCCGTCGCCAGGTTGCGCTTCGTCAACACGGCCTTCAGTGCGTGGTAGGTCTCAGTGCCCCAGCGCAGTGCCTCAGAGAAGCTCGACGCACCGATGGGCATCACCATGAACTCCTGGAAGTCGATGGAGTTCTTCGCGTGTGCGCCGCCGTTGATGACGTTGAGCATCGGCACCGGCAACACGTGGGCGTTCACGCCACCGACGTACTGGTACAGCGGCAGCTCGGCCTCCATGGCCGCGGCCTTGGCGTTAGCGAGAGAGACGGCGAGGATGGCGTTGGCACCCAAACGGCCCTTGTTCGGCGTGCCGTCGAGGTCGATCATGGCCTGGTCTACGGCGCGCTGGTCGTCGGCGTCGTAGCCCTCGAGTGCGTCGTTGATTTCACCGTTGACGAAGTGCACGGCGTTCATCACGCCCTTGCCCAGCCAGTCGGTACCACCGTCACGAAGCTCAACGGCCTCGTGGATACCAGTGGAGGCGCCGGAAGGCGAGACTGCACGGCCCCATGCGCCGGAAGCGAGGTGCACTTCCGCCTCGACCGTGGGGTTTCCACGGGAGTCAAGAATCTGGCGGCCAATAACAACTTCAATCGCGCTCATGCGTATCTCCTAGGGGGATTAGATACCTACAGGATACAACGCGACTATTGGGCAATACCGCCTGATGCCTCAAGTTCACGAATTTGTTGCGCAAGGGCCAACGTGGCGCGACGCAGCTCGTCTTCGAGCTCAAGTCCCTCGGCCGTGGCGGCGTGCACCACTTCCACGAGTGTTGCCACCGTGCCAGCGTCAGTCACGGCGTTGGCGGCGCCCACCTTTTGTGCCTTGCGCAGCACCTTTTGGTAGAGCGCTAACGACGGCAAGTCCCACGCCAGTCCATCGAGCACACTGGTGCGGCCCTTCTCGACGTTCTTAATCGCCTCCCAATTGGCCTCGACATCAGCGGCTGACGTTACCGTCACGTCGCCAAAGACGTGGGGGTGGCGCATGGTGAGTTTGTCGCGCACGCCGTCAGCGATGGTGGCGAAGGAGAACCGGCCTTCTTCGTCGCCCAACTCGGCGTGGAACACCACCTGGAACAGCACGTCACCGAGCTCCTCCTCAGCGTGCGCCACGAGGGCCGCGTCTTCGTCGCCACGCTCGATCATGTCGGCCAGGGCACGCAGAGCGTCGAGTGCTTCGTAGGCCTCTTCAATGAGGTACTTGCGCAGCGAGGCGTGGGTCTGTTCCTCGTCCCACGGGCATTCTGCACGCAGCCGCCGCATGAAACTAATGAGGTCGTCAGTGGCCTCTCCGGCCGTGCGAAGCCCCGGTACCCACAAGGAGGTGAGGTGGTCGGCCTCACTGAAGCGCACCAGGTCGTCACTGGTCATCTCGCGCACCACAGCATCAGGCAGCCCCACGTGGTGCAGCACGGTGACGGGCGTGCCGGCCGGCAGGCGGTCGGCCACGCTGGCCAGTACTTCGGGGGCGTAGGTCTGCAGGATGAGGAGTGGGCCGGGCCCCCGGAAGGGTTCGGTTGTTGCCAAGGCGTCGACGATTCGCAGTTCGCTCGACATCGGGTCGACGCCAAGCGCCGCGCAGGCCACGTCGATGACCGAGACGGCCGGCTCGCAAATCACGCGAATGTCGCTGCGCGACTGGAGTAATTCAACCGTGTGCTCAGCCACCACCGGTGACCCCGGCACGATGTACAGCACTTCTCCCCCGTCGGCCTCGTGCGCCAAGCGGACGAGATCGTCGACGATGTCGGCGTAGAGAGTTTCGAAGGAGTCCGCGCGGTCGTACCACGCGTCGTAGCTCTCGATATCGAGCCCTTCGGCCGCTGGGTGCACGGCGGTGCGCAAGCGACGAACGCGAGACTGGGCAATGAGTTCAGCGGTGTGCAGCGTCAGGTGTCCGCGATCGCCGGGCCCGAGGCCCACGACGCGAACGAGGGGCATCACTTGTAGTTCGGGGGAATCGAGCCGCTCAACAGCTTCGGCGCGTTCACGGCCGACGTCGCGGGCGTCGTGAGGCCGCCGACCGTGGGGCCCGACGAGGTCAACGACCACAGGCCGAGGCTGTCGTCAATCTTGACGTGGGCGTAGTACAGCAACTGGCTCTCGAGCTGCGAGGCAGCCTGCGAGTTTGCTGTCTGCAGGTCGGCCAAGACGGTGGCCGCAGCCTTGGCGAAGGGCACCACCGTTACGGACGTGGGGGCGAGGAAGACGTCGAGCACGCCGCTCTGGTAAACGAAGGCGTGGCTCCAGTGACCGAGCTTGACACCCTTCAAGTCCTGCACCACTGCGGCGTAGGACGAGCTCGTTGGGCCGTAGCAACCAAAGGTTCCTCCGCGCTTGGCGGATGGGTCGGTGGAGTAGGCACGCGCCAACGCCGACAGCGAGGCACCGTGACGAATCCCGGCTTCGAAGGCGTGGACCTTCGCGACGGGCACCAGAGCCAACGAGATGCAGATCGTGCGGAAGTTGCTGAGGTGCGCGTGATAGTACGCCTTCATGTTGGCGAGCGTCAACGGCGTTGTCGTCTTGAGGCGCGTCAACAGGTACATGGAGTCGGCCTGCTGGGCGATCTCGGCGCGTCGCAGCGCGGCGGGCATGGCCGCTAGGGCCTGGGCCGAGGTGCCGGGGCAACTCAGGGAGTACTGCTGGGCCAACTGGGTGAGTTCACCCTCAAAGGCCGACTGGGCCGTGCGCAAGTCCGAAGCGCTCGGCACGTAGTGGTAGTGCGACTGCACATACGAGGCAATGGTGAGTCCCTGCACTCGACCGTTGACCCACGAGGCCACCGCCGTGGTTGAGATAGCGTCTCGCGCCGATGCTGGCGCGAAGCCATTGCGCACCAGGGCACCGAGGTAGCACTGCAAGATGCCGTGATGGGCCACGTCGCTCATTTCAGTATTGAGCTCCGTCGATGAGATGCTCGTCCCGTTGACCGTCACCGCGACGGAACGCGAGTGGACACCGTAGAGGCCGGCGAGTGAGAGGGAAAGAACCAAGAAGACAAGGATGCGACGCACGTCTCGATGCTAGTCAGTTCGATGTTCCCGTCAGTTCCTCTAGCAGGGTGATAAGTGACATCACCGCGGTCGCGCTTGGGGCGAGCTCGACCTTGAACTCCTTGGAGACCTCGTCGTAGTGCGAGCCGCTGTGCAGTCGACGGGCGCGCATCTGCTGACTGAGCGTCAGGGTGAGCGGCGAGAGCTTGAGCACCGGCTTTGATCGGACCCCCACCTTGGCCGGGAGCACCTGGAGGTTGGTAATGCCGCGCTCCAGGCAGGCCAAGCGCAACTGCCCCAGTTCCAAGAGACCTTCGGCGGGACGGGGCAACGCACCGTAGCGGTCGATCCATTCGGCCTTAAGGTCAGCCAGCTCCTCGTAGCTCGCCACCGTCGCCAAGCGACGATAGGCCTCGAGGCGGGCGTCGTCGGCCTCGACGTACTCCTTGGGCAAGTTGGCCTCGCCGGGAATATCAATCGTGATGGTGACGACGTCGGGGACAACGATCCCCTTCGCTTCGGCGACCGCTTCAGCCACGAGTTGGACGTAGAGGTCGTACCCGACGGCGGCGACCGGTCCGCTTTGGTCGTGACCAAGCAAATTACCGGCACCACGAATTTCGAGGTCGCGCATGGCGATCTTGAAACCGCTCCCCAGCGCGGTGTTGTCGCCAATGGTGCGCAGGCGTTCAAAGGCCGTTTCCGACAGTGTCTTGTCGGCAGGGTGGAAGAGGTAGGCGTAGGCGCGCTGGCCACTTCGCCCGACGCGGCCGCGCAACTGGTGCATCTGGCCGAGACCCAGGCGGTCAGCGCGATCGACGATCATCGTGTTGACCGATGGCAGGTCAATGCCGGACTCGACAATGGTCGTGCAGACCAGTACGTCGAAACGTCGCTCCCAGAAGTCAATCATCACGCGCTCGAGGGTGCCTTCGTCCATCTGGCCGTGGGCAATCGCCACTCGCGCATCCGGCACCAGCTGCCCAATGCGACGCGCCACATCGTCGATATCGGCGACGCGGTTGTGCACGAAGAAGACTTGGCCCTCGCGAAGGAGTTCGCGCCGAATGGCCTCGGTGACCGCTGCTTCGGAGTACTCCCCCACGTGGGTCAAGATGGGGCGGCGATCGGCCGGTGGTGTGGCGACCATGGAGAGATCACGAATACCAGCGAAGGCCATTTCAAGGGTGCGTGGAATTGGACTCGCCGACAACGTCAGTACGTCGATGCCGACACTTCGGGTCTTAATTGCTTCCTTGTGGGTGACGCCAAAGCGCTGTTCTTCGTCGACCACTAAGAGACCGAGGTCCTTGAACTGCACTGACTCCGATAAGAGTCGGTGTGTACCGACCACGATGTCAATCGAGCCATCCTTCAATCCTTCGATGGTGGCTTTTGTTTCAGCGTCATCGACAAATCGGCTCAACAAGGCGACCTTCACCGGAAAGCCGGCGCATCGCTCGGTAAAGGTCGTGAGGTGCTGGCTCGCGAGCAACGTGGTGGGCACCAGAACCGCTACTTGCTTGTTGTCCTGCACGGCCTTGAAGGCCGCACGGACCGCGATCTCCGTTTTGCCAAAGCCCACGTCGGCCACCACGAGTCGATCCATGGGCCGCGGCAGTTCCATGTCGGCCTTAATCGCGGCAACGGCGTCGGCCTGATCGGGCGTCAGCGGATAGGGGAACATGTCCTCCATCTCGCGTTGCCAGGCGGTGTCGGGACTAAAGGCGTGGCCGGTAGCGACCGACCGCTCTCGGTAGAGCGCGACCAGTTCCTGGGCCACCACATAGGCCGCGGCACGGGCCTTGGCCCGTGTCTTTTGCCACTCCGCACCGCCCATGCGCGACAGTGTTGGAGCATCGCCACCGGCGTAGGGGGTCAGGGCATCTATCTGCTCCGTGGGCCAGTAACTACGGCCGTCCTTGAACTCCAGAATCAGGTAGTCGCGGGTGGTGCCGTTAATGGCCCTCGTCGTCGTGCCAGAGAACTTGGCCACACCGTGCTGGCGATGCACCACGTAGGAGCCAATGGCCAGGTCGTCGAAGAACCCGTCGACGTTGCGAGTCCGAGTACGCGCGACACGGTGTGTCGCGCGGCGTCCAGTGATGTCGTTTTCACTCCAGACGACCAGTGGCGGATCGGACAGGGCAAAGCCCGCCGGCAGTGTGGACGCCAAGACGGTGAGTCGGACGTCGAGCGCGGCGTCGGGATCGGTGGTGACATCCAGGCCCTCACCCCGCAACAGTTCGGCCATGCGCTCGACCGACGCAGCATTGCTCGTGAGCACCACGCCGCGTTGCTTGCTCGACCATCCGCGAACGTGAGCCCCAATGCGGCTGGGGTCACCCTGCACCACGGGCGGTGAGGTGAGGAGGGCACTGTCGCCGAAGCCACTCGAGAAGTCGACCACGGTGCGGTCGCCCAGCACTTCGTCGTAGGTCTGGTGGAGCAGGGCAATTGGCTCAGTGGCCTGCCAGGTCATGGCCACGGCGTCGGCGAGCTCCTGTTCTTCGTCGAGCAGATCACCCAACCGGCTCTCGATGCGAGCGGGCTCGATGAGTGCGATGCTGGCGTCGCCTAGGAGGTCAAGCACCGTTCGACGCTCGGCGCCGAACATCGACATCCAGCCCTCCATGCCGTCAAAGAGCTGGCCCGAGGCAATCTTGTCGAAGACCTCTCGCCCCCACGGTGAGGTCGTGCGCTTGGCTTCGGCCTGCTCCCGAGTGGAGTGCGACGGGAGCCATTCGCGGGCGGGGCCAATGATGACGGCGTCGAGGTCGCCGATGGAACGCTGATTAGCGATGTCGAAACTCGTCAGTCGCTCAATGTCATCACCGAAGAAGTCAAGACGGACCGGTTCGTTGGCGTGCGCTGGCCAGATGTCGACAATGCCACCGCGTACCGCGAATTCGGCGCGGTGCTCGACCAGGTGCTCACGGCGGTAGCCAAAACTGGTCAGGGTGCGCAGAAGTTCGTCGCGGTCATGTGACGACCCAAAGCGCAAGACGATCGGCTCAGTCGCTGGCTCCGGCGACAAGATCTGCGCCAATGCTCGGATCGGCGCAATGAGGACGGGTGGCACGTCACCGGACGTGATGCGCCAGCGCAACAAGGCCCGCTCGGCCATCGCGGCAGTATCAGGCGACACGCGCTCGAGCGGGTGGGTGTCCCACGCCGGCCAGAGGGCGACTTCAGTGTCGGGCCCCAACAGCGCCGAGACGCCGTCGCGCAGGAGTTCTGCTTCCGCTGACGTGGCCGTGACGACAACGAGCCGCTCGGTGGCGAGCGCAAAGGCCGCGACGGTCGCCGGGGTGGCAAAGGCCGAGGGGGTAAACGAACCAGTGGCGTGCGCAGCCCGCAGCGACGGAGCCGCTGCTTCGAGGACGCGACGAAGTCCGGTGGCCTTAGCCACGGGCGCCATTGATGGTTCGTTGGGCTTCGTCAAAACTCTGGTCAATGAGAACCGCCAGCGCGTCAGCGGCCGCGCTGACCGTGGCCTCGAGTTCGCGCTTACGTTCCCCCGTCGGACGCTTCAAGACCCAGTCGGTGACCTGCTCCTTGGTTGCCGGACGACCAATGCCAATACGCAGTCGGCCAAAGTCCTGGGTGCCCAAGACACCGGCGATGGAACGCAACCCGTTGTGGCCCGCGAGTCCGCCGCCCATTTTGAACTGCAGCCGGCCTGGCTCGAGGTCAAGCTCGTCGTGCACGACGACCAGGTGCGTCAGATCTTCGAGTGAGGTACGCGTCAACAACGGACCCACGGCCTCACCCGACACGTTCATGTAGGTGGTGGGGACTGCGAGGGTAACGGGACCGCGAGGGGTGGGGATGGTGGCGCTCACGCATCGCTGCCGAGGTTCCACGACGAGTCGGGCTCCACGATCGGCACACAACTGACGAATAGCGTCGCCGCCGACATTGTGACGTGACCCCTCGTACTGGTCGCCAGGATTGGCGAGGCCAAGGAGAACTAGTGTGCTGGCGCTTCCACGTCGGCCACTCGCGGCGAAGCGCCGGAGAGCCACAGTGAATTAACCGCGGTCAGCCGTCTTGGCAGCGCGGCCGGCGCGGGTGTTGATCACGTTGGCGCCAGGGTCACCGGCAGCCTCAACGCCCTCAGGCAAGACAACGTCGGCGACGCGAATAGCGCCACCAGGGGTCAGTGCCGAGATGTCGACGTCGATGTGCGTAGGAATCTGAGCAGGGCGGCTGCGCAGCGCGAAACTGAACATCTGCTGGTCAACTTCCCAGTCAGCGTGACGGACTTCGACGGCGTCGCCAACCATGTGCAGCGGCACAACGGCCTCGACGGGACGGTTGGGGTCAACGACCTGGAAGTCGATGTGAGCGACGGTGCCGCGCACCTTGTGGCGCTGAATCTCACGGGCCAACACCGTGTAAGTGGTCCCATCAGCTTCCAGCGAGATCAGGGTGTTGAGACCCTGGTCACCGGAGACCGCGGTACGGAACTCCTTGGCGTTCACCGCGACGGGCAGTGGGGTCACACCGGGACCGTAGACAACGGCAGGGATGGAGCCAGCGAGGCGGAGGCGACGCGAGTTGCGGGTGCCGTGGGCGCGGTCGGTTGCGGCCTGCAGTGTGGTCTGTGACATGACTTCTCCTTAAACGAATGGCTGGCGATGACCAGTGGTCACGCACAGGGTAGACAGTCTAGCGAACTCCGCGAGGGCGGGAAAACGCCAGATTTAGAGCAGGTTTTCCCCGCCGAAGATGTCCGACACGGACGAGTCTTCGAAAATTGCCGAAATCGCATTCGCCACAATGGTCGCAACGGAGAGAATTTCAAGCTTTTCGAAGCGACGCTCGGCGGGCAGCGGGAGCGTGTCCGTTACCACCACGCGTGACACCGGTGCATTGAAGAGGCGGTCAACTGCGGGTGGTGAAAACAGTGCGTGCGTCGCCATCACCCATATCTCCCCGGCGCCGTTTTCCTTCAACAGGTCGCACGCCGCCACGATGGTACCGGCGGTGTCGATCATGTCGTCAATCAGCACGCAGTGGCGGCCCCTGACATCACCCACGATGTGGCGAGCCTCGGCGACGTTGGCGGTGCCCTTCGGACGAGTCTTGTGGACCAGGGCGAGGTCGCACCCGAGGTGCTGGGCGTAGCGTTCGGCGACCTTCACACGGCCGGCGTCTGGTGCGACGACCACGAGGTTATTGGGGTCGGTGTTCTCCTTGAGGTAGTCCTCAATGACGGGAGCGGCAACCAAGTGGTCGACGGGGATGTCGAAGAAACCCTGAATCTGACCCGAGTGGAAGTCCACTGACAGCACGCGATTGGCCCCAGCGGTCTGAAGCATGTCGGCGACCAACTTGGCGGTGATTGGCTCACGACCAGTCGACTTGCGGTCCTGGCGGGCGTAGCCGTAGCACGGAATAACTGCGGTAATGCTCTTCGCTGAGGCGCGCTTAGCAGCGTCAATCATGATGAGCTGTTCCATCACGGCATCGTTCACCGGTGACGAGTGGGTCTGCACGATGAAGACGTGTGCCCCACGAATCGACTCATCGAAGCGGCAGTGGATTTCGCCATTGGCGAATTCCCGGACGTGCGCTTCCGTCAGCTCGACACCCAGCTTGCTGGCAATGTCTTGGGCAAGTTCTGGGTGACACCGACCCGTGACAACAACGAGACGGCGCTTAGCAAGTGACTCCACGGCGAAAGTCTACAAGTCTCTCGAGAACCGTGCTTAGCGCTCCGTGTTGTGGCGCTCTACCGGTGAGCCAAAACTAAGCACACAGGCCTCGTCGCCGTCACGGAAGCGCGCATCAAGCAGGTGCACCATCGGTCCCTCACGGAGGTCGTAGGGGGCGGTCGGCAGGTAGGACTCGTAGAACCAGTGGGCCGAGTCCTTCAAGGTCTGGGCTCCCCCGACGTGCTCGCCGAAGAGATAGAGGCCACCATCAAATGGCAGTTCGTCGAGGCTGGTGTCCAGGTGCGGCGCATCGGGCACGCCCGCAAAGTACTCAACACCACCAAAGCCATCCGTCAAGAGGACGCCGTAGCGCAGCGACGTGGTGGGGTCAATGGCGGTCAGCGCGATCACCTGATCCCACAGATCGGCAACTTGTTGCCAGACACCAACAGGGTCGCTGACGGGATTTCGCAGACGTTCACTCCGGCCCCGGAGGGTCGTGCGAGAAAGGAAATACTCTTCGATCTTGACCATGGGCGCTCCTACGCTCGCGGGGGAGGGCTCGAACCTCCAACCTACGGAACCAAAATCCGTCGTTCTGCCAATTGAACTACCCGCGAAGGTGACGTGGAAGAATCTTCGGAGATTCTTAGCGAACTCCCGACGAGACTTAACGACAACCCATAACACTAGAGCCTGTACTCAAACTGAAGGAACGACCGTGTCGAACACTGCGAGCAACCTCTCCTACATTGCGATTGTTGATGACGACGCCGCCATTCGCAATTCACTGGGTCGGGCCCTACGCATGGAGGACTACGACGTTGAACTGTTCGAAGACGGTCTGAGTGCGTTAAAGGCAGTGCAGTTGCGGGCACCCGAGGCCATCATCTTGGACCTACAGTTGCCCGACATCGACGGCCTCGAGGTCTGCCGCCGGATTCGTCGCGCTGGTGATGCCACCCCGATTTTGATGCTGACCGCTCGCGACGCCGTCAATGACCGCGTTGAAGGTCTGGATGTTGGCGCCGACGACTACCTCGTGAAGCCTTTTGACCTGGCAGAACTCCTCGCCCGACTCAGGGCGTTGCTTCGCCGACGCAGTCTCGTCGACGGCGATGATGCGGTGCTCCGTTTCGACGACGTGACACTGAACCGTTCGACGCGCGAAGTCAAGCGTGGTGAACACCCCATCGAACTCACGAAAATTGAGTTCGACCTCTTGGAGCTCTTCTTGCAGCACCCCCGGCAAGTCCTAACGCGCGAACAGATTCTCGACCTCGTGTGGGGATACTCGTTCGACTCCGGTACCAACTCCTTGGCTGTGTACATCGGGTACCTCCGGCGCAAACTCGAAGAGGCCGGAGCGCCTCGCCTCATCCAGACCGTGCGCGGTGTTGGCTACTCGCTGCGACCACAATGAAACTCAACTTCCGCACTCGCGTCATCGTCGCCTCCATGGCGGCGGCTGTCTTGGCGGTCGTGCTGTCGAGTGCGACGTCGTACGAGACCACCCGCAGCGCTATCTTGCACTCGGTTGACCAGTCCTTGAAGCAGTCAGCCAACCCTGATCGGCCGGGTGCCGACGAAAATAACGGCGGTATCTTGATTCTTGCGAACGGCACCGTAAGTTCGGGGCCCGCCATCTTTGTCGACCAAACAATCAAATCCTTCGCTGCCTCGAATAATGGGCACAACGTCTTTCGTACCGTCAACATCCAGGGCTACTGGTTCCGCGAGCTCTTGACGCCCGCCACCATCTCCGTGACGTCAACGTGTGGCCTGCTCGTTTGCACCACGCCCCAAAAGGGCGCGGAACTCTTCGCGGTGGGGTTCAATGGGCAAATTGAGCAATTGAGGAACCTCGCCCGCACCTTGATGCTGGTCGCCATATCAGTCTTGTTGCTAGCCCTTGGGATTGGCCTCTGGCTCACCCGGCACGCACTTCGCCCACTCGAGAGCGTGACAATGGAGATCGAAAATATCGCCAAGGATAACGACATGTCGCGCCGCATTGGCACCGGAGGTGACGACGAACTAGGTCGATTGCGCAACGTTTTCAATGGACTCCTCTCCTCGATTGAGGCGAGCCAAATACTCCAGCGCCAGCTGGTCCTTGACGCCAGCCACGAACTCCGTACGCCGCTGACCTCACTGCGCACGAACGCGCAGGTACTGTCGCGGGCCAGCGAGCTGCATGTCGATGACTTGAATCAGATCACCGGCGACATGGTGACCCAGGTTGATGAACTCGCCAGTCTCATCACCGACTTGGGCGAGCTCTCCCGAGGTGAACGCTCAGAGGGACCCGTCACCCCACTCGCCTTCGAGGAAGTGGTTGAAGACTGCATCGATACCGCCCGTACTTACGCACGAATTAAGCAGATCACCATCAACTTCACGCCGGAGGCGTCGACGGTGATCGGGCGCCGTGACCGCTTGGTGAGTGCGGTCTCCAACCTCTTAACCAACGCGGTGAAGTTCACGCCCGCCGAAGGAACAATCAACGTCGTCATGGGTCACGGCACCGTCACGGTAAGCGACAGTGGTCCGGGGGTCAAAGAAGACGACCGCCCCAAAATTTTTGACCGTTTCTGGCGAGCCCCTTCGAGTCGAGCTTTGCCGGGATCGGGCCTCGGGCTTTCGATCGTGGCCCAAGTCGTCTCGGAGTTCGGCGGTTCGGTGGTTGTCGACCAAGACCCCACGCTGGGCGGCGCGCGCTTCACATTGACGCTGCCGGCGGCCCAAAAGTTTCAGTAATTCTTACAATCCACTGCCGCCACACTTAGGTCGCTCGTTCAAACTAGGTATATGACTCCCGTTCACCGCCAACAACACATACGCGACCGACGCTTCGCCCGACTTCGGGTGCTGACGCGTGGCACCGCCTTGGGATCGTCGGTTTTGTCGGTGTCGATGGTGGGCTACCTGGCCGCCGCACCAAAGCCGCACAGCCACTATGTCGCCCCCACAACGACGACAACGGCCCCTGCGCCAACTACAACCTCAACCACGTCAAGCACGACGACAACGCCAGCCCACACTTCCACCGGTTCGGGCACCGGCACAACGCCGACTACCACGGTGACCAAGAAGTCGTCGGGTGGCTCAACTGCGACGCACGCCACCCCAACGACCACGACTCCGCCAACAACGACCACCACGACGACCTACACCCCACCGACCACTACAACGACCACCACGGTGCCCAGTTGCTACACGACGCCTTCGGGCAACACGATGTGTGGCTAAGACGTCCCACTTTCAGTTCTGGGGTCTGAGTGCCAGCCTCACCACCGTCGACGACGACGGTCACGACGATGCGGTGACGTACCTGCACGACACCGTTTCGGCCATGACAGCAGCCGCTAGTCGTTTTGACCCAGCGAGCGAGATCAACGCTGTCAATGCCTCACCGACCCCCGTTGCCCTCTCCCCTCTTCTCGGTGATGTCTACCGTTGGGCTCGCTACGCCTACCTGATCACCGACGGCGCCTGCGACCCGACCGTGCTCGACTCCCTGGAACGCGCGGGGTACCGCGACGACTTCGATCATCTCCCCCTTTTCGGAGACGTTGAGGCGGGCGCCGCCCCGAGCCCAGGACTAAGCCGCGTCAGCTTCGACGAAGAGACCAACACCTTGACGAAGCCCACCGGCCTCACACTCGATTTCGGCGCCACGGCCAAGGCTCTGACGTGCGACATCATTGCTCGTCACGTGGGAGCGACAACGGGCGTCCTCGTCGAAATTGGCGGCGACATCAGTGCCGGCGGCGAACCACCGGTCGATGGCTGGGTTATCGGTGTCGCCGAGACGACGAGCATTCGCGGTGATGAGCCGACAATAACTTTCGCTCACGGCGGTGTCGCCACGTCATCGCGACGGGTACGACGCTGGAACACCACGGTCGGCACCGCCCACCACATCATCGATCCGCGAACGGGTCTGCCCAGCGCCTCCGATGTGGCCACGGTGTCTGTCAGTGCCGTCGATTGCGTGACGGCCAATGCCTTCGCCACGGCCTGCGTGGCGTGGGGCGAAGATGTTTCCTACGCCATCGCCCAGGCCGGGTGGAGTGCACGTATTGTCAAAGAGGATGGAGAAAAGATGTTTGTAGGTGGCTGGCCGGAGGACAACCGATGATTGCGTTTACCTCGCCCTACCTCTGGTACGCCACTCGTGCCACGGGCATGACCGCCCTCGTCCTGCTCACCTTGGTGGTCGGACTCGGGGCACTCGTCGCCATTCGTGCCGGTGGCTCCATTGTGGGCCGCTTTGAGCTCAACGAGCTCCACCGGTCCTTAACAATGATCGCCATGACCTTTGTGGGGCTCCACGTGCTCACCACTGTCGCCGACTCGTACGTGTCTACGGGCCCCCTCTCCATCATCATTCCCTTCACCTCGGCCTACAAAAAACTTGGTGTCAGCATCGGTGCCGTCGCCTTCGACCTCCTAATTGCCGTGTGGGTCTCGAGCCTGTTGAAGCTGCGCATCAAGAATCGCTCATGGCGCTTCATCCACTGGTTCTCGTGGGCTGCCGTTTCTGCAGCAGCGCTCCATACACTGCAGACCGGTACCGACGCGCACAAGGGTGCCGGCTGGGACACCACGATTGCCTGCGCCGCCATCATTGTGCTGTCAGCTGCGGCTCGCGTCATCTTCCGACCTGCGCGCGCCGGTGGTCGCACGGCACTGTCGCCGCTGCGTACCGCCACGAGCAAGAAGGGCCGCTAGATGATTACCCCGCACGAACTCCCCCGCTTGCTCGCCGGACGCGGCAGTGCCGCCGCATCGTTGCGCGAGCACACGTCGCTCTTTCCCGGCGCCATGCTCAATGACGCCGCTCAGCAGCTTGAGTCATCCGGCCTTCTTGGTCGTGGTGGTGCTGGCTTTGCGACCTACCGCAAGGTGGCCCTCATTCGTTCCCAGCGCGGCAGCCACAAAGTCGTCGTGGTCAACGCCATGGAAGGCGAACCGGCCGCGCACAAGGACTCCCACCTCCTCCAGAGCAATCCTCACTTGGTGCTCGATGGGGCCGAAGCCTTGGCCGCCATGATCCACGCCGATCGCATCGTCGTCTGCGTTGCGAGAGACAACATCCCCACGATTAATGCGGTGCAGCAGGCGATTCACGAGCGCCAGCGCCGCAGCCTGCGCGCTCCCGACCTTTCTCTCGTGACGCCACCGGGACGCTACGTGGCCGGTGAAGAGTCAGCCCTCATCCACTGGTTGAACGACAACGAGTCGCTCCCCCAGTTCCGCCCCGAAAAGCCCCACGTGCTCAAGCTCCGCCGACACGCCGTCCTCCTAGACAACGCCGAGACCTGCGCCCACGTCGGCTTAATCAGTCGCTACGGTGCCCAGTGGTTCCGCGGGCTCGGTCCCGCTACCCACCCGGGCAGCACCCTGGTCTCGGTGAGTGGTGCCGTCCAGCGCGCAAAGGTGCTCGAGGTGGCCAATGGCACGTCGGTCCGAGAGATTCTGGCCGCCGCCGGCGCCGACCCATCGCCACAGGGCATTGTTGTCGGCGGCTACGGTGGCGTGTTCCTCGGCCCCGAGATTCTTGACCTGCCATACGCCCATGAGTCGTTCAGGCCCTACGGTGCCAACGTGGGTGCCGGCATTTTGGCGCCGATTTCCTACGGTACCTGCGGACTCCGCGAAACGTATCGCGTCGCCGCGTGGATGGCCCACGAAAGTGCGCGCCAGTGTGGACCGTGCGCCTTTGGCCTTCCCGCCATGGCCGAGGACTTGCGTCACATCGTCCACGCTACGGCTGATGCTGCTCTGGCGCTCGATCGCCTCCACGCCCGCACTCGCGAGATTGAGGGCCGTGGTGCCTGTCGCCATCCTGACGGCGTGGTGCGCTTTATTCGCAGTGCGTTAACGACGTTCGCGACGGACGTCCAGTACCACCTGACGAATGGTGCCTGCGCGGGCGTGCGTGCCAAGGGCCAATTGATTGTTCCCACGCTGGTGAATGAAGAGGAGTTGCAATGGGACTGAACCGCTCCGGCTTGTTCTTCTTGCAGGTCAATCCAATTCTCTGTGACGGCTACGGCCACTGCCACGAGCTGGCGCCCGAGCTGGTCACTCTCGACGAGTGGGGCTACCCCATCATCGACGCCACTCCTCGCCCACTGAGCGACGACAACGCCCACCAGGCCGCCATCTACGCCGAGCGGGGATGTCCACGGCAGGCATTGCGGATCAGAAAAGTCCAGGCGTGAGCGCCGACTTGGGCGACGCGCCAAAACCTAGTAGTGTTCTCTAAGCCATGGGATCGTTAATTAAGAAGCGCCGTAAGCGCATGCGCAAGAAGAAGCACAAGAAGATGTTGAAGCGTACGCGCTTCCAGCGTCGAGCTGCCGGTAAATAGTCGCGCAACGCCCCTACGGCGTTGTCACTGTCTGTACCAATTGCAAAGCCCCCGCAGGACCCGTCACGTCCCAGGACACGACGTCACTGCGTAGATGACCCTCGACGAACAACGTCGAGCCGGATCCGGCAAGCTCCACCGCCCCGTACTCGGCCCGCGCCCACGCCAGGACCTGCCCTAACCGCGGTTCCACCCGTGTGGCGGGTGCTTCAAGATGGTTGCGACCGCTACCGGCAAAGCCCTCCGCCGCCAGTTCGTCGTAGGCCTTGTAGACCTGCGCCGTATTGACCGAAAACGACGGGAGTAGCAGCGTTACGTCGCGCGCTACAAAAGGAAGTGGCTGCACCACTTCACCTACGCCTTCGACCAGTGCGCGGCCCCCACGCTGGCAAAACGGCACATCGCCACCCAATCGCAACGCCTCGACGTCGCTCACACCACCAGCCCAGCGGAGAATCGCGGCGGCGTCGGCACTGCCGCCACCTAAACCACCGCCCGCAGGAATGCGCTTCGTCAACGTCACGCCCGCTCGTCGTCCGACGAGGGCCAGCGCGCGGCGCACCAGGTTGGTGTCGTCCGTCGCCAGGTGTGGCGCATTGGTAATCGTAAGAAAGTCACCGTCTTCGTCGAGCTCGAGTTCATCGGCGAGGGCCAGGGTGGTCATCTCCGAACGAAGCTCGTGATACCCGTTGGCCCTCGTGCCGGTGATCTCCAAGAACCACGTCAATTTGGCGGGGGCGCTAAGCGTGGTCATCGGGCCGCCGCCAGGCGAGCGAACTCCTCGAGCGTGAGTTCTTCCGGCCGGCGCGTTTCCGCGACGCCCGCGCGTTCAAAGACGCCGTCGGTCGTCCACGACTCCAACGACTTGCGCAGCATCTTTCGACGCTGCGCGAATGACATGCGCACGATTTCGAAGAGGGCCTCTTCCGACACCACTTCGGGGCTAATACGCACTTCGGGGCGACGTACCACCGAGACCAGGGCCGAATCAACGTTGGGCTTGGGCACAAAGACGTTCGGGCCCACCTTGCCGACCACGGAGGCATCAGCAAAATACTGCACCCGCAGTGACACGGCGCCGAAGGCCTCGTCACCGGCCTGGGCTGCGAAGCGCTCCCCCACTTCCTTTTGAACCATCACCAGCATGCGGGTGATGTTTGGCACCGTCTCCAAAAGATGCAACACCAAAGGAGTGGCCACGTTGTAGGGAAGATTGGCCACGACGACGGCCTGGCGGCCCCGCAGAATTGTCTCGTAGTCGGCCGTTAACGCGTCGGCGTGGTGCACCACAACGCCCAGTGGCTCCACCACCGACCGAAGAGGCTCGAGCAAGTACTTGTCGATCTCAATCGCCTCGACCGTTGCGCCCGTTTCCACCAAGGCCATAGTGAGCGAACCCAAGCCCGGTCCAATCTCAAGAACGAAGTCTTCGGAGCCCACGTTCGCCAGGCGGGCGATGCGGCGCACGGTGTTGGGGTCGACGACGAAGTTCTGGCCAAGAGCGCGTGAGGGCTTTAGTCCGTGTTGATTGAGAAGGTCCACGAGGGACGTACGCGAATGGGTCACCACCAAACTCTTACAGGTATGACGCCCTTGGTGAGCGGTGCGAGCTGAGAAAATTGAGTTTGGGAGAGATCGACAACTCGGTTGCCGTGCGCCGCTTCTCGGTCAGTGTTGACGCACGAGATGATTTTTCCCGTCTGCAGGTCCTTGATGTAGAGGCGTTTGCCGTAGGGCAAGTACCACGTCGCGCACCGCCCGGGAACGTAGTCGTACCAGGTGGCCATGCCAACGCGAACGTGCTGAGCCCGTGGGGTCGTCACGACGTGGTGGGCCGGTGCCGGCACGCGGTGCTGCCCCTTCACCTGATACGGCAGCGACTCATAGGTCAACAGCAAGTGCCAGCCCTTGCGCACGAGGGTATTGGCGCGAATCGATTGGCCCAGGATGTAGGTGAATCCCTGCCCGCGATTTCGCACCAGCTTTGTCTGGACGACCAGTCCGGCTCGGTGCTCGAGCCAGGCGGCGTAGTGAATGGACTGGCCACGCAAATTCGGCACCCGCACGAGGGTCACGGCGGGATGGCGCACCACCGGCTGGACCACCCGGTGCACCGGCGTTGTCGTCACGTACAAAATGACCGTCGAGCGCACCCCAATAATGGTGCCGGCCGCGGGAATCTCCCCGACCACTCGCTGCCAGGCGGGGGTGTTGGCGCCGGGGCCCCGCGTCGAGAAGAAGAGGTGATCGCGCTGGAGTGCGGCCCAGGCCTGCGCCCGCGAAAGTCCCACCAGGTTGGGCATTGGTTCCGTGGCGTTAGCCGAGGAGGCCCCCGAGCCGGTGGGCATCACAACACATGAGGCTGCCACTATCGAGGCCACGGCGCAGACGCGGCGCCACTGGTGTCGACAGCGCACAGATACCTGGCGCAGGGTTCATTCCTCCAGGAATAGACAGTTCGGTTCGCTGACCGATGGTTCAACGCTAGGCAACGGGGTGGCCAGGGGCAAGTTTTTTCCCATAAAACGCCTATATTCCCTTATCAGGTAGTCTTTATGGCGTAGGAAGATTGAACAGCCGTGCGCTATTTCGCGCCGTGTGTTCACGCACCATCTCGATTGACTCGCCACGAATCTCGGCGACGAATTCACCCACCAAGGAGACGTAGGCCGGTTCGTTGGCCTTGCCACGGTGCGGCACGGGCGCCAGGAACGGGGCATCGGTCTCCACGTGCAGGCGATCGAGCGGCACCAAGCGGGCAGCCTCGCGCAGCGATTCAGCGTTTTTGAAAGTCACGATGCCCGAAATGGAAATGTCGCAGCCCCGCTCCAGACATCCCTCGGCCTCCGCCGGGGTACCGGTGAAGCAGTGAATCACGGTACGTGGCGGAACGCCTTCGGTGGCGAAGACGTCGAAGAGGTCGTCGAAGGCCTCGCGGGCGTGAATCACGAGGGCCAGATTCAACTCGTGCGCCAGGGCGATTTGGCGGGCGAAGGCCACGCGCTGCAGCGAGCGATCCGAGTGCTCGTAGTAGTAGTCAAGGCCACACTCGCCAATGCCCACCAACTTCGGGTGACCGGCACGGGCCATTTCCACAATGGGCTCAATGTCGCTGGCGGCGTCGTGGGGGTGCAGACCCACGGTGGCGTAGATCTCGACGTCACCGCTCAGGTCAGTAATTGCCAGAGCCTCTCGCGAGGAATCGACACCGGTGCCGATGACGACCACACGGTTGACGCCGGCTTCGTAGGCGCGCTGCAGCGAGGCACGGGCATCACCGTCCGACTTCCACTGCGTCAACAAGTCGTCTTGCAGGTGACAGTGAGCGTCAGTCCAAAAACTCACGCGGTCGCCTTAATGCGTGGGAACAGTGGCTCGCCCTTCGCGATGGGCGTTTGCGCCTGGTACCGACCCCAGACGGCCGAGTCAGCGAAGACTTCGTCAGTCGGGGCGCCGGTAAGGCCAATGCGACCCCAAATCGTGGTCGTGACCGTTGGCATCGCCGGGGTGGCCATGATGGTCACCAGTCGAATGGCCTCGAGGGCATTACCCATAACGGCGTCGAGTGCAGCACCCGGCGCCATCTTCCACGGAGCGTTCTGCTCCAGGTAGGCATTGGTCGCACCAATGAGCTGCCACGTTGCCTCGAGGGCGTGGTGCGGGGCGAAGCGCTCCCAGGCCGCCGACGCATCGGCGATTGCCGTTTCGGCCGCCGCGCGAAGATCGGCGGTCGGCTCGGGCGCTGGGCCCACCCCACCGCACGACGACGCCACGATGGTGGTCACGCGGGCCACAAGGTTGCCAAGATTGTTCGCCAAGTCCGTGTTGTAACGGGCGGTGATGCCCTCGTGTGAGAAGTCGCCGTCATTGCCCAGCGCCGTCTCGCGCAAGAGGTAGTAGCGCAGTGGATCGACGCCAAACTCGTCGGTCAGCATCACGGGCGAGATATCGGTCAGGCGCACGCCGCCCTCAGCGGCCATGGTCTTTGACAGCTTTTGGCCACCCACGAGGAGCCAGCCGTGGACCTGAACGTGGTGCACAGGCTCAAGTCCCGCCGCCATGCACATCGCCGGCCACCAGACGGCGTGAAAGCGAATGATCTCTTTGCCGATGAGGTGGTTCGACACGGGCCACCACTCGGTGACGGCGTCGTCTTCGCGGCCGTAGCCGATGGCGGTGAGGTAGTTAATGAGGGCGTCGTACCAGACGTAAAAGACGTGGTCCGTATCCCACGGTACGGGGATGCCCCAGTCAATAGAGGTGCGGGTGATCGAGATGTCGTGCAGTCCACCCTTAATGAAGGCCAAGGCCTCGTTGAACTTGGTTCCTGGGGAAACAAAGTCCGGGTTCGCCGCGTAGAAGTCGAGGAGTGGCTGTTCGAAGGCACTCAACTTAAAGAACCAGTTGTCCTCTTCCATCTCGGTCAGTGGGCGACCGTGAATAGGGCACTTGCCCTCGTCAGCGGCCTCGGAGGTGAAGTAGTCCTCACAGCTCACGCAGTAGAGACCGACGTAGGTGGACTTGTAGATGTAGCCGTTCTCGTAGACCTTGGTCAGGAACTTCTGCACCGTCTCGAAGTGGCGAGGTTCCGTGGTGCGAATGAAGTCGTCGTAGCTGATGTTGAGTGCATCCCAGGCCTCGCGGAATCGGGCCGAGGTCCGGTCGGTCCACTCCTGCGGCGAGACGCCGTTCTTGGCGGCGGCATCGGCCACCTTCTGGCCGTGCTCGTCGGTGCCGGTGAGGAACTTCGTTGGGTGTCCGTTCAACCGGTGCCAGCGCGCCATAGCGTCGGCGTTCACTGTGCAGTAGGCGTGACCGACGTGGGGCGCGTCATTTACGTAGTAAATGGGCGTGGTGAGATAGAAGCGAGACATGTCAATAAGGCTACTAAGTCTCGCTGTGACCCCACTCAGGGCTCCATCGAGCTAGTTGCCGGCCGACTCTGTTCGCAGCACGAGGGCGAGTTGGTAGGTGTCGCGGTGATTCACCCCGAGCGCAGCCACGACTTCAGTGACCGCGTCACGAACACTTGCCCCGTGGGCCAACTGATCGAGCAGTGCGCGACGGACTGCATCTTCGTCAACCTCGTGAGTCACGGTGGCGCCATCGAGCACCACCACAATCTCGCCCATCACGTCACGGCTGGCGACCGTCTCGGCGACCTCGGACACGGTCCCGCGAATAACTTCTTCGTGGATCTTGGTCAGCTCTCGAGCCACCGCTACGCGGCGCTGGGGAAATACCGCAGCCAACTCGCGCAGGGTTGTCGTGATGCGCTGCGGCGACTCGTAAAAGACGATGGTGCGCTCCTCGCGTGACCAGCGTTCGTACAGTGCGGCCCGCTCGCCGGTCTTGCGGGGGACGAACCCCTCCATGCAGAACCGCTCGGTGGGCAGCCCGCTGATCGACAGCGCCGCAATCACGGCACTCGGACCGGGCGCGGTTGACACCCGGAGTCCGGCCTCGGCTACCGCGGCCACCACCCGGGTGCCGGGGTCGGAAATCCCTGGTGTCCCCGCGTCAGAAATCAACACCACGAGCTCACCCCGGGTAATGCGCTCACAAATATCGGCACACTGGGAGGCCTCATTGTGCTCATGAAGAGCGTGCAGACGCCCACCCGAGGGGATGTCGTGGGCCGAAAAGAGGGTCCGGGAGTGACGCGTGTCCTCGCAGTAGATCGCATCAGCGGCCGCGAAGAGCTCAAGCGCCCGTCGAGACAGGTCGCCGAGATTCCCCAGCGGCGTGGCCACCACCATCAATTCGCCCCGTGAATTCTGTTGCGACATGCGCGGTGCCTTCCGTTTGGCTTGGCCCTGGCTGGACGCACTAAGATTATTCCCTATGTCAAAGCGGACCGTTAAGCGCAAACTGCGCGCAAAGAAGAAGGCCAACCACGGCAAGAAGCCGAACTGCGGTCGCGGCTAACTAGCCGTTCGCGATTCTCTTAGGAGAATCGGCCTGACGGGTGCTGCTGCCCTCGTCGTTTCTGCAGCCTTACTTACTCAGCGGGACCTCGCACGCCCCTACGCCTGCTTGGACGGAATTCCCTGCGGGTAGACGTGCTTGGCCACGCGGTACTCCATGTAGAAGGCCAAGCCCGGTACGAAGCCAGCGAGGAACATCAGACCCAGGAGGGCGACGGGCAGTTTGGCCTTGAGCACAAACTGGAACGACATGATCATGTAGAGCGGGTAGAACACCACGCCGTGCGCCAGCCCATCGACGCGCTCAAAGAGACCCGTCGCGTGCCAGAGCGAGTGATCCACGTACTTCAAAATCAAGTGTGCAATCAGCAATGACAGCGTGGTGCCGGTGATGAAGGACATCATGCGGTAGCGACGAAAAGCCTGATCCATTAGTGACCCCATAGTTTCTTTTTCGGTTTCGTGGCCAATTCGGCCAGGTGATCGTTGTAGGCGGCGAGTTCCTCGTCTTCCCCTACGGTGGCCGCTTCGGCCTCGCGCGCCGCTTGCGCCGCGGCACGCATCTTGGCCTCGTAGTCGCGGCGAGCCTGCTCTTGGTGCTCGGTCACCTTTTCGGTATTGAGCAGTGCCCACCAGCCAAAGAGCCCCATAATGCCAAAGCAGGGCCATTCGATGGCGTAGAGGTAGCTCAACGAGTTCCCCTGGGCCGCACGACCGACCTGCCAGTAGGCAGCCGTCGCGCACATGGCAATCCAGAACACCAGCGCGCAGTGCAACCCAATCGCCCGCGGGGTGAGGAACTTTTTCATACTGTGGTAACTCTACCGGAGGTCGTTTGGCCCCCACCCGTAAGATGAATTCGTGACCATGCCGATGCAGACCTTTTCGTGGCATCACTTAAACGAATGGCATGTGAGTGCCCTCCCCATTGCACTGATGGCGCTGGCGGCTGTCCTTTACTTCTTGGCAGCGCGACGCACAACGTGGTCGCGGTGGCGCTCCGCCTGGTTCTACAGCGCCCTGGTGGTGACTTTTCTCGCGACCGAGTCGGTGTTGGGTGTCTTTGACATGAGCTACTTCCCCGACCACATGATTCAACACCTGTTGTTGATCATGGTGGCCGCTCCGCTTTTGGCCCTCGCACGCCCACTCGACCTGCTCTACGCCACTGGGCCCGACTGGGCGCAACGTGCGCTCGACAGTCGCGTTGCGACCGCACTCACCCACCCCATCGCTGGCTTACTCTTCTACTTCGTCTTCATTCCCGTGGCCCACCTGACCGGTGTGTTCCAGTTGATGATGGAACACGAGTGGGTGCACCACCTCGAACAAGTGGGCTTTCTCGTGGTGGGCTACCTCTTCTTTCGCGTCGCCTTCGGCGCCGAGCGTGGCCGCACCCTGCACCCGGGGCTCCGCGTTGTCTTCGTCATGGCCGCCGTGCCGGTGGATACCTTTACCGGGCTCGCCCTCGTCATGAGCACCCACCTGCCCTTCGCGGGCTATCTCGGCATGTTGCCGATGGGGACCACCACCGAGTCAGCGCTCAACCTCTTCCACCTCGGTGGCGCCATCATGTGGATTGGCGGCGACGCATTGATGCTGTTGGCCTGCATTCCCATGGTCGTGCAGTGGGTCAGGTGGGAGACCCGAACGACCGTCGAGATCGATGCCGAACTCGACCGGCTGGGCCTCTAGAGCAGCCCGGCCTCAATCGCCATTTCTTCGAGGTCGTTTTCGGGGCGTGCACCCATGTGCGAAACGATCTCCCCCGCGCACAAGGAACCAAGTTCGGCCGCTTCTACCGGGTCGCACCCCAGCGCCAGGCCGTACAAGAAACCGGCCGCAAAGAGGTCGCCCGCACCGTTTTGGTCCACCACTTTGGGCACATCGGCTGCCGCGACGGTAATTACGTCGCCGTCGACCAAGATGTCGGCGCCATCGGGGCCGCGGGTGATCGCGGCCAACACACCGAGTTCATCGAGCGCGGCGTAGGCCTGCGCCAAAGAGTCCGCCTGGAAGAGCGACATGATTTCAGCTTCGTTGGCCAAGAGGACGTCCACGTCGTTGACGACGAGCTCCAGGAAGTCACGGCGGTGACGATCAACGCAGAACTGATCGGATAACGACAGCGCCACCATCGAGTCGTGCTCGTGAGCGTAGGCGACCACCTTGGCGATCGCGGCCTTGGCGGGTGGCAAGTCGTAGAGGTAGCCCTCGACGTAGGTGATCTCTGAACGAGCAATCAGTGCGTCGGTGATGTCGTCTGGGTGCAGTTGGTTCGCGGCCCCGAGGTAGGTCGCCATGGTGCGCTGGGCGTCGGGCGTCACAAAGACGTGGCACCGACCGGTGGCCCCTTCGCTGGGGTCGGCAATCGCGAGCTCTAAGTCCACGCCCATCGAACGCAGGTCGTGGGTGAAGCGCTCGCCGAACTCGTCATCAGCAATTTTGCCAATAAACCCACACGTGCCGCCCAGTGCGGCCACCCCGGCGATGGAGTTCGCGACCGAGCCACCCGACTGCTGCTGGGTGGGCCCCATGGCCTCGTAGAACGGTCCGAGCTGCTCATGGTCAATGAGATTCATGGCCGCCTTGGTCAATCCCAGCTGGGCGTAGACCTCAGTGGTGTCCCTGGCCATGATGTCGAGCATGGCGTTGCCAATCCCCGTAACAGCGAGCCGTGGCGGCGCTGGTTTCTTGCGGAGGGCGACGGGCGTTTGCGAATTTGACACTCGCCTACCGTAATCGCTCCAACGCTAGCGTTGGGGGTTATGACCTTCCAGAACAATCCCTACCGCCTCGATCGCTCGGTTGTCCCTTCGGCCTACCAGATTCACTTGTCCCCCGATCTGGTGACGTGCACCTTCGACGGCCACGTCGACATCACCGTTGAGGTACGCGAAGCGACGTCGCAAATCACGCTCAACGCGCGTGACTTGGGACTGACCACTGCGACCCTGACGACGGGCGATCTAACCCTGACGTCAGCCCCCGCCGTCCTCAACACCGACTACGAAACGGCCACGTTCACGTTCGCACAAGAGCTCCCGCTCGGCAGCGCCACCTTGTCGATTGACTTCACCGGTGAGATCAATGACAAGCTGACCGGGTTCTACCGCTCGACCTACGTTGACCCCGAGGGCAACGCCCACACCATCGCCACCACGCAGTTCGAAAACTGCAGCGCCCGCCGCGCCTTCCCGAGTTGGGACGAGCCTGCCTTCAAGGCCACGTACCAGACGACCCTGACGGTGGCGAGTGACCTGGCCGCCTACTCCAACACCACCGAGATCGGTCGCACCGAGTTGGCCGATGGTCGAGTCGCCGTACAGTTCGCCCCCACCATGGTGATGTCAACGTATCTGGTCGCCTTCATCGTCGGCCCCTTCGAACACACTGACCCCGTCGACGTCGATGGCGTACCGCTGCGCATCGTCTACCCCAAGGGGCAGGGACACCTCACCGCCCTCGCGCTGGAGTCTTCGATCCACGGCCTCACGTGGTTCTCGAACTACTTCGGCATCCCCTACCCCGGCGACAAGGTCGACATGGTGGCCGTACCCGACTTCACCCAGGGCGCCATGGAGAACATGGGTTGCATCACCTACCGCATGTCCCTGTTGCTGATTGACCCCGAGACGGCCTCACTGGCCGAGAAAGAGCGAGTGGCCGGTGTCATTCACCACGAGCTCGCCCACATGTGGTTCGGCAACTTAGTCACCATGGAGTGGTGGCAGGGCATTTGGCTGAACGAGGCCTTCGCGACCTTCATGCAGGTGCTGTGCACCAACGCCTTCCGCCCCGAGTGGAAGGGTCTCGTCCAGTTCGGCACGGAGCGAGAGATCTCGCTGCAAGTTGACGGTCTGCACTCGACGCGCCCGATTGAGTACGAGGTCATCTCTCCCGACGACACGCGCGGCATGTTCGACGTGCTGACGTACGAAAAGGGTGGCTCCACCTTGCGCATGATTGAACAGTGGTTAGGCGCCGAAACCTTCCGCCAGGGCATTAGCGCCTACCTGAAGAAGCACAGCTACGCCAACACCGTCACCGCCGACCTCTGGAACGCGCTGGAAGAAGCGTCCGGTGAGCCCGTCGGCCGAATCATGGACACCTTCATTACCCAGGGCGGCCACCCGCTCGTGACCTTTGCCGATGGTGTGGTGACCCAAGAGCCCTTCGCCTATGGTCCAGCTCGTGGCACGAGTGCCATCGGTAGTGAGTGGCTCGTTCCGCTCTTCACTCGCTCGCTCAATGGTGGTGCCAAGACCCGTCACTTGCTGGGGGCCGAGCCTCTCGCCATCAGCGACGAGTCTCCCGTTGTCGTCAACGCTGACGGTGCGGGCGTCTTCCGCACCCGATACGGCACAGCGGAGATGGCGGCGCTGGCACCACGCACCAGCGAACTCGACAGCCTTGAGTTCTTCACACTCTTTGCCGACACCTGGGCCAACTTCTTCGCCAGCCGCATTAGTTGGGAAAACTTCAAGACCTTGGCCGTTGCCGTCCGCGACTCTGACGAGTCAACGGCGTGGGGTGTCGTCAGTGACGCCATGGCGTGGCTCGACCGCGCCCTTTTGCCCGAGCAGCGCCCCCTCTTGCGCGACTTTGTCGTCGACCTCTACACCCCCGCCTTCGAGCGCTTTGGCTTTGACGTCGCCGAGGGCGAGTCAGAACGCATCGGCCAACTTCGCGCCAGTGTGTTGTTGACCCTGGGGCTTATCGGTCAGCACGAGGGCATCAAGGCCGAAGCGCGTCGTCGCTTCGAGGCCAACACGCTCGATGGCGACATCGCCAACGCCGTGTTGCGTATCGTGGCCTCCGACGGACTCGACAGTGATTACGAGGAGTTCCTCGCTCGCCGCCGCAGCGCCAAGACGCCACAGGAGGAGATGCGCTACCTGCGTGCCCTGGCCGGATTCAGCGTCGAGCCCATCGCGCTCGACGCCGCGTCGCGGGCCTTCAGCGAGTTCCGCACCCAGGATGGCTCGTCGTTGCTGGGTCAGCTCTGCACCAATCGCGTGACCGGACAGGCCGTGTGGCGCTACGTGACGAGTCGTTGGGACGATGCGGCCGCCCGCTTCCCCACCGACACCTTCACGTACATCGCGCTGGGTGTGCCAACGTTCATCACGGACCCCGCATTCGCCGCCGAGGTGGAGGCCTTCCACACCAGCCACTCACTGGGTGGCCAGCAAAAGCGAGTCGAGCAGTTCATTGAACGCATGCACGTGGGCCTCGCCTTTACGGCCGCCGTGCGGTCACAGTTCTAGCTAGGTACTGGCGTACACTGCACCTATGAGCATCGGCGCACTACTCGGAGTCTTCGCGCTCATGTTCGTCCTCGAACTGCCTGACAAGACCATGATCGCCACGATTGTGATGTCCACGCGGGCCCGGTCGCGCAATGTCGCCCTCGGCGCTTCAGCCGCGTTCGTGGTGCACATGGCCTTGGCCGTTTCAGCAGGCAGCTTGCTGACCCTGCTGCCGCAGAATCCTAAAAACCTGGTCGTCGCACTCCTGTTTCTTGGCGGTGCGGCCTACCTGCTACTCGTCAAGGAGAAGCACGAAGAGGACGAGGGGCGTCGCGAAGTTGACGCTGCGGATGCCACCTTGCACCGCAAGGAACTGCTCACTGCCTTCAGCGTTATCTTCGTGGGCGAATTCGGTGACCTGACCCAGATTCAAGCGGCGAACTTGGCTGCCAAGACCCATCAGCCCGTCGGCATTTTCGTCGCCGGCTCGCTGGCGTTGATCCTCGTGTCCTTCCTCGGCGCCTACGGCGGGCAGTTTCTGCAGCGCTATGTGCCACTGGCCAAAATTCGTTTCGCCGGTGGTCTGATTTTCTTGGGTCTCGGCCTTTACACCCTGTACGGACTGCGACACTGGTGAAAACGACCGCCGAGCTCTTCGAACTGGCCAAAACGACCAAGGGCTTCATGCCCGAAAACGAAGGGCACGCGCTTTTTGAATTCGCGAAGTTGGCCGGTGGTCCCACGTGGCTGGAACTCGGTGCCTGGTGCGGGAAGTCGGCCATCTACCTCGGTGCCGCAGCCCAAGAGCGAGACGCCGTGCTCTTTAGCCTCGACCACCACCACGGCTCCGAAGAGAACCAGCGCGGATGGGAGTACTTCGACGAAGAGTTGGTCGACCCCTTTGACGGTCGCCTCAACACCCTGCCCACCTGGCAGCACACCATCGCTCGCGCCGAACTCGAGAACACGGTCATCGGACTCATTGGCCCCAGTGAGGTCATCGCTCCACACTTCTCGCAGCCTCTCGACCTGTTCTTCCTCGATGGCGGCCACGCCCACGACGTGGCGTGGCGTGACTACCGCAAGTGGACGCCCAAACTTCGCGTCGGTGGCATCTTCTTAATTCACGACGTCTTCGCCGACCCGGCCGATGGCGGTCGACCACCGTTCGAAATTTACGAGCACGCGATGCACGCCGACATCTACGAAGAGATCGGTGTCGAGGGTTCTCTGCGGGCGCTTCGCCGCGTCAACGCGCCTGGTTTGGGCTGACGCAATCGTCAGCCGGCATCTCGGTGACGGCACCGAGCACGCCGTGTCGAAAGAGGTCGTGACCGCCTGATCCCTGCGCCAGCGCATCGGCGGCCAGCAACACGGCCGCCACGGTGTAGCTCGTGGCTTCGTTCGTGGGGAAGGTGACTTCCTGTGGGTAGACCCACCCCGTGAGATATGAGCCGTCGGCCTGGCGGTGCCGCTGTGTGCTCGCAAAGAGTGCCGTGGCGCGATCGCTGTCACCCATCGCATCGAGCGTCAAGACGCACTCCGAGGTCTCGGCGGCGGTCGCCCAATTGTTGGGGCGCACGCAGCGCACACCGCACCCGGGAATAACGAACGAGTCCCAATCGGCGGCAATTCGTGCACTCGCCTCATCACCGGTGATGGCCCCCGACAGAACTGGGTAGTACCAGTCCATCGCGAACTCTGCCTTTGGGGCAAAGGCCTCGGGGTGCGAGCGCAGCGCGTGCAGTGCTCGCCCCGCACTCACCGCAAGATCTAGGCGCGCAATGTCGAGTGCCTCAGCGAGCGCATGCGCCGCTCGCAGCGAAAAGAAGATGGACGAGCTTCCCGTTAGGAGTGCGTATGGTTCGCTGGCACCGCGTTCGTCGAGTGACCACGTGAACGTCCCGCTGGGGCGCTGCCGCGCCAGTACGAAGTCCATCGCTCGCGCCACCGTCGGCCAGAGGAGGCGAGCAAAGTCATGGTCGTTTGTCACCCGGAGGTAGTGCCAGAGACCGGTCGCCACGTACGCACAGACGTTGGTGTCAAGGCGGCGCTGCGTGACCCAGTCGCCCACGTAGTAGTTGAACCAACTGCCGTCACGACGTTGGGTAGCAGCCAACCACTGATAGGCGGCCCGCGCCTCGTCCCAGTGACCGGTTGCGGTGAGGGCCATTGCGGCCTCGACGTGATTCCACGCGTCACAGTGGCCGCCTTCAAACCACGGCACCTGGCCGGATGGCAACTGCAGACGGGCGAGGTAGTCACCGCTCTGGGCGATCTCGGCCGCAGTCAAGATTCCCGGTACCTCCCAGGAACGAAGACGCGTGCTCATGCGGGCTTCGTGGCGTAGAGCACGAGCGACTTGCCCAGGACCGGGTTCAAGATCGCTTCGAGCCATCGCGTGGTGCGAGGCCGCTTCATGATGTCCCACACCAGCAGACGGTGGTATGCGCGGACGAAGATGTTCGTGTCGTTGGTCGTGCCGACGAGACACTTGAGCCACCAGTACGGGCTGTGCAGGGCGTGGGCGAAGTGGTGGCCCTCGATGTGTAAACCAGCGTTACGAAGCTGACTCTCGAGACCCCGACGGGTGTAAATGCGGACATGACCACCGGGAACGTTGTGATACTCGCTCGAGAGAAGCCAGTTGAGCCGCTCGGGTCCCGTCCGGGGAACGGTAACGGCGAGCGTTCCGCCAGGTCGCAGGACGCGAGTGAGCTCGGTAATGGCCAGTGCGTCGTTGCTGATGTGCTCGAGCATTTCCGAGCAGATGATGCGATCAAAACTGTTCGACGCAAATGGCAACGCCAGGGTGTCACCCTGCACAGCCGTCGCACTCACGTCGTCGGGCTGAAACTCTCCCTCCAGCGCCATGGCCGCAAACATGGTGGCGACACCGTTCACCTCGTCGAGACCGGCATCAACGGCCACCACGTGGCCTCCTCGGCGCGCCGTTTCAAATGCGTGTCGACCAAAGCCGCAGCCGATGTCGAGCACGCGCTCACCGGGCTGAAGACCAAAGCGGTCGTAGCGAACGGTCAGCATGGCGTGAAATCCACCGAGGCGGGAAGGGGCACTCCCTGAAGTACCGCGTCATAACACGCTGCCGTCGCCTGAGCCGTCCGCTCCCACGTGAAGTGCTCCATAACCCTGGCCCGCCCAGCGGCACCCAGTTGAGCGCGGCGAGCTGGGTCATCAAGAAGAGCCCCGATGACCTCCGCCAGGGCTGCGGGATTGTTCGGTGGCACCAACACACCGGCATCTGGACCAACAACCTCGGGCAGTGCGCCACCGGTAGTTGCAATGACAGCGACGCCGCAGGCCATGGCTTCAATGGCTGGCAGCGAAAATCCTTCGTAGAGACTGGGGATCACGGCGACTTCGGCTTCGCCGTAAAGGCGAGCCATCTCCTCGGTGCTAATGCCGGAAACCGTTGTCACGATGTCGCCCAGCCCGAGTCGTTCGAGGGCAGTCGCCACCGGGCCCCCGGCCTTGGGGCGACCAACCACGGTCAGTGCGATGGATCGCTGGTGGCGAAGTAGGGCAATGGCTTCCAGCAGGGGCACCATGCCCTTCATGGCGACGTCAGAACTCGTGGTCACCATGATGTGTCCGGCGCGCGGCGTTACGTCGTCATAGGGGCGAAAGACGGTGTGGTCAACGCCAACGGGCACCACGGTCATGCGCTCGCGTGGCACGCCCATCTGCTCGTGAATGTCGTCGAGCGAGTTGTACGACACCGTCACCACTGCGGGAAGCTGTTGGACGACCCTGGTTTGCATCCGCAAGAACCCGTACCACCGCCACATGCCGTAGCGCTTGAACAACGTGGGTGCGTGGGCAATGGCAATGCGACGATCCACCGTGATCGGGTGATGCAGCGTTTCGAGCAGCGGCCAGCCGTCGTAGAAGAGATCGAGCACGCCGGTCGCCATGCACTGATTGTCGTGAATGATGTCGAAGTCGGCTCGGCGCTGGCGAAGGATCTTCTTTATTCGCATACCGAAAGCCCAGGGTTCGCCGAAGCCACCCGTCTTTAAGGTAAGAAACTCAATGACATCAGCCCAACTCGTGAACTCCTCGCGACGTGGTGTGCGAAAGGGATCAGGCTCTCGATAGAGATCGAGACTCGGAACGGGCGTAAAGCCCACCCCTTCGTCGAGTTCAGGCCACGGAGGGCCGGAAAACACTTCAACGCTGTGCCCCAAACGGACGAGTTCCCTGGTCAAGTGCCGAGTGTAGACACCCTGGCCACCAACCTGCGGGTGGCCGCGATAGACGAGGAAGGCGATGCGGAGCTTGCCCGGTGCGGAAGGCGCTGGCTCGCGGCGAGCGGGCACGGGTGCGGTCACGAACATCCTTTAGTCAACGAGGCCGATGGTCGACCGCGCCATTAAACCTAGAAGAAAAATGCTGGCTCGGGGTTAGAGCGAGCGATATCGGGGGACGTAGCCACCCACGCCCAGCGCCGTTGAGGCTTCTGGGTCGATCGTGTCGTCGAGTCCACCGATAACTTCGGTCACCCACGACAGTCGATCCTTGAGAATGCGGGTCACGCCACCCTGCAGGGTGTCCGTTGACACGGCGCAGCTCGAGCAGGCGCCACCAAGCTGGACTTCGACCACGCCGGCCTCGACGTCGGCGCGGACGAGAACCAAGTCACCGCCGTCGGCCTGAACTGCGGGACGCATCAATTCAATGAGTGCTTGCAGGGCCTTCAGGCGTGTTGCGCGTTCTTGGTCGGTAAGTTCCATCCCTCTAGTTTGCCGTGTCGCCAGAGGTTTGTGCCCCCGCACGCTCCGCCACTGCTTCGTCGTAGGCCCGTAAGGCGCGTGCGCCCCACACGGTGCCGGGTCCGCCGTTCATCATGATGGCCACACCCATCGCTTCGGCCAGTTCTTGTCGAGTAACACCCACGCGGCGAGCAGCACGAGCGTGGGACACAATGCAGCCGTCGCATTCACGCGTGACGCCAACAATCAGCGCCAGGAGCTCCTTGGTCGCTTCCGACAGGGCGCCGTCAGCCATGGCCGCTCGCGACAATTGGGCGTACCCGCGATAGACCTCGGGGATGAGTTCGCGCAGGTCGAGGGTTGGTCCTCGTAGCTCTTCGCGAACATCGTGTGAGTGATCCATGAGGCCTCCTTACCCGAGGTAACGGGAATACTCTTTATGATAAGACCATGACTGTCATCGATGAACTCCTCGAACACAACCGCGCCTACGTTGCTGGTCACGGTCATCGCGAACTGCCAACCGCCCCCCAGCTGCACTTGGCCGTGTTGACGTGCATGGACTCGCGCCTCGATCTCTTCGGTGCACTCGGTCTCGACCTCGGTCAAGCTCACTTGATTCGTAATGCCGGCGGCATCGCCAGCGACGACGCGATTCGCTCGATCCTGCTTTCGCAGCGGCTGCTCGGCACTCGTTCGATCATGGTGATCCACCACTCTCGCTGTGGACTCGAAACCTTCGAAGAAGAATCGCTTCAGGCGGAACTTGAAGAGGCGTTCGGTGAGCGCCCACCCTTTGCCTTGGGTGCCTATCGTGACGTCCAGGCCGATGTCCAAAAGACTGTTGCGACGCTCCGTCAAAGCCCCTTCGTCGACACCACAGAAGTGCGCGGCTTCGTCTTTAACGTTGACGACGGTGACCTCACCGAGGTTGATGTCGCCTAGTGCAGGTCGTTCGCTTCCGCGAACGAATCAACCGAAACGGCCAGCGGTGTAGGCCAAGGTACGGTCGTCCTTGGGGGCGTTGAAGATCTTTTCCGTCGTCGAGAACTCAATGAGCTCACCGGCACGGTCTTCGCCCATCAACAAGAATGCGCAGTCGTCCGAGATACGAGCAGCCTGCTGCATGTTGTGGGTCACGATGACCACCGTCGTCTGCTTGCGCAGTTCCGACATCAGCTCTTCGATGCGGAGCGTCGCGATGGGGTCAAGGGCTGAGGTGGGCTCGTCCATCAACAGCACTTCGGGCTTCATCGCCAAGGCGCGGGCGATGCACAGACGCTGCTGCTGACCACCGGAAAGACCGGTAGCGGCGGCGCTCAAGCGGTCCTCCACTTCTTCCCACAGGGCGGCGCCGCGAAGCGCTTCTTCGGCCAAGTCGTCAAGCGTGGACTTGGCGTGCTTCCCGGTCAAACGCAGGCCGGCAACGACGTTGTCGTAAATCGACATGGTGGGGAATGGATTGGCGCGCTGGAAGACCATGCCGACGCGCGAGCGAAGTTCCGTCACCGTGATGTCGCCGCGGTAGATGTCGGTACCGTCCAGGAGAATGTCACCGTGCACCTTGGCGCCGTCGGTGAGGTCGTGCATACGGTTGAGCGCGCGCAGCAGCGTCGTCTTACCGGAGCCTGAAGGACCGATCAATGAGGTAACGCGGTTCTTCACGATGTCGAAGGTGCAGTCACGCACCGCAGTGCGACCGTTGAAGGACACCGCGACGTTGCGCAGGCTCAGTGCGACGGGTCCACGGTTCGCGGCCTCGGCCTCGAGCTTGTTCATCACCGCGGAGGTGTCGACAACGTGGTTCTCAGTCAGCGTGTTTTCCATAGCGATTCCTTTGGTCTGCCTTTGCTCATCCACTGAATCAAGAAGCATGGCGTGTGCCTTCAGGTTAAACCCGACACCAGAAAAGTGCGGGGCGCAGCGGTAACACCCAGTGAACATTTAGGTTAAATTTTGGTGAAACAAATCTGGCCGGATCACCGACGCGACGTGCTGGACATCTCTGATTGAGATGAAAAAGATAATTCATGCAGTGCCCTAGGATTACTCAAGGGACACAACGAGTGGCAAGGTGATCAAAGATGCGTATTGGTGTTCTCACAGCTGGCGGTGACGCCCCCGGACTCAACGCGGCTATCCGCGGTCTGGGACACATGGCGCTTCGTGACGGCCACGAGTTTTTGGGTGTCCCCAATGGATGGGCCGGACTCGCCGAGGACTTCAACCCCCGCCCACTCACCGACAAAGACCTTGACTACATCGTGGGCGAAGGCGGCACCTTGCTTGGCACGGCTCGCTACAACCTGAACGACCCGCCCAACGGCCGTGAACGCGTCCTCGAGACCATCACCAATAATCTCGATGCCCTTGTGGCCATTGGTGGCGACGGTACCCAGAGCATTACGCACTGGCTCGCCGAACGCGGCGCGCCAGTCGTTGGTATCCCCAAGACGCTGGACAACGACCTTTTGGGCACCGACTACTGCATCGGCTTCGACACGGCCGTGTCGATTGTGGCGGAGTCGATCGACCGCCTCATCACCACGGCGGCATCCCACCACCGCGTCATGGTCGTCGAAACCATGGGCCGCGCCACGGGCTGGGTAGCCGCGATGGGTGGACTGGCCGGTGGTGCTGACCTGATCATCATTCCTGAGTTCCCGACGTCATTTGAAACAGTCGTTGAGCACATCACACGCCGCAAGGAGTCGGGCTACGGCTTCTCCATCGTGGTGGTCGCCGAAGGCGTCAACCTCGAAACCCTGGGTGGCACTGAATACAACGGTGTCAACACCAGCGGCATCGGTGGTGTCCGTTTGGCCTCACGTGGTGTCGGCAACTTCCTTGCCAACCGCATTGAGGAGCATGGCGGCTTCGAAGTGCGTACCACGGTCCTTGGTCACCTCCAGCGTGGTGGTCACCCCACCGCCTACGACCGCATTTGGGCTACGCGCGTGGGCGTCGCCGCCTACGACGCTGTCATCAACGGACAGTTCGGCATGATCCCTGTCGTGCGAGGCAACGAAGTGGTCCTGGCGCCGCTGACGGACGTGACCGGTGGACAGCGTCAAGTCCCACGCGACCTCTACGAGCTCTGCGCCGGATTCTTCTAAGTCACCGCCGGTCAGTGCTCTCTGACTAGATTGAACGGCATGGATCTTCCCGTTCGTGCCATTGCCTACATCCGCAACGAGCGCTCTGAGGCGCTCGACCACAACTGGAGCGACGTCGTCTCGACGATCGAACTCGCCAGTGACGTCCCCTCGGAGTCGTTGCGTGGCCTCGAATCCTTCAGCCACATCGAAGTGGTCTTCTTTGCCGACTGGGCTCAAGACGTGCCGCCAGGGCCATGGGTCCGCCACGCTCACGGGAACCAGTCGTGGCCCGAAGTCGGCGTGTTCGCGCAGCGCAACATCGATCGACCGAACCGTATCTTGCTGTCGACCGTCGAACTCCTCAGTGTCAGCGACCGCACTCTTGAGGTGCGCGGCCTTGACGGCATTGACGGCACCCCGGTGATCGACATCAAGCCAGTCTTTCGTTGGACCGTGCCCACCGGTGAACTCACCGTGGCCGCGTGGAGCGAAGAGCTCGGCGCGAACTAAGTCGTTAGTGGCCCTGGGCCACGCGGGCGAGCACGTCGGCTCGGCGTGGACAGGTCGCCGGACCAAAGGTCGAAATTGCGATTGATGCAGCCGCATTGGCGTGCTCGAGGGCCAGTTCGAGCGTCGTGCCACCTAGAACTTCGGCCAACACCACGCCGTTGTGCACGTCACCGGCACCGTTCGTGTCGACGACCGCTGTCACGAAGCCGGGCATAATGAACTCCCCTGAGGCGTCGATGCCAACGCATCCGCGCGCACCGTCACGAACGACGACGCCACGGCGACTCCACTGTGCGAACAGCGCCCGCGCCGCCAATGTTGCATTGTGAGCACGCGTCAGATAGGCCGCTTCGAGGTTGTTGCAGAGCAACCAGTCCGTACGCGCCAGAATGCGGCGAAGGAGATCGAGTGGGATGTCCGCGACGCGTGGGCCGGGGTCAAAGGCGACGAGGACTTCGTCGGCGAGCGACTCCACCCACTGCACCACCGTGGTGGCGATTTCGGGGTAGACGATGTTGTAGCCGGAGAGGTAGACAACGTCACCAGTGCGAGCGTCCACTCCCGCCAAGTCTTCGGCGCTCAAGGTCAATTCGGCGCCCGGTGAGGTAATGAAGGTCCGCTCCCCCGACTTTTCGACCAGGACCGCACACGCGCCCAAGTCTTTTGGTTCACGCGGCGCAACGAGGACTTCAATGCCTTCGGCGGCCAGCGACGAGAGCGCCACGCGCGAGAACGCACCGTCACCCAATTGGCCGGCGTAGAGGGCCTCGCACCCCTGGCGTACCGCAGCACTCATGATGTTGAAGCCCCCACCCGCTGTGACCAGCCGCTGATGGGCCACGACATCACCACCACGAACGGGAAGGGACTCGATGTGCAGTGCAACGTCGACCATGACCGAGTCGAGCACAATGAGGCGGCCGCTAAAGGTCAAATCGCCCACGTCAGATGCCCTTCGGGAGCAATGAAAGTGACTGAGGCTGGGTGGAGTTCCGGTCCCCAAATGCGCTCGTCATGTTCCGTCCGTTTCATCGAGAGGCTTGCCTCCACCCTAGTCAAGAGTCTTTACGTCCTTCAGGTGATCACTGCTTCTCGCTCGAACTGCGAGACTGTGATCGTGCGCCACTTGTCACCCCTTCGTCGGTTCGCAATGGGCACTGTGGTCGTGTTGTCATTCGCCTCGATGGCAATAGCGCCACCCACTTCCGCGAGAGCATCGGCTCCCCCTTCGCAGTCGTTTGGCGTCATCGGGCAGACACTCTTTCGAGACATTGTGACGAACAACTTCTCCTCGGCCGCTACCCTCTTCTTTCCCGAAGCGGCCTACGTGCGCATGAAAACAGGCCACCTGGCCAATCCCAGCGCGGACTTCAACGACCGCCTCCTCGCGTTTTATCGACTCGACTTTGCCGCCTATCACCAGGTCGCCGCTGGCGTGACGCCGCACTACCTTCGCACCCTCTGGCTGCCTGGAGCGGCCGCGCTTATTGGTGCCGGTGTCTGTGAGAACGGTGTCGCGTATTGGCACGAGCCCGCGATTCGTATCGTCTACCAGCAGGGCACAATCGTCAAGTCCTTCGCGGTCGACTCACTCATTTCGTGGGGTGATCGTTGGTACATCATTCACCTCGGTCCGAACCCTCGCCCCGCCAACGTCGGCACGGTGGACGCACCCACCGTGGGTCCAGGAATCCCCGGCCCCGCCGGAGGGTGCTGAGCTAACGCTCGATCTGGCCTGTCGCCGAAACGAGTGCGGCGCTGGCACCAAAGTCGCTGTGTGAGAGGCCGTTGATGAAGCCCCAGAGTTGGTGACGGGAATCGGGCACCGCTAAGCCACCTTGTTCAATGATCACCGGATCAATGGAGCCGCGCACGAAGGCACCGGTCGAACTCAACGTCACGTGCACCACACCCGAGAGTGACAAATTGCCCCACGAGGAGAAAGCGTCGTAGTTCGTAAAGTCACCCATGGAGTACACGATTAAGTGGCCACGGTAAAACTCCATGCCGCGCCACACGTGTGGCCCACTGCCCAAGACCAGATCGGCGCCGTCGTCGATGGCGGCGTGGGCGTAGGCGTAGGGATTGCCGCGATTTTCGCCGTAGTAGTACTCGTTTGCCTTCGTCACGTGATCGGCGCTCGAGCCCTCGGCCCCTGTGTGCATGTACACCACGACGATGGAGGCGTGATGCTTGGCCTCGGTGATGAGGGCCGGGAGTTGTGACGGCACCAGCATGTTGTTGGTGAGGTAGTACGGCGCCACGTCAACGAAGGCCACCCGCACGCCGTGAACGGCGACGTAGCCAATCTGTCCCGGGAGTCCCGCTTGGACAATCCCGACGCTTCGCAGCGCCGCCGACGTCGCCGCCACGCCTTGTGCCGCGAAGTCGTAGGAGTGATTATTCGCGCTATTGAGCACCGTGAAGCCGGCCGCTCGGTAGTACTGGGCAAACGTCGTGGGGACGTGGAAGGCGTAGCAAGAGGTTGACGCTACGCCGCACTTCGACCCCGAGGACGAATTCGTCATCGTTCCCTCGAGATTGGCGAAGACAATATCGCCGCGCAGCAGCCCCTTCACGGGTGCGAACTCCGCGGCCGGTGAACTGGGGAGAGTTGGAGTCGCCCCTAGGTCAGTATCCCCCACTGCCGCCAACGAGATCGTAGGAGGCAGTGTGGTCGTCGGTAGTGCAGTTGTTGTAGTTGTCGCAATGGTTGACGAACCAGCATGGTGACGCATGAGCAGCGCACCAGCAACGGCAACAACTGCGAGCAGAACGGCGACGGAACTGCGCACTGTGCTGCGTTTGGCGGCCGGGGCCGCACGACGACCGTGCTTGGCTACCACGGGGTGGACTCGCCGCGTGAGACGGTCGCGTAGACCGCGAAGAAGTCCTTGGTGCTGGAGTAGAGGAACCGACGCGAAATCTGATTCACGTTGGCGACGTCCAGCGATGGGTTCAGCGCATTGGGGCCGCCGTAGGTCACCAAGATTGGCCACTCAGGATTGATGTCGAGCTGCATTGCCGTGACAGCGTGGAGCTGCACCATCAGTGCGGCCATCGACTGCGACGTCTCATAGGGGGCGGCGGCGTACATGAGATTGCCCTTCGCGTCGAGTCCAATTGCGGATCGCCAGACGGCCGCTACGCCGTGCAGGGTGAGCCCCCACGCGGCATTGTTGGCACTGGCCGGAGTGGCACGACCATGGTCCACCAGCAATGTCAGATTTTGCCTGGCCATAACGACGTTCGCGGGAATTGGCCCACCGGGCCAGGCTTCCATGGCGAGGGTGCCATTTCGATAGCGCAGCAACGTTGCCTCGCCCGTCACCATCGGAAAATACAGCGTGTGGTTGGTGTAGAACCCAGCAGGATTGTCAGCTTCGTAGAAGCCCGAGTTGAAGGTGGCGAGAAGTCGGTCTCGGCCCAGAGTTGGAACGGCTTCGGGGCCTCGGTTCTGTGACGTAACGCCAGGCCCCTTGTACCCCAGGTAGAGACCGAGATCAATGTTGGACACTCGGAACCACCCAACGTTGGCCACCGTACCGGCCGGTGTCCCGTCGGGGTGCACCGAGGTCAGATAGACCGGCGCGTGGTGGTCCCACGTATCAACGGCTACCCAGTGCGCACAACTGGTGCCGGTACACACTGCAGGAGGCATTGCCAACGGCGGTTGCGTCGTGGTGGTCGTGGTTGTGGTGGTCGTAGTGGGTGGAGGCGACGAAAGCCCGCGCCCTAAGGCAATTGCTCCCACGGCCACGATGGCGAGAACGAGCACCCACGGTGCACGGGAACGACGAACGGTGGGTCGAGCGTGACGCCCCTTGGCCATTACGACTTCCTCACTGGGTTAGTCACAGCAACTGTCACGCCAGCCGCAGCCACGACACTTGAAGTGGGCGTGCTCGGCCGTCAATGCGCCGCCACAGTGGGGGCACTCATGAAAGGTGCCAAAACGATTTTGGCATTCGCTCAAGAGGGAGGGCTTTTGCTCGTTCATGGTGATGCCAGCCTTACAAAATAAGGCCAGTTGGTGGTGGATGGCAACAACCTACGGGGCTGGCGCCGGAATCGCATCGGGCGACGGACCCCGGCTCGTAGCGTGGGCGAGCCACATGTAGGTGCAGTAGTTGATGTCGAGCGTGGACCGATTCGTGGTGAGGCTGGCAGCCGCAATAAACGACGGCATGTCGTTACTCGTTGGTGGGTAGAGATATTTCGACAACCGATTCGTCACTGCAGTCACGAGTGCGTTAGTAGATCTTTGTGACGCCGCCAGCGCCGCCGCCAAGTGATGGCGTTTCGCCCATGCGACCCACACTTCGAGTGACGAGATGCAGGGATGCTGAATTCCTGGGGTCAGAGCCGGGCGAGTTGCCGTCGCCACTACCGACGGCGGACCGAAGGTACCGGTGTTGACGTCTGCCGCAATCGCACCCGTCACGTTCAACAAACTGGGCAGACCGGGAAGTTGTGCGGGTTCACCTTGCCCACCCAACCCCTGCGTGCCGTCGGCACGTTGAATCAGGTACCAACCGGCCCCCGCCTTTTCGAAGTAGTACGGCAAAATGTTCTCAGTGCAGACGCCGCAGCGATACAACATGCCCCACGACGCGAACGTTGCCGTTGCCATGCCCACCTTGCCATCCTTTGACACCCGCCAGGTGACTCCCACGCCATTCACGGGTATTTGCAGCGACGTAACGGGGTCGACGACAGTCGAAATGGGGTCGAGCGTTGAGACGATGGTAAAGCGAATATCGGTCAACGTTGATGGTGGCGGTGGTGACGCACTTGCGACTTCCACGGGAGCCGCGCCAGCGATCAGCGCGACACAGGCAGCCACTGCCCTCACGGCGCGCCAGACGTTGATTCCTCTCATGGCCTCACCATAGTGAGTTATGAGCGCGCAGTATCGACTTTCTCGTCTGACGGGCTGGCACCACTGCTTTCACCCGTAAGGTCGCTGTGTGATGACAACGGAACTGGTCTTCGACGGCGACTGTGGCCTGTGCCAGGCCTGCGTTCGCTGGCTGGAACGGCGCGACGGCGCCCGTCACCTCAACTGCCTCCCCTCCACGAGTTGCACGTGGGACGACGCTGCGGCGATGCCCTTCGCCACGACCGTGGTCGTGCGAACCTCGACGGGTGAGACACTCACGGCATCGTCGGCCGTGGCCTACGCCCTTTCCCAACTCCCAGGTCTTTGGGGCCTTATTGGAAAGTACGGGTTGTTCCTCAACCGGAGCCCACTCCTAAAGCAATGGCACGACACGCTGTATTACGCGATTGCCGCAAACCGCATCGTCATCTCCAACGCCCTCGTTCGACTGCGTCTTCTCGACGAGAGCTGTCGCGTGCCACGGTCCTAAGAGGCTTCAGGTGACCCGCCGCCGTTTTAGCCTGATGCGTCAAACGTGGGCCAACATCGTCTGGTGCCATTGGCCGGTTGACCCCGAGCAAGTGGCCGCAGTCCTGCCCGATGGCCTCACCCCCGATCTCTTTGACGGGCACGCCTGGGTTGGACTTATTCCGTTCTCCATGGAGCGGCTGCGCCCACCAGGACCCTTCGGTTTCATCACCCGCGCACTACGAAGCGCCAACTTCGGTGAGGTCAACGTGCGCACCTACGTGAAGGGGCCCGATGGAAAAAGTGGTGTGTGGTTCTGCACGTTGGATGCGGATAGCGCAATCGCCGTCGCAATGGCCAACGCCGCTTTTGGGCTCCCCTATCGAGTGGCGAAAACGTCCTTTCGCGCCGAAGGAAACCGCCGAATCTGGACGAGCACCCGTCGGCGTGATGGAGCCCAAGCGGCGGTAACCGTCACAGTCGGTGACGAGGTATCGCGCCCGGCCTCTCCTGGCCTCGAGACATTTCTCTTCGAGCGCTACTCCCTGTACGCACTCTGTCGGGGGCGCATTATTCGCGGTGAGCTGACGCATCGCCCGTGGCTGATTCGTCCGGCGTCGCTCGATTCACTAGTTGATGAGACGGTGCAACGAGCTGGTTTCCACGTCGCTGGCGACCCCCATGTCTTCGTGGGTGAACCGGTAGAAGTTTCAGTCTTTGCGATGACGGTGGTCGACCGATGAACGAAGTGAATGTTGGCGTCGCACTGATTCTGCTGGGCCTCATCGGCGGCAACGCCTTACTGGCACTCTTGCACGTCCTCGATCGGCAACTATTACCCCGACACGACCCCCTGAGCGCATACGGCATCTCGACCTATCGGCGACTGTACGCCGTCGAAAACGGTACCTTCGTGCTGGCCGGCAGCGGGGCTGCGCTCGCTCTTCACGCGCAACACCCCCACGCGCTGTGGTTACCGGTGCTGTGTCTGCTCTACGCCGCCGGCGTTGCCGGCATCATTGTGTTTCCAATGGGCAAAAAGGGTGCACCTCGCACCATGACGGCCTCGCTTCACAACGCTGCGGCGGGACTGATTTTTACAGCAGCGACCGTGGCGTCATTCCTGCTTCCCAGTGTGGTCGGACCCCATCGCGGATTGCTCGCCCACTGGGTGCTGACCGGCACCAGCCTGTACTTATGCGCAACGATTTTCGCCATGTTGATTGCCATTCGCCGCCGCTCGCAATCCTTTGGAGTGGTGGAACGCATTGCGGCGGCCGGACTGAGTTTTTGGCTCATCGCGGTGCTTGTCTGTCTCTCGCACTAGCGGGTTGCTCAGACCGATGTGATGGTGCCCCCGGCAGGATTCGAACCTGCGCTCGCGGTTTAGGAAACCGTTGGTCTATCCACTAGCCTACGGGGGCGTTGCACCAAAAACCTTAGTTGACAAGGGTGACGACCCCTCCGAGGATGGTTCGCGACGACCGCAGTGGGCATTATCGTTTCGGTATGAGTGAAGCCTCCCCCGCCCCACAGTTGCGTGGCGCCACGGTTGCTGGACGCCTTCGACTCGGCGGCAACACACTGCGATGGGGCTTGCTCGTCATCTGGGTGCTCGCCCTCGGCCTTGTGACGACCGCAAACGAGCAGAACAACGCGAGGCTCACCCGCTTGCAGCACCACGGAATCATGACGCAGGTCACCATTCGTTCCTGCATTGGCAACCTTGGTGGGAGCGGGAGCAACGCGGCTGGCTTTACCTGCACCGGCACCTACCTCGTTGACGGCATTCACGAAGTGGTTACGGTCAATGGGCTGGTCACGTTCCAGGCACCCGGGAGCAAAGTCACCGGCGTGGTTGATCCATCAAACCTGAGCTACGTCGCCACGGCCACCAGTGTGGCGCACGACCGCACAACGTCACCGCCCGTTGTTGCGACTTCGGCGCTCGGTCTCCTCATTGCTGTCACCGGCTTCGATATCCTTCGTCGCCGACGCGCCACTCAGTAACGAGTGCGCCAGCCCCTAGGCTGGAACTCCCGTGGCCATTCTTCTCGACCTCCAAAAAGTTTCCTATCAGGGCTTTGATCGTCCCATTATCGAGGACCTCAACCTGACGGTCTCGACGGGCGATCGTCTCGGAGTCGTCGGCATTAACGGTGCCGGAAAGTCAACGCTGTTGCGCATCATTGCCGGCACGCTCACGCCCGACGGTGGCGCCATTCGTCGCCCGCAGACGGTGCAGGTCGGCTACCTCGAACAGATTCCCAATCTCCCCGACGGCACCGTTCGCGAAGCCCTCGGCTACGACTGGCAGGTCGACGCGGCACTCGACCGTCTCGGCATGATGGGCTCGATTGACACGCCAATCGCCAATCTCTCCGGTGGCCAGGTCAAGCGCGTGGCCCTCGCCCAACTCTTTGCCACCCCCTACGACGTCATCATCATGGACGAACCGACGAACCACCTCGACCTGGGCGCCATCCAGTGGCTCGAGCAACAGATCCGCGCGTTCCGCGGTGCCGTGGTCCTCGTCAGTCACGACCGCTTCTTGCTCGACCAGGTCACCACGCGCATGATTGAGATTGACCGTGGCAAGGCCTACCTCCACCAGGGTGGCTACGCCCAACTGCTCGAAGCGCAGGCCGAACGCGAAGAGCAGGCCGCTAACGCCGAACAGGTTCGTCGCAATCTCGCCCGCACCGAGTTGGCGTGGTTGCGTCGAGGGGTGAAAGCCCGTTCGACCAAGCCGCAGGCACGTATCGACGCGGCCGAGCGCCTCCTCAACACCAAGGCCGAGTCCGCCGCCCGCGAAGGCACGATGGAGTTCGCCACCGAAGCGCCACGACTTGGCACCATGGTCATCAAGGCGCACCAGACCTCCTTCGCCTACCCCCAGGGCAGCCACCTGTTGGACAAGGTCAATCTCGAACTCGGGCCCGGCGATCGCATTGGCATTGTGGGACCAAATGGCGCCGGTAAGTCAACCTTGCTGAACGTGCTGGCCCAACGCCTCGAACCAACCAGCGGCACCGTCAAGCACGGCCCCACCGTCGTCACGGCCTTCTTCGACCAAGAGGGCGGCAACTTCGACCTGGAAAAGACCGTGCAGGAACTCGTGGCTGGTCCGCGCGGCGTACCAGACTCCCCCGCCAACTTGGCCATCATGAAGCGCTTCTGGTTCACCGGATCGCTGACCAAAACCAAGGCCAAGGACCTCAGCGGTGGCGAACGACGGCGCCTGCAGTTACTGCTCGCGCTCAATGAACGGCCGAACGTTCTGTTCCTCGACGAACCGACGAACGACCTCGACCTCGAGACGATTCGTCTGGTGGAGGACTTCTTGCGGCTCTGGACCGGCACACTCGTCGTCGTGTCTCACGACCGCACGTTCCTCTCTCGGACGACGGATCGTCTGCTCGAAATCCACCCCGACGGAACACTCAACGACATCCCCGGCGGCATCGACGCCTGGATCGCTCGTTCCATGGGAGTCGGCGTCATCGACTCTGCGTCAGAGCGCAAGGAGGCGGCCGGTGACGTGCCCGCCGCATCGCGCACCAAGCAGTTGCGCGACCTCGAAAAGACGGTCGCTCGTCTCGAGCGTCGACGCGCCACGTTGATGGAAAAGATTGGCGCCTCGAGTGACTTCAAGGAACAGGCCACCCTCGGCGCAGAACTCCAGCAACTCCTCAGTGAGCTTGCGCAGGCCGAAGAGGACTGGTTGGCGCTGGCCGACTAGAGCCGACAGCCCTAGTGCAACTGCGCGAGTCGTTCGCGCAGGAACATCCGGAAGGTGTCGTTGTCGACACTGACACCAACGCGGGTCGATGAGTCCGCGTGCTGGTGACCGCGGTCCACCCACGTCGCACCGCGCGAGTACTCGCCACCGGTCTCCACCTGCACCGTGACACCTTGACACGTAATGGCGGTGGGGTCGATGACCTGGTAGACCGCCATGGCGTCGTGCATGATGATGTCGCGGTTGCCGTACCACTCGACGTGGAAGAGGGCGTAGGGCTCGAGGAAGTTCGCCACCCGCGCCCCCACCTCCGTATTGAGTGAACGGAAGTAGGCCAAATCGTCGTCGTTCAAGTAGGCCTGATGCGTCAGGTCGAGCGGCATGAACGTGATCTTCCACTTGGCACCGAAGACGATCTTGGCGGCTTCGGGGTCGGCCCAAATGTTGAACTCCGCCGCGGCATTGACGTTGCCCTGCCAGGAGGCGCCACCCATAATCACGAGGTGCTCGAGTTGCTCGTCAATCCCGGGGTACTGCTGCACCAACATCGCCAAGTTGGTCAATGGCCCAATGGCGATAATCGTAAGCGGACCTTCGTTGATGAGTTCCGCCAGCAGATCTACGGCGTGCGTCTCGCTCACGGGAATACTCGGTGTTGGCCATTCGAGGTCGCCGAGGCCGTCGTTACCGTGCACTTCGGAGGCGTGCTTCGGCTCGCCATTGAGTGGGACCGCGCAGCCCGCAGCAACCACGACGTCGGGGCGATTCGCCAGTTCCAAGAGGCGGCGGGCGTTTTCCGTGGTGTGGTCCAGGTTGACGTTGCCCGTCACCGTGGTGAGGGCGAGCACGTCAAGTTCGGGGCTCACGAGGGCCAGCAGAATGGCGACGGCGTCGTCGACGCCAGGGTCGGTGTCAATTACAACTCGGGTGGGAGCCATGCCAAAACCTCTTCGTGTGTGGGGAGCGACCCTTGTGCGCCAACGTTGAGCGTAGCGAGCGCTCCGGCGGTAACTGCGTAGGACAATGCCTCTTGGGGAGAGGCACCGAGCGCGAGCTGCACGCAGAAGGCTGCGCAGAACGTGTCACCCGCACCAACCGTGTCAACAACGTCGACGGCCGGTGGCTGCGCCGTGGCGACGACCACGCCGTCAATGAGGTACTGGGCACCCCGTGCTCCCAAGGTGACAACCAAGTGCGAGACACGGGACACGTCGATGTGCGCGGCCTCGGTCTCATTCACAATCACGACGGCGCTGCGCTCAAGCAGTTCGTCGGGGATGTCGCGCGCCGGGGCGGCGTTGAGGACAAACCGCTTCGCTCGGCGAGCGGCATCAACAACAGTGTCGAGCGGAATTTCGAGTTGGGCCAGCACCACATCAAAGGCCGCGACATCGGTGCCGTCGAGCGACAGCGTCGCGTTGGCTCCGGGGGCGACCACAATGGTGTTCTCGCCCGCGTCATCAACCACAATGAGTGCCGTGCCGGTTGGCTGGCTGCTGCGACGGACTTCTTCGGTGCGCACACCACGCTGGGCGAGTTGATCGATCAGCCACGTTCCGTTCGCGTCGCTGCCGACTGCCCCGATGAAGGTCGTTGCGGCGCCGAGAACGGCGCTGGCTGCGGCCTGGTTGGCCCCTTTGCCGCCCGAGAGCTGGCGCAGGTCATCCCCAAGTACGGTCTCCCCCGCCAAGGGGAGAGACCGTACTCGGACGACGAGATCAACGTTGGCGCTGCCAACAACCCCTACCGAGGCAGAGGTCGTGTCGCGCATTATTGAGCGGGAACGAAGGCGTTCGTGTAGTACGTCGTGGGTGCCGGTGCGGTCTTAATCTGCTTGGTGGCAATCAAGCCCTGGTCCAGCGTTGACCACTGCGCCGAGGTCTGCGTGAAGAACTTGCCCGAGGAGTTCTTCAACAGCGGAATGGTCAGTGACCAGCCCGTCGTCGAGTAGGCCTTGGTGTAGCCACTCGTTGGGTACATCTTCACGAAGTCATTGACGGCGGCGGCGGGGTTCGCGATGGCCCACTTCGTGGCGGCCAACGTGGCGGACAAGAAGGCCTTCGCGGTGGCCGGGTGAGCGGCGGCGTAGGCCTTGGTCACGGCGTACACCCAGATTGGAATGTTCGGAACACCAATCTGCGACCCCGTGAACATCACCGGCGTTGCGCCCTTGTCGGCACCCTGAATTGCTGGCACGGCGTAGTTCGTGGTCGACGTGTCGAAGTCAATTTTGCCGTTCATCAGCAACGGCGTGTCGTTGCTCGCGGTGACAATGGTCACCTGATTGGCGCTCAGGCCCGCGTGCTTCAGTACGAAGCTCATCATCGTGTTCGTCCAGGTGTCACCCCACGAGAAGATCTTCTTGCCCTTCAAGTCAGCGGCCGTCAACTTCGAACCCGGCTTGGCGAAAATCGTCCAGTTGTTGGTCATCGAGTAGTTCGCGATGGAGAGCAGTGGCACCTTGGCCTGCACGGCGTCCGCCATGTCCGAGGTGGTGATGAAGCCGACGTCACCGGCACCCGTGGCCAGCATGGCCGACGTGCTTGAGGTGCTCGCGGGGAACAAGGTCTTCACCGAGATGCCGGCCTTGGTGTAGAAACCCTGGTCCTGACCGACCACGATGGGGATCAGTTCCATGTCGGGGCCGGGAAAGTCGTAGACGAAGTTGACGGTGGTCAACTTGGTGGCGCCCAGACCATCGGCCGACGCGTTGGTCGCCGCAGCGATCACGCCAGTGGATGCGAGAACGACGCCCGTGAGGGCCGTTCGAAGGATACGGTGCTTCATTACTTTTCCCCTTTGATAAGTGCAGTTCTACAAAGAAACTGCACTTATCGTTCTAGCACCGCGCCACTTGCGGCGCGCGACCGAACGACGACGCCACGGCGTGCAGAGATATTCGGCTCCGAGCGTGAGAAGAAACCAGCCCATCCCAATGGCCGTCATCAAAATTGTCGTGCCGTACACGCCCGCGGCATTGAGCTGGCCGGCCTGGGCGTGCTGGTAGAGCGCCAGCGACGACCCCGACGATGCGGCGAGCTCGGCGATGATGGCACCGGTCACGGCGTACGTTGCCCCAATCTTGAGTCCACTGAACAGCGGCGTAATGGCGCCGGGAATTTCAATGACGACGAACGTCCGCCATTTTGACGCCCCCAGCACCTGCGACAAGGTGAGAAGGTCCTTGTCCACATTGTGGAGACCGTCGAGCACGTTGACGGTCACCGGAAAGAAGACAATCCAAGCGACAATGACCACCTTGGGCATCAAACTAAAGCCAAGGATCAGGACCAGCGGCAGGGCCAACGCCACGATCGGAATGGCTTGGGACATGATGAGGACGGGGTACACCGTCTTCGCCAGGAACGGCACTTTGGCCATGACGACTCCGAAGGCAATGCCGAAGACCACACCGGCGAAGAAGCCGTAGACCGTCTCCTTAATCGTCCACGAGGTCAGCGGCCAGAGCGTGCTCCAGTTCTGCGTGATCGCCTGCCACGCGGCCAATGGCCGAGGGGCGATGTAGGACGGCACATGTCCCCACACGACAATGGCCTGCCAGATGGCCACGACGGCAATCAGTGACACGATGGGGCCAAGGACAGCCTTGAGGAGTCGACGCGTGGTCACGACACACGCTCCCGGTGCAACTGCTGCAGAATTGTTGCCTTCAGCGCCGTGAAGGCCGGTGACGTCAGGGTCTCGAGCGTGCGCGGGCGGGGAAGATCAATCGTGAGGTCATCGACCACTCGCCCCGGGCGCGGTGACATGACCAAGACTCGGTCCGAGAGAAACACCGCTTCATCAACGTCGTGGGTGATGAAGAGCACAGTGCGCTCAGAGTCGCGCCACACCTGCAAGAGCCACTGCTGCATTTCGAATCGCGTCTGGGCGTCAAGAGCGCCAAAGGGCTCATCAAGGAGGAGGAGCGGCTGGTTCAGGGCCAGGGTACGCATGAGTGCGACACGCTGGCGCATACCGCCCGACAGCGAGCCAGGATAGTGATTCAAGAAGTCGCCGAGGCCGTATTTCGTCGCAAATTCGGTGGCCTGTGTCCGGTCTTCGGCCGAGACCCGGCGCGTCAGGCGAGCACCCAAGGTGATGTTGCCGAGGACGGTGCGCCACGGGACGAGCAGGTCTTTTTGCAGCATGTACCCCACGTGCCCGCTCTTGCCACGCACGCTCACGCCGTCGAGCAAAATGTCGCCCTTATCGGGCTTCAGCAGCCCCGCGACGACATTAAAGAGGGTGGACTTGCCGCAACCAGAGGGGCCGACGATGGACACGAATGAGCCGCGCTCGATCGAGATGGAACTCTCCTGCAACGCCACCGTGTCGCCAAATCGCTTTTCGACACCCTCGAGACGCAGCAGTTCATTTGTACTCACTCCTCCAATGTAGAACTTCGTGCTCGACAGCGGATGTTCAGCGGCGAAAGAGGTGAACTAGCCTTGGTGTCCTTATGGCACTTTCAATCGGCATCGTTGGCCTCCCAAACGTAGGCAAGTCCACCCTCTTTAACGCCCTGACGAACAATGACGTCCTGGCTGCTAACTACCCCTTCGCCACCATCGAGCCCAACGTGGGTGTCGTCTCTGTTCCCGACGCTCGCCTCGCCAAGTTGGCCACCATTTTTGGCTCCGAGCGGATCTTGCCCGCGTCGGTCACCTTCGTTGACATCGCCGGCATCGTGAAGGGTGCCTCCGAAGGTGAAGGTCTGGGCAACCAGTTCCTTGCCTCGATTCGCGAGTCAAATGCCATCTGTGAAGTGGTACGCGTCTTCGAAGACGATGACGTCATTCACGTCGATGGTCGCATCGACCCCGCCAGTGACGTTGCGACCATCGAGACCGAGCTCATTTTGGCCGACCTGCAGACCATCGAGAAGGTGCTCCCTCGCCTCGAGCGAGACGCCAAGCGTCTGCCCGATGTCGCCGCCAAGCTGGCAGAAGTGAAGAAGGCCGAAGCCTTCTTGAACGAGGGCAAGGTCTTGTCACGCATTGGCAACGGATTCGATCACGCTGCGGTCGCTGACCTGCACTTGCTCACCGATAAGCCCTTCATTTACGTCTTCAACGTCGACGAAGACACGTTGGCGAATGCCGAGCGTCGCGCCGCCCTCGAGGCGTCGGTGGCCCCGTCGCCATGTGTGATCCTTTGCGCCAAGGTCGAAGCCGAGTTGTCGGGTCTCGACGAAGTGGACGCCCTTGAGCTCCTCGAGTCCTACGGACAGAGCGAGTCGGGACTCTCCCAGCTCAGTCGCGTGGGATTCGCCACGCTGGGCTTGCAGACTTATTTGACCGCGGGACCCAAGGAAACGCGTGCCTGGACCATTCGTCAGGGTGCCACCGCCCCTGAAGCGGCCGGCGAAATCCACACCGACTTCCAGAAAAACTTCATTAAAGCCGAAGTCGTGGCCTTTGATGACCTGATGGAGCACGGCACCATGGTGGCCGTTCGCGCCGCTGGCAAGGCCCGTATTGAGGGCAAGGAATACGTCATGCAGGACGGCGATGTCGTGGAGTTCCGCGTCGGCGCATAATCTAGGAAGTGTCTCGGCGGCCGCGACAGAGGTCCACGCCAGCGTTCACTACTACCCCTAGGAGTACCATGACCTCGTCGTTCGACTTCAAAGTTGCCGATCTCTCTTTGGCCGACTTTGGCCGCGCTGAAATCACCCTCGCTGAACACGAGATGCCCGGCCTGATGGCCATGCGCGCAGAGTACGCCGCATCGCAACCTCTCAAGGGCGCACGCATCTCCGGTTCGCTGCACATGACCATCCAAACGGCCGTGCTCATCGAGACCCTCGTGGCGCTCGGTGCCGACGTTCGCTGGGTGTCGTGCAACATCTTCTCCACCCAGGACCACGCTGCTGCGGCCGTGGTAGTTGGCCCCAACGGCACCCCCGACAACCCCCAGGGTGTGCCGGTCTTTGCCTGGAAGGGTGAGACCCTGACTGACTACTGGTGGTGCACCGAGCAGTTGCTGCGCTGGCCCGGCTTCGACGGCCCCACCCTGCTCCTTGACGACGGCGGCGACGCCACGTTGCTCGTGCACAAGGGCCTCGAGTTCGAGCGCGCTGGATTCGTTCCGTCGCCCGACACCGCCGACTCCGAGGAGTACCGCGTTATTCTCGAACTGCTGACCGACATCATTGGTCGCGGCGAGAAGATCTTTGAGCCCATGGCCGCCGGCATCACTGGCGTGTCCGAAGAGACCACCACCGGCGTGATGCGCCTCTACGAGATGGAGCGTGCCGGCACGCTGCTCTTCCCCGCGATCAACGTCAACGACGCCGTGACCAAGTCGAAGTTCGACAACAAGTACGGCTGCCGCCACTCACTTATCGACGGCCTCAACCGCGCGACTGACACCCTGATCGGTGGCAAGGTCGCCATCGTCTGTGGCTACGGCGACGTAGGCAAGGGTTCGGCGGAGTCACTGCGTGGACAGGGCGCTCGCGTCATCGTCACCGAAATTGACCCCATTTGCGCCCTGCAGGCCGCGATGGACGGTTACCAGGTGACCACCCTGGAAGAAGCACTCCCCCTCGCCGACATCATCATCACGGCGACCGGCAACCGTGACATCATCACCACCGACCACATCTTGATGATGAAGCAGCAGGCCATCTTGGCCAACATCGGCCACTTCGACAACGAGATTGACGTGGCTGGCTTGACCGCCTTGCCCGGCACGCAGCGCATCAACATCAAGCCCCAGGTTGACAAGTGGATCTTGCCCAACGGCCGATTCATCATCCTGCTGTCCGAAGGCCGCCTCTTCAACCTCGGCAACGCCACCGGCCACCCCAGCTTCGTGATGAGTAACTCCTTCACTAACCAAGTCATGGCCCAGGTTGAGTTGCACACCAACAACGCGGCCTACGAAAACAAGGTCTACGTGTTGCCCAAGCACCTCGACGAAAAGGTTGCGCGCCTCCACCTCGACGCTCTGGGCGTCAAGTTGACGAAGCTGACGAAGGAGCAGGCCGACTACATCGGCGTCTCCGTCGAGGGTCCGTACAAGACCGACACCTACCGGTACTAGTCCCCTTCCGTTCACGGCGCGCTGAGTAGTGTCGTGAACGGGGGTGGCAACGGAGCCCCTCCCGCAAAGGGGCATTATGACGATTTCTGTTTCTGGCACCGTCCTCGACGCCATTGGCAACACGCCACTCATCTGTATTGACGGTATTTGGGTCAAGCTCGAGTACCTCAACCCCTCGGGATCCATCAAGGCCCGCATGGCCAAGTTCATTATCGAGCGGGCCGAGCGAGAAGGCCTTCTCCAACCCGGTGACACCATTGTCGAGGCCTCGAGTGGCAATACCGGTAACGCCATGAGCATGGTCGCCGCGGTCAAGGGCTATCGCATGATGGTGGTAACGCCCGAAGGACTCAGTCCTGAACGCTCCGCTATCTCCACCGCCTTTGGCGCCGAGTTGGTGTCGGTGGGCAACTTTCACGTCAACGGGGCGCTCGACGTGGCGCGCGAACTCGGCGAACGTCCGGGCTTCTTCGCACCCCAGCAGTTCGAAACCGAATGGAACGTCGAAGAGAACCGCGAATGGCTTGGTGGAGAAATACTCCAGCAACTCCCCTACGACGTCACGCCGGATGCATTCATCATGGGTGTCGGCACCGGCGGCACCCTGATTGGCGTCGGCCAGGCTCTTCGGGCCGCCAACCCCGACTTGCTGTTGGTCGGCCTCGAGCCGAGTGAGTCCTGCACAATCCTGTGTGGCGATAAGGGCCTCCACCGCATCGAGGGCATCGCCGACGGCTTCGTTCCCGGCATCTACGCACGACACGCAGCCGAGGTCGACTTCGTCGTCGACATTCACAGTGACGACGCCATTGCGGAAATGCGCCGCCTGGCTCGCGAGCACGGGCTCTTAGTCGGGCCCAGTTCCGGCGCCAACATGGTGGCCGCTCGACGGGTGCGCGAGATGCACCCCGAACTCAGTGGCATTGTCACCATTATGTGTGACGAGGGCGAGAAGTACCTCAGCGACTATTACATCCCTGAGGTACGACCCGTCCCCTTGGCGAGCTTGAACCTCGCCTAATCGATCACAGTGGCGTGACGTATGCGGCCGACAGGCCGCCGTCGACCAAGAACGTGTTGGCCGTCATGAATGACGAGTCGTCACTCGCGAGGAACAACACGGCACTGGCCATCTCTTCGGGCTCACCGAAGCGCCCCATAGGGACATGCACCAAGCGTCGCGCGGCGCGCTCGGGGTCCTTGGCGAAGAGTTCCTGCAGCAACGGCGTGTTGACTGGTCCCGGGCACAGCGCGTTGACGCGGATGCCTTCGCGAGCAAACTGCACACCGAGTTCACGAGTCATTGACAACACGCCACCCTTGGAAGCGGTGTAGGAGATCTGCGAGGTGGCTGACCCCATCACGGCCACGAAGGAGGCCACGTTGATGATCGAACCCTTGCCCTGCTCCTGCATGAGTGGGATGCCGTACTTGCAGCACAGGTAGACCGACTTCAGGTTGACGTCCTGCACGCGCTGCCAGGCGTCGACGCCCGTGGTAAGAATCGAGTCGTCGTCGGCCGGTGAGATACCCGCGTTGTTGAAGAGCACGTCGAGCTTGCCGTAGGCGGCCTTGACGGCGGCAAACATCGCGATGACTGACTCCTCGTCAGCCACGTTGACTTGCACGAACAGCCCACCAAGCTCCTCGGCCAAAGCGGTGCCGGTGTCGACTGATAAGTCTGCGACCACGACCTTGGCTCCTTCGGCAGCGAACCGCACCGCGGTGGCGCGGCCAATGCCGCTGGCGGCACCCGTGATGACGGCAACCTTGTTATCGAGACGACCCATTATTCCTCCGTTGAGATAAAGACATTTTTTTCTTCGCTGAATGCACGCAGGGCGTCAGGGCCGAGTTCTCGACCGATGCCGGACTGCTTGAATCCACCAAAGGGGGTTGCGTAGCGCACCGAGGAGTTCGAGTTGACCGACAAGGCCCCCGTCTCCACGCCGCGAGCGACTCGTAGGGCGCGCGCTGAGTCGCGCGTCCAAATTGAACCAGAGAGACCATAGGGGGTGTCGTTCGCAATTCGAAGCGCGTCGGCCTCGTCCTTGAATCGCACCACCGAGGCCACCGGACCAAAGATCTCTTCGTGGAAGGCCCGGTCGGTGCCGTCAGACTCCATCACCGTCGGCGCCATCCAAAAACCAGCACCCGAAGGAGCCGAGCCGCGGAACGCCACGGCCGATTCATCGACGTAGCCCTGGACTGTGTCGCGCTGGGTCGCAGAAATTAGTGGACCCATCTCGGCGGCGTCATTCGTGGGGTCCATCACCTTGAGATTCTTGACGGCGACTTCGAACTTCTCCATGAACTCGTCGTAGGCGCTCTCTTGAACCAAAATGCGCGAGCGCGCACAGCAGTCCTGGCCCGCGTTGTCAAAGACGGCGTAGGGCGCACCGGCGGCGGCCTTGGCGATGTCGGCGTCGGCGAAAACGATGTTCGCGCTCTTGCCGCCAAGCTCCAAGGTGATGCGCTTGACCTGGTCGGCGGCACCGGCCATGATCTTCTTGCCCACTGCACTTGAGCCCGTGAAGCAGACTTTGCGCACCTTTTCGTTGGTCACGAAGCGATAGCCCACGTCGGAACCGTTTCCTGCCACGACGTTAAAGACGCCCTCAGGAATACCAGCCTCCAGGGCCAGTTCCGCCAGGCGCAGTGCCGTTAGCGGGGTCTGCATCGCGGGCTTAAGTACCACCGTATTACCAGCGGCGAGCGCGGGGGCGAAGCCCCATCCCGCGATCGGCATTGGAAAGTTCCACGGCACGATGATGCCGACGACGCCGAGTGGCTCGTAGAAGGTGAGGTCGATGCCACCGGCGACGGGGATCTGCTTGCCGCTGTGACGTTCTGGGGCGCCAGCGTAGTAGTGGAGAACGTCGCGAACGTTGCCGGCTTCCCATCGGGCATTGCCAATCGTGTGTCCCGCGTTGGCGACTTCAAGTTGGGCGAGCTCTTCACGGTGCGCGTCAACGACCTCGGCGAATCGACGAAGGAGTCGGGCACGATCGGCCGGTGTCACCGCACGCCACGACGTCGCAACGTCGTGTGCGCGATCGATGACCCGGTCCACGCTCGCGACATCGTGCAGTTCGATAGTGGTGACAACCTCTTCGGTTGCGGGGTTTAGTACGTCGTACGTGCTCATAGTCGTTCGAATCCTCGGTAGCGTTCCCAGTCGGTGACAGCGGCGTTGAAGGCGGCAACCTCTACCCGTGCGGCGTGCACGTAGTGGTCAACGACTTCATCACCGAAGGCCTTGCGGGCCATTGTTGAGTTGTGGAAGAGTTCGGCGGCCTCGCGCAACGTCGTCGGTACGCGCGGGGCGTCCGTGACGTAGGCGTTGCCCTGAAACCCTTCGGGCAGTGCCAGCTCTTCTTCGACTCCCGCCAGACCGGCCGCAACCAAACCGGCCACCGCCAGGTACTGGTTCACGTCGCCGCCAGGAATGCGGCACTCAAAGCGCAGCGACGGGCCGTGACCGACGACGCGGAAGGCGCAGGTGCGGTTGTCGATGCCCCACAGCAGGGCCGTGGGTGCGAATGAGCCCTCAACGAAGCGCTTGTAGGAGTTGATGTTCGGCGCCATGAGTAAGGCGATCTCGCGCCCGTACTTCAACTGTCCCGCCAAGAAGTGCTCGAAGACCCTGGAGAAGCCGTGCGCTCCCTCGCCAGCGAAGACGGCGTTGTTCTGCTCGTCGCGCAGTGAGAGGTGAATGTGGCACGAGTTGCCCTCACGCTCGTTGTACTTCGCCATGAACGTCAAGGAGACGCCTTCTTGTGCGGCAATCTCTTTGGCGCCCAACTTGTAGAGACCGTGCTCGTCGCACTTGTCCATCAGGTGGTCGTACTTAAAAGCGACTTCGTGCTGGCCGTAATTGCACTCGCCCTTGACGGACTCAACGATCATGCCGGCGAGGCGCATCTCGCGACGCAGGCGGCCCAGAAGGGGTTCGATACGTGACGTGCCCTGCAGGGAGTAGTCCACGTTGTACTGGTTCGCGGGGGTCATGTTGCGGTACCCGGTGCGCCAAGCGTCTTCGTAGGTGTCTTGAAAGACAATGAATTCGAGCTCGGTACCCGTGAGGCCGTGCCAGCCGCGTGCGCTGAGTCGATCAATCTGGTGCTGGAGAATCTGGCGGGGTGACTGGGCAACTGGTTCGTGCGAAGTTGTCTCCACGTCAGCGAAGATAATGACGGTCTTTTCGAACCAGGGAACCACACGAATGGTCGAGAAGTCCGAGCGGAAGGCCAGGTCGCCGTAGCCACGCTCCCAGGACGTAAGGGCAAACCCGTCGACCGTGTTCATGTCCACGTCAGAGGCAAAGAGGTAGCTGCAGCCCTCGATGATGCCCTCTTTCAGGTCTTCCATGAAGAAACGTGCATCCACACGCTTGCCTTGCAGCCGTCCCTGCATGTCGGTAACGGCCGAAATGATCGTGTCAATTTCGCCCGCTTCAATCAGGGCGAAGAGTTCGTCCTTCGTTATGCGCCCTTGCATACTCATCTCGTTGCCCCCATCACAACGCGTCACTTCCGCGCGCGTTCTCGATACTAGTGAAGGAACGAATGTGGAGTGGTCGGTTGAGATATCACCTATCGCAAAGCGATTTCTGATAAACCTACTTCCAGCATTCATCGTGATGCACACATTGCCGAGGGGGGCACATGGCTAATAAGCAAAGTTCGTCGCCGAACAAGAGCGACGAAGAACTGTTACATGAACTGGGCTACGCCCAAGAGCTGAAGCGCGGGATGGGGTCATTCTCCAACTTCGCCGTTTCATTCTCAATCATCTCCATCCTGACTGGTGGCGTGACGACCTACTACCTCGGCATGGATGCCGGTGGTCCATTCGTCATCACCCTGGGTTGGTTCATCGTCGGCGCACTGACCTTGTGCGTGGGTATGTCAATGGCGGAAATTACTTCGTCCTACCCCACCGCCGGTGGTCTCTACTGGTGGTCTGCCAAATTGGCTGACAAGAACAAGGCCGCCTGGTCGTGGGCCTGTGGATGGTTCAACCTGATTGGTCAAATCGCCATTACCGCATCGATTGACTACGGCTTAGCGTCGTTCCTTGGCTTCTTCATCAGCCTCTACGACTCGAAGTTCGTTTCCAACAGTCACTGGGTGCTGTTCTTCTACGGACTGATTCTGGCTGCCCACGGTCTGATGAACACGTTCAAGGTGCAACTCATTTCGCTGCTGGCCAGCGTGTCGGCCTGGTGGCACTTGATTGGTACGACCATCATCGTCGTGGTCTTGTTTGCCGTGCCTGCCCACCACCAATCGGTGAGCTTCTTGCTGCACCACGAAAACCTGACGGGTTGGACTGGTCCCGGCACGGCGCTGTACGCCTTCGCGATTGGTCTGCTGCTGGCGCAGTACACCCTGACCGGCTACGACGCTTCGGCGCACATGACCGAAGAAACGATTCGTGCGTCAACCGAAGGACCGAAGTCCATGGTGCGCGCCATCTACATCTCGATCATCGCCGCGTTCGTTCTCAACGTCGCCATGACGTTGGCGCTGCCCAGCGGATCCGCCGCCTACGCCAAGATCGCAGCGATGGGTGCTCCCGCTGGTGGCGAAGTCTTCATCAACGCCGTTGGTAACACCGGTGGTCGACTGTTGACGCTGATTGCCATGGTCGCCATGTTCTTCTGCGGCCTCGCGTCAGTCACCGCCAACTCGCGCATGGCCTACGCCTTCAGTCGTGACGGTGCGGTCCCCGGCCACAAGCTGTGGCACCGACTCCACCCCAAGACGCGCACGCCAGTGAACGCCGTCTGGCTCTCAGTGGTTGCCGCTTTTGTTCTGGGCTTGCCATCGCTCTACCAAGTGAGCGGCGCCTCCGTGGCCTTCTTCGCCATCGTCTCAATTGGCACCGTTGGCCTTTACGTTTCCTACGGCATCCCCGTCTTCTTGCGCCTGCGCTCGAAGACGTTCGTGCAGGGTCCTTGGAACTTGGGCAAGTGGTCAAAGCTGGTCAACATCATCGCCGTCATCTGGGTGATCATCGTGATGTGCCTGTTCTTTGCGCCAGCGTTCTACCCGTGGAACACGGCGCTCGACATCAACTGGTCCGGACCAGTGTTCATTGTCGTGATGGGCATCATTTTCCTCTGGTACGGCATCTCGGCTCGCAAGTGGTTCACCGGACCGAAGTTCCAGGGCAACGTTGCGCAGATTGAGCAGGAATACGCTCAGGGCATCATTCCCGACGAGGAGTAAGTCAGCAAAGAAAATCCCCCGGGGCTTCGGCCCCGGGGGATTTTTGCTTTAGCGGTATCCCGCAAAAATGTCTGTCACCACACCCTCGAGGCCGAGCGGGTTCGTGATGCGGGTGAAGCACTCACGGCCCATGGCCTCGCGGAACTCGTCTTTGGTCATCTTCATCCAGTACGAGTCGGGACTGATCTGTGACGCGTGGGCTGACAGGGCGTCGTACTTGGCGTCAGTGACGGAGCGCACGTCGATAATCGCGGCGATCTGGTCATCCGGCGTCGCCATGTCAATCTCGTTGCCGTTTTCATCCACCGGCCCCTTATCGGGCTCGCGCACAATGCCCTGGGCCAACTCTTCTTCGCGCTTGCGAGCGTCTTCGGCGGCCCAACGTTCACGCATCGGCTCCATGACGGAAGCCGGAATGGCGTTGAAGTAGAGGGTTGGTTGGTAGTCGATCATCTCGAGTGCCCGCATGGTGATGCGGTGCGCCTGAATGTGGTCGGGGTGGCCGTAGAAGCCGACTTCGTTATAGGTCATGACGACCTGGGGCCGCTCCTCCATGAGGATGTCGGCCAACCGCGCCGCGGCCACATCAACGGGCGTCTGCCAGAAGCTCGCGGGGTCCACGTTCTGGGGCCAGCCAATCATGCCCGAGTCGCGATAACCCAGACGGATCAGTCGGCTAATGCCCAGGATGTCAACCGCGTTGTCGAGTTCGACTTTGCGCATGGCGGCCACCGCGTCACCGTCGTGGTGGTCAGCGTCGGGCTTGGCGCCATCGAGGTCGTCGCCGCACTCGCCGTTGGTGCAGGTCACGAGCACCGTGCGCACGCCCTGATTCGCCAGCAGCCGGTAGAGGCCACCCGTCGAGGAAGCCTCGTCGTCAGGGTGGGCGTGGACCGCTAGGAACGTCAAATCACTCATACAAGTCCTTCAAATAAGTCGTCGCCACGCAACGTGGGAGTTTCGCCGCGGCACCAGCCCAGCTCGTAGTACTCCGTGCCAAAGAGTAGTTGGAAGAGCGCCGCATCCATTGCGACCAAATCCTGATTGTCGATCTGACTGGCGTGGGTGGCAATGGCCCGTTGCTTACGTTCGCTAAATCGACCCACGTCCATGGTCACGGCCACCGCATCGTCAGCGATGTCCGGCACGGCCTCTTCAATCCACGCCGGGAGGTGCACCTTCGCGGCCTTGGCCTGAGGCAGGAACGCTTCCAGAACGCGACGCGGGGTCACTGGATAGAACAGGCGCTCGGCGCTCTTCGAGCGCACCACTGCGGCTCGGGTGAGTCGATTCGCCATGATGTGGTCGGGGTGACCGTAGTAGCCATGTTCGTCGTAGGTCACCACGACGCTGGCGTTCTCCTCGTCGATGATGTCGGCCAGTCGCTGGGCGGTCGCCTCGAGGTCGGCGTTGATGAAGGCCGCCTCCAGCGCATTCTGGGGCCAGCCGTGCATGCCGGAGTCGCTAAAGCCGAGCGACTCGAGTCGTTCGAATCCCACCAACGCGCCAGCAGCCGCCAGTTCAACGGCCCGCGTTGCTTTGGTGCCAACCGCGTCGTGGCCCGCTTCGTCGCCACCGCGGCCCGTCGCGTCGATACCGAAGTCACCGGTGGTGCAGGTCACCAGGACCACGCGATAGCCCTGTTCGGCGTAGTGCGAGGTGATGCCAGCGGTGAAGAGGGCTTCGTCGTCAGGGTGTGCGTGCACGCACAGCAACGTGGGTCGAGACGTCATAGGGCGAGGCTACCGGTTTACGCGAAAAACTCGTTAGCCGATTTGAATGATGCGCACCACGAGCAAGATGCCCGCGACGGCCAGGTAGGTGGACTGGCCACGCATCAGCCACTTGCGTGACGTCAGTGGTGGCAGCGGCTCGATCAACGTGAGACGTGGCGTTCGCCAGTCACGTCGGTCGATGTCGACCTTGGGCGGGTCGCTCAGACGGCGCAGGCCAAATGGCAGACCAATGGCGAGCCCCACCACCAAGAGTGCGGCCAGCGACTCGAGCAGGGCAACCACGTTGACGCTGGGGAACAACGTCGAGATCATCATCGTGATGGACAACACGACGAGGATTGACACAATCGTGATGGCGATGGCGTTGAGCCAACGTGGATTTACCCACGGCCCCATAACAGCGCGGTCGTTACACAACAGCAGGACGATGATGGTGGTGCTTGGCAGCATCAGGCCGCAGATTGCCTGCACCGCCAAGGTAATGAGACCCAGCGGTGCGTGCGGAATCAGCGCCACCGTGCCGGCGAGGGCCAGCAACAGAGCGAAGGTGGCGTAGAAACCCTTGGCGTCCTTGAAGCGAGCGTTCAGGCCCTGCTGAGAGTTTGAGAGGTCGTTGAGTGCGTAGGAGCTCGCGAGTGTGACGGCCGCCGCGCCGATGATGGAGGCATTCAACAACAAGATGGCGAACATGGCGCCCACGCCGTGGCCGGTGTAGTGATTCAGGCCACGAGCGACCGCCAGGGCGTTGGTGTAGCTATTGGTGCCACCGTGAGGCGCGAGGACGGCCGCGCAAATGGCCATCAGGGCACTGGCGCCGATGACGACAATGAACGAGCCAATGATGGTGTCAGCCCGCTCGTAGTTGAGCCAGCGCGGCGTGATGCGCTTGTCGACGATGTTGGACTCCTGGAAGAACAACTGCCACGGGGCCACCGTGGTGCCGATGATTGAGATGATGAGCAGCACGGCCGACGAGCTCGCCCCACCGCGGATGCCCGGCACCGCGAAGTGCGTCGCGATGGCGTGGTAGTTGGGGTGGCCAAAAATCACGTAGGGCACGGTGACCAGGTTCGTGGCCACGAAGAGCATCATGAAGCGCTCCCAGCGCTGGAATGAGCCCGACGCGGTCACGGCGAAGAGGAGGAGTACGGCGACTGGCACCGAAAGGTACGGCGACACGCCGAAGTACTCCATCGAGAGTGAGACGCCGATGAACTCGGTGATGATGATCAAGAAGTTCAAGAACAAAATGGAGAGCACCGAAAGGTTGCCCCAGTAGCGACCGAAGCGCTCGCGAATCAGACGGCCGTGCCCGAGGCCGGTGACCGCGCCCAAGCGCACCACCATCTCCTGGATCACGACGAGGACGGGAATGAGCAGCGGCAGCACCCACAGCAGCGAGTAGCCGTAGTTTTGACCGGCCTGGGAATAGGTCGACACACCACCGGCGTCATTGTCGCCGACCATCACGATGAGGCCGGGGCCAATAATGGCGAGCAGGGTCAGCAGCCGAGCGCGTATACCGCGTCGACCGCCGAGGTCTTGGGCCTTAATGGTGCCAAAGGCACCAGTGATCTGGTGTTCGTGTGGGGCGCTCACTGCTTCTCCTTTCTCGCATAGGTGGTCGGATGCCACCGTGCGACAAAGGCGCGTTGCGCGTCAGTCGCTCAGTGGCGTGGAAGATGAATCGAACGTGGTACTAGGGGGTTTCAGACAAGCCCCCTTAGAACGGCGAACAGGGTCACGGCTATTCCTCCACCGTGGTCATGCCGAACTCTCTGCGCCATCCCTGGGGCAGGAGTTCTTCGATCAAGTCGTCAACGGTCACGAGACCAATCATCGTGCCGTGCTGCTCGTCGAGCACTGGGACAACGGTCAAGTTGAAGTCACTCATGGTGCGTGCCACGCGGTGCACGTCCCAGTGGGCGTGGACGTGGCTCATCTTGGCCGCGGCAATGCTGAGCACGGTGTCACTTTCGCGGGCCTTGACGAGTGACCCCAGCGACACTTCGGCCACCGGCTTACCCGTTTCGTCCATCACGAAGATGGCGTGGAGTGAGGCAGCGGGCACCTTGGAGACGCGAATCGCGGCAATGGCTTCAGCCACGGTCGCTTCGGTGTTCACCGAGACGAAGTCGGTGTTCATCAGGCCACCGGCGGTGTCGGCGTTGTAGGAGAGCAGCTGGCGCACCTTGCGCTGGTTCTCCTCCGGCAGGTTCTCGAGGATGGGGAGGCGGCGCTCTTGGTCAATCTCGTTGATCAAGTCGGCGGCGTTGTCGGGCTCCATGCGCGAGAGCAAGCGGGCCGCCTCGACGTCCGAGCGCGACTGGAGGAACTCCAACTGGTGCTCGGTGTCGAGCTCCTCAAAGACGTCGGCCTCGAGCTCACGGTCCAATCCGACGGCCTCGATGATCTCTTCGCCCTCTTCGTGGCTGGCCTGTTCCACCAGGTCGGCAATCTGCGCGGGGTGCAGCTTGGCCAACTTGCGATACGGAATCCGCAAACGAGCCGACGGCACGTGCGAGACAAAGGGCTCAATTGAGGCAAAGTCGACGATGGCCTCGGCCTTGACGCGCTGACCCAAGCTCTTACCCAGTAGGCGACGGTAGAGGGGGCGGCGGCCCGGGTCGACACCGACGACCTCCCAGCGGCCTTCCATTTCGGCAATTTCAATTTCGTTGGCGATAATCAATCGGCCACGGACCAAGTTGATCAAGTTGCGGGCCAGGAGGTCTTCGGCCAAGAGGATTTCACCGGGGCGACGCTCAAAGCGGCGCAGGTCAACGCGCTTGCCCTGAAAGGTCATGCGACCCTCGGCGAGGCCCCCGATTTTACGAATGGGTACGAAGGTGTTGCGACCTTCAATCTTGATGACCGCACCAACAATGGGTGGGTGGGCGTCATCGCCCAAGCGCGCGACGAGGTCCTGCACCCGTCCGATACGTCCGCCGTCCAGGTCATACATGGGTCGGCGAAGGAACGTGGAGAGGTGGAGGATGTCGGTCATAGCGTGCAGATTTGCACCTTAAGGCTACCCCTCACCTGATGAACAGGCCAAAACATTGGGTTAATTTCTTGCAACGATTACCGAGAGGGTCGAAATTCACCCAACACAGACAGCGCGAAGTCGATGTCGTCGTCGGTGATGTCGGCGTGCACCACGAAGCGGGCACGACGCGGCGCCACGGTGCCACCGGCCACTCCCCGCTCGGCGAGCTCGTGGACAATCTGACGGGCCTGCGGGTGCGTGAAGGCCACGATGTTGGTCTGGCACGAGGCGGGGTCGTAGCCCGACTCGGGGAACGCTGCGCTGAAGGCCTGCGCCAAGACCTTGGCGCGGGCGTGGTCCTCGACCAACCGGTCAATGTCATCCAAGGCCACGAGTCCGGCCGCGGCCAAGAAGCCGGCCTGGCGCATGGTGCCGCCCAAGCGCTTGCGTTCGATGCGACCGCGCTCCATAAGTGCCGTCGGGCCGGCCAGCAGTGAGCCCACTGGTGCGCGAAGGCCCTTGGAGAGACACGACATCACCGTGGTGGCACCGCTGGCCAATTCGGCCGCGCTCACGCCAGTGGCCACGGCGGCGTTAAAGAGGCGCGCGCCGTCGAGGTGCACCGGCAGTTCACTGGCGGTGGCGCGAATGGTGCGCAGCCCATCGAGTGACCAGGGCGTGCCGCCAGAGGGCATGTGGGTGTTCTCGATCGAAATGAGGGCCACGTGGGGCTGGTGGTCCTCTTGGGCGTCGAGGTACTCGCGCACCTCATCAACGTTGAGTTCCCCCGTCGTGTCATCAACAAGCGCGAACTGCACACCGGAGTTGGCGGCCGAGGCGCCGTATTCGTAACTCACGATGTGCTGCGAGCGGCCGGCGATGATGACGTCACCGGGCCGGGTGTGCAGGCGCACCGCGATCTGGTTCGCCATGACACCCGAGGGGACAAAGATGGCCGCCTCTTTGCCCACCAGGGCGGCGTAGCGTGCCTCGAGGGCGGCGATAGTCGGGTCTTCGCCGTAGCCGTCGTCGCCGACGATGGCGTTGGCGATGGCCTCGCGCATCGCCGCGGAGGGCTGGGTGACGGTGTCGGAGCGAAGATCTACAAAGCGACTCATAGCCCTAACGCTACCGCCCAGACCTAAACTCACTCGCATGAGCAATTGGCGCGATCGACTCCCCCAGACGGCCTCGGTACACGACACCTTGGGCATCGTGGTTGATGAGGTCACGCCCGAGCGCGTCGTCCTCCACGTTGCGGTCACGCCGGCCCTGCACCAACCTTTTGGCGTGCTCCACGGTGGCATCTCGGCCCTGCTGGCCGAGAGTGCGGCCTCACTCGGCGGGCTCGTCACCGTGGCCGACAACGAGATTGTGGTGGGCACCGAACTCAACTGCTCGCACTTACGCTCACTCTCGTCGGGCACTGTTGTCGCCGTGGCTACCCCGGTGCGCATTGGTCGCACCGTGCAGGTCTGGGCGATTGACGTTCGCGACGAGGACAATCGCCTGATTTGTGTGGCTCGATGCAGCCTGCAGGTGCTGCCCGCGCCCTCGTCCAGCGCCCACTAGGGCGTAGACTGGACCAAGTTCGAGCCAGTAAAGGGGCTATCTACATGGGCGTTCGCTTCACTGGCTGGGGTATTGGTATTCCCGACAAGGTCGTCACGAATGACGACCTGTCCAAGACCATGGACACCTCAGACGCCTGGATCTCCGAGCGCACCGGCATCCGCGAACGCCGCATCGGTGGCACTACCCGGTCACTCGGCGCCGAAGCTGGCCGCGCCGCCATTGCTGACGCCGGTCTGACGGCCGCCGACATTGACTTCATCCTCCTCGCCACCACCACGCCCGACCGCATGGCGCCGGCAACCGCCGCCATGATTCAGGCCGACCTGGGCGCCACCTGCCCGGCCCTCGACATCAACGCGGCCTGCAGTGGCTTCATGTACGGCGTTCGTGTCGCCCAGGGCCTGATTGAGACCGGCACCAAGCGCGTGCTCCTTATTGGCGCCGAGCGCCTCTCGGGCTGGGTCGACTGGACCGACCGCAACACGGCCGTGCTCTTCGGTGACGGTGGTGGCGCCTGCGTCATCGAGTACAGCGACGAGGTCAACGACGTGCTCTCCTTCTCACTCGGGGCCGACGGCACCGCGGCCGACATCCTGGCCTGCGCCCACGGCAGCACCTGGGAGATGGACGGCCGCGAAGTGTTTCGCCGCGCCGTGCGCGCCGTAGTCGAATCGGCCGAAGAGGCCATTGCCCGCGCCGGCATCACGGCCGATCAGTTGTCGTTAATCATTCCGCACCAGGCCAACGTGCGTATCATCCAGGCCGTGGCCGAGCGTCTCAACGTATCCATGGACCAGGCCGTCATCACCCTCGACCGCTACGGCAACACGTCGAGCTCGTCAATCCCCTTGGCCTTTGACATCGCCCGCAAGGAAGGCCGCATTAAGGCCGGCGAATACGCCCTGTTGACCGGCTTTGGTGCCGGTATGACGTGGGCCTCGGCCGTTATAAAGTGGTCGTGATGAGCGAAACCTGCACGAACCCTCAGTGCCGCTGCAACCCATGCACCTGCGTGGACTGCCAGTGCACTGACGTTTCCCCAACGAACTAACGCCAGTCTCGCGACGGCACCGTGGCGCCCAGCGTCAACGGTTCAACGAACTCGGCCGTAAGCGCCAGTGACCCCTGGCCACGCTGTACCGTGCCCTTAATGATGAGCGCGGGCGAGGACCGAGCGGTATCGCCCCAGCGCGCCCATGCCCCCTTGGAAAAGACCACGTTGACGTGACCCGTCTCGTCTTCGAGATTTAAAAAGACCGCTCCCTTGGCCGTCTCGGGGTGCTGGCGATGCGTCACCACACCGGCCACCGCCACCCGCGGGCTCTCCACCGTGCCCAGTGCACTGGCGCGCACCACGCCTACGTCGTCGAGGCCGGGGCGCACCAACGCCATCGCCGTGGCTTCGGGCGTCAGACCCATCGCCCACAGATCGTCGGCCACTCGTTCGAACTCGGTGGCGGCCGCCAGCGGTGGCGCCTCGAGGCCCGTGACGACGCCTTCGAGTCGGCCCGGTGTGCTCTGGGCAGCCGCGCCAGCGGTCCAGGTGAGCGCACGACGACTGGCCTGAAAGCAGTCGAGGGCGCCGGCCGCAGCCAGGGCTTCGAGATGGTGCTGCTGGCAGCCGGCGCGACGCACGAGGTCCTCGGAGTCCCGCCACGGCGCACCGGCCACAATGGCCGTGGCGTGTTCAGTCGAAATGGTGCGAATCGACGACAGGCCCAGCTGCACCTCGGGGGCGGCCACGTCACCCACGAGCTGCGCCCCCACCTGGGCACACTGCACGTCGGGTCGGTGCACCACCACGCCGTGGCGTTGGGCGTCGGCCACCAGCGACTGGGGTGACCAAAAGCCCAGTGGCTGGGCGTTGAGCAGCGAGACCAAAAAGGCCGCGGGATAGTGGTGCTTAATCCAGGCCGAGCAGTACACGAGGTGGGCGAAGGAGACCGAGTGGGACTCGGGAAAACCGAAGTTCGCGAAGGCCGACAACGCGTCGAAGAGGTGATCAGCGTCGGCTCCGGTAATGCCGTTGGCGGCCATGCCGGCGTAGAAGCGGCTCTTGAGTTTGAGCATGCGCACCTCCGAACGCTTGGCCGCCATGGCCTGGCGCAGTTCGTCGGCCTCCGCCGGCGAGAAGCCGGCCACCGCGACGGCCATTTCCATGAGCTGTTCCTGAAACAGCGGCACCCCTAAGGTCCGCTGCAGGATGGGTTCGAGCCGAGGGTGCAGGTACGTGACTGGCTCCTCGCCGCGACGGCGGCGTAAGTAGGGGTTCACCGCCCGGCCCTGAATGGGACCGGGACGAATTAAGGCCACTTCGATCACCAGATCATAGAAACAACGTGGCTGCATTCGTGGCAGCGTGGCCATCTGCGCGCGCGACTCCACCTGGAACACGCCGACCGTGTCGGCCTCACACAACAAGTCGTACACGGCCGGGTCCTGTTCAAGCGCCCCTAAGTCGAGGCGCACCCCGTGGAAGGACTCGACCACGTCGACTGCTCGATGCAGCGCCTCGAGCATGCCCAGGCCCAGCAGGTCAAACTTCACCAGACCAATAGCGGCACAGTCATCCTTATCCCACTGCAGCACGGTGCGCCCCGGGGTCCGCCCCCACTCCACGGGACAGACCTCGAGAACGGGACGATCACACAGCACCATGCCGGCGGAGTGGATACCGAGGTGGCGGGGGCGATCAAGGAGTTGATTGGCCATCGTCACGACGAGTTCGGGCACGGCCGTGCTCGTCACGGTCATGGTGGAGCGATCAACGCCGTCACGAATCGCGTTGGCCTCGGCTTCGGAGTAGCCGAAGGCCCGCGCCACGTCACGCAACGCCGAACGAGGTCGATAGGTGATGACGGCCGCCACCTGAGCGGCGTGATGGCGGCCGTAGCGCTCGTAGACGTACTGGATGACCTCCTCGCGGCGGCCCGACTCAATGTCCACGTCAATGTCGGGGGGTCCGTCGCGCGCCGGTGAGAGAAATCGCTCGAAGAAGAGATTCAGTTTGACGGCGTCGGCGTTGGTGATGCCGAGCGAGTAACACACGGCCGAGTTCGCCGCCGACCCTCGGCCCTGACAGAAAATGTTCGATCGGCGACAGAACTCGGTGATGTCCCAGACCGTGAGAAAGTACCCGGCGAAGCCCAGCTGTTCAATGACGTCGAGTTCGTGTTCGATCTGTCGCCAGGCCCCCGACACCCGTTCGTTCTCCGGTGTGCCGTAGCGCTGCTCGGCGCCTCGTTGGACGAGTTCTCGCAAGTAGGCCTGCTCACTTATTCCACCCGGCGTGGCGAACCGTGGCAGTTGCGGGGCCACCAGTCGCAGGTCGAAGGCCAGTTCACTGGCGAGTTCGCCGGCCCGATCCACCACGCCGGGCCACCGAGCGAAGCGACGACGTTGCTCGGCGTCACTACGTAGATGCGCCAGCGGTGAGGCCGAGAGCCAGCCCTGCATCTCGTCGAGTTCCCGCCGCGCGCGAATCGCGGCCAGCACGTTGGCGCGCGCGAAGGCGTCGGGGGTGGCGTAGTGGACATTGCCCGTGGCCACCACGTCCACGCGGTGGCGCAGCGCCAGCTCGGCCAGTACGTCGTTGCGGGCGACGTCATCAATCTCACCGTGGTCCCAGATCTCCACGGCCACGTTGTCACGACCGAAGCGTTCGATAAGACCCACGAGGGCCCGTTCGGCGGCGCGTGGTCCTTCGGCGACGAGGGCGCGCGTCAAGGGTCCCTTGCGACACCCCGTTAAGACCAGCCAGTCACTGGCCTGACGGGCGACGTCATCAAGAAGGAAGGTGGGCGTCCCCTTTTCACCACGGGCCAGGTGGGCCTCGCCGATCATGGTCGAGAGCCGGCGATAGCCCTCGGGCGAACGAGCCAAGAAGACCAGGTGTTCACCGGAGGGGTCGGGCACTCCCACCCGATCGTCGTGGGCACCAAAGGTGAGCTCGGTGCCAAAGACCGTGGGCATGCCCAGCGCCCGGGCCGCTTCGGCGAAGCGAACGACGCCGTAGAAGCCCGCGTGGTCCGTCAGCGCCAGAGCGCCGAGCTCGAGGCGGACGGCCTCGGCGACGAGCTCTTCGGGGTCACTGGCCCCGTCAAGAAAACTAAACCCCGAGTGGGCGTGCAGCTCACCGTACCGCGCCATCAGTCGTAGATCCCCGTGAGCCACCACGCACCAGACTCCGTCGACACCAAAAAGGCTTCGCCGCTGTCGAGCAAGACCTGCAGGTGGGCCCGGCGGCGTGGCGCCTGCCACCAGCGTTCCACCATCGGCCACGGGCCGGCGCTCCAGCGCACCTGACGACGCACTCCTTGCGCGAGCACCATGGTGTGTGGTGCGGCACTCAGAGTGCCCCGAGCACCCAACTGAATGGGGATGCCCTCGTGGCTCAGTAGCTCCACGGTGACCGGATGACGCAGTGAGGTGGTGGGGGCTGGCGCCCCGAGCCGACCAGGCCAAGGGGCCTCATCACGGTGCCCCGGACGTGGGGCGCCCCAGGGCACGAGCGTGGCGCGGTCGTCGGGGGTGCGGCCGCCGTGGAGTTCGGCAACCAGCACGCTCTCGACCCCGAGACGGTGGCGCAGGCGACGCGCCGCGGCCTGCGCGCGATCGTCGCTCGCACTGCGCTGCCCGAAGAAGCCCAGTTGCTCGTCGGGTCGCTCAGTCTCGCCGCGGGCGGTGCGCAGTCGCTCACGCAGGCGCTTGTCACGCTGCTCGGGCATTTCGGCCAACTCGCCACGGGCCACTCGGTGCAGCACTCGCACCGGCGCACTAAATCGCTCGGCAACACGGGCCGGCTCGAGATCGGCGAAGGCCCCGAGCGTGTGAATGCCGAGGCGCCGACACGTCGTCGTCAAATCTTTGCGACCCAGCACCGTGAGTGAGTGACGACGCCGAAACGAGTCCGTCTCCCCCGCGGGAACCACGACGCCCTCGCGAGCAGCGAGCTCGGCGCAGAAGAGACCTTCGGCAACCCCCAGGAGAGGGGTGACACCGGCGACGTCACGAACCGTTGCGCGCACAACATCAAAGACGGCCTGATCACCACCGAAGAAACGGCTCGGACCACGCAGTGGCAAGGTGAGGAGACCCAGTCGAATCGGTTCGACGAAGGGACAGACACTTACGAGGGCGTCGAGAAGGTCGCTCAGGACTCGCAGCGATGCCCCGTCGGCCTGTTCCGTTGCGAACTCCTCGACCCAGAGGGCGAGCAGACGCTCCATTTAGCTCGCCGCCCGGCCCTGGGTGTCGGGCACGTGGACGACGTGCTCACCCGACCTCTGCGCACTCCCCCGACCACCGACACGCACCGTAAGGGCGCGCGAAGTGAGCCGCGAGGTGGCCTCCCACTGTGAACTGGTGACCACAAAGGACAGATCGGCCGGCAGCGGCCACGGCGCGCTCGGCTCCGTCACGACAATGAGCACGGTGCCACGTTCGCGCACGCGATCCATCAGTCGTCGGGCCGCACCGTGGGCGGCCCGCGATGGGGCACGCACAATCAGAAGGTCCACCCCGTCGAGAAGGTCGGCGGCCGACTCGGCCCACGCACCGCGAGGACGTGGCACGAAGAGCACGCGACGCAGGTCAATACCGAGGTCGGCCATCGCCACGACGCCCGGGTCCTCGATGCCGACGACGCCTACCCAGTGGCCTCGCGCGCTGGCTTCACTCAGCAGACTGAGCGCCACGCTAAGCCCACCGTGGCCGGCCGGCGCCTGCACGACGACCGTGCTGCCACGGCGCAGCCCTCGGCCGGGCACGAAGTCCGCCCAGGGGGCAGACAGTGGAATGGTCTTGGTGGTGGCGAGGGTGATGGGGCGCAAACTGGCGCGAAGTTCTTCGGGAACCGGGGGTCGAGGGGAGGAAAAAGCGAACATATGTTCGTAAGAGTAGTCACCCCGAGTGACACCCACCAAATCCCCTGATATCTGGCAGAATTACAGGAGTTTCTCTGGAAAGGAGGCGTCACATGTGCGGTCGCGTGGCCCTCTTTACCCCACCCAGCCGGCTCGCTCGCTTCGTCCAAGCGACCCTCGACGCCGGCCTCGATCCTGACGGGGTCCCCAGCTGGAATGTTGGACCGCAGCGCCAGCTCTACGGCGTTCGTCTCGACGCCGGCCAACGAGTCCTCGAGGGGTTTCAGTGGGGCCTTCTCCCGGCCTGGGCCAGCGACCCGGCCGTCTCCAACAATTTGATTAACGCCCGCGGTGAAACGGTGGCGGAGAAGCCCTCATTTCGCGAAGCCTTTCGCAGCCGCCCCTGCGTCATTCCCGTCGACGGGTTCTTCGAGTGGGCCATTCACGGTGCGCACAAGCAGCCGCACTACTTCACCCGGCGCGACGGCGCACCCGCGCTCTTCGCCGGCCTCTACGAACTCTGGCGCGATCCGTCACTCCCCCAAGATGCGCCACTGCGGCAGACCTGTACGGTGCTCACGACCGAACCCAGTGTCGACATCGACAACGTGCACGACCGCATGCCCGTGATCTTGGAGCCCGAGACCATCGACCAGTGGCTCACGCCGGGCCCTACCGGTGTCGACGAGCGACGCGCGCTCATCGCTTCCGCGCCCGCCGGCACGCTCCAGCACCTCGCCGTCAACGTGGGCGTGGGCAATATTCGCAACGACGGCCCCGAACTCTTAGAGCCGATTGCCGTCGTGGCGAACCGACTGTTCTAAGCGCCGTTCGTCACGCCGCGCAGGTCGAGGTACTGCGGCGCGATCGGAATCACGCGGAAGCTCATCGTGTACGTGGCTCCCGGTTCCGCACCGTCGTAGACGTACTCCGGCAGTGCCAGCACGTCGCCGTTGGCCATCGTGAAGATGCCGTACTCGAGGTGGGCCGAAGAGATCGTCACCGGAATCGGTGCGCTCGCGTCACGCAACGTCGGCGTCACTCCCGAAGCCCCCGTCGTCCCGGTGGTGCCGGTGGCTTCGGTTGCGCTCACTGGCATTGGGGCCAGCGTCGTGGTGGTGGTGCCATCGCTCATCAGCACACGGCGGCCGTATTCCAGTGGGGGTCGAGGCGCGTCACGCTTGTCAACAATGACCGAGGTCGTTGTTCCCGTCGCACCCAGAGTGCTGCCGTAGTGATCAACGCAGATGGGGGTTCCCGTAGTCCCGGTGCCACCGGTTGTCCCAGTGGTGCCCGTGGTCCCAGTAGTTCCCGAGTCGCCGGTCGTGTCGGTGGTCCCAGTAGTTCCCGATGTGCCAGTAGTACCGGTGTTCCCCGAGGTACCAGAGGCCCCCGTCGTGCCAACGGTCCCCTGCTCGCCACCGGTGCACTCGCGCCCGCCGAAGAGCACCGGGGTACCCGTTGCACCGCTCGCGCCCGTTACGCCGGTAACTGAATACAGAACTGCACCG